>WNFQ01002475.1_pt2 | contig 20165 bp, 22 predicted proteins | sample 5400171 | NCBI WGS metagenome assembly WNFQ01 (sample SAMN13153356, study PRJNA577476) | soil metagenome | isolation source: 20 cm soil under Madrone tree | place: USA:California | collected 2016-06-14 | reverse complement strand
CAGCCCACGCGGCGGCGGAAACCCAAACGCGGGCTCTCTGCCTCCATCGAGGGACAAGATATTCACTACGCCGCTCTTATTGTCACCTAAGCAGGCTGTTATCCCACCCCCGGTAAAGCCAAGCTCCCTCGCAGCAGCTGCCACTGCGCTCATAACCGCCACCCGCAGTGGCCCTCAAAGCCCCGAACGGCCACCAGCAACTGACCGGACAATAATGGCGACGATGACAGCGACGACAACGAAAGGACAGTTACCGTCCACTCGGAAACCACGCATCTCGCGCTCGCGCATCATAGCCAAGCTCGGCGCGCAGCGAGCCGCGGCTACCTCCACCTCCACCTCCACCAGTACCTTGTCAAAGTTACCATCGTCGCGCCCCACAGTCGCGACGGCCGGGGGTTCGAAGATTCCGCGGGCAAGCGGTGGCGCTGTACGTGCGCCGCGTGTGCGGTCCAGTATGTCCACTGCGACGAGGCGTTCGTATGCAGGTGCTAAGAGCGCGGCTCGCGGGAGCGATGTTTTGTTGAGTGCAAAGAAACATGTGAGACAGAGCGAGTTTGTGCGGAGGCGGAGTCGTATGACGGGGAGCACTGTTGGTGTTGCCAGTGGTGCTGGCATCGGGCTACTTGGTGGGAGCCACGTTGTCGAAGGTGCTACAGATGGGGATGGGAGCATGGCGATGGATGTTGATGAAGACTGATCTTTGACAAGCAACCCGATCCCCCCCTCTGTTTGATTTATGATACCTATATCATTCTTTATTAAAGTATGTGTACCGAGTATATTTAGTTGATGGAAGCTGCGCTCGTGCGCTGTCCATATAGTGTGTACGCTGTTAGTTGTTGAATGATTAGAGTGTATTGCACCGTGCTTTGAATTTTCACCACGTGACCACCAGATGCCTTGCTTACCACCGCTCACGCAATTTTCATTCACATGCACATGAATAAATAAAAAGTTCCCGCCAAATCCGCGCATGCAAATTACACCCTACACCCTATTATCTTTCTCCTGGATAGTCAGCTTATTGGCTAATCACACCAAGCTCTGTGGACGGAGGATACAAATCGTCTACTGATTTTCATGTGTGCGAAATACATGGGCAATAAGACTACCTGTCAAAGAAAAAGAAAGGTCAGTGAGGTGATCAAAGCACGCCACACTAGCATAAGCGATTCGAATCAGAAAAGCCAGTGTTTTCATTATCCCTCATCCCCGTGAAAAGCGCCGTCTAACCGGGCCAATAGCTGCCAAAACGGCAAGGCATCTGGCAACGAAACCCTCGTCGAGACGAGGGCCGGTCGACGACGCAGTACGGTGACGAGTTTGAATCAACGAATGGATGAACTTTGGTTTCGTCTTGCGTTTGTAATTATGGGGAAGGACACTCACCAACGTGAATGAAGCAAAAGCAAAAGCATCGCTCGCGGGCCAAGTGAAGCCCGTCTCGGACTGCGTAAACCCCTAACCCAAAAATTCGTACGATGGTCAGCCAGGTATTCAACTCGATTTTTAGATGACGAGAATAAAGATGAAAAAAGGAAGGTGTATAGACAGGCTGTCTTCTTTATGGACGCTCAGTTGGTGATGCATGTTTTTGAGTACGGTTCACGGTTCTCTATTGAAGAATCTCACCAACTCAAAGATGGAGAAGTATCTTCATCGCGCAGACAAGCCTGGAAGTACTAGATATAACAGCGGAAGTTGGTGACTCACCGAATCTCTAGAAAAAGTGCACCCGTCAGTGTGTTGGTGTGGAACGGTAAAAGTGTTTGTTGTGTACGTATGTGTATTCAATATTCAAGCTCCGCTCAGAAGTTCTTTTTTTTATGGCTCACGACGAACGAAATGACGACCGAGTCGTAGGCACTATGGTAAGAGCATAAGTTTTCATCTTGTGATGGCCTTACTACATCACCTTTTCCATCTCATGATGATCAATAAGTTCTGCTTCCGAAGGAGAGCAATTTCTTGTGGAGTCGTATATACCAAAATTCATTGGCGGATCTGAATTTCTTTGTTTCTTACTGTAATTCGCTTCTATGTCTTCCCTCGCTGACCTGGATTCACTCTAGGTTAAGACGAGGCCAATGACTGAGCGAGATGGTACTTTCATCATGTCGTAAGTCCTACGTCCCCTATTCTTCCTCCTACGTCCAGTTGTGTCTCGCATGCACTTCCCGATGATTTTTTCCTTAAATTTACAAGCATATGTCCGATTGTTGATGAAGGACAACGTATGTTCGCTGAGGGACTCGTTTCATTTTCTGTTCGTTTTGCACACCGTTCGACCAGGGTACTCACATTTTCGGAAGTCACCGCAGATGCGGCGCAGCGCCCTCCTCCAAGACGTGAATAATAATAGGGCGTTTCGAAATGTTTACTTGGTGATCATGTCTTTCAGCCGCCTGAAACCACGCCGGACACCCCTACTGATATTCTGCCGAAGAGTGGATCCATCCTGAAAAGGTGAAAGGCGGGACTGCCTACCGAAAGCGCCCTCGTCACTTTCCCGCGGCCACGCTCCCAGTGGCTGCCCTGCTGGTATATCCTGTAGCCAAGGTGCAACTGCCTTGATTGCCGATTGCCTCTATACTCCTCTTGCAAGAGATCCTCTTCAGTTGACATCGGCTAGCTTGGTATTTGTTACTCTGTGCTTCAGGAATGGGCCTCCCTTACCGGCAAGATGCTAACGAGTCGTTGTTCATGATGACGATAATTGTCTTGAGGACCTGACCAGGTATTCCTGCGCATCCGTTGTGGAGGACAGTGGGGGATTTAGGCGATACCTGCGGCTGGGGCATGGACCTGTCCGTTGTCATAGTCCCTGCAATTTCTTATACGACAATTCGGAAATAATCGCTGCGTCATATACATTATCCTTCTTGATGTCAAATTTCTGTTGACACATGACTGCATGACCGTCTCATCTAAGGCGCCCATCGCGGGTAAAAGGCGGTACTAGTGTTTCATCATCATCGAATGCAATCGAGATATGGTGCGCTTTCGCTACACTAGGGCGTCCTCGCAGGTGTCCGAGGGATTCGCGTGGGTGCAAAGACAACAACTTTAGCTGGTTTATGTCCCCGATCAGATAAGAACGCTGCGCATGTGCATTACTCTCTTGATAGTGGTGTTGTGGATCGCCATCAATGATACATGAGCAACATAAGCAACATGGTCAGGGCGTCTCCCCAATATCGCATGCAGCTCCGTTAGGTGCCGAAGCCCCGCACATCGGCCAACGGAATTGGACAATTCCATCCTCCACTCCCATCAGAAGCGTCTAATACGCCTGATGTCGAACCTATCATAAGGCTGTGTAGACGAAAGAAGTGGTGCCTGCCTGCCTAAGATGGATGAAGAAGCATCACGAAAATCACGAAAAGTGAAAATCTCAAAGTTAATTAAAATTGTAATGCGGTAGGACCTGTTTCTGTGCAAAAGTGGATCTACGGGCTGCGCAGGCGTTGCCGATTCTATTGGCCCCGGATCTACAAAGAATAAAACGCAAGAAGAGATCGCGTTGTGCATGATGTTGATGCACATTGCGGAAGTTGTGACTCACGAAAGAGTGGCGTCAGGGTTTGTTCGCCGAATTTGACCACATCATACGCCCTCGCTTGGTTTGCTTCACTTGTGCTCTTTTGGGATCAAGGGCCTGCCCAGCATCAACCCAGTATACATAACACCAACATCAAATCAAGATTAGGTTAAGCGAATTGACATACAGTAGCGTGGAACATTGTAGCACTGTTTGCTGAAAGTTAACACACTAGTATTGTACTGTAGTACTGCAGGTTATTCCGTAGCTGGGTTTTATGTGCCGATTGTGCCGATTGCAATGAATGGGCATCATATCGTCCAGTAATTTTCTACTGGTGCGGTGATGTATCAGAGCCAGCTGTTGCCACGATCGGGTATCAGTGTCATAGTACTGCACTTGACGTATCTTCCTGTATCTACAGTAGCGAGCGCTGAGAAACACCTGTCCAGGTCACGGTGCTGAACACATGGGAACCTGTCAATTACAGTAAGGTGTTTCAGTATTGATCTCATATCAATCTGCATGCACTTAGCAAGATTTGACCGTGAGGATCCGCGGGAATTTTATTTGTAAAACGAGTGGAATAATTACGAGATGCAAGCTAGCGGATTATTCAGATGTGCCGTCCAGCCGTAAAGATATATGTGGAGAATTTGGGGGGGCAAACTGTGATGGACGCACTGTGGCAAGGGCTTCAAGATTTAACAGTACAGTAGTACCGGAGCTCAAGATCACGTACACGTGCACGCCTTTCGGACCGACAACCGGCAGGTCCGGCACGGTGCCGAGCATGCCATTACGTATTGGTATCCGATCGCGTCGCCACCCGTCACCGTCGTTTAACACGACTCCGCACTTATGTCAGGTATCTAGCTGCTATTTCAAAAACACTCTCCGTTTCCTTTGACCCATATGTTTGCCTAGACTTCACTATACCCAATCTCTTCAATGTGAAAGGAAAGATCGGTGCGTATAGAGAATTTATACAAATGACACGCGCAAAAAATAAACAAGACGGACAGCTGTGGTCACCGGCGGTGGATCCGGCATTGGCACAATGATTGCTTCGGCGTACATGCAGAATGGCGCCAAGGTTTATATCGCGTCGCGCAAGGAGGAGCAGCTCAAGGAGGTCGGTCGCCCGCAACCACGCTCATACTTGGCATTCCATTCTCACCGACCTGACGTTTGACTCTGAATACTGTAAAGGTCTCAAAAAAGCTGAACAAAATTGGCCCTGGCTCTTGCGAGTATGTCGTGGCTGACCTGAGTGTAAGTCAACGCCATCGCTCGCGATGCGCAGGTAAAAAAATCTGATTGACTATTCTCACGCCTCGACGAATGTCCAGTCCAAGGCTGGGTGCGACCGCCTCGTCGAAGCCATCAGGGCCAAGGAAGAAAAGATCCATATCCTGGTCAACAACTCTGGCATGTCGTGGGGCGCCCCGTACGATGAGTATGTCGACTATCTGACTACTACGCACACGTTGCCCAATGAGGTTGCCCAACTACCCACCTTGATCCATTCTGAAACAGCTTCCCGGAACAGGCCGGATGGGACCGTGTATTGGCTTTGAACGTGAAAGGCATATTTTATGGTTCGCACATTGACCTACTCTTTCCTTGCTACCCGCTGACTCGAATGGTTACTAGTCACCGTTGGGTTCACGCCCCTCTTGGCCAAGGACTCCAATAACCGTGACCCTGCTCGTGTCATAAATATATCATCCATTGCTGGCTTTTCCCCGATTGCCGACCGTTCGAAGCTTGCTGGCCAAGGTAACGGCCTTTGGAGTTGTCAGTTTCAGTTCTTTATCACATTTGCATGAGTACTGAACTCGTCTTAGACCACACCAGCAAAGCGGCGGGTAAGTGGTTTACCCCATTGATGTGATTACTCCAGTTGGTCATAATATTTCCTAGTCAATCACCTCACATCCCAACTCGCCGTGACTCTGGGGCCGAAGTTCATTACGTATGTCATTTAGCTCGTTTCCGCAAGCATTTCTGAAGAGTGTAATGCAGTGTGAATGCCATTTGCCCAGGGTTAGACATGCTTTTCAAGCACCACTAAAATTGTGGTTCAGGGCTAATCTACACTCGCAGTATCTTCCCATCTAAGATGACTGCCTTTGCCTTCAAGCGTGCAGGTGAAAAAGGGATGGCTGAAGTTCACCCATGGGGTACGGATCCTCATCTTATACCAGGTATTCTGACCCCCGCTTTGCAGGCAGGGTAGGAGAGCCAGCTGATTTGGCTGGTGTGGGTGAGTCTATTGAGTTCGATCCCTTGGGATGGCGCGTGCTCATTTTCACAGCTCTATTCTTAGCCAGTCCTGCTTCGTCCTACGTGACGGGGGCACACCTCGCCGTTGACGGCGGAGGGATGATATCGGGATTAACCGGGGCTCGCCTTTGATACAGGACATAGTTGGGATACCTATACTGTCGACTTCATGTCCGTCAAGGTGTGACCTGACAACAGGATGATTTCAGAGATGGATCTACCCTTTACAGTATTCTTCTACAACACGATAAGGAAGTCTACAGTCCCTAGGTTTTTGTGAAATGTGAACAATGGTCTCGCGTATCATAACAGCCATGGAATGACCGCGCGCCTTTCCCGTGGATAGGATTCTTTAAAGCGTTGGTGGTACCATCTGTGTCCACGTACCGCGCGTGGAACCATCGTTGTAATCTCCACGAAAAAAAACACCCAAGGCGGGCTCACTGAGTTCACGAAAGGGGCAAAAAGTTGTACCATCTCCGTGAACTGTGCGCCTCTCGCTGCCACCGATAACGCCCCCGCGCCAGGAAGCAGAGCAAAACTAGGAATTGGACTCGCGGCAAGCGCAAAGCCGAACCATTCGAACCATTCACAAATGTAATTTGGGAAGGAGATGGTGGAGTAAAGTCCACCATGTGGGATCGCATAGTGCGGCTGCGGTGCTGACTGTCCGTTCTCTAGCTCCTTGGCCTTTCCTTTGGCGATGGCCTTGCGTCGGATGTTGAGCAAAATTTCGTCGTGGTACACGTTGCCTGCGAAGCCCGCCGCCCAGATCGCGATACCGGCCCAGAAGCGTGGCGAGTACAGACCGTTTTGCGTCAAATATGCCGCGGTGGAGGCAGACGTGAGGTACGCGGCAAGGAGGAAGCCGTTGGGCACGTTGAAGGCTATGGCGGATGCGACTACGACGAGGTGCGATTTAGAGCGAGATGGGGAGCGGAGAGGGGATATGAGGGCACGGTTGAGGTAGTGTATAAGTGGTAAGGATGAATGGGGGCTCGATACCGAGGGCGGGGCGAGAGAAGCACGGTAGTGGAAGGGGTGTGGAAGAGAACGGGTGAAGGTAGGCTGTGACGAGGAAGCTTAAGGGGGAGAAGAGCTCCATGACGATCCAGGACTTGACACCATCGATGGAGAGAATGCTGTGGGGAGTAGCAAACCTGCCAAAAGGCGCATCGTACGCAAAGGCAACAGGGCCGAGCAAGGCAAAACCGTAAAAGAGCCACTGTTTCGTCGCTGTCAATTTCGTGGTATGAGGGAGGACTGTGTTGATTATTTAAAGTAAGCGACACACCTGTATATAGATAATCAAAGTCGACCTGCTTCACCAGAGCGAAGTATTCTGCCAGTGCCATCACGACGACAGACAACGCGGACCTGATGCGTACAGTATACGTTGATACTAGGAGTTTGGTTTGGAGGCGTATGAGGGTGCTGGCGCTGACTAAGCAGTCCTCCAGCTCGCCCGCCCATTTGCTAGTCAAGGTCTGGGTCAGCGTTCAGCCCCTGTGCTTCTATCTCCTAATCTACAGCCTTATATTTCTCAGGAAAAAGCAATTGGCGGTCGTGTAGTGCGCACTGCAGATGGAAGAATCACCCTGGATAGACTCACGGCACGCCTCATTACCAGGCTTTGCTGACGTGGTATGTGCCATGATCCGTGTGCGCCCCACGAGATCAAATGAGTCACTTTCTATTCCTGTCTGGCATCATGTAAGGGCTACACAGTCTAGGAATTCTAGTTATCACTGCGCTCTCGCTCCAGGTTCTGCTTTTCTACGGCGAGGGTCCAGCCACCGTAAAGCTGGTTGACGATCGCTCCCCGCTTGAGAGCGGTGAGTTCCTTCACGCTCTTGCTGTAGAGAGCCGCCACCCGTGCCGGATCTTTCTCTTCCTTGAAGTGGGTGAGACACGAATTCGTGTGATACGTCACTGGGTATTACACACCTGGATCTCCCTGAAAGTGCTCTTAGTACGGCGGAGGAAATATTCTCTGAAATTGTATGAGCTGAAGGACTTGGACGTCCTCAGCATGGTCGCATAAAGCTGTAGAATCGCCTTTGCGGATGGTGGGTTGGACATTGAGTGGATAAGGACAGTCCCGTCGTGCATCGTGCTGTGGAACTGTGAATACATTTCCATTAATGGAAGGAGGTTCCCACATGGACTCGGCTGCGCCGCCGGGGTGTTTCCCGGTTGCGGTTGCTTGCCGTCTTCACGACCGAGGACGAACCTTTTTCCTCGTCGTCCTCATCATCCCCAGCCTCTGGCTGACGCTATGCCATCTCCCATCGCTCTTACCTCCCCCCCTCGCCAGGAATCAATTTTTAAAAAGCGTTCTCCTTCCTACCTCACAGCCATGAGATCCGCCCAGTCCTACCTTATGGCCCTCTCAGAGGCAGATGCTCGCTCAAGGAGTCGCGATTCGGCGAGCACAACGTCTACCCCGGCCCTTTCCCTGTCGTCCTCTGCCACGACTTTATCCGAGGACGACGTTATTAATGACACCCCCTATGATAATTCTGACGGTCTAGCATACCCCATGACCATCCCGACCTCAGAACAATTCTCTGCCGTCGATCATCTGCAGTTTGGCTTTTGCGTGAACGAAAACTATCGGTACAGGTCTGCGCACAGACCAGGGACCCAGGTCAAAGATTTTCACGAGCAGGATCCCCCTTACTACATCCTCATTACCACCTATCTCGGCTATTTATTCCTCATTTGCATCGGTCATTTACGCGACTTTTTTGGGAAGCGCCTTCACCCCGCATTCTACCGTCACCTCCTCCCCTTCGATGTAAGTTATCCATCCGGTTTTCGGAGCGTCATTTCTGGCGCGGGTCTTTTCGGCTTATTCATCACTCCTAATTCTGAACTGTCTCCTTCCCGCAGGGTTATGCTCCCCTTAATTCGGACTTCGATTCCTTCTACACTCGACGGCTCAAGACACGTATAGACGACTGTTTCTCCGCGCCGGTGACGGGCGTCCCTGGACGAACGATCACGCTTCTTGACCGTGAGTCCGAGGATTACAATAACAGTTTCTTCCTTACGGGAACGACGACTCGTACTCTCAATATTTCGTCTTACAACTACCTTGGATTTGCTGCCGCTCAAGGTGGTTGTGCGGACGCAGTTGAGGAAAGCCTTCGTCGCTACGGCGTCTCCACATGTGGCGCCCGACTCGAAGGTGGTTCTTCTGAGCTGCATGTGACCGCAGAAGCGCTGGTTGCCCGTTTCGTTGGCCAAGAGGACGCCCTTATTTCCTCGATGGGTTTTGCGACCAACTCCACGATCATTCCAGCGCTCGTCTCCAAGGGATGTCTCATCATCTCCGACGAGTTGAATCATGCATCTATTCGTTTTGGTGTACGATTGAGCGGCGCGAATATAAGGATGTTCAAGCACAACAATGTGAAATCTCTCGAATCGCTGCTAAGGGAGGTCATCAGTCAAGGCCAACCGAAGACACACCGTCCATGGAAAAAAATCCTAGTTATTGTTGAGGGCTTATACAGCATGGAAGGGACGCTCTTGAGTCTTCCCGGTATTATGGAGCTAAAGAAGAAATATAAGGTATGTCAACTTTATCTCCCGCGCGAATCGCATCTCACGACTAGCATAGTTCTATTTATTCATAGACGAGGCGCACTCAATTGGCGCTTTGGGACCACACGGACGCGGCGTGGTCGACTATTTCGGCGTGAACCCGCGGGAGGTAGACATTCTTATGGGCACCTTCACCAAGTCTTTTGGTGCAGCTGGTGGATACGTTGCGGGATCCAAAGCTCTCGTAGATCGGCTGCGTTTGCGTGGGCATGGTGGCAGCTATGCTGAATCAATGACGATCGCTGTTCTTACGCAGATTATGGCCAGCATGGCCAGTATCATGGGTGTCGCTGCTCCCACCCCCTCTGGTCTCGAACTCGCCCAACACCACCCTGGCCCTGCTCACCCTTCCCAACTACCAGCATGGATGGACCTCCCTCTTTCCTTGCGCGACGGCTCGGAAGGTCTTATGCGTCTTCAACGTCTCGCATTTAACGCTCGTTATTTATCACGCGGTCTTGTCAAGCTCGGATTCATTACCTACGGCCACACTGATTCCCCCATCGTGCCCCTGCTCCTGTTTAATACGGGAAAGATGTGCGTCTTCTCCCGTATGATGCGTGCGCGCAAGACGCCAATTGTCGTCGTCGTTGTTGCGTATCCCGCTACTCCCTTGGTCACCGCACGCGTGCGCTTCTGTGTGAGCGCGTCACACACGAAGGATGATATCGACACGGTCTTGCAGGCTTGCGATGAAATTGGGGACTTATTAGATTTGAAACATCTACCTGGCGAGAGGTGGCCATTAGAGCGAATCATGGACAGCGCCGTCGAGCTCGTGAACATGGAGGACGAGTAGAGTCAACTATATCTTTGCCTTACGTCTCGCTATCATTGTGCACCGACTAGCAATGGATACCACTACCAGCTGCCCCTTTGCTTTCCCTTTAAACCATTTGATCCATGTTTATAATGCATATAGTCGCGCTAAACCGGTCGACGGAGCCATCTTCGGGATGAATTCGTTGTTACAGTACCTAGGCGATGGCGAGCTTATAAAGTTACAACTACAGTAGTACACAGGAACAGACTAAATCCAATTCAAGTCTGGAAGTGGAATGGAGTGTCCGAGAAATACGAACCCGAGGAAGGGGTATAGAAGGATCACATTGGCAGGCGAAAGAGCCTGACACGGAAAAAGGATCTGGGCCCGACTAATACAGTCACGGCAAGGCAGCGCCGGATGCAGTGGTCGGATGACTGTGCTTTATCAAGTATATGAAGATTGATGAGAAGCATATATATATATACTCGTCCAGCATTCATTCCTGGTGCGCGGCTCCATGGCGTTCGCGTTCTGTGTATTTGGGCGGCAACTTGTAACTACCGTGACTGAGTAAGGCTGTGCGGCAAGTCACCAATCACGCGTTGGGACTGCGGCCCGGGTAACCAAACGGTGATTCTTAGGGTGATGTCGCCTCGCGGCGCGCTATCATATTGGTGCACTAGAGCAGCAGCAGCAGCAGCCTGCTAAAAGCGGCATGTCACTGGCATACGCAACGATGCATGCAGGAGTACTGCACACAACCACTCACAACAAAAGATGCAGATGCCGTATTAATCCCGACTCGGCCCCAGCGCTCATGTAGTCCCCGTTTCCGTGCCCAACGCCTTTTCCGATTCATAGGACGCCTCAACTTGGACCTCGATGATCGCGGCTGCGGCGCTGCCACTTGTGGACCTATCGACTCACAGCTACCCGCAGTCCCGGGGCGATTCCTCCTGTCGTTACAGGACAGACACGCGTCCGGCATCGTGTACTTTGCCCAGTGCCCATTGGGCGTGGTAGACGCGGGATGTGGCGGGCCACGCTTCGGCTCCCAGATGAGAGGCTGATGCTTGGGGCGGCTAGTATGGGTACCAACGTGAGGTCGAACACGATCTGGCAGAGAAAGGGGGTGTGCATGGGCTCACCCAGTGACTCTCGTAGATGTACACGAGGTAGGTATATTTGCACAGAGCAATGAAAACGACCGTGCAGGCGATCGCGACGAACAGGATGCGCTCGAGAGGGTGGGCTTTCTGGGCTTGCATCTTGACCCGGAGTTCCAGGGCGAAATGGGAGTGGTCAGTCGCCAGTGGGGGTAATTATAGGTTTGGCCAGCTGATGGATTCCACGGCCTTCCAGTGGCATCTTATCATGCGGAGAGTTTCAAATAGCTTCAATTGTATACGCAGCTTGCGCCCAGAGTGACCGCTTCATTGCTGAAATGCCGAGAAGTGCCCTGAAAGGTAAGAATGCTACATGGATGATACTAGGACAGTAATCCTAGGATAGCTGAGGATGAGATTAAACACATCCCATGACCACGGTTGGTCGAGTTGGACTAGTACCGGGGACCGTCAAGGTCAAGTTGTCATATTCGCCCGGTTCCTGCGTTCCGGCCATGAGAAACGCGTACCTATTCATTGGCCATGGGCGGAAGCGCAACATGCCTGATGTTGACTGTCAGAGCGACTGCTCCCGGCCATTTCCCGTGATCATCGTGGAAAAGGCACACATGCGTGGGAAGTATCTTTCGAACCAGCCGCCGCCGCCGTCGAAGTTAGTCACGGTATCGGGGCGGGAACCCCTACATACATCAATAATAATAACCTTCCATTGAGTATCATACAGTACGCACCACAACAGACGCGTAGGAGTCTTCGATCATATCGGACGCGTACCTTCTTCTGCTGGTGCTGATATTGTTTCTCAATAGTCAGATAACCAGAAGAATTTACAGTAATCCAGCCGACTGCAAAAGCGACAGATTCTTTCGTGATGCTCATCCGCTGAGTGGCCCACTTGGTATTAGGTTCTCTGGGCAGGCGCTAGACTTGGGCGTTAGGTCACCAGATGAATGCAATCTCGGAACTGTACCGCCCTGAGTATGATGGGCCCCATTCGAACTGATGGCTACAACAATGCTCCCCTTTGTGAAAGCGAAACTCGGAATGGAGGATTCTACAGGGAAGTCACGTCATCGGTGTATGAACTCACGCGTCGTTCGACATGGCATCTGCCTAGTACCAGACATCGAGTAGGTGTCACCATATGAAGGGAATATTCCTTCTGTTCATGTTGGAGATGTTCCACTCACGAGCTCACGAGAAGCCATATTTCTTTCAAGAAAACGCTAGCTTGAAAGCTGTGATATTTAATGCCACGATTATTGTACAAGGTGATACAAAGAGGAAGTAAACCGAGGTGACGTTATCATGTCTTTGTATAGTACGTAGCCGTCCGGGTCTTGCACAAACAATATATACTGTATGCCGGAATGAACGTTTACAGGGCAGGGGCCGGGCCGGGCTTGGAGATGATCCACCTGAAGCCATGTGAATAAATCAGTCATGGAATACAGCCAAGGAAGAGGAGAGATACCATGCATGGATGACACCGGGAATCCACCCAAGAATCCAGAGAGCTACGTTTATCCAGACATCTGTTCCAATGTTCTAGTCAGGAGACACGGCATGCGTTCGTATGAAATTATGTCGTTACCTGCAGTGCACGCAGCCTTCTCTGAGAACGATTTGAGATAAGCATTCGTGCGCTGGACACGCTCCAGTATTTCAAAGCTCACTGAAGAATACAGCCAAGGGCGGGACGAATCTGTGTTTTGGTTTGTCCTCGATTAAAGTGGCGCACGAAAAGCACAAAAAGACTTACATGGCCAGAAAGTACAGGGCCATCTCGTTTGGAGATGACACGCGAGAGGCCATGTTTTGGTTTTGCGTGTGATTAGATTGGCTTGACGTAGTGGCAGCGGCCGTAGTGGCAGTGGGCAGTGGTAAGAGTTGTTGTTGTGTTCTTCACTCGCCTGAAGAGGAGGTGCTACGTCATATTTCCTCGATTGAATGCCTTTTCCGTTGAAGCCGACTTGCAGTGACGACATTTGAACCCACTTCTCCGGTAAAGGATTTTTCTACCACGATGATCATGGACAACAAGTCTTATGATCATTATGTTTCTACCATATCCCTTCCTACCTAGTCAAGACCATACTCGATTCTAGTTGTGTGTTAGGGCCGTACTTTAAATCAGCGCTAAGCAAATTTTTGGTTCTGTCACCCACGCGCTGTGTCCCTCCTTGTCCTCGGGCAGCATCGTAAGGGCTACGTGAACGTGTGGGAACTGACGACGAGCGCAAGCACCTATTTTTGCGAGATGGTCGAGTAATTTGAAAGTTTGCATCTTCCATTTGGCCCATTCAGCATCCGCACCTCATCAGTGTTTCAAGAAATGCGACCACCATGACATCCACCTCGCGAAAGCCCAGGTGTTTCTTCAGAAGATGAATTCGACAGACGACAGAAGGCCAATCTACTATGCAGGCATATCGAACAGAGTCTTCTGGACATGGCCAAGAGCGCCCAGACTTACGAGATGTCATGCTAAGCGCGCAACCGTCAGAGGATAGTCATGAACAGGCCTTGATCGGATACGAGGAGTGGATGGTTGCCATCCAGGCATTAGAGCAAGCAGTCACGGTGTTGGATCTTCAGTTGAGCATATATGTACCTAAGCATGGATCACCTTTTCTACGTCCGATTGTCAACACTCACTTTCTCACGCTGAAGACTCGGACCATGAGACAAAATGCGAACTTGAAATGAGCTTCGATGCCGGGATGGAAAGGCTTAGGCTCGAGTTGTACGTACGGAGGGTCGTGCATTTCCTGGCTCGGAAATGGGCGGAGGTAAAGAGGAGAATCCCAAACCACGTCAGCTGCTGCTTCTTGGGCATCAGCCCACTGGCACCACCTCTCTCTCCCCCTTTCAGCTTCTTGACTTGCGCGCAAGTCACGCCACATCCACTCTCAGAGCGATTTCTTGCGCATCCAAACTCGTGCAACTGTGTCTCCCAGTCCTGGTATCTCACGCACACTCGCGTATGACATGGGTCACATGGATGGCACCCAGCCGAGTCCCACTTTGCTATGCCGAGAGGTTGGAGTGGACCGCAAGGAAGAGAACAGGATTAGGTGGGACGTTGCTGGAAACGAGAAGGCTGGTCAGCCTCCTATAGTGGCGTTGCGTTCTGTGGCTGGAACTGAAGGGATTAGGCCGCGCAACAGCATATGGATGAAGAGGCTAACCACAAGGACTCGGGCTCGGAGCTACAACCGAAAGATGGGATAAATGCAGGAAGAGCTTTAAAGAGAAGTGAAGACTTCTAGCAAACAAGCCAAGGTCTCATTCTGGGAAGTAGAGGAACGGAAAATAGAGCTGCTGTAGACGAGATGAAAGCTGGTGCCCGGATCTCTATTGCGAGTCAGGGACAGGAACAAGCAAAGGTCGAACAGCCGAGTCGCCGGGTGTTGTCATGTTTGGCCGTCGGTGAAACAATACGTACAAACAACTGCCAGAAGTACCTTGCAACCTACAGAGCAGAAGGTCCAGGAGGTGGAGGTGCGGAGAGCAAAAGCGGAGGCCCAGATCTTGGAGGAGACGCTTCCGAGTCAAGCTAGATTGAAGGAACCTCGCAACCGCCTGGAAGCTGTCAGACAGTAAGTAGCTCGAAGCCATCCAGCAAGAGGACGACATCCGACAGCAGTTGGTGGACGCAAGGGTAGGACCTAAGCATAAAGAGGCCTTGGACTACATACCCGTCACAACGCACGACTCGGAACGCAAGGTGTTTGGAGAGGGAAAGGAAGCCCGCACGTTCTCGGAAGGATCAGGCCAATACACTGTCAAAAGCACGACATCTTACAGGACAGATCACCAGCAGACTTAGGATGAGCCAATTCGCAACAAGCCAATTTACTTACACAATCCCGTCATTTGGTTGTTTTAACACTGACCTTGATCAGATCAGAAAGTGGTGGGTGGCCAGACTGTATCGCTTAGGAAAACTGGAGCGAAGGGAGAGCGCCAGGCACACGGGTCAATCTACGCACAGCATGCGTTTCATACACTCGGCAGCTTTTCCCCCAGAAAGACAAGGTAGATCCGAGAATACGCCGCTCCCAACATTTTCTCAGGCATCCAACTCGCAGAGCCTGGTTCTATCGTTATATTCTCCCCTTTATTTCCGTATGAGTCACGCAACACCGTGCATCGCCTTTCGGCTAAATGTTTAGCTGTTTCGGTCTCTCTCGTCCGCGGTCGGCTGGCACTTGGCAGGGCATTTTTATTTTTATTTTGCCTTTGTGTGCCCTGGTGACTCCCCTGGTGCGACTGATGTTGCCTTGGCTCAAGTCTTGGCTGATGTTCGGTAAATGAGAGAAGTATGTCTGGTCTGATCTGGATGGCAAATGTGATGTGATTCCATCTCGTGTGCTCGCCGCTCATTCTGGGCCTACTACTCAGTACCTGGTTCCCTTCACAATGCCTTCTCAGAGGTGAGCGCCTATGCATTTCGGGCGTGTCTCCATGGTACTTTCTATTCTCGCAGGCCAAAGCCGGCCTTTATGTCTGTTCACCCACACTACGAAGAGAATACCCAGCTGATGTACTGACATTGGACGCTTACTGATGAGCTCACTTTAGGTCATCAGGATGACATGTTTGCCGTACATAGGTTGATCATACTCATTCATACTATCGGGCCGCCAATGCCGCCAGTGCCGGCTAATGCGATCACATGGATGTCCAGCCACACAGGCCTGTCCAGCCACGCAGGCCCCGCTTCATTCCTTGGAGTTGTCTCTTTTTCTCAACCGCCTCCGTCTTCCTTAAAGACCGCCATTCGCATCTCCTCTTCCCCACTTACTTGTCATTTCATTTCTTTCGCTCCATTTCCTGGCCCGTTTCTTCCTCCTCATGCACCTTCCTTATTTGCTCGCCGCCCTTGGGCTGGCGGCCGTTTCGGCCTTTGCGCAGAAGCCCGGCTCCTTCGTCGTTGTTGGTGACACCCTCGTTAGCGCCATGATGGTAATACCATCCCGCCAATTTACTTTCCTAAACCCCATCGCTGAACAATCTCAGATGTTCGTAGGAAGCTCTGACAAGGTGTACATTATCGATAAAGTGGAGGGTAATGCTCATCAGATCAACGGTCATTCCGCCTACGCGTCCGTATGGTGAGACAATCCTCTGTCTTTCTTATGCATTCCTATATGAAGTGTGGCACAGGGACATTAACAAGCGGACTGCAACAGCCGTAGACGTACAGACTAACCCGTTCTGCGCTGCGGGTATGCATCTTCCTAATGCATCGTATGCCGTTTTTGGCGGGAACGGCGGCATCGGCCCTGGTGGTGACAACTCCTCTCCTGGCTCGAGCCCCTCGTACGACCCAACCTACAAGGATTTCGACGGAAGGCGTGCTATCCGGATCATCACGCCTTGTGATGGAGACCTCACCTCACCACCGTGTTCTTGGTTTGACGCTCCGAATAGTCTTATGATGGCCAAGGCTCGCTGGTATCCCGGCGCAGAATCCCTAGCCAACGGGACGGTCGTATTGATTGGAGGATTTACGGCCGGGGGTTACATCAATCGTAACACCCCGAACACCGACCCTGCGTACGAAGGCGGCGCTGCCGAACCAACTTATGAGTTTTATCCTTCGGGACCTCAACCTCAGGTCATGAATTTCATGGTGAAGACAAGTGGGCTGAACTCCTACGCTTTGACATACCTTATGCCATCCGGCAAGATGTTTGTCCAGGCCAATTACTCAACCAGTAAGCTCTTCCTACGCACCTTCTGATCCCTATCATTGACTATTTACAGTCCTTTGGGACTATAACACCAATGTGGAGACGAATTTGCCCGACACGCCTGGCAATATTGTTCGGGTATACCCTGCCTCCGGGGCGAATGCCATGCTACCGTTAACACCTGCTAATAATTACACTCCAACGATCCTTCTCTGTGGCGGCCAGACTATGGATGATGGAGCGTGGGGCAACTACAGTTATCCAGCTGTTGACACTTGGAATATCCCTGCCTCTTCCCGATGTGATCGCATCACTCCTGAACCTACGGATGGATCTGCGCCTGCTTATCTGCAAGATGACAGCCTTCCAGTAGGCCGCACGATGGGCCAGTTCATCGCACTCCCGGATGGCACTCTACTTGTCCTTAATGGCGCTGAAAACGGTACTGCAGGTTATGCGCAAAGGACGGGAACCACCACCACGTTCGGGGCCATGCCATTCGGCGAATCACTCGCAACGGGCCCTGTCGGTCAGCCTGCGATCTATAACCCGAATGCGGCACCTGGAAGCCGTTGGTCGACCGCTGGCCTAAGTTCTTCGAACATTCCTCGCTTGTATCACTCATCCGCTGTGTTACTTCCGGATGGTTCTGTTATGATCGCCGGCTCCAATCCGAATATCGACGTGAATTTGACCACGAAATACCCCACAACATATTCCGCCGAGTACTTCTATCCCCCATATTTTTCTGCCAAGACTCGCCCCATGCCACAAAATGTCCCGACGACCTTATCCTATGGAGGCAATTACTTCGATATCACGGTCCAGCCGTCGTCCTACACGGGCAGTGCAGATGATGCTGCGAAAAATACGACGATATGGCTGATACGCCAAGGCTTCACGACGCACGCCATGAACATGGGTCAACGGATTATGCAGCTAAACAATACCTTCACTGTTCAAAATAACGGGACGATCACTCTGCACGTGGCTCAGCCACCTCCTTTCCCGACCCTATTCCAGCCTGGACCCGCATTTTTGTTCGTCACGATCAGCGGTATCCCTAGCAGCGGTACCTTTGTCATTGTCGGGAATGGTCAAATTGGCACGCAGCCGACGGCATCAGCAAGCCTTTTGCCATCGAGTGTCCTTTTAGCCCAGAGCAGTAAATCTGCGAATGGTACCGGCAGCAATGGGAAGAACGCTGCTAACCCGACCCACTCGATGGCTGGACTCACGGTCAGCCTAATCGTCGCTGTCACGTCGTTCACTCTTTCGTGTTCTGCAATGGGTATTTGTTAAGTTCGTTGCGAACGATTAGGAATACACAATGGACAGACTCTGTTAGATATCATGCTTACGCGTTTCTTTAAATGGGGAGGAGCATATACCTTGCATTATTATGATTAATACTCCTTTTTGGGACCATAGAAATACTATCCTGGACATGCGTACGTAGCCACAAAGTAACTTGCCAAAACACGCACTCTCTACATAGGTCACTCGTTCTTAACACAGGTTTAACTCTGGGCTCTTGAATGTTTGGTGTACAGGTATTAGTGTATGTACGATTACTAGTACGCGAAACCAAAACGTGCGTTAAACATAGTGGTGTAATCATCACAGGGTATTGTATGGTGCCTCTAAGCTGGGGATGGTCGGAAGTACAGTAGAAGCCAAGAAACTTGAGCCAGAAATCTCTCACCGAGGTGGATGAAGAACAGTAGTCTCAAACTCTTCTCTATTCCGTCAGTATTCAAGAAGTTCACGAGAAAATTGAAGGGGAATAATCCCGTAATATTGAAGAATTTCGCCTATCATTTTTTTTTAAATATCTCGCTCGAATCGCACAGCGTTTGCTATCGTGTTCGTCTTACCCTCTGCGAAGCGTTGATGTCGAAATTCGCCGCGGATCCGTTCAATAGCCACAAGAACACACCCGAAAACCGCGAGACATAGGTAAGTAAATTACATACGCTATTAAACCGACCTGGGCAAGGCTGCTCCAGGGATCGTGTTCACCAGGTTCCAAAAGAGATGTTGTGAGCGCGAGCGCACAAATACCGGAAGACGAGTTGACTAAGAACGTAGTTCTAACGCTTACTCTTCTAACACTTACTCGAAATGGGGATATGCTCGACAAATAATCTTGATCATCGAAATCATCTCCGGGTCAAACAACCCTCAATGTCGTCATCTCACCATCACAGGGGGCTTTGCGAGGTAGACTCGGAAACTTACGCATGGTGATTCAATCGAAGGGGAAGCAATATTCCTTTGTGAAACCGTTACATACGAAAGCGTCAGGAATGGTGTTTCTCGCCGCAACGCATGCGTAGGGGAAGCTTTCGAAGTAGCGGACACGAGTCAGGGATATGTGATATGTCGCAGCATGGACCCCTGACGCAGCACCATTGCAATCAGCTCTTTGAGCTCTTTGTGTTGTCTTACGGCGCAGCAACTCCGCTCTGCTCTTGGATTGGAGAAAATGCACTTCTTTGGGGGAGGACACGTGCCATTTGCCCCCTGCGATCTATCGATCGATAATCAAAGATAATCCCAGCCACCCTATACTCCTTAAATACCCGTACGTGGGCATGAAGGAGGTAAAATCGTCAAAGGAAAGTTTCAAAGGGTTGGTCAATAGAATGCGCACACCCCAAGGTCCCCTCTTTTATCTGGCAGGTGCACATCTGCCTCGGGGTGTGAGATGTAATGCCGTGCAAATCGGATTGGAGAAAGGGGTGCATCCCCAAAGTATGAATAGGAGAATGTGACCAAGAGCCCGATGCAACGTGTCAATTGTCAAGTGAGGAACAAGCTCGTGGAATGTTCCATGGATTCCAGCATCGGCGCTAAAGGTAACGTCTCGACTCTTGTTAAAAGCCCTAAAGCGTGTATCGCCTGCAAGCCACAATTTTGTCGAGAATTGAATAGCTCATTTAGCAAAAGGTTGCATAGACGCAGGTAAGGAGAACCGAGTGGGATATAGAAGGGGTGTGAGAGAGAACCCGAGAAATGAGGCGGGAGGCGTCATGGTCGTTCGAGATGCAATAAAAGTGACATTGGACGTAAAGGACGAAGCAAGAGTAGAGAAATGACCCAGGCCTCGGGGTTGACCGGAG
>WNFQ01001094.1_pt1 | contig 20168 bp, 15 predicted proteins | sample 5400171 | NCBI WGS metagenome assembly WNFQ01 (sample SAMN13153356, study PRJNA577476) | soil metagenome | isolation source: 20 cm soil under Madrone tree | place: USA:California | collected 2016-06-14 | reverse complement strand
GTTCCCGTACCAACTCTCGAAAGTCAATCCGCTTGTCAGCAACGAAGTAAAAAGTGAGTTTACGTCGATCCCTACAAACAAAAATGAATAACGTGGGCGCTCGCAAGAAAAAAGACTGAAACTCACCATTGATACTCGGCGTCTATAACGTCCATTGGCAACTTTTTCTGTCTAACTTTGTTTTGGCACAGCTGCAGTGCTTTGAGCTCATCCTGCATCTTCGCCACCAAGAGCCTTCAAAGAGATGTTAGCTTCCAGGCCCGGCAAACAACATATTGTCAGAAAACGTACTGCGCCTCTTGTTTGCCTGCTTTCCCGTAAATCATCTTTGGATTGATCTCTTTCTTTGTCCCACCACTAGCCGTACTAAGCGGGGGCTGCTCCCCAGGGCTCGTGGGGGTCTCTACGTACCCGACAGGTGATGATTGTTGCTGTTGCTGTTGCCTTTGAAATGCTTCGACTTCTGCCAGTGTGATGGTGTCGTTCACGACCTTGCCTAGGTCTTTTCCACGGTCTGCTTCAACGATCACAAGATCACTAACGCGAATGTCAAGTGCGGGGTCGACCGCATAGAACAGGTCCGTTCGGCCCGCCTTAAACTCGACAATGTACAGTGGGCATGACGATGGCACAGCATGGAGCGGCACGCCCTTGCCAAGGTCGTTGATCGATTGTCGAGGCTGTGATAGTTGGGAGTGTGCATCTGATGCGCGGCGCTGAATCGGTGTCGAGAGAATGGCATGGCTCTCGTGGTGTGGCTGTTGCTGCTGCGATGGGGCAACGCGTGGAGATATGGGCGAGCGCGCAGCAAACCCAGCATCACTAGGTGTAGGCTGTGAGATATATTTAATGCCCTGTCCCGGAATGAAGCGAGCTGTCAGGACGTGCTGGTTCTGGGAAGCCTGTTCCTGGAAATCAGGGTGACCCAATGATGGAGATCCACCTGACGGCAGTCCGCTATCGCTGGGCTCTCCAAGGGTTTGACGGCCACTGGGGATGGTCAGATTGAGGTTTTGGAATGGCGAGAAGCGTTCAGGTGAACGGCTAAGGGGTGCATATATGGGGAGCGACGACGGCTGGCTTGGTGGTAAACCGGATGACGATGAGATAGGGCCAGGGCCATCCTTTCCGAGCGAGAGCAAATTGAGGTCATCGGCCAGGTCCTCATCGCTGAGCATCAACCCGCTACGGCCAAATGACGACTGGCCAAAGAATTGGCCGGGAGTACGGGTAGGTTCGTCTTCAGCGCCAACGCCGGGAGCACTGAAACCAACAATACCACGGCGCGGTTGGACAACGCTTACGCTGTGTCGTCTACTCGTAGTACCGCTTCCTCCATTAGTGTTATCATGCATGCCAGTACCGGACCACAATTCGCGGAACGCAGAGCCGTCATCGAGTAAAATATCATTAACATTGCGCACAAAAGGGCTCATGTTGGAGATATCAGCTGGATGGCTGCTGTAGGATGAAGATCGCAAGTTAGGGTCATGTTGGACGGGGGAGAGGAGAAAACGGTCATCGAAAGACGATCTGGGCGATGTACCAAAATAACCGTACCGGTTACTCGCGAATTGCTTGGTTTCCGTAATCCGTCCGGGAATATTGAGTGGGTTGGTCCCAAACCCTAAATCATTCCAACTGCCGAGGGCAGGTTGGCCAATGGCACTCCCGACGGGACCGGGACGCGTCGCAAGAGATTGCGACCGGCTCCGCGTAAGCTCGGCGGCGTAGGAGCGCCCACGCGACGGCATGGAGGGAATAAAGCGTTCGTCATACGTATCAGAAGGGGCTTCTGACTCGTCATCTTCGAAGGTGGATGCAAAGGCTCGAGCCTCGCGCATGGCGGAAAGACTGGTCTGGAGGGAAGGGGCAGTAGTAGAGAAGGAGGAGCTGCGACCGGGAAACGATCCAGGATTAAAGGTGGGAGGAGGACGCTGAGCCCAAGGGGGGTTACCGCGGCCGAGGCTGGGAGAGACGGCCTGATGGGATGAGAGGAAATTCTGACTGGAAGTGCGCGGTGGCTGGCTGGCAGCGCGCTCTCGAAGGGATGCTGGGCCAGCAGAGTCAATACCGTGCATGGAAGCGAATCGATTCCTGCGATCCGCATCATCATCTGGCTGCGGGAATGGGAAGTTAATGGGATGGGCCATCATGGCGGGAGCAAAGGAGGCGCAGGGTAGGTAGAGTCACGGATTGGGTTGAGGATGGTGTGAGATGATCAAATGACTGCACTGTGGCAGGGTTCAAGACGTAAAACGATACGGATCTTCTTCGGTGGATAGTCAAGTACAATCTGGGGAATATGTGAGGTGCTGAGCAGGGATGGGAGAGTGATGGTACGTGCATATAATATTCCTGATTCACACTTCTGACGTGGGTGGGGTCGAGGGTGGGTGAGTGGGGCGATGATTGGAGAAGGCGGAATGACGAACCAGAGGGATCTAAGGTGCAAGAAAAGGAAAAAATAAGAAAGAGTCTAGAGAAGCCGAGGTGATTTGGGGATACGAGCGAGTCTATGGGGAGGAAAGAGAAAGCGACATGGACGGTGTGGGGACCCGCTCAAGTTGAAGGGTCGATGGGAGACCCCGCACCGCGTGACCCGGGCCATTCCCCCTTTCCGCATTCTCGGCCCTGATCACCTGCTCCCGACCGGGCCCTCCCTCCTCTCACGCAAATCCGTCTTCGCCCTCTTACGGTGATCCGAACATTGCGCCCTCCAAATCCAGTCGGGTCAGCAGTTGGCCCATATCCAGTTCAACCGTTACGCTCTCCAACTCTCACGAGGATACCCCGCAAGCCAATTCTCCCTACTGAGACCGGCCCGCGGTACTTTATTGACGCTTTTTCTCGTCATGTGCCTGTTTCCGTAGCCATCGGATCTCAACGGTTTTGTGTCACTCACACCACAGTCATCGGCCTTTGGCGCCCGCTTGCCGTAAATGTTCATTGATGTCATTCGTGCATCTGAATGGCCATTTTCCGGGCACTCCCCATCTCTGTGATGGACGAAGCATCAACAATGCCAATTAAATTAGGTTGGAAGGCGGCCGAACCCCATGGCGCCCTCGGTGGTGCTCGTCTGCCTCGTGCATCGTTTACCCCATTCCCTTGGTTGTTGCTTCCTATGACTCCTCAGCATATCTCGATCGGGATGTTCTACTCGTGACTGTCAACTTCCGGATATCGTCGAATCGTCTCTAGTACACCTTTAATGACGGAGGGGGGCAAAATGCGAAAGAGTCCAGTGAGTCCCGCAACGTAGAAGAGGCCGCCCATAGCCCGCAGCAGGCAGCGATGCGCACGAATACTTACTTGGGAGTCTCAAAGTCGCATCGCAGCCCGAGCGTACTTTTGACGCTGCCCAGGCATGCAGGTTCAACCACAGCCGTAGGCATAACTTGCGGATACATGTCGCAAGATATTCATTCACGGATATAGGTCCTCTATGCCGTGGATGGGTAGCTGCTTGTTCCAGGACTAGCACAAAGGTGTGTTATCAAACCCGGGACTTCTCAAGAGTTAGGCGTGAGTACCCTCATACAGTAAAGGCGTAGAATGGTCTCAAGTTTACTAAATGTTGAGAGGTTTAGAATAGCTATTACGACACCTACCGTGCGTCACTGAGTGCGCTCTTCTATTTAAGTTATACTTTATACGCAACTGGTGGTGAATCTACGCCTGACACCCGCAACCGTACCGATTGACGTTCGCTTGCGCTTGTTTTATTTAAATCTCCCCCCCAAAAACAAAGCTGAATCGTAAGTGAACGCCCGCTACAGCCCCGAACTGAGTTCGGACCGACGCCGACGCGTTATCCGTCGCACCCCATTCAACTCGCAGGAACTACCGTACTGCCACTTGATCAGCAGCCACCAAGCGTAACCGGTGGTTGGTTGTATACACGGATCTCCGAGCATCGTCACGCATAAATGAGCAAGTCAGCACGTTCGCCATTGAGAGCTTATTACTTACCGAGGAACAGTTTTCAGGCGGAAAATTCGAGTTTTGCGATATAACGGCGCTCTGTTGGACGTTGATCCACGCGTAGTAAGTTATGCCACTCGCTGACCGGAGCAACCTGTCTCGAGTTGTGTTCGTCATAGTGTCTGTTGGCACCAGTGGTACTGCCCGACAGCCATGGTAGCAAACTAACCTTGCCCGCGCATGCGGACTGACTGTCTTGCCGGCTGTCACAGGCCGTATCGCGTAGTACCGTCACGGTGCGCGACCCCATATGGTCCTATAAATCCACCGCGCTCAGATACTGTTGCATGTGAGGCACAATCTCTGATTCTTTTATGGTACCGATCTACGAGCCTAGGCTTATGACCCAGAACAGGAAGCAAGCTACGACGGAGACCATATGTACCGGGCCGTGGAGGAGAACGTGTCGAGATAGCCGTCTTTGTTACTGGTCGGAAGGGAGTGTGAACTTGAATTCCGACTCGGAGGTGCAATCAGTGTCGATGCTGCGACTCCGGTGGCAACTATGTACCCGCCACAAGCAAACTTGAAAGACACCAAGTCAGAACAAGCCCGAGGCACGATGACGACACTTGAAATATCTATCCTATATTGTCTTCAAGTTGACCCCAATGGGGTTCGCCGAGTTGGTATACCCGATACACAGTCGTCAGAAGACGGAGTTGAAGGATATCTTGATCCTAGCCACTCGATTTATAGCTATGGAGAGATCCGCACTGAAGAGACGAGCGGCATCCAGACACAATCCCCCGAGTCAATGATCCTCCAGCGTACTGAAGTAGATCAGCCAAGTGTCCTGTCCGTAAGTGCACATGTACTCTGCGCGTACTACTAGACAGTGAGTGAGGTTAGGACTTCGGCATTCGTGTTCACACCAAGCACACCAAGACAATCCCCTGGCAAGGAAAGGCGATCAAGTACCGATGGTCCCATCTACAAGGAGAACAGCGTCTCGGCCCACCTGCAAGTGAGGTCGTGGATACAGAAGTACATTACAGTGGTGGATGGCTGCGATGACCGATCACAGAATGGGACATAAACAATGCAACCATCCATCCCGTTAACAGCCAGGGACCAGGAACGTGACTTTTAAGCTATTGTATCCACTGGACCTTTCTTTTCGAGGTATGATAGAGTTACGGCATCCTCTGGCACTCTCTTGAGGCTTCTGATAAGGGAGAAGAACACCAATATCATTGTATTGGTTCCAGTTTACCAAAAACGAACATCGGTGCGCAAGCCCACCAGCAAGGGGTGCCAGTCCGGCGGTCGGTCCCAAAACTGATTGATAACGAAGTCGGACACCATTGATGTGCAGCCAACATTCAAGTGAAATATCCAACGCTGGGTCAGCTGGGCACAAGCACATCCCTGTACTCAAGTACACATAGTGTGCAATATTAATGCGGCTTACAAAAACAGAAAGCTCCATTTGTGACAAGGGCTTTACAGGTATAGCAGGGAAGATCTTTTGTTTGAAGCAATAGAGGTTAGAGCAGCTGGCTGCTCTCAGCCTGTGCCCTATTACAGGTTGTTATCTAGATTAAAATCAGTGCTGAGCTCACTAATTAAAACAAAGCATGACTCGCCAGTCACTTGCACGTCCCAAACAGCACAGCGAGTACCAAAAGCGTGAGGACATGCAGCAACGTAACTTCGACCACCTTATAGTCCAACCTACGCTCTCGTTTTTCGCCACATTGTTTAGATAACGCGGTCCAGATGCAAGGTTAAAATGAAGACGAGATAAAACAAGTATTGCCAAATAAGTAAGACAAAGTACAGGGATAATTAGTTCTATACGGGAGAAGAGGAGAGGAGTCGTGGATGTGCAAGTCAGGATATCCGAACAGAGGACAATAATCGAACATTGACGTACCTCTGGTATCCTAAAAATAGTAATTTCCTAACGCACGCTCCTCAACAGCCTGAAGAGATGGAGAACCAAATATACGTACCTGCTGCTTAAAGTAACGTCGGTTCTCCTCGTCGATGAGGACGAGATTAAGATAATAACGCGTGCTGAATTTTTTGTTCACGTCTCGGAACGTCGGCGTCAGGTCAAAACCGCCCAGAAATAGCCGAATTGGGATCGTTTCGCCTGGGACATACGTTCATTATTCGTCGTATAATCAAGAAACAAAAGACGAGAAGGTCATACCTCGAACAGGCGCACCGTCCATAATTTCGAACTTTGTGATGGTCTCACTCTCGTTGTATTGGTTCGGTGGAGAACCGGTGGTCTCACGACGAATAATCGACAATTCCATGTGTTTGATTTTGATGCGGACGAGAAGGAAGTAGATCTTTCCGACAATCACATCCTTTAAATGATACCTATATATAACTTGGTTAGATTCATGCGTCGGAATGTTAACCAGAACACCCTTACTTTGACTTGTTGTATTCAAATTCGATGTGCAGACAATCCTCGATGCCAACTTCCATCTTGATCGAGTTGTTGGAATCTGGTGGCATGCGGAAGGAATGCACCCAGAGGTCCTTTTCCTTCACCACATCTGACATCCGTCGCGATATTGTTACGCGAATAAAGTACCTAGCAATAAGATGTGACTAGAGGCGGGATTAGTGGCGCACAGGTCACGCACCGCAACTTCACGTTGATACCCAAATAACTCTCATATTGCTTCTCAACATTCTTGAATAGAAAGTCGAACGTCTGGGCCTGTCGTAGCTCTCCCGGAGCAGCTAACTCTTGCGAGAGCGAAAGGAACTCTTGGTGATGGCCGCGGTCGTAAAACAGTTCTATATATGACCCATCATTAATGTTCCACGAAGCGCAAAGAGAAACATGCCTATATTTCCCACAAACTCAACTTTGATTCCGTCATGTGTCGCACGCTTTCCATCGCGAACGCGAACTGTGATCTGACCTGGTTCTCAGCGCAACCGAAATGAAGGAGAAGAGACCAGAAGCAAAAACACGGGAAGGTCGCACCTGGCCCGAGACCGACTCCCCGTCATAGTAAATCGGACAAGAGACAGGTCGATCCTTCTCTGCTTTCGACTCGACCTGCTTTCTCACTTCCTCTCCTTCGAGCCTGATGTCAACGTCGAGCGGTGATGAAAAGAAGTACGCAGCCATCCTGAGAGCAAGCTCAAGAATGACACCAATGTGTTAATGCGTTAACTGACTCACGACAGTGTCACGTGCAACAAGGAAATGCTGCCCATTGCCCGCTGGACATTGCACCACTACATGCACAGCGGCTGCTGTTTATAAGGCTCTTAAGAATATTGCCTCCGGAACAAACCTGTAAAAGAGCAAACCGCCCTATAATCTACAGGCAAGGGAAAATAAGGTTGCTTGTCTCACAGACATGACTACTACTGCTCGCTCTCATTCGAGAACACGTCCCTCCTCTGACCTGGAATCAGCTCATTTTTCTGCATCAATCCTCGGGTTATTACAGCTCCAGCTTTTAAGCCTCACCATACGCTCTATCGCTCTTCATAGCATTGGTCGTGTGCACCTGCCCTCTTCCTCATATTTAAAAAGCAGAACTCACATGACGCAAGAAAGGCTGACCGCGTAGATTGTTGTAATGCCACCAGAGTGATCAGGCTTCACCGCACTTACATCGCTCGTCCTTTATTGGACTCCTGGGACATATCTACTTTGGTCTGAATTCCAAAAAGCATCTTACCGACGTGCTATAGACGAGGATGAGTTCATCCTATCCTATCAAGATGGGCGACATCGACCCCCGGTAAAACACCTTCATTAGAGACCGTGACACCCAAGAAATAGGGTGATTCAGCGGTTCAGAGGCTTGCGATTTACAGTACTACATACGGTTTGACAATGATTGGTCACAGCTGGGCGTGGGCCATCACCTCGTCTGATTTGTAGCAACCATCGGCTGCCATAAGACCAGAGGTACACACATGCCAAGAAGGATGGAGGAATAATACACAGTACCACCATCCGTGAGTGGTAATCAGAGATTGATCTCTTCAAGTCGATTTGGGTACCTTGACTTGGAATGTACCTGTTTGCCTTCCTCAGTGCACAATTCTGCCAGGAACCGTAAGAGACTTACATTGGGGTGCGTTAGTTTCTGGTGTTACCGATCCGTGTAATCCCAACCTAATTAGAGCACCGCGAATAATACCGGCCGGCATCGCTACATACTGAATATTTCTGGGTGACCTGGACGGAATACACCGACGTAGTTAGAACCGTACGTACCAGTTTCCCTCGTCTTGTTGCATCCGTTCTGCCTTCCCACGAAGAGACACGTGCAATAGGCCTGAAAAAGTTGTCTTGTAGGACATAAACGCCCTAGAAATTTTAAGAAATGCGTCGGTGGAGATGCTCTGGAGCGGGAAACTCACCCGGTGATTTGTTCGGAGGTTGTCCACCTGTTTATCCCAGCATGTTGACCAAAGTTCTTTACATACAAACTTTATTATGTCTAGAGTATCAGCGAACCCAGCCCGACCATGGCATAACCTTCAGATGTCGATCTACGGTCCTCTTTGTAAAAAGATATGATTACCACACCTTTCTGTAATGTTCGTGCCAACATGTAAACCGATGGCCTCCAAACGTGCGCGAAGTCCCTCGTCCTCATCGTCACTCGGGGCTGAAAACCCGGCCCCAATCGAATCGCGCTGAGCGTCCTTCTTCGCCTTAGCTTGTGGTGGTGGCGGTGGCGGAATGAGCCCTGCTTCGACCATCTCGTTCTCTACTTTCTTGGTTCGAGCTTCAGCAACGGCTGATGAATGACGCAATGTCTGCACTGCCTCGATAAGAAAGTAATCCACTGCTGCTGCATCTATCATGCGTGTCTGTGGATCTGCCAGAGCAGCTAGTGAAGGAGCGGTTGATGGACCTGCTGCGGCCATGTCGGTAGGGGTGTGAGGAGAGAGACGGACTAGCCGGACCGGGTGATAGGAATGGAAGATGAGGGGACACTCGGTCAGGCTCACCGCTCTCGTGCTCGTTGATTCACGCGTCTCTCGAGTGCTGGTCACCACACATCATGTCTGGACTATCTTCTATATTTCCCTTCAAGGGTCTTGGCTCCACGAATCCGCGCGATCGCCCACCAGATCCCGTCTCTCGCCTTCGCGCCACACTCGAGTCCATGCCTGTTACGCGTAAGTACATCTTTTCTCCTTCAACGCGCGCAGAGATCCTTTCCGAGCTTTATGATGCTCTCTGGGGACCGTACTCTCACCTCTTCCTTCCCAACTCCAACTCGAGTCTTCCCCTGCATGCTACCTTAGCGGACGTACAAGCGCGCCTCAACTTCGCAGGCGCTGCTCTCAACGATCCTCCTGTTCCAGGGAGGCCCTGTGGGTATATCTTTAAGAAAGGAGAGAGCTGTTTTCGGTGCAAGTTAGTTACGCGTACCTTTGCGTCTCTGTTTGAGATTGAACTAACAACGATCTTCCAGGGACTGCGCACTCGATGACAGTTGCGTCCTTTGCTCTCGCTGCTTCCACGCTACAGATCACACAGACCACAACGTCTCTTTCTTTATTGCGCAACAGTCCGGTGGATGCTGTGACTGTGGTGACGTTGGGGCCTGGCGCGTGCCCATCGCATGCCCGTACCATCCTCCCGGCTCTGAAACACCCGCCTCGCTCGTTGCTTATGCAGCCGAACATTCCCCTACGTTATGGGGTCGCGATATCCCTCCTGTGCAGAACTACCCACATCGCATACCCGTCCCTCCTGAGTTGCGCGATAGTATGACTCGTACCGTTGCATATGCGCTCGACTTTGTCCTCGAAACCCTTGACTGTTCTCCCGACGAGACTAGCGTGCCAACGGGTGAAGCTGACCTCCGTCTACAGCCGAGTGCGGACCCAATGATGAAGGACCATTATTGTGTCGTGCTCTGGAACGACGAGAAGCACTCCTTCTCCGAGGTTATCGAGCTCCTGTGCTTACATACTTCGACTTCCCGCGAGGAGGCTACAGAAATGGCGAACCGCGTGGATGACCTTGGTCGCGAGGTCATAGAAATGAGCACGGACGTTCCGCGCGTACTCGATGTTGCGCAGAAGTTTGCACAGATCGAGCTCGGTATTACTGTGCGCCGCGCATATGACACCTTCCGCGAGCAGGTCGTTGCAGTCATCATAGAGTGGTTACTCGACCTGACGCGTGCCCGGCTTGGGTCCGATACACTTATCTTGAAAGAGGTAATTGCCGAGGAGCTGCTTGATCCAAGACGAAGGAGCAATGCCATGGCCAACCTGCCATCTGAAGTTCTGTCTATCGAGACTGAGGTTTCAGATGCCGTGCGAATCACTTGGCTTTACCTGTATCATACAAAGCTCTGGAAGAAACCACGGTTGAGCTTAAAGGAGATATATGCGGCAGTATTGGGCCTGTCACATCGACACAAACTCAGCGTCGGTATGATTTGATGTCTCCGGTTTTCCTGCCCATGCTAATGACGAAAAAAGCTGCACACTTTGCCAATGTTTATCCACGAGTCATCGATAACTACCTTCTCGTCGATCGAGAGGCTGAAACATCCATCAAATATTTCGCACTGCAATTATTCACAGTTCCATCGGCTGCCCTGCATATCGTGCAATATTACAGCATCGTCACACGCATCCTTAATATCATCACTGCCTTCTTCACGAACCAAATCTCGGATCGGCGCATCAACTACCCGGCCACTGCTGTTGCAGAGGTCGACGTTGACAGCGAGCCATTCAAGTCGAAACGCTTTATGCCCGTTTTCAGTGACCTGCGCTACCTTTGTCACAACGAACCCGTACAGCGGCTTATCGCCCGTCGTCACGAGTTTGTCACGCAATTCGCACAGACCTGCCAACTGTTCATGTGTATCAATCCGAACAAACGCGCGGCGAACTCACATGTGGAGTTTGAAACTGACGGGTGGATCAGTGTGTTCAACGTGACGTTGTCCTTGTCAAGGGTCATCAAAGTATACGGCGAGGCTTTTCAATATGCGACACCGGCGGAGCTGGTCGCAGCCATTACTACCGTCACGCACAACATCCTTATGTCAGTCACGCTCTCGGACGAAAGACTGGATAAGACGAAATTTAACCCCATCGTGTTCCACGACGTCAAGTTTGGTGGCTCGCTGTACTCCATCATACAGTTTGACGTTCTGGAGGGGTGGGTCAGCTTCCACCACTCGTTGCAATGGCTTCTTGCGGAATTGTTCAAACACGTGGATACACTTTCGGAGCGCTCACTCAGTGAGGTCGGTCTTCGGAGTATACGGGATATTCTTCTGAGGAGTACGAGTGAGAAAGCGGTGCTAACGATAATCGATTTCCCACTTAGAGGTGAGCTTGTTACCCCTTTATTACCCGTTAGATGATCCTAGTTGCTAATACCCCGGACAGTTCTGGCTATGGTCGCGCAGATTCGCACCGGACTCTGGGTACGGAACGGTTTTGCGATCCGTGGCCAACTATTGCATTATCGTGACTTTATGCTTCGTGAACTATGCTATGATCAAGATCTATACATTCTTCAGACAGCGCTCATTATCCTCGATCCTGATCTAATTTTTGTCAGCATGATGGACCGCTTCCAGCTACTTCATTTCTTCGGAGGCGGCGTAGTGCATCAATCGTATGATCCCCAACAGCTGCTGAGCATGGTTGAGGAATTCCTATTCGTCCTCATCACGATTCTCAATGAAGGCGCAAACGCAAGCAAGATGCCAATAAAGGACGCAGTTCGCCGAGAGATCGTACATGCACTGGCAGTCGGGCCATGCACCTTCACTGACCTTGTAAAGCGTGTCGCAGAGCGTCTCGTTGAAGACCCATGCTTTGAGCGTGTGCTACGCGAAGTTGCGAACTTTCGCGCACCCGAGGCAACAGCTGATTCCGGAATGTACGAACTGAAGCCTGAGGCCTATGATGAAATCAATCCGTTCTTCTACCATTACACGCGCAACAAACGAGAGGAGGTCGAGACCGTGTTGCACAACCACTGGAAGAAGCGGGGTGTGCAAGATCCTGTCATCGTCCCACGACCCCTGGGCATTACGAGTGGCCCGTTTGCCACACTCGCTGCAGCGTTCGATTCCGAGGTGCTCTTGCAGATCCTGTTCTACGCGGCTCTCAACATTCTCGTGCTGACCGAAGTGTCGGGCGCCACTCCTTCATCGGGCGAAGCCATCCTGGACCAGACATTACACCTTGCCATGCTTGCGTTGGTGGAGCGACCAGGCGTATTCAGTCATCTCGCCGCGACAAAACCGTTCGAAGACGGCAAGAATTTCATCGATATACTCTGCGTGCTTGAACATCACGAACAATATCGCGCTTACAAGGCGCGGTGCGACTGGATTTTGCGCGCGCTGGCCCAGCATGTGCCGGAAGCCGTCCGCGTGCGTCGACGAGTCGTCCTACCAGAGGCGGGCGAGGGTCCCGAAGACGCAAAAAAGAGGGCTGCACGAGCGAGACAGGAGGCGATCATGCGGCAGATGAGGGAACAACAGGCAAGCTTCGTGAGCAATATCGAGGACGATGATTACGAAGACGAGGACATCGCCGATGCGGATGAACCTGCATCTCTCGGGACATGCATCGTATGTCAGGAGGAACTCAACACATCAAAACCATTCGGTGCATTAGGACTGATCCAGCCTAGCAAGCTCGTGCGCAAGCAACCCGATGGCAACGGCGGGTTGATGAATGACGTGATGACCTCACCCTACTCCCTTGATCGCAGTCCACCAGCGTCGGAAATTCCCATGTTCCCGCCACGAGGAGATGCACTTCATGACCCGAAAGTCTCGACGTTCGAGGTGTTCCCATCCCAGAATATTCGCTTCGGCCTACATGCCTCAATATGCAGTCATTTGATGCATCTGGATTGCTTTAACGCGTACACTCTTTCCATCCGTCAGCGACATCGGACGCAAGCCGCGCGAAATCACCCGGAAAGCATCCCGCGCAAGGAATATATTTGCCCACTATGTAAAAGCCTAGGCAACGTCATCCTCCCCGTTTCACACCCTGCATCAGTTCAGCTCAACACCTTGCCTTTTGCGGACTGGACCCGTGCAGCAGGCATCAGCATCCTGAAATCAAAGTCGGATCCACTCCTGGATTCTCTTCTCATTAATAATGGGACTGGGGAGCTCGTATTCTGGGGCGCACAGGATCCAGGCTACGTCTCGTTTTTCCGGACAGGAGACCGCTGGCCTGATTGGGTCATGCACAAAATGGTCGATAGCGTGATGAACATCGCCCGCGCCATTTCGCAGCAATCGCGTCATCTCCGCGACCGGCCCGAGCCCGATGCTGGAGAACGTGGTGCAGGTCTATACCTACCAGAGGACCTCGTGGGATACACGATAGCGTGCTTAGAGATTGCACAGCGCGGAGTAGGGAGCCCGGGCGGAATGATCGCAGACAACGTCACGGAATCTCAAGCAAGAATGCTACGCGGGCTCATCACCTGTCTCGGGAAGCTCGCCGTGGTACCATTCCGAGGCAGGCAGGACGAAGGACGGGAAGCGTTGCGACAGGCGATTATTAAACGTCTGTTACCCGAGTGGAGCCTCTCAACGCTGAATCCGGTGTCATACCCGCTGCTCCTACGTGACCCATTCACGATCGTGGTACAGACCGCGGCGGTAGCTCCCGAAATGCTCCGGCATGTTCTCATTCTTTCTTACTACGCATTCCTTGCGCGCACCGTGATCGGGCTCATATACGTTTTGAACAAGACCCGAAGCTGGCCTGTGCAGCAACCGACCCAGCGCACATACGAGAACCTGTTCGGTGACTTGCGGATGTTCTTTACATCAGTCGTGCGCCACTCGCCGGTGGTGGAGCACGCGTCAGAGATCGTTTTTACGACGTATGGTGAGGCCCGCATCGAGAAGCTCATGTACTGCTTCACACTTCCCTTCCTACGCCGCGCCGCCATCCTCGTACGTGCCGTACTACCAGGAGCATTCCCGTCGCCCGCACTCACGAACGCTGGCAACGAGCGGAGCGAATACTCGCGCCTGCTCACGATGCTTGGCATCCCTCCCCTCGCGGATCTGCCCTCACAGGATACGCTACAAACGAGCCTTGCTGGCTGGTGCTCACACTATGGACATTCGCACGCGGCGTCGCAGCTTAACTGCGGCATCGTTCTCGAGAACCCGACGATCTACCGTATCGCGCGTCTGCCCACAATGCTGGACACGCTCTTCGGCGAGCTAGACAGAGCTTTGACCTGCAAACGTTGCAACACCCTTCCGGCGGACGCTGCGATATGCTTGATTTGTGGGGCTGCGGTGTGCTTCCAGAGTCATTGTTGTACCGATAAAGAGCAAGGCGACAGAGGCGAGTGTAACATGCATACGCGGGAGTGAGTCCTCTGGCTGGCGATTTTCGACGCTCTACGACTATATTACACGCACTGATACGACATGACATCTTTCTAGGTGTGGAGGAGTAGTCGGACTTTATTTCCTCGTCAAGCGATGCTGCTTGCTGTACTTGTATGCAGGCAACGGAACCTTCGCACTTGCACCCTACCTTGACATTCATGGCGAGGTCGATACATCCATGCGGTGAGCTCCCTTCGTTCCCCTTTCCCCAACGTCCCAATTCCAGACCATCTGCGTTTCGCGCTGCTAACGTGACGCATGTTTAGAAGAGGGCGCAGACAATTCCTTCATCCAGCTCGTTGGGAAGAAGTTCGGAAGATGTGGCTCAATCATGGAATTCCTTCTATGGTTGCCCGAAAACTAGAGGGTACCGTGGACAGCGGGGGATGGGAAACTCTGTAACAGTATGTGAATGTATAGTCAAGTTCTCGTTGTTGTTGAATCCGCTTTTCTCCGCAATGATTTTTCTGTAGCTTAGTGCATCTACGTCAACCGAAAGGGACACAATGTAAATCAGAATATTATTTGTGTTGTCGTTAGATTAACGAGGAAACCATGCACGACACGAATTGTCTGCCTCTTCCAAGCGCGTGACCGTCCTTTGCGTACCCAAGACATCCATTATTTCTGCGACGCTCGGTCCATTCTGTCTCAAGTAGTTTAGATTTGCACCAGACGAAAGTCCCCGAAAAACTCACCTTCACTCCACTCATGGCATGACGTAACATGGTCATAAACCTGGCGGGCTTGACTTCTGCTGCTCTATTCTCAGCATGCAGGGCATCTGTAATAGTCTGCACATCCCATAGTGACGTAGATCTCAGGCGTGCCGCTGTCCCTCGCAAAACATTTTGATAGTCTGCTATCGAGGATCCATCGAGCATCGCGCGTGCTTCCGCATCGTCCCAAGCAGGTTGTACGAACAAATAGGGTGCGGCAGTGGGCAGATCCATCAGAGTCACCAGACGACCTTGAAGGGCGACAATGGCCTTCTCGATGTATTCCACTGAGATGAACGTGCTGAAAGAGTACACACATGATGTAAAAATCGCGAGGAAAAAGCAACAACAGGAGATTGGGTGCTGACGTGTTAGGAAAGGCGTCTTTGATATGTTGTTGGGCACGCAATGCCAGGGAGTCTAGGCCAGACTCTGTAGAGCGCGTACGTACGAGGTGGTGCTTGTTGAGGAAAGCAAGCTTGGCAGGGTCCAGCGTCGTACGGCGATGTGTGAGCGCATCCAACTCAAACTGCAAGCTCCTTAGCTGAAGCTCTCTCGGTCTGGAAATGAGAAAGGCAAACAAACGTTGTTGACGATTTCGGAGAGATTCATGACCGTCGTGCTGTCTGGCGCTTTGACGGTCCGCGAGGGTTGGTCAGTCTGATCTGATGGCTCGGTATGAGTACCCCATCCTGCTAGCGCGAGCCAGTTCAGCACTGAGTCTGGTTCCCAACCGCGCCCCTGTGTACGGGTTAGGAATCATCACACAACCTGCGCTGGAGAAGAATTACCATATAGTCCAAGACTTGTACGTCGCCTTTTCGTTTCGACATCTTACTTCCGTCTGGGTTGAGAAGTAAAGGCAGATGCGCATATTTTGGAGGGGTGAGCGAGAGTGCGGCATAGAGATCGAGGTGCAGTGGAAGTGAGGCCAACCACTCCTGTATGTTCTTTCAGCTAAACACACGGCCCTGGATAAGGTAAAGCATTTAACCTCTCCACGTAGCACGTGAGTTATGCCCATTTCGTGATCATCGATGACCGACGCAAGGTGGTAGGTGGGAAACAGATCAGATTTGAGCAGGACAGGGTCAGTCGGAAGTGACGCGTGCGCGTCACGCAGCGTGCCAAAAATCAAGTCTGGCTCCGGAGCAGAGCGTACTGGGAGCAACGAGTCCTATGAAGACTTCACCGCTCGAAACGTAAGCCGTTGACCTGGGTACTTTGAGTGACTCACGTTGAGTCGGATGACGTTCTTTTCTCCGGCGCGTACACGCCGAACAATTTCGTCTGATGAGAGTGATAAACAGTGTTTGTCGTAGGTAGAGTTCAGCCCTGCGCGTGCTAGGCGTTCACGTGTTTGGGCCAGGCGATCTGGACTGCAGAAGCACCGATATGCATGGCCACTCTGTAATCATTTAGCTGAGGTCGGCAAAGGAGGGGAGAGTGCAATTCCTGAAGACGAACGTCGAGTAACTTTCTTGAGTAATGATGATACAAATCCAGTCTCTCCGACTAGGGACACATTACTAGATTATACGGGAGGATACATGCCAACACAGATACCTGGAAGTAAGGGCCATGAGGGCCGTTTCTGCCCGGCCCTTGAGGGGGTGACGAATGACGGTCATTTCAGCAAACGGAAGTAGAGTGACCGGAACATACCAAAGTCGTATTCAAGCCCTGCCCACGAGAGGCCATGTCGTATTCCCTCGACAGATTGCGGCACAGTTCGTGACTACAGACACCGAATTTATGAGGAGCACGCGGGGGTGCCATAAATGTGATGAGCATACGGCATCGGTATCCTCGATGCGGAGAATCCAGCGGCCACCAGTTTTCCGCGCAAAGGCGTGATTGAACAATGCCGTACGCAGGCCTCCGAGATGAAGGGGCCCAGTTGGAGAGGGCGCGAATCGTAAGAGAGGTTTCACAGTCGAGGCTGCCATGCCATGGAGTGGAGTCGTTGAGTGAACAACATGCACGTGAGCTGATCACTCGCAAGCGGGACACGCGCGAGGGGTCTACGATTATCTACCCCATCTATCCTCCCTTAGTTTTCCTTCCATGGAGCTCGGATCTCATCTAGCTGCAAAATTGGAGCCGTTCGTGCTCATGTCCAAGTCTGCAAAGGGTGCGGCAGCGGCGAAATTGATCCTGGATGTGACATCTGCGCAGGGCGTATTCTTTTTCGCAGAACTGCTCGATGCGCCAAACATCAAACAAGTACGTTTCGAACGGCTCGTTCCTAACTACCTTACCCGTCTTGAGCCTGTTCGCCTGATGTTGTTGTTGTGGCCTCCAATCAGCTCGCGAGCAGCGAACAACACAGAGCGCATTATGCATTGCTGGAGATATTCGCGTACAGAACGTATCAGGATTACCTCCGTACGATCGTCTATCATCTTGTCATTCGCGCGTTGCACTGAGCCTGATTATCCGTCTGGAATAAAGAACAAAAGGTGGTACTGCCAGAAATCTCTCAAATACAAATAACAAAACTCAAGCATCTTTCTCTCCTGAGCTATGCAATGCAACAACGAGTAACTTTACCTCCTTTCCCCCTCTCCTAGTTCTCGAACTTGACGAGCGAAATAGGTCCTCCCTTACACTTATCTTCAAACGAATCTAGACATCCCCACCATCCGACAACTAGAGGATCTTATTATTGAAGCCATCTATCTCGACATCATCCGCGGGAGACTCGACCAAAAGGAGCAGCAGTTCGAGGTCGAATACACCGTCGGAAGAGATGTGCCCCACGAAGCAGTTGCGGGAATTCTGACTTCCTTGGAACAATGGTAAGTATTGTCCTCAGTGATACTCGCCACTATCCTCATTCTCGTCCGGTTGTCCCTCTATAGGTCCTCAACAACCGCAACGCTCATTCAGACACTAGACTCGAAGCTCGTATCGCTCGCCGAACACAACACCGTCAAAGCACGAGAAGACACTCAACACGAAGAGGCCTTGAACGTGGTGCTCAAAGACGTTGCAGAGCGTCTTCGGGAGAAGCAGAACGCAAGCAAGCGTGCCGCAGCGAGTGCGGGACGGAAGGACGAGGATGGAATGGATGTCGACGAGCCCGGAGGTTCGAATAAGAACAGAAAGTATGTGTGATCCCCTTTTCTTTCGTAGGCCTTGCCCCAGACGCCGATCGCTAATTTGCTCGCAGAGCACCACAGGAGATGGTCAAGGTGCGCACTAAGCGCAATCGGATGTGAACGGTTTTTTTGGCGATGCCCCCTATTTTTCTGGCGTGTATACTTTGTCGACATCTTTGCAATAACACTGTAACCTTAGTTTCCACCACGATTTTTGTTCTGTCTTGAAATATCGCATGAGTGTCCAAAGTCTATAAACTGGAATCGTCTATGAGGAAAGGGAAGAGACCCAACATAATAAAATAAGCTAAACATCAAATACGACATCCTCCGGTCTGAACGCGGTGTTTCCAGGCCAAACCATTACAGGCACCTCACACTCCACTGTCTCAACAGCAATCTCCCGCCATCCCTCCTCTCCAGCCCCAAGGTCAACCTCACCACCCTCCGCATCCTCCTCATCCGTCAACGCCCCATCGCCATCATGCACACCACCTTCAGATATCCCCAAGAACGTTGACGCGAACAACGACGCCCACGAGCGCGTCTGGGCCGGTGACGTCGGTAGTGGGCTCGCAAGTTTTTCAGCGGGAGCATCGGGTTTCGGTGGACGCTCGCGTGGAGCAAGACTACCCGTCGGTACCCAAGTACTACCCCAATGTCCACGCGGACCCTCGCGCACCATACCGCGCACCTGCGCATCTGGCGCAGCCACAGCCACGAGGAGACAGAGACGCACTTTCCACGCCAGGCCTCCTTCGGACGGCTTGCCGCCTAGCGAGAGCCGAAAGGAAGGCGTGGCATCGGAGGGTATATCTAGTGCGAATGTCGTGCGAAGCGTTTGTGGCTGCATCCGCCGCATGTGGGAGGGGGAGGAAGCGGTGGGGGAGGAGGGGGAGGGGTGTCGCTTGTCGGTGGGGGTGGAAGGGAATGCGAGATCGGACGGAAGGGATTCGTGCGCTTCGAGCATGGCCGAGAGCTATAAAGTACGCACGAGGAGAAAAAAACTTATGATTAGAACCCATTCGGCAAAGCATGAGTGAAATGAAAGTAATAGTGCCTACTTTGAGTATGCGTGCGCGTCCCTCGCGATCGTTCAGTTCGACGACGCCGAAGACGGTCTCGCCAAGCCTCCACGCCGATTTCATGAACGTCAACACAGCGACTTTGACTCCATCCTTATTCACATCGTACGAAACCTTCTTGGGCACACGTGTAAGGACCTCGACAGCCTCACGGCAACCCGTTAGACCCCCCGCGGATCCATGCAGCTCCAGCTCCTGATCGGACGGGAATGCAGCCGACGACAACGCTGCAGAATCGCGCTCTAATAGCAGCAAGGCGTACGTTCTTAGATCGCCGATAGAGCCCTGATGAGAAGCCCTCTGTGGTGACGGGGATCGTAATGATGCTTTCGAAATATTGGCAAGATGAATGCAGGAGACAACTCAAGGTGCGTACATTTAGGCATGTCCCGTGGTCCCTCTTCGATCTTCCCTTCCAGCCTCCCACCATACTCCGCTGAGCCCGTAAGCAAGTCATACCACCGCGGTGGCTTGCTGGCTGCAGGCCGACATTCTGTTAGCTCGGTCGAATGAAATTGAGAAGGAACTTTACCAGAGACGTGATTGTAAATGCGTATCGGCACCTTCATCACCCTACTCTGACTGCTTGGCACACCCGCATCCACAGTCGCTCGACACGCACCAATGGACAATTGATACGAGAACCTGAGAGTACGACCCCTGTAAGTCGGGGGCAGATTTGATGGTAGTTTCACGGTATACGTGTCTAAGGACACCCAAACGTGTCAAAATGAGAGGTAAGACACCCATCGCTCGCTGCACTCACAGCTACGTTCTTCCCCTGGTCCTAAACTCAGGTCAACCGCAAGCATGGCCGGTGGTACCTCAAAGACTGGCAATGGCTGTTCAGAGTCCCACTCTTCCCCTTCCTGAATCCCGCCCAGGCCGAGGCTTACCCCG
>WNFQ01000946.1_pt1 | contig 20183 bp, 18 predicted proteins | sample 5400171 | NCBI WGS metagenome assembly WNFQ01 (sample SAMN13153356, study PRJNA577476) | soil metagenome | isolation source: 20 cm soil under Madrone tree | place: USA:California | collected 2016-06-14 | reverse complement strand
CGAACGCTATTGGAACTACGATGGCAATTTGGGCTTCCCGCGCCAGCGTGCCGTCTGGTGCGTTGGTGATGCCGATGACGGTCGCACGGCTTTCCCGCGCCTTGGCCAGCAACTGCACAATCTCCACGCTGCGCCCGCTCCGCGAAATCACAATCAGCACCGACTCCGCGGGAATCGCCGCACACTGCACCAGCTCCGCCGCATCCACCAAGTACACCGGCCGCGCCCCAAGCTGAAACAGCACCGAAACATTCAGCCCCGCATGCCAGCTGCTCCCAATCCCACTCACGTACACATGCCGCGCCGAACGCACCGCCGCCACCGCCGCCTCGAGCGCACTTCGGCCCCCTCCCGACAAATGCTCCAGCGTCCGCTGCGACTCCTCCGGCTGCCTCAATATGTCCCGCAAGAAATGTGTCATAGCTCGCCGTTCACGGCAGGCAAGCTCAGAACGTGCGCTGCGTCGATAGAAAAATCAAGTCGCCTCGTATAAGTTGCTTTCCGCTTTGGTTTCATGTCCGCGAATAAATTAGTGAAATCGCACCGACGAGCGGTTAAGCTGACCGAGTCGTTCGTCCGCATCGAGGTTCGCATGCGATATGTCGGTGCCGCAATCTTAATTTGCCTTGGAACGTGCCTCTTATTAGCAAGCGTTATTGCGGGAGCTGGAGTACACCTGCCCGGAGATGCACGGATCGGGATCCCTTTGGCTCTGCTAGGCATCGGAACATACCTCGGAGCTTACAGAATTGTGCGCGATCTACCCGGTGAAACGGGCTTTCGAATAATCATCAGCTTCATTCTCTTGTGGGGGAGCCTGGCGCTGCCTACTGGCCTGATAAGACTAGGCTTTGAGAAAATAAGCATGAGCCCAAGCGAAGTGGCAAGTCTGTACGAAACCATGAGTTACCCGTACGCGATAGGCTTCGGTGCGACGTGCATCTGCACCCTTATCCTGCTCAATCGCCGCCTCAAAACCGCGAAGTGATCGCCTGCTGAGGATCACCGAAGGACTGCGACCAACGCTACGGATGGGTCATGTCTTCGGGGTGGACGAGCGCGTCGAACTCTTCGCCGGTGAGGACGCCGAGCTTGACCGCTGCATCGCGCAGGCTCGTGTGCTCGTGGTGCGCGGTGTGGGCGACCTTGGCGGCGTTATCGTAGCCAATCTTCGGCGACAGCGCGGTCACCAGCATCAGTGAATTCTTCACGTATTTGTCCACCTGCTCGCGGTTTACTTCTATCCCTTGCACGCAGTGCTCGACGAAGCTGTTGCAGACGTCCGCCAGCAGCTCCACCGAATGCAAATAATTGAAAATAATCACCGGCTTGAACACGTTGAGCTCGAAATTTCCTTGCGAGCCCGCAAATCCGATCGCGGCGTCGTTGCCCATTACCTGCACCGCTACCATGGTCATCGCTTCGCACTGCGTCGGATTCACCTTGCCCGGCATGATCGAAGACCCCGGCTCGTTTTCCGGCAGCGTCAGCTCGCCCAATCCACAGCGCGGCCCGGAAGCCAGCCAGCGAATATCATTCGCAATCTTCATCAGCGAAGCGGCCAGCGTCTTCAGCGCGCCGCTGGCAAACACGATTTCATCGTGGGCCGCCAGAGCGTTGAACTTGTTCGGATGCGAGCGGAACGGCAGCCCGGTCAACTCCGCGATCTTCCGCGCCGCGCGTTCAGCAAATTCCGGATGCGCATTCAGCCCGGTTCCTACCGCCGTCCCCCCAATCGCCAAATCGTAAAGCCCATCCAGCGCCACCGCTATGCGCGCCCCGTCGCGATCCAGCATGTTCACCCAGCCGGAAAACTCCTGCCCAAACGTCAGCGGCGTAGCATCCTGCAAATGCGTGCGCCCAATTTTCACGATGTCGGCAAATTCCAGGGACTTAGCCAACAGCACGTCGCGCAATTTCTTCACCGCGGGCAACAGCCGCCGCGCCGTTTCTGTAGCCGCCGCAATGGACATGGCTGTGGGAAACGTGTCGTTCGACGACTGAGACATGTTCACGTCATCATTGGGGTGAATCGGCTTCTTGCTGCCCATCACCCCGCCGGCCATCTCGATCGCGCGGTTCGAGATCACCTCGTTGACGTTCATGTTCGTCTGCGTTCCGCTGCCGGTCTGCCAAATTCGCAGCGGAAAATGCCCGCTGAGTTTCCCCGCAATCACTTCGTCGGCGGCATGCGCAATCAGCCGCGCTTTCTCCGCCGGCAGCTTCCCCAAATCCTGATTCACCAGCGCCGCCGCCTTCTTCAAAATCCCAAACGCACGGATCAGCTCCGCCGGCATGGTGTCCTTGCCAATCGCAAAGTGCACCAGCGACCGCGCCGTCTGCGCCCCGTAATAGCGATCCGCCGGCACCTTCATCTTCCCCATGCTGTCCGTTTCCGTACGCGTGGCGGCGGTCTGCGCGGGTTTTGTGGCTTCCGACATGAAGGAACTCCCGGTCTGGGCATTATGAGTTTAGCAGGTTCAGGAATGAGGGAGCCAAGGGAGAGGACAAAACTTAACACAGAGGGCGCAGAGTTCGGTGCACAGAGGGCACGGAGACGCTAAGTAAAGCGTTAGCCGCGATGCTGGGCCCACCAGGCGCGCCACGCATCAGGCTGTGCCGTAATGGAGGCGCCGGTGATGTCCCGCAAAGCCTGGAAGACCCAACCGCGCATCGCGTCGTCCAGGGTCATATCGTCTGTCATTTTAAGCAGGCGCGGCACAGCGCGCATGCGCTGCTCCCGCGTCAACATCCCGGACTGCGCTAATCCGCACCCGCCGCGCTCGCGCACCAGCGGTGAAGGATCGCTGCGGAACGCCTCCAGCAAAGGGGCTACAGTCTCATCCGTCCCCAGCATGGACAAGCCCTCAACCGCCCAATACCGCGTCTGCTCGTCCGGGTCATGCCGGTGGTCCATCAGCGTGACGAATGCTCGACGCGACTCCACACCGCGATTGCCCAGCACGCCCAGCATCCACAACGCCCAGGGACGCGCCGAAGGCTCCCGTCGGATTCGCTCGATCAGATTGTCCGCGCTCTCGGTACGTTTCGGCAGGTTGTATCCGGCCAGCTCGATTTCAAGCGCCGCGGCGCGCACATGCAAGTCATTGGAATTTAGAGCCGTAGTCAGGAGGCTGGAAAGCTGGCCTTGTAACTCCAACTGTCCAAACCAGTTATCGACGGATTTGCCGATCAGCTCCAACGCCCCGTCATAGTGATTGATGGCCCGCTCCAGCAGCCGCTCGGCCTGCTGCTGCGCCGGCAGATTGGCAATCTCTTCGATTTCGTGATCGGAAAGCTTCGCGGGCGAAGCCGACTGCGCTTCGCTCTGCAACTGCATCTTGAGCGCGAATTCGCTCCACGCCGCCCGGATAGGCGCCGGAATGGCCGCGGCAAAGAAGACCAGGACGAGCGCTAAACTGAATATGGCCATCAGACTCTTGGCGCCCCGCGGGTCGGTCGTGTTGACGGGCGAACTGGTTGGGGGCTGGCTGGTCATCAAGTTTCTGCTCCATTTCGAGCGTAAGTATCTGATTAGCCACGGACAATAGTACGCAGGGACAGGCGTGCTTGCGGTGTAACGGGCTAATGTATAATTGGGTGAGGGGCATTTCTCACTCTTAATGGCTGGGGATAACAAATCAGCGCAGCCTTCCGCTGCTGTGCGGGTGCGCAGGCGCCTCCGCTTCGCGCGCACGCGGCTGCGCGAATTGCGCATGATCGGCAAGGCCCTGGTTTCCACCAAGCACCCCATCCTGGTGCACATTATCCCCAACCGGCGCTGCAACTTGGCCTGCACCTATTGCAACGAATTTGATGATTTTTCCAAGCCCGTCCCGCTGGAAGAGATGAAAAGCCGACTGGACATCCTGGCCGGCATGGGCACTTCCATCATCACCATCAGCGGCGGCGAGCCGCTGATGCATCCAGAGATCGACCAAGTCATCCGGCACATCCGGCGCCGCGGCATGATCGCTGGGATGATTACCAACGGTTTTTTGTTGGACCAAAAAACGATCGAAAAACTCAACGCAGCCGGACTGGAACATTTGCAAATCAGCATCGACAACGCCGTGCCGGATGAAGTTTCACTGAAGAGTTTGAAAACGCTGGATACGCGGCTGGAATGGCTGGCGCAATACGCGGTTTTTCAGGTGAATATCAATTCCGTGCTGGGCAGCGGCGTAAAAAATCCGGAAGATGCGCTGAAGATCGCGCACCGTGCCGTGGAACTCGGTTTTACCAGCACGGTGGGAATCATTCACGACCACAACGGGCAGCTAAAGCCGCTGGGGCCACGCGAAACGGAAATTTTCGAAGAGATTATGACGCTAGGAAAGCGCTCGTTTTCGCGCTTCAACGAATTCCAGCACAATGTGGCGCGCGGCCGCGAACACAACTGGCGCTGCCGCTCCGGCTCGCGCTATCTCTATATTTGCGAGGACGGCCTGGTGCATTGGTGCTCGCAGCAACGGGGATATCCGGGCATTCCGCTGACGCAGTACACACCGGAAATGCGCCGCCACGAATATTTCACGGAGAAATTCTGCGCGGCGCGTTGCACCGTTTCCTGCGTGCAGCAAGTGGGAATTCTGGACAACTGGCGCGATCCGCAAACCCGCAGGCCGAAGGCCATGGCGCCGCCTCCGGTGCCCGCGCAATTGGTGCAAATCGGCTCGGTGCGCAGCGACAACTAGAAACGCAAGAGAACGCAAGGGCGGCGCGGAATTTCACGCTCCCATAGTCCCTTTCCACGCACACGCACGCAGCCAGGGAATTGACGGCAAGGCTTAGGTTCTAAAAAATGTGAGCATGGCAACCGCGGCGATTGAAATCGAGAATCTGACTAAGGATTATCCCTTCGGTTTTCTGCACCTGAAAAGGAAGACGTCGCTCGAAGGGCTGAGCATGAGTGTCGAGGATGGGGAAGTTTTCGGCTTCCTCGGGCCCAACGGCGCCGGCAAGACCACGACCATAAAATTATTGGTGGGGCTGATTTTTCCCACCGCCGGCACCGCCCGCATCCTCGGGAAATCCATCAGCGACATTTCCATGCACGCGGATATCGGCTATCTGCCGGAGCAGCCGTATTTTTACGACTACCTGACGGCCGCGGAACTGCTCGATTATTTCGCCCGAATTCATGATTTGCCCGCGCAAGAGCGAAAGGCGCGCGTGGACGGCATGCTGAAAAAAGTGGGCCTGGAGACGGCGCGAAAAATTCAGCTGCGAAAATATTCGAAAGGCATGTTGCAACGCATCGGTGTGGCGCAGGCCATTCTGCATGATCCGAAAGTGGTGATCCTGGACGAGCCAATGTCGGGGCTCGATCCAGTCGGGCGTCGCGAAGTTCGCGACATCATTTTGGAGCTGAAGCATGCAGGAAAAACGGTGTTGTTTTCCACGCACATTTTGTCTGACGCAGAAATGCTTTGCGACCGCGTCGGAGTGATTGTGGGCGGGAAACTGCACGGCGTGGGCGCGCCGGACGAAATTGTGGGAATGAAAGCGCAGGGAATGGAGATTTTGTTCGAATACGCGGGAGCCGTTGCCGGGTTGCAGCCCTTACTGAGCAAAGCGACGCGGACCGGGAAACGCTACCGTATGCAGGTTCCGGAGGTGGATTTGTTCGCAACGCTGCAGCAACTGGGCAGCGCCGGGGCGAAGATTTTGTCGGTCGCGCAGGTTAAGTCCACGCTGGAAGAATATTTCATGCACCTTGTGGAAGCAGACCGCGCGCAGGCGCCGGCGGTGGAGGTGAGCGGAAAGTGAAGCGCGCGTGGGTAGTGGCGCTGAATACGTTTCGCGAAGCGGTGCGCGATCGTGTGCTGTACAACCTGGTATTTTTCGCGCTGGCCATGATTGCCGCGTCGATTTTGGTCGGCCAGGTGTCCATCGGCATAGAAGAGATGGTGATCGTGACGCTGGGCTTGAGCGCGATTTCGGTGATTGGATTATTGATCGCGGTGTTTATTGGCGTGGGCTTGGTGTCGAAGGAAATGGACAAGCGCACGTTGTATGCGCTGCTGGCCAAGCCGGTGCGGAGATGGGAATTTTTGCTGGGGAAATTCGGCGGCCTGGTGCTTACTTTGACGGTGAATACCGTGGCCATGGCCGCGGGTCTGTTTGTGGCGCTGAGTTTCGTCAAGCAGAGCACCGAGCATGTCGAAGGACCGGTGCTGGTTGCGGTGTATTTCATTTTGCTGAAGCTCGCGCTGGTGGTAGCGCTGGCGCTTTTGTTTTCGTGCTTCACGACGCCGCTGCTTTCTATTTTGTATACTGCTGGCCTCTATATCGCGGGATTGTTCGTCGCGGAAATGCGCAACTTTCAAAGTGAAACGATGTCGCAGGGGCTGCAGACGCTGCTGCGCTGGCTCTCTTATCTGCTGCCGAACTTTGAGAATTTTGACGTCATGGCCGCGGCGGCACACGGACGCGCGATTCCCGGTGTGTTGATCGCACAGAATACGGCTTACACGGCGCTATATTGCGCGGTTGTGTTGACCGCTGCGGCAGCCATTTTCACCAGGCGAAACCTGAAATGAAGGCTGGAAGATCGTACGTCCTGCTGTGGGCCGTCCTGCTGCTGGGATTTTGGGGCGTTTGGGAACTCCAGCATGCCATCGACGCCCGGCTGGCGGACCTGCACCAGGAGCAAGATGATTTGGTGTTGCGCTCCGGCCCGTTGCTGAAGGCCATGAGCCTGGAGTACGCTCCGCTGATCGCCGATCTGTATTGGACGCGGGTGGTACAGTACTACGGCAATAAGCATGCAAATCATCAGTCCAACATCGAACTGCTCTGGCCCTTGCTGGATGTGACCACGACTCTCGATCCCAATCTGATCGTGGCGTATCGTTTCGGCTCGATGTTCCTGAGCGAACCGCCACCCAGCGGTGCGGGGAGGCCGGAGCTAGGCATCGACCTGCTGCAGCGGGGAATTCGCGCGAACCCGGAATATTGGCGCTTTTACGAAGATCTCGGTTCCATCTATTACTTTGAGCTGAAGGACTATCAGCGGGCGGCAGATGCTTTCCTGGAAGGGAGCAAGAAGCCGGGCGCGATGGTGTGGATGAAAGCATTCGCCGCCAGGATCAGCGAGAAAGGCGAGACCCTGGAGACTTCGGTGATGCTGTGGAGTGAGATTTATGATTCCGCGAGCGATCCTTCCATCAAGAAAAACGCCAAAATACATTTGCAACTACTTCGCGCGCGGACGGACTGCGCGCAACTGAACAAGATCGCCGCGGAATACGAAAAACGCAGCGGGCACAGCCCGCGCAGTATGCGGGAGCTCGTCAGTGCCGGCTTGCTCCCGGCGCTGGTAGCGGACCCGGAGGGCTTCGTATATACCTTCGACACGGAAGGAAAAGCGCAGCTTAATCCGGCAAGCCCGCTCTTCAAAGAACAGTCCATCAATCAAAAAACGCTTTGAGCCAGGCGGTTACTCGCTAACGCAGAGAAGAGTCATGCGGGGATCGATGGAGATCTTGCCGGGTGCGGCCTGGGTGGTGAATTGAAAGCCGGTCTCGGGGCCAGCAGCGATCACTACGCCCAGTTCTGTTGGATGCCCGCCAGCATTCGCGTACAACGGCACCGGGGCGATGAACGAACGCGATACGCCGCTTTGAAAGAGCTTTCCGCGCACCAGGAAACCCTTCTCGGAGTGGTGCACGGAAAATTCCACGCGATAATGCGGAACGCCGGTTCCGCGCACCCAATCGTCAAAAAACCACTCCATGGAGCGGCCGCCCTCGAGGTCCATGCTGGGAGTCATCACCGCTTCGATTTCGCGCTGCAGGCCTGCGCTGGAGAGGGCGCGATAAGCGTACTTGCTCGCCAGCGTACGGAGCAGCGCCACAAAACGCGCGTCGGGATCTTTCGCGCCGGGCTGGCGCAGCATTTCGCGCAGCATGTGAATCACCCAAGAACCCTTGCTGTAAATGACTTGTTCGAACCCTTCCGGGGATTTTGACGACGTCAGGCGCGTGCCTAGATCGAGAGCGCCGATTTCAGAAGCGGACTCCTCGGCGCCTGGCAATTTTTCAACCAGGCGCTGGCGGTAGCGCGTGAGCCAGACACGCAAAGAATGATTGGCGTTCTTTTGGCTGTCGGCAAAAAGGAGCGCCAGATAGTTGGCGATGGCTTCGTCGATCCATTGATCGCGATAGGAGCTCCAGCCAACGACGTTGCCCCACCACTGGTGAGCCACCTCGTGAAATGGAACCAGCTCCGTGAAATGCTCCTGCCCGCTTTCGGTGAGTCCGGCGCGCTGCTGCGCCGCGGGAGGAAGGAAGGAAAACGTGGAGATGTAAAGAAGTCCGGGCCAGCCCTGGCCGAAGGTTCCCGGAATTTGTGAAACGCCGAGCTTTTGGAAGGGAAACGGCCCGCTGTAATTTTCGTAGAAACGAATGGAGGAGTCGATGCCGCGCCCCAATTGTTTGAGCGCGTCCGCAGGGCTGGGCGCCACGGGAATCATCGGCATCATATTCGGACTGCTCTGCCCCTCGGGGCCACGGGGCGACGGCATGCGCGGGACATCGAAAGCGGGAGCGCCCAAACGATTGTTGAGCGCCTGCTCCAGCATGCGATTGGCGTACACCTCCACCGAATGCGCCCCAGCGGCCAGGGAAGCAAAAGCGTAATCGCCCAGATTGAAACCAGCGACCGATGCCGGCCTCTCCGTGCGCCAATGGCCGACACGGAAGTCGCCATCTTCGCGCTCGTCGAGCTTTGCGCCCGTGGCTACCAAGCGCAGGCGCCGCGGCCAGTGCATCGTCAATTCGTAATCGGCGAAATCCGCAGCGTCGCCGAAGTGCGGATACCAGCTTTCACGCGCGCCAACGTAGAGCACGGCGTTTCCGGCGTCTTCAATAACGTTGCCGCGATAGCGGAAGCGCAGGGTGAACTCGGCGCCGCGCGCGGGCGGCGACGGCAGAACTACATAGAGAAAGTCGTTTCCGCGCGTAGTGCGCTCGCGCAGAGTCATTCCCTCATTTTGAAAGAAGATAAGGGCTTCACCGTGCTCGCCGCTGACCTCGTCGACGTTCAACAGGTGCGAGAGCTGCAAGGGGATTAATCGTTCGCCGCCGGTTTCTGCGCGAAAGCGCACCTCCGTCTTCGCTTCCAGCGAATTATTGGCGAGGATGGAAGTGTCAATCGAGTAGCGTAGGGCGCGGAAGGGAATCGGGGGAGGAGCAATGCCCGGCGCATTGTAGGAGGCCCATACGTCATAGAACGTTCTGCCCGCCTTCTTTTTGGGCTGGCCGAGCAGCAAAGAGTCGCGGCGCAGGGGATCCAGAATCAGGTCGAAAGGACCGGTGGTGACACCATCGATTGCGCCGAAGAAATAGGGTTTGGGAGTTTGCGAAAGCGAATCGAACAGAACGCGAAGCGACTGGCCGGTATTCAGCGTGGCCAGCAGCGGGTCCCAGCGGGCCGCGAACGCGGAATCCCGTTGCGGCGAAACTTGGACCGCACGAAGCTGGCGCAGCAGCTCGGCGGCGGTGTCGTCCGTGAAGCGCAAGCAAGCCGAAGTAAAGTCCTGATCCAGAATCGGCGCGCCTAAAAAGTGCGCCATCTGCTGCTTTTCGACGGGGTCGCGCGGTACGGCAAGGATGTGACCGCGACCGAAAAAGACGGCGCCAGTGGCGCGGCCCTCGAACAATTGCAAGAAAGCGAGCTTGCCCTGCTCGAAAGAGAACTGTACGTCACCGCGGCGGAGCTCAATGCGATTGGCGGGCTCAATGTCGTAGAGCGTGGCGGGGTCCACGCGGAGTGCGTTCAGTTGGTCGTAGATTTCGCGAGCGGTCTTCTCCGCTGGCCAGACTTCCGCGGCCGCCAGCAAAAAGGAGAGCCCGAGGAAAACGACCCGGAACCGCATATCCGAGTGTAGTCACTTTCGGCATGGCGGGACAAGGCGGCAGGTTGCGGTGTTAGGTGGCGACCCTAAAATAAAGGGATGCGCCTTCAGCTGATTCTCGCTGCCGGTTTGTCTCTGCTGGTTGCGAAGGATGTGTACGCGGATACCATCGTTCTAAAAAATGGGCGCCGCATCGTGGCGGACAGCGTGGTCGTGGAAGGCGACAAGGTGCGCTATTTGACGGCGGCGGGCGAGCTGGCGCTGCCGAAATCGATGGTCGATCACATCGAAAAGAGCGGGGCGACGCAAATGGCGTCTACCGGGGCGGCGAACCTGGCCATTACGCCGCCCAGCCTGGAACCCAGCAAGGCGAACGCCGCAGCGGAGAGCGGCGCGGTGCATGACGGCCTGGTGGACCGCGAATTCCTGGCTGAAGTTGCGAGCGAGGCGCGGTCTGGCGGGGCGGGAGCGAATGAAAAAGCGTCCATCGCGTACCATGCCGCGGCTCAGTTGGAGCTCGTGCGCGGCGATATGGAGCACGCGCTTGACGATGAACGCACCGCGCTGACGTACGCGCCTGATAATCTGGTCATGCTGCTAGACGTCGCATACCTGCACTTGCGGCGCAGCGAATACAAGCAAGCCCTTGACTATCTGGAACGAGCGCAACGCGTTGCTCCGGACAATCCCGACGTGCCCAAGCTCACCGGCTGGGCGTATTACGGGATGAACAAGTTGAGCCAGGCCGTCTCGGAATGGGAACGCGCGCTGGCGCTCCGGCCGGACGTCCAGGTGCAAGCGGCGCTCGACAAGGCAAAGCGCGATCAGCAGGAGGAAGAAAATTACCGCGAGAACGAAAGCAGCCACTTTACGCTGCGCTACAGCGGCGAGGCGGAGCCGGGACTGGCGCGCGAGGTGCTCCGCGCTCTGGAAATACATTTTTCCGCCATCGAATCGGAGCTGGGTTACACTCCGCCGGAACCGATCGGCGTGATTTTGTACACGCAGCAAGCGTTCGCGGACATCACGCGCGCGCCAGGCTGGGCCGGTGCGCTGAATGACGGGCGCATTCGCGTGCCGGTACAAGGATTGAAACAGTTGACGCCGGAATTGTCTCGCGTGTTGAAGCACGAGCTGACGCACAGCTTCGTCCGGCAAAAAACGCGCGCGAACTCACCGACTTGGATACAGGAAGGACTCGCGCAATGGATGGAGGGAAAGCGCAGCGGTGCGGCTGCCGGGGTGCTCTTGCAGGCGTATGACGCGAAGCAGGCAATGTCGCTCGGCGACCTGGAAGGATCGTGGTTGCAGTTGTCCAACGAGGTCGCGGCCTATGCGTATGCATGGGCGCTCGCCAACGTGGAGTACATCGTGCAAGTCGATGGAATGACCGACATGGAGCACATCCTGGACCGCCTCGCTGGGGGAAGCACAGCAGAAGCGGCGTTGCGGCAAGTGTTGCGCAGCGATTATGAGGAACTGATGCAATCCACCGCGCAGTATTTGCGCAAGACGTACTGAAACAATATTCGTTGCGCCGGCGTGGACGCTTGTAGTTCGTCAGCTCTCGCGCAGCATTGCGGCGAGGAGCGCGGCGCGCTCGGGCATCGTTTTTATGAGGGCATACTCGCGCGCGGAGTGAGCGCCATCGCCGACCGCGCCTAGGCCGTCGAGCGTCGGAACGCCGAGCGCTGCCGTGAGATTGCCGTCCGAGCCGCCGCCCGCGACGCATTCCCCGATCGAAAAACCCATTTGCGCCGCCAATGATTTCGCGCGAGAGAAAAGCGCGGCGCTGACTTTGCGTTCCATGGGGGCGCGATTGAATCCGCCGTGAATTTCCAGGCGCGCTCCACGGGTGAGGGGCCGCAACGCGCGCAAGCGGTGCTCGAGCCGGCGCATGTCGGCAAGGCGCAGCGCGCGAAGGTCGACCACGGCGCGGGCACGCTCGGCGATGACGTTAACGCGCGTGCCGCCCTCGATCACGTCGGCGTTCACGCCGATGCCGCGGCGCAAATCGTTCCACTGCTCCAATCGTGCAATCTGCCGGGCGAGTTCGTGCACGGCGTTCACGCCGTCGTGGGGCGCGAGGCCAGCGTGCGAGGCGCGCCCGTGCACAATGATTTCCGCTTCGCCCACGCCCTTGCGAGCTGTTTTCAGCAAGCCGCGCGGGCCGAACGACGGCTCAAGCACAAAGACCGCGTCGCTGCGGCGAGCTTCGGCTTCGATGAGCTTGCGCGAGGACTCGCTGCCGATTTCTTCATCAGAGGTCCAGAGAAAAACGATGCGTTTGCGCAGCGGGGCTTGCGCTTGTTGCAGGGCGTCGAGTGCGAAGAGCGCTTGCACGATTCCTGTTTTCATGTCGAACGCGCCGGGGCCATACGCTTTGCCGGCGGACAAGCGAAAGGGCATTTTCGCGAGCGTTCCGGTGGCGTACACCGTGTCATAGTGGCCGAGAACGAGAAGCTGTCCCGCGGCGCGCGCCTTCCGCGGCTGCCAAACGATGCGCAGATGATCGCCGCGATGCTTCTGCGCGAGCCGCTCGACGCGTGCGCCATGTTTGCGCCACTCTGCGGCGACGATGGCGCAGCAGCGGTCGGCGTGCGCTTTCTCCAGGCTCGGCGATTCCGCCAGGACAAATGTGCGAAGGACAGAGAGCATTTGCGGCAAACGCGGCTTTAGGAGGCGCAGCAGGGCCGAGGGGGAGTTCGATTCAGTCATCGCCGGGACATGCTAACAGCGCCCAGTTAGCAGTGCAAAGACTCGCCAGCAACCGCCCTGGTTCGCATATAATTGCAGGTTTGCCGGGAATACAAGAGGCCGCAGGGGTGCGCGGCTACGGGAGCGCCGATGATACTGGACGTCACCGAAATTCAGAAGATTTTGCCGCACCGCTATCCGTTTTTGTTTGTCGACGCCATTGTGGAAATGGAGCGGCTGAAGCGCGTGGTGGGCATCAAGAATGTGACCATCAACGAATCGCATTTTCAGGGGCATTTTCCCGGCAAGCCGATCATGCCCGGCGTGTTGATTATCGAGGCCATGGCGCAGACCGGCGGGTTGCTGCTGCTGCAGGAAGTTCCGGATCGCGAAAATAAGCTGCTGTACTTCGTGGCCGTGGACGGTGCGCGCTTTCGGCGGCCGGTAGTGCCTGGCGATCAATTGAAACTGGAAATTAAAGTGGTTTCCTGGCGCGGTGATTTTTGCAAGTTGGACGGCCGCGCGACGGTCGACGGGCAGCTCGCGGCGGAAGCGACGCTGATGTGCAAAATGGTCGATCGCGATATGCCCGCCAAGGTGGAAGACGCCGCGAAATGAGCACGCCGCAGATTCATCCGCAGGCGGTCGTTGCGGCGGGCGCGAAACTGGGTGCCGGCGTGAGCGTCGGCGCGTATGCGATTATCGGCGATGGCGTGGAGCTGGGCGAAGGCTGCGTGTTGCATGCGCATGCGATGGTGCAGGGGCCATCGAAGATCGGGCGCGACAACGTGTTTTATCCGTTTTGCGTGGTGGGCGGCGATCCGCAGGACTTCCGCTTCCGGGGCGAGAGGACGGAACTCGCGGTGGGAGATGGGAACACGTTTCGCGAGTACGTGACCATCACCCGCGGCACGGTCGGCGGCGGAGGGAAGACTACGATTGGCAGCGGCAGCTTGTTTCTGGCGTCGTCGCATGTGGGGCACGACTGCCACGTGGGCGACCAAACTTTGTTTGTGAACGGCGCGACGCTGGCCGGTCATGTGATCGTGGAAGATTACGCGACAATCGGGTTCCAGTCGCCGGTGCATCAATTTTGCCGCGTTGGACGCTATGCGTATATCGGAGCGTCGACGGTGATTACGCAGGATGTGCCGCCGTTTTCGCGCGTGGTGACGGAACGTGAAACGAAAAGCTACGGCGTCAACACCATTGGGCTCGAGCGCAAAGGATTTTCCGAGGAGCGCATGAAGGTTCTGGCGCGCGCGTTTCGATTGCTGTCGCGCTCGAAGATGAACACCAGCCAGGCGCTCGCGCAAATGCGCAAATCGCTGGGCGATTCCGAAGACGTGCGAGAGTTGATTCGCTTCATCGAGACGGCGGAACGCGGAATCGTGAAGTAGGGCGCTTCACTACGCAACTCATGGCCAACGCGGAGACAAGCACGGCAGGGTGGGGCCTGATCGCGGGCAACGGGCGGTTTCCGTTTCTCGTTCTCGAAGGCGCGCGGAGCCAGGGCATCGAGATGGCGGTGATCGCGCTGAAGGAAGAAGCCGCGCCGGAGCTGGAGCGCTCCGCGAAGCGGCTGCACTGGGTGAGCCTTGGCGAGTTGAGCAAAGCGATCGACTTGATGCATCAGGAAGGTGTCACGCAAGCGGTGATGGCCGGGCAAGTGAAGCACAATAAAATTTTCAGCTCCATCCGGCCGGATTGGAAGCTGGCCAAGCTGCTGTTTTCTCTGCCGCGCAAAAATACGGACGCGCTCATCGGCGCGGTGGCGCGCGTTTTGGAAGATGAAGGGATACGCCTGGTAGATTCCACGCTATTTCTGAAGCCGCTGGTACCGGAGGCGGGAGTGCTCACGCGTCGCGCGCCGGACGCACGAGAGGCCGCCGACATTGCGTACGGCCTCGGCGTCGCGCGGCAAATTTCCGGCCTGGACATCGGGCAAACCGTGGTGATTTCCGATCGCGCTTGCGTGGCCGTCGAAGCCATGGAAGGCACGGACGAAACCATTGCGCGCGCGGCGCGGATTGCTGTCGAAAAGCCGCTCGTGGTGGTGAAAGTCAGCAAGCCGGGGCAAGACATGCGCTTCGATGTACCTGTGATCGGTCTGCCCACCATCGAACACATGAAGAAGGCGAAAGCCACGGCTTTAGTGGTGGATGCCGGGCGAACCCTGCTGTTTGATCGCACGAAACTGATCGAGTTGGCGGACGCCGCGGGAATTGCCATCCAGGCGGTTCCTGTGGCGGCGTCCACCGCGGAACCAAAAGAGACCGCGCCGGGAATGAACAGGGAATGACGGCGGCAACGCAAGCGGGAAAGATACGTGTCGCCGTTGTCGGGACCGGTGAATTCGGACGGAATCACGCGCGCGTTTACCGCGAAATTCAAGACGCCGAACTGGTCGGCGTCTTCGACCAGAACGCTGAGCGCGCGCAAGCCGCCGCCACCGAATTCCGCACACGCGCTTTCAGCTCACTCAACGAATTGCGCGGCCGGGTCGATGCCGTCAGCGTGGCCGTGCCCACCGCCGATCATGCTGAGATTGGCTGCCGCCTTATGGAAATGGGCCTCGATGTTCTGGTCGAGAAGCCCATGGCGAAGAGTCTTGCGGAGGCGGATGCGTTGCTGGACGCGGCAAAGCGGCATCGACGCTTGCTGCAGGTCGGCCACGTCGAACGATTCAACCCGGCGGTTTTGGCGGTCGAGCCGATTCTGAATCATCCACTATTTTTCGAGGTGCACCGGTTGGGAGTGTTCACGCCGCGTAGCCTTGATGTCGACGTGATCTACGACCTGATGATCCACGACCTCGACATCCTGCTCGCACTCGTAAAGCAGCCGGTTACCGAGGTGAAGGCGGTCGGAATTCCCGTGCTCACGGACAAAGTGGACATCGCGCACGCCCGCCTGGAATTTGCGGGAGGCGCGGTCGCCAACGTGACCGCGAGCCGCGTCTCGACCGAGCGCGTGCGCAAAGTGCGCTTCTTTCAGCAACACGAGTACATTTCGCTCGATTACGCGAGGCGCGATGCGCTGCGCGTCACGGCGAAAAAAACGGGCCCCCAGCCGGAATTCGCGTATGAGAAGCTGCCTGCGCCCGCGGTCGAGCCGCTGCGCGCCGAACTGGAGTCTTTCGTAGACGCGGTGCGTACGCGCAGCGAGCCGCGCGTCAACGGTGAGGCCGGCCGCGCCGCCCTGGAACTTGCCGGGCGTGTCATGGCGAGCATCCAGGAGCACGGCGAGCGCGTCCAACTGGTAGCGTTCGCCGCGGCACAGAAAACAGAAAAATGATCCCTCGCCTCCTCGTTCCCATGAACGCCCGTCCGCCTGCCGTGGACACTCCTACGACGCGGCGCCGCCCTTCCACGCTGGATGAGCGCACGCTCGTCCCCGCGATGCTGCCCATCGTCCCTTTGGACGGCCGCACGAACATCCCGTCCTCTCTGCCGCTGGAGTCAATTGCCGCGCGCACCGTTGTCCCCCGCGGCATCAGGCGCGAAGACTTCGCCGTCGAAGAACCTAGCAACCTGCCGCTGCAGCCGACGGAAATGGACGCGCGCGTTACCGTCCCGCAAGGCGCGGCGCCGCCGGAAATCATCGCTCCCTCGGAAAACATTCTTCCGGCTGAGATCGTCGAACCCGATATTTTCTTGACGGGCGAGGTCAATCTTCTCACCGAAGCGCGCACCGAGGACCGCGCCAAGTCTGACCTGGCGAGAAACATCTCCTCGGTGCTGTTTCACATCCTGTTGATTGTGGCCATCATCGTCGAACCAAAAGTTTTTCCGGCGCGCCCCAAGACGCAGGCCGAGCTGGATCTCGCGCGCAGACAGATGACCATCCTGCTGCCCCCCGGCGCTTTTGAGACGCCGCGGCCCACGCCACGCCGCGAGCAGCCGAGCGAGACCATGAAGGTGGACCCGCGCATAATCCGCAAAGTGGCGCCGCCGGAGCCCCAGCCGGCGCCTGCTCCGAAAGAGCCGGAGCGCGTGGTGAAGGAACTGCCGAGCGCCCCGGTGCCGAAGCCCAATGTCGCGCCGCCGGACGTCACGACGCCAAAAACCGACGCGCCCAAGGCGCCCTTAAAGCTGGAGACTCCCGAGGAACAGCCCAAGCCGAACAGTCTGGTGCTGCCGAAAAATTCTCCGGGGCGCTCGCTGCAGGATTCCATACGCGAGGCCGCTAAGATGAACGCTCCCCGTCCTATCGGGGGCGGCGGGCCAATTCCTACGCGCGGCGCACCGGGAGGCGGAGGACGAGGCAGCGTTGGTGCTGGCATTGAAATGCTGACGCCGAACGAAGGCGTCGATTTCAACGATTACCTCGCGCGCGTGTATCAGAGCGTCAAGCGCAATTGGTTCGCGGTGATGCCATCCTCGGTGGAGTTGGGCGACAAGGGCGTGGTGTCCTTGCAATTCAGGATCATGAAAGATGGTGGCGTGCCGGATGGGGAACCTGTAAAAGTATTTGGCTCCGGCAAAGAGCCGCTCGATCGCGCAGCCATCTCGTCGATACGCGCTTCCAATCCCTTTGAGCCTTTGCCGCCGGCTTTCAGCGGCCCCTATATCGAGCTGCGATTTACGTATTACTATAATTTGCAGCCGGATTACTCGCACTAGTGAGACCCGCACGCCAACAAGTCTTAGGCAGCATTCTCCTCGCGCTGTTTGTGCTTATCTTTCTGTTCGTGCGCGCGCGCCATCTCCTCTTTCGATGAACTCACAGAATTTGAGACTGCCGCTCGTCGCCGTTGTGGGTCCCACGGCTTCGGGAAAATCAGCACTGGGCGTATGGCTGGCTGAACAGCTCGGCGGGGAAGTAGTCGCGTGCGATTCGACGCAGCTCTATCGCGGGTTCGACATCGGCACAGCCAAACCCACGCTGGCCGAGCGCCGCGGAGTGCCTCATCACTTGCTTGATGTGCTCGGCCCTGAAGAAGCGGCAACGGCCGGAGGCTATCGGCAAATGGCGCTCGCGGTCCTCGCCGAACTGCGCAGCCGCGCGCGCCTCCCCGTCTTCACCGTTGGCACTGGTCTATATCTGCGCGCCTTGTTAGAAGGCCTCGCGGACGTCCCGCAGCGCTCGGAAGAGCTTCGTGAAAGATTGCGACACAGCGCGCAGGAACATGGTCCCGGGCACTTGCACCGGATGTTGGCGCGCCTCGATGCCCAAGCCGCGCAAAAAATTTCCGCGGCGGACGAGCAAAAACTGATTCGCGCCATCGAAGTTTGCCTTCTCGCTAAAATGCCGCTCACGAAACTGTATCGAAGCGGCCGCGCGCCATTGCCGGATTGGCGCGCGTTGAAGATTGGACTCTCCCCAGACCGCGAAGCTCTGTACGAGCGAATCCATGCCAGAACCGACGCCATGCTTGCAAACGGCTGGCTCGAAGAGGTCCGTTCTTTGCTCGACGGCGGCATGCCCGAAAACGCCAAGCCATTTGATTTCATCGGCTATCGCGAATTGCGCGCGCTCCTGCAAGGCACGCTCACGATCGACGAGGCTCGCCTTGCGATTCAGCAGACCACCCGCCGCTACGCGAAGCGCCAGCTCACCTGGTTTCGCCGCGAACCTGCCGTGCACTGGCTGACCGGTTTCGGTGACGACCCGCGTCTGCAGCAAAGGGCGCTGCAGTGGCTGCGCGAGCAGGGCCTCCTTCAGGGTCGCGGCGCACAGGCAAGGAGAGTATAATTTGTGCCAGGGACCTCACCGGTCGCGCACGGTGTCACTATTCGCTCGAACTGTCCGTTTGGCTCGATGACTCCTTTTTTCCCTGTATGAAAACACAGCACGTCACTTCGGCTTTGGAACGCGCTCTGCTTGTCGGCGTCACCTGGAAGCGCGCGCAGCGGGTCCCAGGCATGCCCGCTGGCGAGCAAGGCCGCGAATCGCTCGCTGAATTGGTGGAGCTCGCGCGCAGCGCCGGCGCGGAAGTCGCTGCCACGATGTACCAAGTGCGAGAATCCGCCGATCCCGCCACGCTCGTCGGCCGCGGCAAGCTGGATGAGATTCGTGCCGAAGCCACCGCACACAAGGCGCCGTTAATCATTTTCGACGGCAACCTATCGCCGATGCAGCAACGCAATATCGAAACCGCGACCGAACGTCGCGTAATCGATCGTACGCAACTGATTCTGGATATTTTTGCCCGCCACGCGCGCAGCCGCGAAGGCCAGCTACAAGTGGAGCTGGCACAATTGAACTATCTTCTGCCTCGCCTGACCGGTCGCGGCACGTCCATGTCCCGCCTCGGCGGCAAAAGCGGCGGTGGCGGCGCGGGTGGAGCGGGCGGAGGAGCTGGACGCATCGGTGTACGCGGCCCTGGCGAAAAGAAACTCGAGACCGACCGTCGCCGCATCCGCGATCGCGTCAGCAAAATTCAGGCCAGCATCGAAGATGTGCGCAAGCAGCGCGCCTTGCGACGGGAAGCGCGCAATGCCATCCCGCTCGGCACGATCGCCTTGGTTGGCTACACCAACGCCGGCAAGTCCACACTGTTCAATGCGCTCAGCCGTGCCGAGGTGCTGGTTTCCTCGCGCATGTTCGCCACGCTCGATCCCACCATTCGCGCCGTCCGCCTTCCATCAAGCCGCCGCGTCCTGGTTTCCGACACTGTTGGCTTCATTCGCGATCTGCCCAAAGGCTTGCTGACCGCGTTTCGCGCCACGCTGGAAGAAGTGCAGGAAGCCGCCCTGATTCTTCACGTCAGCGACGTTTCCAATCCGCATCACGACGAGCTGGACCGAGAGGTCGACAAAATTTTGCAGGAGCTTGGCGTAGCGGATCGCCCCAAGCTGCGCGTCCTGAACAAAGTCGATCTGCTCAACTCCGCGCAGCGCGAAGCTTTAAGTCGCAGTTTGGCGCGCACCGGCGAAACCGGCCCCGTGCTTGTCTCCGCCATGACCGGTCAAGGCATCGACGACCTGCTCAGGCATATCGACGCCGCCCTCCCCATCGATCCCGTGGTCACCTTGTCCCTGCGCTTGCCGCTCGCAGAGGGCCGCACCCTCGCGCTTATTCATGCGCTGGGCCGCGTGCTGCACTCCGCGGTGGAAGATTCGCACATGACGGTGGATGCCGAAGTCCCTGCCTCCATTGCCAGGCGCTTGCGTTTGAGTCAGTATGCTGCGGGTGGAACTTCTCGCGCCTCGCGTACGTAATCTCTATCAGGAGGTCAACATGGCCGCATTTTTCCTCTGGTGCATCTTGTTCATCCTCTGCTGGCCATTGGCTCTGCTGGCGATTGTGCTCTTCCCCATCGTTTGGCTCATCACACTGCCGTTCCGCATCCTCGGCATCGCGGTGCACGGCGTATTTGCATTGCTCGCAGCGCTGTTTTTGCTGCCAGCACGGGTTCTGCGTGGCCCGCGCGCGATTTAAAGCAACCCATCCCGCTGCGCGGGAGTAACTTAGGAGTTAGACGCACGCGAAGCTTTATTTTTAGAGAGAAGCGAAGGCTGTGTTTGCAAACTCTAACGTTCCGGCTCCCATGTCACGCTGTGGAAATTTCTGTGGGAAACTGGAAGTCCTGCAAAATGTGAGATTTCCAAGCACCTGCGAGATTTACAGCCATTTTGTTAGGTCTACTGTCTAACTCTAATATTTACCATGGTTTACG
>WNFQ01002971.1_pt1 | contig 20201 bp, 20 predicted proteins | sample 5400171 | NCBI WGS metagenome assembly WNFQ01 (sample SAMN13153356, study PRJNA577476) | soil metagenome | isolation source: 20 cm soil under Madrone tree | place: USA:California | collected 2016-06-14 | reverse complement strand
CATGTTCTACTCTCCGGGACGACAGTCGGTCGACTCAGACCTGGCGGCTTCGCGTCAAGTTCGAGTCAAACCCTGCGAGCTTTTTAGTAATCCGTTCGATCTACTGTATTTCAGCTATAAAGCAAAGTTACATGTACTAGGAAAGAGCATAAGCATGCAGTGTGTAACTTTTGGTGCCGTGTAACACTGGCACGCGTTGAGATCTACATGATTGTTGTCCGATGTGGCCTTAATATATGTCCCTGGTCCACCGCATAACGTAGCACGCAAAATTCAGGTAGGATATTATATCATAGACAGCATGGCCACCGGTTAGTTCGAAATAACAAGAAGGAACATATTCGTACTAGGACCAGAAAAGGATGTATAAATCCCAAAGAGCCAACATAAAGCTCACTTGCTATACGATAGTCCGCAGCCCGTCCCAACAAAAAGGTATGTGAAAGCGTAGTTCAAGCTAAGTGGAAGACAAGGAAAGGAGAGTCGTATTCTGCTTTGCAGATGCTAGGGCGAGGACCTAACGCCGAGCATGAACTCCATAGACTGGAATGCAGCTCGGGGGTTGAATTGCGATATCCTGTTCACAAACAACAAGAAAAGAGGGTGGACGCGAATGACGTGACCTTCAGAAAAGACCGTCCCACTTATGGCAAGAACCCGTGCAACTTACATGTGTCCCGTGAGCGGCAATTCATAAAGTGTCAAGCCGCGCTCAGACTGTACAGTCCCAGCGGCACCTACGCCATCAAGGATGAACGAGTCCAGGGAGGGTGCCTTCTGGAAGCCCTGTGCACCACCCCCTTTTGGATAGTGAAAAGAAAAGGCCGTCAAAAAAGAAAAGAGGGAGGAATAGATACGATGGTACGCACAAGTCATGCTATTGTCGCGTCATCTCAGTTTCAAAGGGAAACAGGTGAAGGAAAACATGAGGCGATAACGAGACTCACTTTTGAATGCCAATCCGTGTTCTGTGGAGTGAGACAGAATAGATATGAGCATGGGTCATGGTCTTAGAAGTAGGGCTGAAAGGTAGGCGGCAAAAGGGGGTATACGGCCGCCTACTCACTCACTTACCCTTCAGAGATGATCACAAAATCGGCCAGTCCAGTGACGATCACGACGGGGACGCCGTGCTTCATCACTCGGGGCAGGACGTCCCAGGCTGGGAGTGGACTCAGGTTACGGGGCCCGACAAAGACAGGGGTGTTGCTGCACTCCGTCCATTCTACGTGCGCCGGTGCGTGAATCGCGGCTTTGACGTCTTGGCGGTTGAAATACACAGGGTTCACCTGTATTTGGGGGAATGTGCCGCTTTTGCGCGCAACGATATCAGAAGACGAAAAAACCTCGTGTCGACCCCGTGACCAGGCAATTACTCACGGAAAGCCAAGAACGTCCCAGAGGACGGGGGGCTAGAGAGGAACGCGAGTGTCATCTGAAAGAGAAATAAATAGGTAAAAGGTAATATACCATGTCGAATATGCGGTAGATGTCAAACGCAGGATTCAAGAGAAGCGCGGCCTTGATGATCTCACTGTATACGTTACAGCCTGGATCTGCCTCTATTGATGTCCCTGGCATCGCAAATGGAGCAGGTGGAGGAGGGTACGTTAGGTACTTCTCGAGGTAAGAGTTATAGTTGCATTTATCGGCAGTTTGGTCGATCTGAGCGAGGAAAGATTGGCTAAGAAAAGCAGGATGTGAGACGAAGATATGCAGGCTTTAATCAAAGGGAATGACTTGAAAGGAAACACGTTCAGGTTCTTGTGTACAAAGTTCACAGAAGGCGCTTCTATCGAAGCGGCATCCTCGGTAAGAATAGCTGCGTTCGTCATCATCCCGATGGAGCAAAGGACAAATATGCTGGAGAACATACGAGATGCAAGCCACATTCCCTGAACCGTCAGGTTAAGGAGAGTTGGGTTCGAAAACATGTAATCTGCAATATCTGAGAGACCAGTCATGTGAACGGATTTCGCACGCCTAACGAAGAAACCAACATGGCAAATATATCCCAGCGAACTGAAAAGGAAATTAGTGAAAGGCTGATATCGGAGGGTACAAAACGCACGCTTTCTCCTGTAAGATAAAACTTCTTTTCTTTGAGCTCAGCGAAAACAATAAAGAATTGTTGCAAGAATCCGACAAGTTGCGCGGCGAGTTCGGTCTCGTTCTACGCACCACAGCATTAGCTCATCGGGTCTTAGCGAGGACACTGTTGCGAACATGGATGTTCGGTTCCCCCTGGGAAAACCCTGTGCCAACGGGTTGTTCAACCCAGAGCATATGTCCCAGATTCGTCCAGCTGTAAGGGTTCGGGGTTGGCTTTGCCTGACCAAACTGCCAGCTAATAGGCTATATGCGCGTCATTTAGCACCAATATACGGGACAATGCGCGAGGAGTTCGCATACCCCGTTCTCCTGTAAAAAGCCCTCTAGGGACGAGCAACCCGGTCCGCCGTTTGTCCTAGAAATGGGTTTGCGATCAGTGGTTTGCTCCGACGCGTGCCTTAATCTGCAGATGCTCACCAGAAAATGAGATCGTCTTCACTACCATTAACAGTTGGAGGGTAATACCAAAAGAAAAGCTGGGTGGGATTAGCAAACTTTTTGTACATGGAATACATGCACAACAACATACCTTGCGTGTTTCGTTCGGGTGCGAACTGATGGGCAGGAGACCTGCCCAGCTGTCCCCAGCATCGAAGTCCACCAACGGTATTTTCGTTCCGTTCACGAAGAATTCTTCGACGGAGGCATTAAGCACTCGAAAGGTAACTACACTTGGACGGGCGCAAACTCACTCGCTGCTTTGTGGTTTGCAAACCGGTTTGGGTCACGACGTATGGCATTGAAGCCGCGCTTGGCGATGGATTCCGAACGCGGCTCCGGTAATCGTCTCTGATATCGTGTTGTCGACCGTTGTCGCGAGGTTGACGGCGTGAACGCAGCTGCGACCGCCACAAAACCCAAGAGCAGCAAAAAAAACGAGCGATGCATGAGACAAGATCCCAGTGGAGAAAAGGTGGGTATCGGGGGCCGCGTTCAAAGTTCGATTTGCCGGCTTCTTACGGGTTTAAAAGGACTTTCGGCAGCTTCGCAACTCGCTTGGCCGTTGAAAATTTGGCGCCCATATGGTCGTGATAGCGTGACCGTTTGAAAAGCCCCATTCAGGAGAGTCATTTTGCAATTCTGCTGTTTTCTTCATCGAAAGGCCGTAATATGGGGCGTAGTGCAGAGCGGAGCGTTGCATAGCGACGCAGGGCAAGTGGAAGACCAAGACAAAAGAGTTCAGAGGCTCACGCCGCGAGGAAGTCTCTCCAAAACGCAAAAGGAAATGCGATCAACACGTTTGCTGCTGTTTTGCTGTTTTCTGAACTGCCTCGAACACCCCAAATCATCGCGCCTCGGCTGAAGTGACTACACAATACCAACACCGTACTAGTCCCACTCAGGTGCACACACTGATGCACGCGAATTGAGGGCATTTGGCTCTTGCTAACAAGAGCACTCAGCGGATCAATTATACCCTGGCACATCAAGGAAACGTCGGGAGCATTCGCTGGGACTACACTATACCAACATCGTACAAGTCACTCAGGTGCATACACTGATACACACGAATTGAGGTCTTGGCTCTTGCCAACAAGAGCACTCAGCGGATCAATAAACGGCACATCAAGGAAACATCGGGAGCATTCGCCGGCCATTGTGATTCAAGTATCACGGTAATCAATCATCAGGAATTATCTCATTTTACATAATTCCTCGTGGTACCGCGTGCACACGTCATCGGGCACGGCCAAGTCGCCGTTCTGGGTACAAAGGCTGCCCTTGTACCTGGCTGCTACATCATACTATCCTTGCGCAGATGATCTGCACTTTACTGTCCATGCTCCGTCTGTTTGAATGTTTACCTTGACTCCGGCTCTGCTATATCATACTTTCCTGGGTCATGCCACTGGATTGACAGGGGCCTGCAACAATAAAGTAGGCGGACGTCCATGTATCAGGTCAACACTTTACCCAAATAATCGCCCCGTTGTCCCACATGCACTATGGAAGGACTTCGACCCCAACCGGAATTGTGTACAGGACAATTGTACCCATGTTTATGGTAGGGCGTTGATGATGGGCGTTCGTGAGAGAATCACCGTTGCCAAATCGTGACGACCCTGCAAATGTTCTTGCGCACAAATACATCAGATCTTAGGCTCTTGATACAGTAACTTGCCTCGTTCTGTCTAGAGAACGTCTTCTAGAAGAATCACTCAGCCACTCACCAATAACCACGCGACGTTTCGAGATGTATCGCGCAGGTCCTTTATTGTTTTGTCTTCGCCCCGAGGACATCGGTCCGTAATAATCCTCGGACATGTCCCATTTCGAACTTATACGACACATAGTCTAAAGACATAGCCTCGTGCATCGTGCGTCGTGACTTCCTAGGTGTGTCACATCTGCAAGATGGACACGAATGCCAAGATACTCTCATTGTCGCGTCCACGTCCGAACCTTCTCACTTCTAGTACAACTGGCAAATCACACTCAGAATGACTATGCATCGTGAGCACACAAGCATGTTTCATTTGTAAAATCAAAGTAAATGCAAGGAGACTTGGCTTTCGCCCCAACTCTTGACATATGACATGTCATCTTGCTGCAGCGTATACGCACCAGGCAATTTTCTAAATGACCCACACGGACAGACACACAATGTAATACATGGAAGGCCCAACAAGTCAGGTAGCCAGACCTGTCTATCGTCGAGGGTCAAAGCCGTGAAAAGTGCAGGCATGATCGTAAGGGTGCCCATCTTGCTTATCCTGTCTTACCTTCCGGAACGGAGCGTGTATCACAGGTGGCGACCAGGAAGAGGAACTGTGAAATGAAGTTTTCTAGAAGCCATGATGAGTACTAGTAGAGATGGGCTGTCGGTGGTTGCAGCACCCAACACCGCATATCCAGCAACCAGCATGGCGGGTTTCCTTGACTCCTACTGTGATTGCCCTCGCAGCAGTACATCACATGTCATGCACAGCCAGCCCGCAGGTTGGCCGGTATTACAATTACAATCAAGGATCAAGTGGCGCCGGTCGCCCCAAAACCGCAGCAGGGAGCACCTAGGCCTGAAGAGTGACAATGCAGTTTTCATGCCTTGGACGAGAATGGTCATGAACCGCATGGTGATCAGCCACGGCTCCTATCTTGAGGTCGTCGTCTCCAAGTGGTAGTGAGGTGGAGGCGGCAACGCCCTAGAAGAGGCTTTGCCTGTTTCGCTTTCATACGAATTACCCAGTTCCGCCATAGCAACAACCTTGGTCTCATGATCAGTGGCTGCGGCCGCGACTTGCTGTAACAAGGAAGAGAAGATGATGGCATAACAATTAGACATGGTAAATCAACGCACCTAAACATCATGATGTTCTAGCATATACATGTACACGACGGTGACCACCGATCACGAAGAAGACTGCCAGAAATGAGGAACATTGTACTGAACGATCTTTTACATTAAGACATCTCGACGGCTACTGAATTGAAAGCGGTCTACGAGTCTCCGCAGTCGAGTTGAGTTGAGTTATACGGCGCTTTTGATGGTCTTCTCAAGAAATTTCGTTTTGCTTCTGGCCCTGGCAGGCACCTAGGGCTCATCGGAGAATCACGGGACTGAAGTGAACTGCACCCGAAACTTCCACCAATTTCACCTTTGGCTCCCTTGTACTTGTTTTCCTTGTTTTCCTTATATGACGAAAAATGAGTGCCAGCACCGGTCTTGGCTGTTAGCGCCAGCGAGTTGGACAAAACAGTCTGTACTTCTGTACCTAATCAGTGACACCCTGACGGAGCCAAGACTGCCATCCGTACTGAAGGACTGAACAGTCAGCGCCCTCCTGTATATGTCATTTAATCTTCATGCTGCGGACAAGAAGATTGATTTGATGGCCACTGGCATGCCAACCACTGGCAAGTGTAGTACGTCTACACAATATAACTTAAGTTAGTGCATCAATGTCACGTGCAACACGCTCACGGCTGCCGCCACGCTCACCTGCTGATAAGCCTAAGCGTGCCACAAGATTCAAGACAATAACAATATCGTCACTTCTCTATAAGCGAAAGCGATGAGAACTTTTTGAGATGCGATGAGGACTGACCTTCGTCAGAAAGAACGGGTGCTCGTCTGCCGAACCACTCATATTCCGCGTAATGGCGAAGGACCACCCATCTGGTGTGGCGGCTCAGCTTATGGTACGCGGCTTTCTCGTTGTTGAGCTTGAGTTCGAGTTCGGCCTTGTCTTTCTTGGATACAGCAGCAAACTTGACGACGACATGCAATTCACTCGGCGCATACACGGAAGACTAACACGCGCCAAGATGATGAAAGAAGGTGCGGCTTCTTGGCACATTGGTAACGAGGTGTGCCAACGGGTGTGAGTTCTATTGGGCTTCAAAACATTGAACGGCCATGCTCCTGTTAGCTTGCCCGAGTGACTTGTGATTTCATCGACTTTTTAGTCGATCCCAAGTCGACGAATATGGATTTTCTGAGAGGACAGGCAGCGTGCAGCTGTTCCAAGATTTGCCATCTAAGATACAAAGACTCTTAGGTGCCGCCCCTTGATCAGTTCTACTTATATTAAGCGGCAAGAACAAGCTTTACGTACCGCAGGCTTCGCAGTGTCATACTCGACGATGTTTTAAAGCGATTACGAGACCAATACAAAATCACATTTTCAACCTCAATTACGAACTAGGAACAGGAGTAATTGTGCATTGCGTGCGCAATTTCTCTCTGACCTGGTCGGAGACGTCTATCATTCCCTGACAAGACACTGGCTGATCCGATGTCAGAGTATACAAGTAACAGTACAGCGATTACCGATCACAGTTTCTAGCTTGGTGATTTGATCAAATTCTTATGGGAGAGAAAGTCATTGAAGGTCCTTGACAGTTACATCGGGGACTTCATCGAGCAGGTAGGACACAGATCGCTTATAAATTTATAACACTGAATCGAAACCAACCACGTACAAGGGATACAGGGCCATCTTGGACAAATGTTCGTGTCGTTGCCTCTGTCAGTTGTTTCCTGTCTGAGTCATCTATACCTCTAGCTTACACACGGGTACATGAGTTCGCTGAATACGATCGCCCAACAGCTCGTCGAGCAAGCGGTGGATTGTAGATGATAATATATTATTATCTACATCCACCTACCCCTGGAAGATCTAAAACGATCTACTCTCCCGATCATGCGGTCTGTCTTCGACTTGAGGATGACCAGGAACTTGCCATACAACTACTATTTGGAGCATTCTGGTCAAATATGCCGCTGGTGGAGACCCCAACGTCAGCGATGAGACTCTGAAGCAAAGATTTGGCAGGGGCGGAAGTCTTTTGGGGTCCCACAATAGGAGGGAGAAGGAGGTTTATGGTGTCATCATCATCACTGTCATGTCCTTCGGGAGAAAGGACACGATTTGAAAGGAGGCCCGCCTTTCGTTTGAATGAATTCCCACGTCCACGTGAAGCACAATCCTATGCCGCCCTGACCCAAAGCGCAAGGGTTTAGAAATGGCCTCCGTTCGCAAGGCCCTCAAAAATATCGCCTCTGGGAACAAACCCCGGAGACTGCGGCCTCCAAACGCATCATCCGATGACTCTGCAACAGACTTAGACCTGGTATCTCTCCCCAACGCGATCCCAAAACAATACCCACCGCTAATCCTGATCCATGCTATCCTTCTCTCCGCCGCCCTCGTCCTGCTCCCCCAAACTCCCATTCCAAACCTGCCACTTCCACCACCCACTCGTGGGCTTGACAAACCCCAACCGCCGTTCCTTGCTCCGTTCACCGCGCGACCAGTTCTGACAGTCGCGTGGGCATGTCTTGGCGCCATGTTACTCGTACCGTGGTGGGCCGGTTCGCTGCGCCGTTGGGCACACGACGGAACCTTAGGCCCGCGTAGCATCCAACAGCGCCTTGCGGGTGATCCACATATACGACGTGTGCGCGCTCTTCCAATGTCGTTCCTTCCTCCCGTTTACTTATCTCCTGCTCCAGGATATCTGGAATGCTTGCATCTTCACAGCCTACGCGACTCTGGCGCTGCACGTAGTGGTCATTTTGTTCGGAGCACCATTTATCGAGTGCGTCTCTGTCTATTCACCCGTTGTCACCTTTCACACTCGCTTACGGTTCACTCAATGACGCGGGTGCGCCTTCCAGGTATGTGCCACACACCGCATTGCTAGCATTGCTCCTCGCCCTCTATGCCTTCTTCCCTCCCGCATACGTGCTTGGTCCGCCTCGCCTCGGTCTTCCACTCCTTTCCGCATCCACCAGTGATGCAGTTGTGCAAAATGATCTTTGGGTGCGGATATTTGCAGAACGCGAGTTAGTAATTGGACATTTTCGCGTGCGCGCCCTGCAGTCCTTTTCTCATTTTGGCATCGGGACAGTGCGAGGAAACCGTCTGAACGTGTCCTACTCTATCCTACGTATGGCGCGTTACTAGGAGCATGGATCGGTGTAATCCCGATCGGACTTGACTGGGATCGCCCATGGCAGGTAATCGCTAGTTGCGCTCTCTCTGCACGCAGACAGGAAAGCTAACTCGGTCATTTGAAGGCATATCCTCTCACCCCAGCAGCTGGTGCATCACTTGGGTACATCGTTGGGGCTTTGCTTGCGCTTGGCGTGAACCTACTCTTCTTCTTTGCCGACGCAGATCGGTCAGATTCTTCAGGGACCGCGGATGGGCCAGTAAAAAGGGGCATAAAGAACAAAAAGCATAAAGAGGGAGGGCAGACAAAAAAAATGCTAGCGAAGGAGGAGTAAGGTGCCCCGATAGCATAGTGTACACCGCGACCCTGTTTCATATCCTGCAGAATAACACCAGTACTGCCAGAGACTGCCGTACTCATTTACTTCAGTAGTTCACGAGCAGACGCTCGGAATACGTGTCGTGTGATATATCGAGCATACTCAACACATTCTCATTCAACTGCCGACTCTTCCACGGTAGATGACAGTAAAGGCATCCACCACAAGTCATGGACACCTTACGATTGCCTCTCAACCTGTTTATGACGTCAACTGGGCCACTCTATGCGTCACTCGCATTCATCATTAATATATATCGTTTCGCAACACGTTCTGCCTCTATTTTAGAGTAACCTACTGGTAAATGGCTCCGTTCAATTTACATGGCGTCAAGATGCGACACTTGCGGCTTTTACTGCAAAGATGAAACTCTGGGGTACAAGTGAACATCCTGAAGGCAAGACGTAAGTGTGAATAGGTGTGCGTAGTAGTTCAAGTAAAGTCTATCGGACGGGAAGAAAAAGCCATATGCTATCGTCAGTATTGAAATCCGCAGACATTCCCACTGCAAAACTTATAGCCGTTTCGACGGGGCCATACTCGACAAGCCTTGCAAGGCTTCTCCACATGATGCGCTATTGCAGCCCTAAGGGAAGGTAAGACAACAATGGTATGCGAAGATAGACGAGGACCACGTACATCATATGCACCACTCCCGAAGTTCATTGACTCGCACGTCAAAGAAAACCCTTGTACCGCAACGGGGAAATCTGCAGAGAGGCGCTTTGAAGGGCTCAATAAGGGAGAGGTACACGGCGTAGTTGCTCACCGGTATTGCCTGCTGGACGACGGGGGGGTGACATGTTTACTGATGATCAGAGGGGCGAGTTAAGATGCATCTCCAAAATATGTTGGCTTTTTTTGTGGCTGGGACCTAGGGCGCACCGCCAGCACGGAGGCCCGTGACATCAGGACTAGCCGTGAGCCAATACGCAAAAAAACCCGCATTTCGCGCTAGTGATAAATGAGGACAAGTTGTCATTTATACCAATTGACAGAATCCGTGGAAAAATACAAACCGGTGTCGAGATGTGCTAATTGAATCCAGATTATCCACAAGCGGACCAATCAGTCTGAGTATTGAGTTCCACAGCTAAGAGACTCATACCATGCTGAGGCAGAGGCACAAGGAGGAAGTAAGCGGCCTCAATCGGGTAGTGCCGATAAGCTGCATAGTTTTTAGCCACCGCCACCGCCACAGTTGACTAGCGAGAAACATCTGGTCATCGTTGAAGCATCGTCGGCGCTGTAGACACGAGCAAGGTAAGCATTCGTCGTCGCTTGTCTTGTTGGTAAGCCTACTGATTGCAGTGTTGTACCATTAGATTTAATATCATCCTGTAAGGTGTGTGTGATATATGCATAGCTTCGCTTCTGGCCGGGGAACTAGACGAGTAGTATTACTTCTCGAGGGCCTACATGGTTGTCATTGGACATCAGTGAGCACGCTGGGGGTTGAGTCCGATGCTTTCTGTGGCAGCTGTTGTTACGAGGAGGTCACCCACACTCGCCTCTTACCTGCTATCATTTCTTCATTTCTACCTCGAATTCGCGTCTCATCGTCCAATTAGATCTTTACCCCACCCACACAGCAATAATGGCCCAACGTGTCACTCTTCGCAAGCGCCAGCCCTACAACACATCGTCTTCAAGGCGGCGCATCGTCAAGACCCCCGGCGGCGTCCTCCGCTATCATCACATCAAAAAGCTTCCTACTGCACCAAAGTGCGGTGACTGTGGCTCGAAGCTCAGCGGGGTGCGTACCCCTCTGGCTATACCTTGCTTTTATGCGTATCACCGCTTACCTGGTATAATAGGTTGTTGCCCTTCGCCCACGTCAATACGCAACTGTGTCCAAGACGAAAAAGCATGTTAGCCGGGCTTATGGGGGTTCGCGATGTGGTGGTTGCGTGCGTTCGCGGTGCGTTTTGACCTTTATGATCGTCCTCGTCGAGTGCATCTCACTCATAATCACTACACAGTATCGTTCGCGCGTTCCTCATCGAGGAAGCAAAGGTAGTGAAGCGCGTCATCAAATCACAGCAGAAGGCGGTGGGCGGTCGTTCATAATCGGCTTGTTTACTCATTATGTGGTTATACGCATGCGATCTCGTATAATGCATTGTGAAGAATGATGACGCCCGTTTGGAATGGGTGCCCTGCGCGAGGATTCATTGTTGGATCGTAGGTAATACCAAGCTGGCGCCGAGCAAAGACAAGAAGGGTAGAACCCAGGCTTCTTTGACTCACCGCATTATGTACCCTACGCATCCATCTGAAGTCATTGTGCGCCCCAGATCTCACTGTGTGTCAGTACGATCTCGGGTGCGAAACAGGTGGTCAGCGGCACTTTATCGTGGAGATTATGGCTGAGAAATGGGACGGTACGTGAGTGCATGGGATCTGACCAGCCCCGCTCAGCGAAGCTCAAATCGAGAAGAGAGCGGTTTTCATGTTCTTGAATGTCGAGCAAGCTTCAGAGGTCTTTACGGTAAAGAAAAGAGGCCCACTTGCACATCCACAAGACATGTTTGTTCATTTTTCCACTGTCGTAAAGTGGAGACACAGCGATGTGCGTAGATGGCCAACTTGAAGCCTCGGCGGGCGAGGGGCGCAAAAAGTTGACAACAAACAGTGGCGGTCGCGTGGGTCCGAAAGGCAATGAGGCACTTTGCTACGCCACGGATAATAGCTTGACGCAACCAGAGCTCATCATGTCCCCAAATGTCTTTGCGGCCAACTTAGTTAAGGGTTCAAAAGCGCCAACACGCCATGACCTGGCCCCGTCCGTCGTCATCTACCTCCTTTTCCCTCCCACGCCTTCCTCTGTCACTTCTACAATGGATCGACGCTTTTTGGCGTAAACTCAGTGTCATATGATCTTCCAATACGGCGGCCTATGGTATCCCTCAAGCCCCCCGATGAACTTGTCGTGTGCCCTCTGCGTCGCTCTGTGCTATTCATTGGCTTCCTCGGGCGCTACTTGGAGGCATCTGGCTGGCCGTTTATCGCCGTGCCAGTGACAGGCGTCGCTGCGCGCGAAAAATTCTCCACAGTGCCAGCAGAAGTAGATCTTGGGCGGGTCCGCCTCGCTGCATCCGCAGTGCAGATGGGGAGAAGTCGATAACGCACACAAGGGAGAGAAGAGGGGGTAAGAAACACACTGAGATTAACGATGCCAACGTATAGTAAATCCTCAAGCGGGGCGATGAAGCCCTCGCGTAACACAGCCAGCTAGTTGTGTAGCGTGTTCATCATCACTATCATCAACAAACATATAAACTCAGTATACGTGCCGAGGATACCTTAATCATCCCAATCAACCAAGCCAGCCGGAGAGAGAGACGAGATCAGATGTTAGAGGGCAGAAAACGGCAAAGGAAGAGTGAGCAAAAAAGGGACAAGGACGCACCCCGAAGAGAAACCACGTAAAATTGCCCACGTCACCACCGGAGGGAGTGCTCGTCAAAGCCGACTTGGCATGAGTAGACATACGTGTTCAAGGCGGATATCAAGTGATTGCATTAGGATCAGAGATGTTGGTAAAGGCGGTGGAAAGGGAGGCACTCGTCGCGATCGAGGGACTTGTAAATGTTATGGGCGCACAGGGCCAGCAAGCGTGGGCATCCTCTACAATAATGATAGGACGCGTTGCGTGGGTACTTGTCAGGTTAAAGAGAGTGGTTACTCACTTTGTACTCGGTTCCACCCATCGTGGAGTGTCGGGTCATCCTCTTCCATGTACCCTACGAGAAATCGATCATCATAATTCATTAATATTCTCGGAAAATAGAAAATGGAGCTTTTTGCGGTGGCTGAGATGAGTATAAACGTCCATCGGAGGGATTGAGGACGACAGCGATATACAGTACAGTATGGAAAGGAAATTCGAGTTGTGGGCGAGACAACGAGAGCCAGGTCACATTCCATATTTGGAAGGGACGAGTGTGGGCTGGACAGCCTGGACTTTGCGTAATCAGTAAGCAACCATCTCTCCTCAACACCGAATTCTAACCGGCCGATTGACTATCCACCCGCAGAATTGATAAAGTGACACACGAGGTCTCAAATAGCCCCCGCTTGAAAGTGTGCCCGTCTTCCGATCTCCCTGCTATACTCCCTGCACCGCCCTTGCCTCTCCCATTTCCTAGCCACTTCTGGGACTGGAAAGTAATCATCGCCGGACTCGGGAGAAACGATCCGAACCAAGTCGACGTATGTCTTTCTTATGCAACTTCCCGCAATGACTGTTGACTGACTTGATGTGATGTAGTAGACCAGGTGATACGAATCGACATACTCCCTGATAACGTCCTACTAGACATAGTTGATTTCTATGTGAATATTGAGTCACCATTTTTATTCAAAGTGGAGATAGAGAGATGGCAATCGCTGGTTCATGTGTGTCGACGATGGAGAAGCCTCGTTTTTGGATCACCACGTCGACTGAATCTGCGACTTTATTGTACACCCAAAACACCCGTAAGGGACACACTGGACGTCTGGCCAGCCTTGCCTCTCATCGTTTGGGGGTCTATGACCCCATCATCAGGCGTGGACGACGTCGTTGTGGCACTCGAGCAGGGGAATCGCGTATGTCAACTCAGCCTCCAGCACCTTGCGGAACGGCAATTGGATAAATTGTTGGCAGCGATGCAGGTGTCATTCCAGGAGCTGACAAGGTTGCGGCTCTTCTCAGACAGTGAAACATCACCAGTCGTTCCCGATTCGTTCTTGGGGGGATCTGCCCCTCATTTGCGGACCCTCGAATTGGAAGGCATTCCATTTCCGGGATTGCCAAAACTGCTTCTGTCCGCAACTCACCTTGTCTACCTCCAACTTTCTAATATCCCTCATTCCGGGTACATTTCACCCGAGACAATGGTCGCTCTCCTCTCCGTGTTGTCCAGCCTTCAATGGCTTACGCTTCGATTCCAATCCCCTCAATCCCGCCCCGACTGGGTAAACCGACGTCCACCTCCATCGAAACATACTGTCATCCCCGCTCTCAATCGGTTTGTTTTCAAAGGGGTTATCGAGTATTTAGAGGACCTCGTGACCTTCATCGACGTCCCTCAACTGGATCTCTTGAATATAACCTTTTTCAATCAAATCGATTTTGACGCCCCACGACTCGTCCAATTCATCAGCCGTACACCAATACTCGCGGATTGCGATGCACATGTGCTATTCGAGGATAGGAGCGCCACGGTCCGACACTCTTTCCATTTGAGAGATTCTACGATAGAAATCTCATGCAGGGAACCAGATTGGCAGCTTTCGTCCGTCGCTCAGGTCTCTAACACCTGTTTGCCTCCCCTTTCCAGGATAGAGGACCTTTACATCTGGCATCTATATTCGCAACTTATTTGGAAGAGTGATGCCATCGAGAACACCCTATGGTTGGAACTCTTACTTTCATTTCCTGCGGTAAAGAATCTATATCTACCCAAGGAATTTGCACCAGGTATCGCGGCCGCCCTTCAAGAAATAGTTGGGACAGAAGTGTTGCCCAGCCTTCAGAAAATTTGCGTGGAGGGGTATGAACCATTGACACATTTCCAAAAAAACACTAGGCAGTTTGTTGCGGCGCGAGAGCTTTCCGGTCACTCTATCACTATTTCTCTCTGGGATGGACGCTGGACACGACGCCGCCGACGCCGCAGGTACTAGTAGGTGGTCAATGATTGATGGGTGCCCTCTGTTCTCTGAGTTCTGTCCCATCGCCTCTTCTCCCTGTGCTGGTTTCTTTTCCACTTGTTCTCTTGCTTCGGGACATCAGTTATGCAATTTTGTTGACATTACCTGTGATTGATCCTGTATGATTACATATGGTGTGGAATAGAGAAATACATGTGACTGGCTAGCCATCTACTCAACCATCATGATGTTGGTGATTCACTTACGCTTTTGTGGAGTAACGTCATTGTAGTGCAGAAGACTTACTGCATGATCGTGCAGTGGACAGATGAGATGTACAAGTTTGTGATACACAGAGTGCCGTTCGCTCATCAAGGTATTTGTGAATGTACGATCCATAGAGCTATACGACTACCCAAATCCAAACTTTCACCATACATCGCCTCCACCAGTGTTCCAAACAATGTACGGTTCACATAAGGTGCGGCATTCCTCGAGTCCTGCCTGTCCTGAATCTAAATCCTGGTTTTGACCAATGACACTGCCGAAAGACGTATAGCTTCAGCTATGAACTCGTCGGCGGAAGCTTGAGTCCAAGCAAAATAGATGTTCGATGGGAGGAAGGCAAGAGAGCGATCTGGAGGGTATGCGGATGACGAGCCGTGGGTAAGGAATCCTGGCTTGAGTGGTTCAATGGTATAAACAATCAACACGTTGTCGTACTGGCTAAGCCCGTGTAGCTTAGGTAGCTGCTGCGAGAATGGATTGTCATTCAAGAATAGAAAAGGAATGAGAGAGCTTCGAGGGAGGGAGAGACTGAGTGTGGGATAGACGAGGAGATGAGGAACGAAAGATGTTGGAGATAACCGGCACGTTGTGGACAGCGGTTCCACAAGCGCGAGTGCCGAGAGGAGTAGAAGTCAAAAGCGCACGCGAGAGAGGGAAAAAGGGGAGAAAAGAACACACTGAGATTAACGATGCCATCCTCGACGAGAGAGGCTGCTTAAATACATCTGAGTCCCTACTAGATAATCGAGCCCAGTGGTATAAAAGAGCGGTGTCGAGAGAGTGCAGGAATACGTGTCGTAGTTGTGCCGGACGCACAGGAAAATTGTAAAAAAAATGTCAGTAAAAATGACCGAAAAGACTAAGGATTGTATTGAGAGGGCGTACTGATACCGCATGGCGGCGGCCAAGCGGATCGTCGTTGACCGAAAAGTGAAAAATTAAGATAAAAGAAATGAAGAAAAAGGAAGGGAGGGAGGCTGTGAAGGCGGGAAGGAGTGGGATTTGTTCGCGGTTTGTCTTGCGCAGGCGGTCGAGAGGGGGACGATGGACGAGAGGTGAAAAAATGAACAAGTCGAACGCGTGGTTGACGGGCGCTCCGAAATGGCTGTTCCGCTCCGATCCGAGCGTGGATCCGAAGTAAAGTATACCATCTGTCACCCAGAACTATGATAGAAGGTCTGATCAGGATCGATGTGAAAGGCATGCTTTCATGCCCAGAGCCTGGAGGAAAAAGAGGCACATTTTCGGCACCTGGGTGATCATGTAGCCTGCGCACAAAAGCATGAGATAGTGCTATGGTAAATGCTGTGGTTGAAGAGTCGCTCGCGAAGACGCATGGAAGGGCATCTCGACGCTTTCGCGTGCATTGAACCGAGTTGTTGAAATATCCTGCAGATTCAACAAACACATGGCCAGGACGAGATCCCAGACAAATCAATGTCGGACGTCAGTCAGCCACCCCAGCACGAGCATGTTATGAGTGAGAGACGAACAACGTATTAGTATAAAATCTTCTTGAGGGGAACTAATAACCACGCATAGAATATGGTTAGCCAGTCGTCGTGGATGAAAAATAATCAAACCGACTTTGTGGGAGGAAAGGCGGAGCGAGATTGACGATGACGCGCTTTTGTCAGGCCGAGGGCGGTGTCCGTCGTCAACGCACAAGACTAAATGGCGCGTCGGGAAACCAGGTGGGTGAAGTTCTCTGAACCGGGACGGTCTCGTGGAGTGTTATCGCCTGTTCGTCATCATTATACATCTGAACATCATCGTTCGAACATCTAGACGTCATGCACGCGCGTAAAGCTTCCTTTGCTCGCATAAATGAACCGGGAATACCCTTACAATCGACCAACTAATCAGGCTGAGCAAAGAAAAATAAGATGGGGGTGAGAACGACAAGAAAGAACGAGCGATGATGAAGAGGACGCACTGAAGAGGAACTCTGTGAATTTACCCCGTCGCCCGTGAGTACTCCGTGAGTGCCAAAGTCGCCTTGACGTCCAATACTCCTGGAGGGTCAGAACCAGTACTCCCTCCCCTGGTGTTCTACCCGCGCTTGCGTGAAAACAGTAGAAGCGGAGTCAGAGATATTGGTAAAGGCGGCGGAGAGGGAGGTGCTCGTTGCGCTCAAGAGATTCGCAAAAGTTGTGGATGCGTCGAGTCCTGTGGGTGTGCACATGCGCTGTGACCGTAATAAGATGGATTGCATGCCAGGTACGTGGCTCGACTGGCCCACAGTCCACTGGGTCACATACCATATTTGAAGGGACAAGTGTGGGATGGCCTCATGGCCACATCGAGGCGTAAACTCACTGGCAAGCAACCCTCTGTCCCCAACCCAACACCGAATTCTCACCGGTCGATTGACCATTCACCCACGGAACTGATAAACCGACCGGCAAGGTCTCAAATAGCCTCGCGTGAAAGCGTGCCCATCTTCCGGTCTCCCTGCCGTACTCCCTGCACCGCCCTCGCTTCTCCACCATTTCCTAGCCGCCCTGGGACATCGGTCCCAATAGATCACTGTTTGGAAGGCTTGCAGATGGCAAATAATCATCTCAGGACTTGGTGGAAACGAATCAAACCACGTCGACGTATGACTTTCTTATGCAATGTCCCTCAATGACTGCTGACCGACTTGATGTGATGTAGGCAAGGTGATACGAATCGACATACTCCCTGATGACGTCCTACTAGACATATTTGATCTCTGTGTGGATATTGATATATCACATCCACGCGAGGCAAAGATGTGGCGTTGGCCATATTCATGCACGAGTCTACTCAAGGTGGAGATAGAGGCATGGCAATCGCTGGTTCATGTGTGTCGACGATGGAGAAGTCTTGCCTTTGGATCTCCACGTCGGCTGAATCTGCGACTAGTTTGTACACCGGAAACACGCGCGAAGGACACACTGGACGTCTGGCCAGCCTTGCCCCTCCTCATTTGGGGGAAAATGACCCCATCATCAGGTGTGGACGACATCATTGTGGCACTTGGACAGAGCAATCGCGTATGTCAAGTCAGCCTCTCGGGCCTTGGGAATCGCCAATGGGAAGAAATCTTGGCAGCGATGCAGGTGCCATTCTCGGAGCTGACAAATCTGCGGCTCTTCTCAATTGGTGAAACACCACCGATCGCTCCCGATTCATTCTTGGGTGGGTCTGCACCACGTCTGCAACACTTCGAGTTGGATGGCATTCCAGTTCCGGGATTGCCAAAACTCCTTTTGTCCGCTACTCACCTTGTCGAGCTTAAACTTTATAACATCCTTCATTCCGGGTACATTTCACCCGAGTCAATGGCCGCTCTCCTCTCTGTGTTGCCCAGCCTCAAGGAACTTATCCTTCAATTCCTATCCCCTCGATCTCACCCCGACTGGGAAAGCCAACGTCCGCCTCCATCAAAACGTTCTGTCATCCCCGCTCTCCAACGTTTTCATTTCAAAGGGGTTATCGAATATTTAGAGGGCCTCGTGACCTTCGTCGACGCCCCCCAACTCAATGCATTGTTTATAACCTTCTTCGATCAAATCGATTTTGACGGCCCACGACTCGCCCAATTCATCAGTTGTACACCAATACTCGAGGATTTCGATCCACTGGTGGGATTCGATGATAGCACCGCCATCGTCCGACTCCCTAACACCACCCTCTTCCGACGCCCTTTCGGACCCCCTTCCCCTTTGAACGAAACTGTGATACAAATCTCGTGCAGAGAACCAGATTGGCAACTTTCGTCCGTCGCTCAGGTCTGTAGCTCCTGTTTGCCTCCCCTTTCCATGATAGAGGACCTCCGTATCGACCATCGATATTCACAACTAGTTTGGAAGAATGATGCCATCGAGAACACCCTATGGCTGGAACTTCTACTTCCATTTCCTGCGGTAAAGGATCTCTATCTATCCGAGGACTTTGCACCAGGTATTGCGGCCGCTCTGCAAGAAGTTGTTGGGACAGAAGTGTTGCCCAGCCTGCAGAATATTTTCGTGAGGGACCTTGGGCCATGGGGACCTTTCCAGAAAAACATTGGGCAGTTCGTTACCGCGCGAGAGCTTTCCGGTCACCCTATCGCCATTTCTGTCTGGGGTTCATAGATATAATGCAGGTCGTAGGAGGTCAATGACCGATAGGTGCCCTCTGTTCTCAATGTCCTGTCCCATTGACGTTTCTTGTTGTCTGCTGATCCCACACTATTTTCCTTTCCACTTCTTAACCTGGTTCGAAATATCAGTGGTGCTGTTTTGTAGATATTACCTGTAATGATCTTGTAACTTACGATTACATTTGGTGTGGCATTGAGAAATGCGTGTGACTGGCTAGCTATCTACTCAACCATCATGATCTTCTCCGTGGTTCACTGGCGCGTTTGTGGTGCAACGTCGTCGTGATGCAGAAGACTCACGGTGTGATCATGCTGTGGGCGGACGAGATGTACAGTTTGTGAAGCATAGAGTGCTATTTATTCGTCAAGGTACTTGTGAACATGCGATTCATGGAGTTATACGACTACCCGAATACAGTTGCGTTCTCTCCCCAATGCCAAAAAATCCTAGACGATGATGCCTTCAGTCATCATGATTAAAAATATTAACCATGAATCAGACATTGATTTTCCATCTGGGGAAGAGGACACACTGAAGAGGAACCCTGTGAATTTACCCATCGCCCGTGAGTGCCAAGGATGCGTTGGAGTCGAGTAGACATCCATACTCCTGCAGGATCAGCACCAGTACGCCCTCTCCTAGCGTTCTATCTGCGCTTGCGTGAAAACGGTAGAAGCGGAATCAGAGATATTGGTAAAGGCAAAATATAGCCCTTTAAGACTTGAAGAACGACGAAAGTAAGCATGTAGAACATCTACGCACCAGGTGAAATCCATGACAACGTCCTAACATGAGCTCCGCGACCACCGCGCCACATATAATGCAAGTTTGACGTTACATGACTTATATGTTTGTTAAAGATAGTGACGATGAACAGGCTACAACCCTCGACAGGTCTGTATTGCAGAACATAACATGCTCGGCTTCCCAATGCGTTATCTGGGTCACCAACATAACTTATGAGCACAGATACGGCGCTCGGTGTGACGAAGCGCGTCGTCGTCGATCGGAGTTGTACTTTCTCCCCACTCTTTTTCGTCAACATACAAGCTGCTGTGGCCTCACCCTGCACCTCCGAGAAGGCCAGAATAGTGCAGACCGTACATGTTGATACAATACTTGTGTTCAATTTGCACTACCGTTTCGCAAATTGATCAAGCGTTGGCTCAAGGGGGACACATTGGACGTCTGGCCAGCCTTGCCTCTCCTCATTGATGGCAACATGTCCTTATTATCAGGCATGGATGACATCATTGCAGCACTTGGCAAGA
>WNFQ01001079.1_pt1 | contig 20208 bp, 11 predicted proteins | sample 5400171 | NCBI WGS metagenome assembly WNFQ01 (sample SAMN13153356, study PRJNA577476) | soil metagenome | isolation source: 20 cm soil under Madrone tree | place: USA:California | collected 2016-06-14 | reverse complement strand
GTCTGAATATGCCGCCCTGGTGATCGATGCGCAGGGGCGCCTGCTCGCGTTCAACAAGCCTGCGATGTGGCTGTTTGGCGGGGCGGAGGTCGGAGCGGATGCGGCGCAATTGATGTCTCTGCCGAATTCCGGCCCGCGCTGGTGGGAGCCGGGACTGACCGATCGGCGCAAGATGCACGTCGAGATCGATCAGCGGGTCTATCAAGTCACGAGTTCTGCAATCCCGTTGGCGGGCGAGCAGGAGCGCATCTTCTCGGTGTCGATCCTCCCGGTCGCCAAAGGGGGCAACGCCGATCCGTTCGGGAGCAGCTCGACCGTGGTCACGGGCACCGTGAGGCAGCTGCGATGAGAGTTTCGCGGCTCAGCATGGCGGTGGCGGCCGGCTGGCTCGCACCGTGCTTGGTATTCGGTGCCGATTCCACCCCGGCCTCGGCTTCCGACGATCGGATCGCACTCAGCGCCAACGGTTCCACTCTCCCGGGAACCAACGGCGGCGGCGGCGCGTCGGTCGCGTGGCTGCACAATGTCGATGCCGATACGCTCGCGGGAGCCGCGGTGGAACACCAGGTGATTTCCATTGCCCATTGGACTTTCGGCTCAGTCAACGGCTCCCTGAGCCGTGAGCTCGGCGACGCGCGCTACAGCTTGTACGGCGAAGCGCACGAGGGTGCCGGCGATGACGGTCCGCATGCCTTCCAATATTCCATCGTGGCGGCCGGGGTGGTCGGCACCTACTTCCATCGATTGTCGGTGCAGCTGGAAGACCGGCAGTTCGAAGTCGAAAAGACGCACGGGAACCTGCCCAAGCTCGGGCTCTCGTACCTGTGGAATCCTCGCATCCTGACGGCGGTCTCCTACGCCGACTCGGTGAGCGGCAATCTGGGCACGCATCTGACGTCCGCGCGAATCGACATATATGGCCCTCCGGTGAATTTTCTGGCGGGCATGTCTTTTGGCCAGGTCGCACCGACAGTCATCGGTCTCGAGATCGTGCTTCCGGGAAAGACGCTCAAGGAAGGCTACGTGGGTGCGACCAAAGGCGGCGGCGTCGATCCGCCAAGGCAACATTGCTTGGCTGCCCACGGCCGTGGTGCTCGCCGTGGTGCTGATTGCCGGATCGCGTCTGATCGACCTCAGTGTGCGCCACCACGCCGCCGTGGCTCGCGAGACGGCGGCCGCGGTCGCAAACACCTCCGTCAGGCAGATCGAGTCGCTGCTGCAAGGACTGGCCGATTTTGCCGAGAGTCGGGCGGCATCGGCCGCACAGGCCTCATCGAACGAGGACACGTCCGTGCCGCTCGAATCGGTGCCGCCGGCGGCCAACACCTTCTGGATGACGGGCGACGACAAAGTGCTGAGTTCCCGGCCGGAAGAGGCTGCCGCCGCAGGCGGCATTGCCGATGAGTGGCAGTCGGCGGAGTCCACCCGCGCCCTGTCTGGCTCCGCTGTCCTCGGTCCGGTGCGCCTCGGCAGCCTGTGGCTCATCGCCGTACGCTTTCCGATCGCAGCCCGCACCCCGGCACAGGGACCTCGACCGCGGGGCTGGTCCGTCGGCTACGCCGACTTGAATGAGCTCATCGCCGCCAGCCGCCTGACACGGCTGACCGGGCTGGGGTACGACTTCGAGCTGTATCAAGTGGAGCCCGGCAGCGCCCGCACGCGCAGCTTCGCCGGCTCGCGTACCGAACGCTTGACCGACGCGGTCGCCGTCAGGATCCGGCTTCCGACGGTGGCGGCCGTTCCCGGAAGTCATCTGGAGATGGCGATCCGTCCACGTGCCGGTTGGTATCCGGCCACCCTGCTGGCCTCCGACATCGGCTTGCTGGTGTTCCTGGCGTGGCTCTTCGCGTTCGGCACTCACGATCTGTGCCAGGCTTTGCAACGCTCACGCGCGGCCTTGGCGGCCGCGCGACGGCGCCGGCGCTCGGTGAACGAGCAGCTCGCGGCGGAAATGCAGCAGCGGCTGGTTCTGCAGGAGACCTTCGACCACGCCCGCTTTCATGACGCATTCACGGGACTGCCGAACCGGCGCTATTTCATGGATCAGCTCGACCGGGCACTGCGCGACGTGCGCACGAGGCGGCGCGAGCGCCTCACCATCATCATCGTAGACATCGTCCGATTCAAACTCATCAATGAGACGCTGGGTCATACGGCCGGCGACGAGCTGATGGTTCAGGCCGCACGCCGCTTTGAAAAGGCAACTTCGGCGTTCGAGGGAGTGCTGGCGCGTTGGGGCGCCGACCAGTTTGCCGTGTTGGTCCTGGACTTGGCCTCCCCCGAGGCGGGCCTGAACGTTGCCGGCCGTCTTCAAGAGGAACTCCGCTCACCTTTCGATTTGCGCCGGCACCGGCTCGTGGTCACCGCAAACATGGGCGTCACGTGGGTGGATTCCGGCCAGCAGCGTGCGGAGGACATCGTCCGGGAGGCCGAGATCGCGCTGTCGGCCTCCAAGCGTCACGAGACGGCCAAGATCGTCCGCTATGCGCCGAACATGGCCGGACAGGCGGCGGATCTGGTGAGCTTGGAGGCGGATCTGCACGTCGCGATGGAAAAACACGAGTTGCAGCTGCTGTTCCAGCCGATCGTCGATCTGCAAACGTACGCGATGGTGGGTGCCGAGGCGCTTTTGCGCTGGCGCCATCCCGTCGAAGGCGTGCTCGCTCCCGATAGATTCCTGCGCATCGCGGAAGAAGCCGGATTGATGGCGACGATCACGAGTTGGATCCTTCTCAGGGTGGTACGGGTCGCGGGGGATTGGCTGCGGCGTCTGCCGGCCGATCAGAAGTTCTTCATCAGCGTCAATCTCTCTCCGGCGGCGCTGCGAGCCCCCGGCTTGAGCGAATACGTCGCGTCGCTGCTGCGGGAGGCACAGCTGCCGCCCTCGTATCTCAAGTTCGAGCTGACCGAGGCGGCGCTCATCAGCAATGTCGGTGCGGCGCGCGAGACTCTCGATCGCCTGCATGGCTTGGGGCTCCAATTGATGCTCGATGATTTTGGAACCGGATACTCGTCGTTGAGTTATCTGCAGCTGTTCCCATTCGACTTCGTGAAAATCGATCGTCCCTTCATGAACCGCATGGCCTCGGATCAGGCCAACACGGGCATGACGGCCGCGCTGGTGCAGATGGCCGGCAGCCTGAATCTCACGGCAATTGCGGAAATCATCGAGACCGAGGAGGCCGTGACCGCTCTTCAGGAAATGGGCTGCGATTATGGACAGGGCTACTATTTCAGCGAGCCGCTCGAGGCCGAGCCGGCGCTGCAACGGCTGCGCGAACAGCAACCCGTCGAACCTCCGCAGCGCACATCGGCAACCGTGAGGGTTGAGCCCTCGCGGGACACATCGGCAACCGTGAAGGTTCAGCAGGGGACATCGGCCACGATCAAGCTGCGTCCGCTGGACGAAGACGATTCACCCACGATGGTGATGAAAGACGAGGCGCAATGACGGGCAGCGGATGAGCCTGGGATAAGGTAGCATGACGTCAAGGGCGCTATTCGTAGCACAGAATGTTGAAAGGTACTGTCCCAACAATCCGCGGGTGTAGCCTCATGGCGTCGCAGCCGCGGCAGGAACAAATCGAACAACTGCGCGACAAGGGTTATGCCGTCGTACCCCGGTTCGTTCCGGTCGACGAACTCACGAAGCTCAACGAAGCCGCACGGGCGCAGCTGGTTGCCCGCAAGGACCCGCTCGAATTCGAAGCCGATCTGCAATATCCGGGAGCGCCGCCGTCGCGCACGGCCGCCGGCGGGGAGACCGTGCGCCGGCTGCTCGACGCCCATGGCCGCGCCGCCGTGTTCGCCCGGTGGGGTGCCGCCCCCGCCGTGGGCGAATGGATGAAGGCGTATTTCGGTGAAGACGTGCTGATGTCGCTCGCTCATCACAATTGCCTGATGACCAAGCATCCGCTGTACGGGAGCCTCACCCATTGGCATCGCGATATTCGCTACTGGTCGTTCGAGCGCGAGGACCTCGTCTCCGTATGGCTCGCGCTCGGCCGGGAGGAGCCCGACAACGGCGCGCTTTGGTTCGTGCCGGGCTCGCACCGGATGATCCTCGATGCCGACCGGTTCGACGAGGCAAGGTTCTTCCGCACCGATCGGGCGGACAACGCCGAGATCATCCGCGCCGCCGAATCGCCGCGGCTCGCGCCGGGCGACGCAGTGTTCTTCCATTGCAATACCCTGCACTCTGCCGGCAGGAACCTGAGCGACGCCGTGAAATTTTCGCTGGTCTACACCTACCACGGAGGGAGCAATGCGCCGAAGCCGGGTACGCGATCGGCGTCGAAGCCCGAAGTCGGACTGGGCTGAACTGTCGTTTGCCGGGGCGGCTCGACGTGGCCGCCCTCCGACATATAGGATGTGAATGGTGACAAAGATACATCCCGGCATGGGTCCTCAGTTTCCGCAAGTCGTCGTTCTCGTGGGTGCGACCGGCGACCTTGCTCGACGCAAATTGCTGCCCGGCATGTTTCACCTGTGGAGTTCGGGGTTCATTCCCGGCTGCCGGATCATCGGGGTATCCCTGGACGATCTCACGGCCGACGATTTCCGCAAGATCGCGCGCGACGCGCTCGCCGAGTTCTCGACGCGGAAGGTGGAAGAAGCGGCCTGGGCGGATTTTGCGGGCAGCCTGCAATACGTGCCGATGGCACGCGGCGCCGATGCCCTCAAGGCAGCGGTAATCGAGGCGGAGCGGGTTTTCAACGGCGAGAGCCGTCGGCTTCACTACCTCAGCGTACCGCCGAACGCGGCGTTGTCCGCGGTACGCTTGCTGGGGGATGCCGGCTTGGTCGATCGGTCGCGGATCATCATGGAAAAGCCGTTCGGCACCGACTTGCCGAGCGCGGTTACGCTGAACGCGAAACTGCACGAGGTATTCAACGAGGATCAGATCTTCCGAATCGATCACTTCCTGGGGAAGGAGGCGGCGCAGAACATTCTGGCTTTTCGTTTCGCCAACGGCCTGTTCGAGCCGATCTGGAACCGTAATTTCATCGACCACGTGCAGATCGACGTGCCCGAGACCCTGGGACTCGGCAAGCGCTCCGGTTTCTACGAGCAGACCGGGGCCTATCGAGACATGGTGGTCACGCACTTGTTCCAGATTCTGGGTTTCATGGCCATGGAGGCGCCGACCTCCTTGGAGCCCAACCCGATCAGCGAGGAGAAGAACAAGGTCTTTCGCAGCATGTTGCCCATCAAGCCGTCCGATGTCATCCGCGGGCAATACACGGGATACCGCTCCGAAGAGGGCGTCTCCGGCGATTCGGATACGGAGACCTTCATCGCCTTGCGGTGCTTCATCGACAACTGGCGCTGGGCCGGCATACCGTTCTACCTGCGCACCGGCAAGCGGCTTGCCCAGGGGCAGAGAATCATTTCGATCGCGTTTCGAGAGCCGCCGAAGAGCATGTTCCCCGCAGGCTCGGGCGTCAGCGCGCAAGGACCGGATCACCTGACCTTCGATCTGGCGGACTCTGCGAAGATGTCGCTGTCGTTTTACGGCAAGCGCCCGGGTCCCGGCATGCAGCTGGATAAGCTGAGCATGCAGTTCGCCATGCACGACAACACTCATGTCGGCGATGTGCTCGAGGCGTATGAACGTTTGGTATTGGACGCCATGCGCGGCGACCACACGCTGTTCACGACCGCGGAGGGAATCGAGCGGCTGTGGGAGGTGTCGACGAACCTCCTCGAGTTTCCCCCGCCGGTGCGTCTCTACGACCCAGGATCGTGGGGTCCGAATGCGATCCACCAACTCGTCGCCCCTCACGCCTGGCGGCTACCCTTCGAACGCGTCTGGCGAGATCCCAATTCGCTGGGTGGCTGAGCCGCGGTCCTCAGCAATAGTGCGGTAAAGCTCGTTCTCCGTTTGCGCGCACGCACTCGATATCAATGACGCAAGAACAATCCGCCGGCTCCGCCATGTCGTCCGAATGGCAACCCATCGTTTCAGGCAACGCGGAGCTGAAGCTCTCTTCAGTGCCTGCGGGGCGCCTGCCTGCGCTGCAAATGGATTTCGACTTCAAAGGGGGAGGGGGCTTCGTGGTCGCGCGCCGTGCGCTCGAGCGAACGATGCCGGAGGAATATGCGGTGAGTTTTCGCCTGCGCGGCCGCGGCGCGGTGAATCACCTGGAGCTGAAGCTGGTCGACGCCACGGGCCAGAACGTGTGGCGGCATGTACAAAGAGACCTGCGGCTTCCCCGGCGCTGGACGCGCATGAGGGTGGATAGCCGGGACATCGATTTTGCCTGGGGTCCGTCGAGCGGCGGCCGGCTCTCTGGCTTAAGTTCAATGGAATTTGCCATCGTCGCGGGTGAGGGGGGCAAGGGCAGCGTCTGGATTGCCGGTGTAGAGATCGAGGATTGCACGCCGGCCGAGCCCCCGATGGTCTGGGGCTCGAGCGCGCTGCCGGATTTCCAGGCGCCCGCCGCGCTGCACGGCTCCGGCTGGAAACCCCGGCCGGATGATCCGCGGCCATGGATCGTGATCGATTCCATCCAGCCTCGCGCCATAGGCGGTTTGGTCGTCGACTGGCTGGAGCACGCGCCGGCGAGCGGGTTTCGTGTCCGCGGCTCGAACAGCGGCGTTCGCTGGAAAACCCTGTACGCCGCAAAAGGGGCGGGCGGCAAACGCAGCTATGTGTATCTGCCCGGAATCAAGACCCGATTCCTTCGCCTGGAACTCGATGAGCCCTCGGCGGGCGCGGCTCTGCGGGTGCAATCGTTCGAGTTCTCGCGTTCCATCGATACCTTCTGGAGCAATGTCGCGAAGGGCGAAGCGCGCGGCTGGCATCCGCGTTGGCTGCACAATGAACAGAGCGTATGGACGCCCTTCGGAACCTCCGCTGGCATTCATTGCGCGTTGATGAATGAAGACGGCATGGTCGAGGTTGATCACGGGTCATTCTCGATCGAACCCATGCTATGGACCCCGGGCCGGCTCTTCACCTGGGCGGACGTCGCCTCCAGGCAGGAGCTCCTGGCAGATTGGATGCCGGTGCCGTCCGTGGTTTGGGAAACCGGGGATTGGCGTCTGCGCATGCAAGCCGAGGCCACGCTGAGCGGCGCCTCGCGTGTGCATTATCGATTCGAGAATCTGACGGATCGGGAATTTTCCGCACGCCTGTTCGTGCTGCTGCGTCCGTTTCAAGTTACGCCGCCGTGGCAGAGCTTCCGCAGCTTGGGCGGCGTCAGCAGGATCCACGACCTGGCATGGCGCGATGGGGCGGTGCTCGTCAACGACACCACCTTGATCGTGCCCGCGATTGCGGCAGGAGCGGCTACGCCGCAGGGATTCGGAACGCTGTGCTTCGATGACGGATTCATGGCGGCTCACCTGACTTCCGGCGTGCTCCCGGAGAACGCGGAGACGCATGACTCCTTCGGTTTCGCCACGGGCGCGCTCGGCTTTGAGTTGCCGGCACGGGCTCATGGAATGGCCGAAATCGTTCTGAACTGCCAGCCCGCCGCCGAGCGTGCTACGGCTTCGCCGGCATTCGAATGGGGCACGAAGCTTCCCGCGACCCAATGGACCGGCAATGATTGGATGACGGACGCCGTATACGCGGCGCTCACGGCGACGGCGCACATTCTGGTGACCCGCTCAGGTCCGGCTCTGCAGCCGGGTCCCCGGCGCTACACGCGTTCCTGGATTCGCGACGGCGCCATGATGAGCGCGGCCTTGCTGCGCATGGGGCATTCGCAGGAAGTGCGGGAGTTCATCCGCTGGTATGCGCCACATCAGCGCGCCGACGGTTTCGTGCCTTGTTGCGTCGACCGCGAGGGGACCGATTGGCTGGTCGAGCACGATAGTCACGGCGAATTGCTGGCGTTGATCGCCGACTACCATCGATTCACGTCGGATGATGCTCTCCTCACGGAATCGTGGACATTCATCGACAGGGCGGCCGGATGCATCGAGAGTCTGCTGGGTGAAGATGGACTGCTGCCGATATCGGTGAGCCATGAGGGTTACCTGGCGCAGCCGGTGCACTCCTATTGGGACGACTTCTGGGCGCTGCGAGGACTGCGGGATGCGGTCGACCTGGCGATCGCGGCCGGCCACGAGACTTCAGCGCAAAGGTGGCGCAGCTCGAGCGTGCGCTTTGAGGCTTCGCTGTTCGCTTCGATTGAGGCAACCCGTGCGCAGCGCAAGTTGGACTTCATTCCAGGCAGCATCGAGTGGGCCGATTTCGATCCCACCGCCACCGCCAACGCGATTTACTTGTTCGATGTACCCGAAGGTCTCAACCGCGCGGCGCTCGATCGGACTTTCGACAAGTATCTCGCCGACTGGCGCGGAAAGCGCGGCGGCGCCGTGGCCTCGCCGAGCTACACGCCCTATGAAATTCGCATCATCGGCGCCTTGGTGCGATTGGGTCGGCGCGATGCGGCGCTGGAGCTGTTGCGTTTCTTCTTGTCGGATCGCCGCCCGCAGCCTTGGAATCAGTGGCCGGAGATCGCGTGGCGGGACCATAAGGCTCCCGCCCACGTGGGCGATCTGCCGCACACATGGATTGCCGGTGAATATGTGCTTGCCGTGCGCAGCCTCCTTGCCTACGAACGCGAAGCTGATCGATCCCTGGTGCTGGCGGCGGGCCTGGCGCCCGAATGGATCGAAGGTTCCGGCGTGCAGGTGAACCGGATGCCGACCCTTTACGGCAGCTTGAGTTATTCGCTGCGAAGGACCGGTTCGGCCACGCTGAGATTCGGCATCGAAGGCGGAATTGCGGCCAAGATCGTTCTACGCCCGCCGCTCGGGGCACCGCTGCGCAGCGTGGTCGTCGACGGTGGTGCATATGAGAGCTTCGACGCGGATTCCGTGACCGTGCTGCGTACACCCGCGGAAGTCATCTGCACCACATTCTGAAAGCCTTCGTCTGGGATCTGCGGCACGGTTTGGGTGGTATCCTGAGGTCAAAGCATGGCAGAGTGCTCGGCACGTCAATGCAAGACTCCACAGAAATCCCCGGCACCTCTCCTGAGGGCGAGAGCTCTCATCTGGGCCTCGCCCGCCAGATCGGACTCGTCACGCGCACGATCTTCGGCTCGCCGGTGCGCAAGATGCTCATATTCGTGTTGGCCGCATTGATACTCGTCGTCGCGGCCACCGCCTACGGTCAAATTCGTCTCAACGGCTGGAACAAGCCGTTCTACGATGCCTTGTCGCGGCGTGACCTGCGGGACTTTCTCTTCCAGCTGGGGGTCTTCTTCCTGATCGCAGGATTTCTCCTCGTCCTCAACGTGGCGCAGCGGTGGCTGGTCGAGACCTTGGAACTCAAGCTGCGTCAGGGGCTGGTACTCGGACTCCTTCGCGACTGGATGCTGCCGCGCCGTGCGTTTTGGCTTGCCAACGCGGGACCGATGGGCGTCAACCCGGACCAGCGCATCCATGAAGACGCGCGCAAGCTCTGCGAGCTGTCGGCCGATCTCGGCGTCGGACTGCTCCAGGCCTCGATATTGTTCCTTACGTTCGCGGGCGTGCTCTGGGTCCTTTCGAACGACTTCATATTCCGTGTCAACGACCGGGATTATACGGTCCCGGGCTTCATGGTGTGGGCGGCGATCGCCTATGCGAGCGTGGGCTCACTTCTCAGCTACCGGGTCGGTCGGGGCCTCATCAGCCGCAACGCCGAACGCTACGCGCACGAGGCCGATCTGCGCTTTTCGCTGGTGCGGGTCAACGAGCACGTCGATGACATTTCGCTGGCGGAGGGTGAGGCGGACGAGAAACGCCGCATCGAGCTTCATCTTGGCAATGTGCTCGCCGCGACGCGCCGCATCGTCACGGGTCACGCCAATCTTACCTGGGTCACGGCCGGCTTTGGTTGGGTCACGATAGTGGCTCCGATACTCGTTGCGGCGCCTTTGTATTTCAGCGGAAAGGTTTCTTTCGGCGGCCTCATGATGGCGGCGGGCGCGTTCACCCAGGCGCAGTCGTCGCTGCGGTGGTTCATAGACAATTTCAGCGCCATTGCAGATTGGCGCGCCACGCTGCTTCGAGTCGCGAATTTCCGCCATGCGCTGATCACAACTCGAGAGCCGATCGGATTCGGAAGCCGCATCGTCTACACCGAGGGCAATCCCGGCGAGATTTCGATCGAGGATCTCGAGATCGTATCTGCCGCGAACTCCGACAAGCTCAAGGAAACGAGAGTCGTCGTGAAGGCCGGGGAACGCGTCCTCATTCTGGGCGCGCCGGGAACCGGCAAGACGCAGTTGTTTCGCGCGTTGGCGGGACTGTGGCCCTGGGGCGCCGGGCGCATCACGCGCCCGGCGGGCGAACAGATATTCTACCTGGCGGGCGGTACCCCCTACATGCCGCGTGGAACCTTGCGCGAAGTCCTCGCCTATCCTTTGAAGGCCGACAGTTTCGCCGAGAGCGATTCGACGCGGGCGCTCTACCGGCTCGGCCTTGAACGCCTCGCGCCGCTGCTCGATACGACCCTCCGATGGGATCGGGAATTGGGTCAGGACGAGCAGCTTTGCCTCGCCGTCGCACGGATCCTGCTGCAAAGGCCGCCCTGGGTACTCATCGACGGCACATTCGGCTTGCTCGACGACGACGTGCTCGAACTGGTCATTGACGTCTTCACCGACGAACTGCGCCACACCGGCGTCATCCACATAGGCGGTCCCGCTCAAGCGCACCCGCTGTTCACGCGCGTCCTGCACCTGGTCAAGAGCCCTGGGGCCCGGAATCGTGCGGCGACCTTGACGGCACCCGGAAGTCACGAATGACCAGAGCGTCGAAACCAGCCGCGGACCGGGTTGCCAAGCGGATGGCGAACTGTCTCTTCTTGCTCTTGGCCGTTGTCGCCTCGCGGGCGTGGGCCGGCGGGCCGGATTTCGAATTTCACACGCCTGCCTCCGTGGACGATGCCGCGGCCGGCACGGCCATGCAGGATTTGGCTGCGCGGCTCGTTCCCGTCTATCAAGACCCCGATCCAGACCGCTATCTTGCGAATTTATCCGCGCTTCAATTGGTGGCGGGCAACTATTCGGCCGCGTACGAATCGCGGCAGACGCTGCGCGACCGGCGGCGGCGCTTGGACGCCGGCCGGTCGGTGGGCCGTGACGTGATTTTCGACATGTACGCGCGCGCGAAGGCAATGGAAGCGGAGAACCGGGTACCGTTCGCGCAGGCATTCACGCAGGCGTACGAAGAGGTGGTTCCCCGGCTCAATGATCATGACGCCTACGCGGTCACGCAGTGGCTCGGAACGTCTCCGGCAACGTTTCGGTACGCCCTGCAAAAGTTGTTCGATCAGCAGCGGGCCGAGGACAGCATCGGACAAACGGAAGCGGTGGCGCTGATTCGGGCGTACATGTCCTTCGACGCCTATCGGAGCTTCGGTCCCCTGGTCGTCTCGCTCGATACCGAGGACGATCGACGCCGCTACGCGGTCGAGGACCAGGTCCTCATCAAAACTCCCGACGGGGTAAGCATCGCCGCGCTGCTGGTTCGTCCCAAAAGCCTCTCCAAACCGCTTCCTGCGCTGCTTGAGTTTTCGATCTACGATTCACGAAACTACGCCAAGGAATGCGCGGCCCACGGCTACGTGGGCGTGGTGGCCTACGCCCGAGGAACGCATGAGAGTCCCCGCCAGGTCGTTCCCTATCAGCACGACGGCGACGATGCGCGAGCAGTCATCGATTGGATTGCCAAGCAACCCTGGAGCGACGGCCGCGTGGGCATGTACGGAGACGGCTACAGCGGCTTTACCTCGTGGGCGGCGGCCAAGCGCCCGCCGCCCGCACTCAAGGCCATCGCCACATCGGCAACCACCGCTCCCGGAATCGATGTTCCCATGGGAGGAGACGTCTTCCAGAACTCCGCGTACCGGTGGTCTTCCTACGTGACCAACACCAAAACGTCCGACGAAAGTTCCTATTACGACGACTCCCTGTGGCATGCCCTCGATCAAAAGTGGTATGTCGGCGGAAGTCGATACCGAGACTTGGGCCGGCTGCACGGAAAACCCAATCCGATATTCATCCGCTGGCTGAATCATCCGAGCTACGACCGGTACTGGCAGGAGATGGTCCCTTACCGGGAACAATTCGCACGCATCAATATTCCGGTGCTGACGATGACCGGCTACTATTCCGGAAGCGAACCGGGCGCCCTGTACTATTTCACGCAGCATCATCGATATAACCCGCATGCCGACCACATGCTGGTCATCGGTCCCTACGACGACGCCGTGATGCAGAAAGGACCGTTGGCTACCCTGCAGGGCTATCAAGTGGATTCGGCCGCGCTCGTCGACCTTCATGAGCTGCGTTATCAGTGGTTCGACCACGTCTTCAAGGGCGGTACGATGCCGCCTCTACTCAAAGCCCAAGTCAACTACGAAGTCATGGGCGCCAACGAGTGGCGCCACGCGCCGTCGCTCGACGCCATGGCCAAGGGGTCGCTGAAATTTTATCTGGACGCAACCGTGTCCGCCGACGGCCACCGGCTGACCCAGCACCGGAACGCGAAAGCCGCATTCATCCGGCAGACGGTGAACTTGGCCGATCGCGGGGACGCCGCCTGGACGCCCTCGACCGATCTGATCAGCACCAGTATCGCAACCCACAACGACGTGATGTTCGTGAGCGAGCCGCTGGCGAAGCCGACGGAATTCAGCGGTCTGTTCTCCGGCCGGCTGGATTTTACGGTGAACAAGATGGACATGGATCTGAACATGATTCTTTTCGAGCGCACGGCCGGCGGCGAGTATATTCGCTTGTTCAGTCCCACCTACGAAATCCGTGCCAGTTATGCACGAGACCGAGTTCATCGGCACCTCCTCAGGGCGGGCGAGCGCCAGGAGCTCTCGTTCAGGAGCGAGCGGATGACGAGCCGGCAGCTCAGGCAGGGGAGCCGGCTGGTGATGGTTCTCGGCGTCAACAAGCGGCCGGATCGCGAGATCAACTACGGCACGGGAGGCGACGTGAGCGAGGAAACCATCGCCGACGGCCAAATTCCCGTCAAAATCCGCTGGCACAACGACAGCTATATCGAAATCCCGATTCGCAGGTAGCCTAAGTCCGCAATTGACCGACGTCTGATATCAGAGCTACGTGGGCCTCCTTTGCGGCGTCGAAAGCGGCTCGCTCGCGAGCAGCCAAATGCCGACGACCACGAGCACGGTACCTGCCGCCACCCATGCGGTGAAGGGTTCGCCGAGCAGCATCACTGCCATCAGGATCGTGGACAGTGGGCCGATGGTGCCGGCTTGTGAGGTCAGCGAGGCGCCGATCCGTTCGATCGCCATCATCACCAGGAGGACCGGCGCAAAGGTGCACACGGTGGCGTTCAACGCCGACAGCCAAAGAACTTGCGGAGCGACCATGAAGGCGCTCCAGGGTCTCAAGACGAAGAACTGAACGATGCAGATGATGCATGCCACGGAAGTTGCGAGGCCCGTCAGGCGCAGTGCACCGAGGCGGCTTACTTCCTCGCCGCTGTAGGCGAGGTACACGGCGTAGCTGATGGCACTGCCGAACACCAGAGTCGCGCCCAGGGGCACATTGGCGCCCTGCAGAGTCGCTTCTTTGCCGAATACGCACAGCACGCCGGCGTAGCTCACCGCAAGCGCGGCAACTTGATTGCGCGACACCTTGCGCCGAAACAGCACGATGCCCAATGCCAGCACCAGTGTCGGATTGAGGTAGAGAATGAGGCGCTCCAGACTCGCGCTGATGTAGCGCAGTCCTGCGAAATCGAGAAAACTCGAGAGGTAGTAGCCGCAGAAGCCGAGGCCAAGCACGGCTCTGGCATCGCGCCACGTGAGCGGCGGCTTACCCAGTCCTGACCACCAGGCAAGTATCAGGAACATGGGTAGGGCGAACAGCATCCGATACATGATCAACGTGACTGCGTCGACCCCGTACCGATACGCCAGCTTGACGATGATGGCCTTGCCGGAAAACCCGATCGCGCCGAGAGTCGCGAGTAGCAGACCCCGGCGTCTGGCAGCCGGGGAGGGGTGGGAAGGGGCGGTTGCGTTCATGCGGCCCGTATTCTACGGAGTCGTGCTCATCGCTTTGCGACAATCGTCGGCGAGGCCGCCGGGGCCATGAGCTTTTGTTGAACTGCCTGGAAACTACGAAGTCTCATAATGGCGAGCCCTATACAGTCGTGCTCATTGAACTTGGCCATCGACAGGCCATGGGTGACATCATGATCAAGCCCTCGGTGCTCCGTACGCTATCTCTGGTCGTCTGCGGCGGTATCGCCGCGCTGGCGATGAGCGCGCCCACCTTCGCGCAACATTCGGGCGGCGGCCACATTGGGGGTGCGGTCGGGCACGGCGGCTACGGCGGCGGTTATCGCGGGGGGTATGGCGGCGGCTACGGCTGGCGAGGCGGCTATGGCTGGCGCGGTGGTTACGGCTGGCGGGGCGGCTACGGTTGGTACGGTCCGTGGGCCTGGGGTGGCGTCGGGTTGGGTTTGTATTTGTGGGACGGTATTCCCTACTACTATGCGGATGACGTCTACTATCGGTGGGACCCCGGGGTCGGTCAATACGAAACGGTGAGTCCGCCCCGCGAGATTCAAGGCGGGGCTGCGGAGTCATCGCCGGGGGCATCGGGGACGCTGATCGTGTACCCGAAGAGCGGCCAGAGCGAAGAGCAGCAGGGCAAGGACAAGTTCGAGTGCCATCGCTGGGCAGCCGGCCAGACAGGGTTCGATCCGACACAGGTGACGGGCGCCGCGGCACCCGGCAAGCGTTCGGATTACTTTCGGGCGCAAGCGGCCTGCCTCGAGGGCCGCGGCTATACGGTCAAGTAGCCGGCGAGGCGTCAAGTAGCCGGGCGAGGCCGGCGGGTGCCCCCGTCATGAGGTCCCAGGCCGACCGTTGAGGCCTCGCTTCGGCCAAATGGCGAGGCGAGCCCAAATTCTCGACATGCCCGCAGTCGCGTGTCAAACTACGTGGTTTTGGCGCCGGCTCTACGCGCGGCCCTCTCACACTTTTACGGAACTCTGCCATGCCCCGCACAACGCCCCTTTCCGATATCCGCAATATCGGCATCATCGCCCACGTCGACGCCGGCAAGACGACGACGACGGAGCGCATCCTGTACTACACGGGGCGCAAGCACACCATCATCGACATTCACGATACCAAGGATCTGAAGACCTCGACGACCACCGACTATCTCGAGCAGGAACAGAAGCGCGGCATCACCATTCAAAGCGCCGCCGTGTCGGCGTTCTGGCGCGACAAGAAGATCAATCTCATCGACACCCCGGGACACGTCGATTTCACCATCGAGGTCAACCGGTCCCTGCGCGTCCTCGACGGCGCCGTCGTCGTGTTCGACGGAGTCGCCGGCGTGGAGCCGCAATCGGAAACCAATTGGCGCCTGGCCGACAACTACGGCGTTCCGCGCATTTGTTATGTCAACAAGATGGATCGCAGCGGCGCGAATTTTCTGCGCTGCCTGGACATGATCAAGAAGCGTCTGGGCGCGCGGCCGCTGCCCGTGCAGATTCCGATCGGATCGGAAGACAATTTCAAGGGCATGATCGATCTGGTCGAGATGAAGGCCTTGGTCTGGGATTCGGATGACAAAGACGCCCAGTGGCAGAGCCTCGAGGTCACCCCCGACCTCGCCGACAAGCTGCACATCACGGTGCCGAGCGATCGGAAGCTGCTCGGCGATGTCATGAAGTTCCGCACCGAATTGGTCGATACCTGCCTCGAGCAGGACGATGCAGCCATGGAGGCCTATCTCAATGACGGAACCGCCCCGTCCGCCGACGTCCTGCGCCGCGCCTTGCGCAAAGGGACCATTCACTCGGCGTTCACCGTGGTGCTGTGCGGTTCCTCGTACAAGAACAAGGGAGTGCAGCAGGTGCTCGACGCGGTCGTCGATTACATGCCGGCCCCGACCGACGTTCCATCGATCAAGACGGTCGATGCCGACGGTGAGCCCATCGGCGAGCGCAAGTGCTCGGACGACGAGCCTTTCTCCGCTCTGGCCTTCAAAGTCATCAATGACGCCTACGGTGCGCTCACCTTCATCCGCGTCTACTCCGGTGTGTTGACCAAGGGTGCCTCGGTTCAGAATTCCACCCGCGGCAAGCGCGAGAAGATCGGCCGCATGGTCGAAATGTTCGCCAAGGAAGCCAATCCCGTGGAAGAAGCCCGCGCCGGCGACATCATCGCGCTCGTATCCCTGGCGGACACCGAGACCGGAGACACCTTGTGCGATGCCGCCAATCCGGTGGTTCTCGAGCGCATGCGTTTCCCGGACCCCGTCATCAGCGTGTCCGTGAAGTCGAAGGTCAAGGCGGAACAGGAGAAATTCGGAACCGCTCTCGGCAAAATGGTCCGCGCCGATCCCTCGTTGCACTTGGAGACGGACCGCGAAACGGGTCAAACCATCCTGCGCGGCATGGGCGAACTGCATTTGGAAGTCACGCTGGACCGCATGCGCACCGAATTCGGCGTCGAAGGCATCATGGGAGAACCGCAGGTCGCGTACCGCGAAACCTTCACCAAGAAGCTGACCGAACAGTACATCCACAAGAAGCAGACCGGCGGCTCCGGCCAGTTCGCCGAAGTGTGGATCACGTTCGAGCCGCAGGAGCGCGGCGCGGGTTTCGAGTTCGTCGATGAAACGGTCGGCGGGTCGGTACCCAGGGAGTTCGTGCCTTCGGTCGAAAAAGGCCTCAAGATTCAGAAGGAAGACGGCGTGCTCGCCCACTATCCGACGGTGGATTTCCGCGCGACGCTGATCGACGGGAGTTTCCACGACGTCGACTCCAATGCGCTCACCTTCGAAATCGCCGCGAAAGCCTGCTTCCGCGAAGCCATCCGCAAGGCCGGGCCGATTCTCCTCGAGCCGGTCATGAAGGTCGAGACGGTGACGCCGGGCGACTACCTGGGCGACGTGATCGGCGACATCAATCGCCGCCGCGGCTCGATCCTGGACCAGCTGGAGCGCGGCACCAACATCGCCGTCGTCGCGAACGTGCCGCTGTCCGAGATGTTCGGCTACATCGGGCAGTTGCGCGGAATGACCAGCGGCCGTGCCTCCTACACGATGGAGTTCTCGCACTACGACCCCGTGCCGCGGCAGGTTGCGGACGACGTCATCGCCGAAGTGGCAAAGGCCAAGGCTGCGGCCGTAGGCTAGGAGCCTGTCAGACAGGCTCCTGCCACGCCGCGCATCGCGGCGGTTTTGTCTTGGGCACCGGCAAAAGCGCGTCCCGGCACTCGGGCGCGTTTGCCTTCCGGTCATTTTTCCCTTTACACCTCCGCCGCGCCGGCCTATCTTCCCGAAGGTTTAAGTTACACAGGTCGTCCTTGTGAGTAGATGTACGAGTGATGGTGAGTGCCGCCCGAGCGGCACCCGTGCATTGGCGTCGATAACGCTTTAGGTCCCCCCGAAGCGCCGTCCCGCTGAATGCGGAAGGCGCAAATGGCTCGAACTCCCGTTCGCGCCGAATTCGATCTTCCGATTTCCGCCGTCTTCTCTCGCAGGGACTCGAGTTCCGTTTCTGGAGTATGGCGATGGTCAAGCTGCTGAAGAGCATTGCGGAAGATCCGCGGGTGAAGCAATTGGGCCCGGGCCTCATCACGGGCGCCGCCGACGACGACCCGAGCGGTATCGCCACGTATTCTCAGGCCGGTGCGCAGTTCGGATACAGCATGTTATGGACCGTGCTGTTCACCTATCCCTTGATGGTCAGCATTCAAATGGTCAGCGCCCGCCTTGGCTGCATCACGGGCCGGGGTCTGGCCGCGAACGTCAAGGCGGTTTTCCCCCGTTCCGTGCTGTACGGCATCGTGGGGCTATTGCTGGTCGCCAATACCATCAACATTGCCGCCGACATTGCGGCGATGGGCGAGGCGCTGCGCCTGTTGCTCGGGGGCTCGGCGCATCTCTATTCCGTGGCATTCGGCGTGCTGTGCCTGGGATTGCAAGTCTTTCTGCGCTACGCGGACTACGTGCGCTATTTGAAATGGCTCACCCTCGCGCTCCTGTCCTACGTTGCGGTGATATTCACCATTCATGTCCACTGGGGGCAGGTCACGTCCGAGATGGTCGTGCCGCGGCTGGTCCTCGATCACAACACCATCTCGATGATCGTGGCGGTATTCGGCACCACGATCAGCCCTTATCTGTTCTTTTGGCAGGCCGCGCAGGAAATGGAAGACTTGCGTGCGGTCACCGCCCGCAACGGCGGCGGCTCCTTGCTGCCGCACGCCGCAGAGGTGGCACGCCAACACTTGCGGCGCATACGCTGGGATACTTACATCGGCATGGGTTTTTCTAATCTGATTGCCTTCTTCATCATCCTGAGTACGGCGGCCACGCTGCACACGGCGGGCGTGGTCGACATTCAAACGTCGGCCCAGGCCGCCGAAGCCCTGCGGCCGCTCGGCGGCCAGACCACGTTCCTGCTGTTCAGCTTAGGGGTAATCGGAACGGGAATGCTGGCCGTGCCGGTCCTCGCCGGCTCGGCGGCCTATGCGGTGTCGGAGAGCTTCGATTGGCAGTCGGGGCTGGATATGAAGGTGCACCAGGCATTGGAATTCTACGGCATCATCGCCATCGCGACCGTGGGCGGCGTGGCGTTGAATTTCACGCATTTGGACCCGATGCGGGCTCTGGTATGGAGCGCTCAAATCAATGGGGTCATCGCCGTCCCCATCATGGCGATCATGATGCTGCTGGCGTCCCGCGAGGACATCATGGGCCGATTCGTCATCCGGCCGCGATTGCGCCGACTCGGATGGATCGCCACCGCGGTGATGGCGGCGACCGTCGCAGGCATGTTCGCCACGACGTGACAGGCTCCTGAGGTAAGCTGCGCATCAATGGACGATCCGCCCTCGCTTCCCGCCGCCGCCGCTCAGGATGACCGTACCGAGAAGCTGAACACCAAAGCGGCGGGGATCATCGGCATCGCAGTGATGTGCAGCCGTCTGCTCGGGCTTGCGCGCGAGCAGATCTTTGCCGCCCTGTTCGGCGGCGGCGGCGCGATGGACGCCTTCACGGCCGCGTTTCGCATACCGAACCTGCTGCGCGACTTGTTCGCCGAAGGCGCGCTGTCGACGGCGTTCGTCGCCACTTTCACCAAGACCATTGCGCGCGGCGGGGATGACGCCGCGTGGCAACTGGCAAACAAGGTAGCCACACTGACGGCGGTGGTGCTCGGCGCGGTTTGCGCCGCGGGGATGGTGTTTTCGGTCCAACTGGTGGCCACGTTGGCGCCGGGCTTCGATCCGGCAAAAGCGGCTCTGACCGTGCAGCTGACCCGCATCATGTTTCCGTTCATTCTCCTGGTCTCGCTCGCGGCCCTGATCATGGGGATGCTCAATTCCAAGAGCGTATTCGGCATGCCGGCGATGGCGTCGAGTTTCTTCAATATAGGATCCATCGTCGGCGGGGTGACGCTCGGCTTCTGGATCGACCCGCATTTCGGCCCGCGCGCACTGGTCGGGTTGGCCGTGGCGACGGTATTCGGCGGCGCGCTGCAGCTTGCCGTGCAGCTGCCGTCGCTGGCCCGGCTCGGGTACCGCTTCCACCCTGATTTTCGGTGGCGCGACGCCGGCGTGAAGGCGATCCTGCTGCTGATGGGTCCCTCGGTGATCGCCGCCAGCACCACCCAATTCAACGTTCTGGTCAATTCGATGTTTGCGTCGACGCTCGGCGACGGACCGATCTTCTGGCTCGCGATCGCATTCCGGTTGATGCAACTGCCATTGGGTCTGTTTGGCGTCGCCTTGGGCACCGTGACCTTGCCGCTGCTTTCACGATTGATGGTGGCCGGTCAAATGACCGCGTTTCGTGCCGAGCTCGCCCGCGCCATGCGCTTGGCGCTTCTGCTCACGATCCCGTCGACGGTCGGACTCATCATGCTCGCCGAGCCCATCATTTCCGTGCTCTATCAGCACGGGAAATTCAACGCCTATCAGGCGGCGCAGGCCGCCGGCGCGCTGCGCTTCTACGCCATTGGCCTCGCCGGATACGCCGCGCTCAAGGTGTTGGTCAATGCCTTTTATGCCCTCGACAAGCGCAAGACTCCGATGCTCGTGAGCTTCCTGGCCGTGGGCCTCAATCTGCTGTTCAACTGGATATTCACCTTCCGGTTGGGATGGGGACATCGCGGACTGGCCTTTTCCACCGGCTGCATCGCGACGGTCAATTTCCTGCTGCTGTACGCGCTGATGCGCAGGCACCT
>WNFQ01002729.1_pt1 | contig 20210 bp, 22 predicted proteins | sample 5400171 | NCBI WGS metagenome assembly WNFQ01 (sample SAMN13153356, study PRJNA577476) | soil metagenome | isolation source: 20 cm soil under Madrone tree | place: USA:California | collected 2016-06-14 | reverse complement strand
TTGTCCTGCTTCGCTTTACTTCCCTTTGCCCGTCCGATCCGCTCGGCTCCTCGTCTCGCGTGATACTTTCGCTTCTCCCGCGCCCGTTGTTTGTATGCGTCAATCGCTGCCTTGTCTCGAATTTCTTTTTCCTTCGACGCTTTCACCGAGAGGGTCCTCTCGACTTTGCTCCCAAGTTGCCCTACCGAGCTAGTCGGCGACACCGAGCCTGCCCGTTCTTGTGGCTGTGGGCCGTCCCCCGAGTCAGCCTGCCGTATCTTTGCCGACCCGTCTGGTTCTTCGTCTTCGTGCTCCGATTCTTCTACGTTGGACCCCGAGCCCGCGTCCTCAATGTCTCCTTTCACCTCTGCCCTCTCACTCCCTTCCACCATCTCCCTCTCATCCCCTCCCTCCTCTTCCTCTTCCTCCTCCTCCTCCTCACTCTCATCCTCAGAGTCAGACTGGGACCCCTTGGTCGATTCCATGTACTACTGACATTAGCGCACAGTTGACGTAGACAAATGAACCCACACCTGTTCTAGAACTTTCATCTCCCGTCGTCCGAACCCACTTGCCTCCACGATAACGTCTAACCGAAAGCCGTCGTCCTTACTACTGCCGTCGCCGACTGTGCTCTTGAATCTTGGATATATTGCACTCTCGTACCTAAACCGTCTTCGGAAAAATGCGCGAATGCACTCCACGTCTCTATTGAAATACCTGAAACTCACCCGAGTCACCTCATCGCCATGGGGGCGTCTGCACGTGTGACTGACTCACCACTCTGCATTTTCGTGCGAGGTACTAACCATTTGAGGGAAATCAATCACGACAGGTTCGCCGTCACTACGGCGAATGAGGATGTTGAATTCGTTGAAGTCACCGTGTATGAGTCCCGTATGCGCGAAACGGACGATGAGATCCATCAGCTGGGAGTAGAGTTTTCCAGGAGAAGGCACCTCGTCGATCTGACGCCTTTGCGACCCTGTTCCATGAGTGGAGAACATGCATTAATCGATACTGAATTTTACCCACAGAGGGTAGGCATCAATAAACTCCATCAGAATACAATGTCTAGCTTGGTCGATTGGCCGCGGGACCGGAAACTGATGCTCATGTAGAATCTGCCAAAAGGAGAGATGTTGAATCCACGAAAAGGTATACGCAATGTGGCGGACCTTCAGAAACGCCCACTCCTTTTGTGCAGCTAGCCGTGACATGTACATCCAGGACGCAGACTTGCGTCTGCCCAAATAGTCTCGCTTTTCTTTGACCGCACGAAATGATATGCGTCCGAGACTATGAACGAAATAGTGTTAAAGGCCTCCGCATTCTATGAGATGGATATGGCATACCGATGTAATTTCAATACCATCTCATGTCCCTCGGAGTCTGCTACAATGTAAATGTCTTGGAGTGGAAGGTCAGAACGGACNNCGGACAACCTTGGCAAACGGAAGAACACACCAGACTCTTTGCCAACCCCTATCTGGTTCCCAACCGAATACATCGAGTCACGTTTTGATAGAGCCCGCATGGCAAGGTAATCGTAGCCCCCGTACGTCAAGCGATACCCCTCATCTAATTGCGTCATTGACAGAAGCCAATCGTGCAATCAGGGACTCACACTTGGAATTCTGGGCTTTTGCCACTAGATTTCTTTTGGCCAATCTGCCAAGGATCTTGTTCACTCCTCCACCACGAAGGCCAGATACCTGGGCAATCAACGGAGAAGGCACCACCTCGTGATTTTTTGAGCCCATTTCGACCTAAATTGATGTGAGGGTCAGTGGCGGGATTTGACGGGTGCACCAAGACGAGACAGAGCGTACGTACCGCCGTGAGGACCCTGAACTCTTCGGGCGTCACGTATCGCAAATCTGTAGCATCGAGCTTCATCGTTCAGCAGGGATCAACAAGGTTGGCGATAACGAGAGCCGATGCAGCACCGTATCTGGCTTTGTCGTCCCTGTAACTTTTCATCGGGCGCTCGACTCAGCGCGCTCCGCGAATCAGGCGCGGTCGGTGATGGCGACGGCCCGTAGAGACCGTCGTTCTCCCTCCACGCCGGCAATGCGTTGACAGGCATCACGCTCATGCATCATGTCTAACCGTGTAAGGAGAGCAAACAAGGTCAGGCGGGACGAGTTATCTACTTACCAACATAAAGGCTTATAAACATTAAGGCCACGGCAAGTCAACTATTGGCCGCGGTTTCTGGGGTATTGGTCCTGAAGGACATTGGGTAGGCCCGTCTCAATCGATACATACGTTTTGTATTGAACTCGCATTAGGTATTCTATTCAGGTTTCCACCTCTTCCGAACTCTCGGATGTAGACCAAGAGAATATATGGGCCATATTTGAACAAAATATGCGGGATATGTATGCTCTTCCCACATGGGGCATCTACGCCCGTTGAAGAGATATTGGCAGGTATACCAAGTCTTCCATGGGATGGGACCCACCGTCAAAAAAGCAAGAGCTATTCCATCGTGAATCTCGCTTCGTCCTTCTCAGACGCTCGCAAGCCCAGGGCGGTCTCGAACATCTCCACGAGGAGCTGCCCATTTTGGCCTACTCGTTGTTCCGTTTTGATATGGAGGATGACGAATGTGTTCTGTATTGGTATGGCTGACTTTCCCCTATTCACTATATTCCTCCTTGGGCACTCATTTTACTGTCCAGCTATGAGCTGCAGGTCTCGCAGTCCGTGCAACGAGGTGGTATGGGGAAGACTTTGATGGGCTGTCTGTACGACATCGCTCGTCGATGGAACATGCGGAAGGTCATGCTCACAGTCTTCAAAGGTGAGAAGGCATCGGTAATCTCTTGGACTTTCCCATGCTCAGAAGTATATTCGGCAAGAAAACCAAGCTGCATTCTCGTTTTACAAGGCTATGGGGTTGGTGATTCCTCATTGAAGCGTGCGAAGCGCTGATCCTTTACACGCAGCTTCAACACTGAGTCAGATGAGGAATGGGTGGATGAGGAGGATGATGTGGATTATTGGATAATGTCGAAGAGGTTGATACCGTCCCAATAGAACATGTCTGACACACCCGGCTGACACCGAAAACGGGATACAAAGATGTACAAACAGCGTCCCGGGTGTGCGAGACGCACATTTGTGTTTACATTTCGTTGTTCATGCACTCATTTACCCCACTGCGCGTTTTGCGCGCTCGGACCAGCAAACAAGTAGCCTCAGGGCGCTTTGCATCTCATGGTGCACCTCACTATAATGAGCCTTCCGGTTATTTGTTTGGAGAGAAGGTGAAGACCAGCGTTGCAACGCCTTTCGTCTGCTAATGATTTATCTCAGCCCCGAGCTCCAGGACAGAAGCGGGTAAAAGAGGATTGGGAGAACATCTGGTATATCGGAATGTTTGGCAGTATTGGGCTCGCTGCACTTCTTTTATACTACAAGCCGGACACCAGGTGGGTTTCCCTCTGTTGATCGTGTAAATTTCACCAATGCAGTGGGCATAGCATACAAGGCTGGGCATTGAAAGAAGCGAAAGCGAGGATGGAGGCGCGTGGCGAAAAGGTCCAATATGAATCGTGACGACTGCGATCACTTCGTGTCAGACAACCAGACCGTGGAATGTACATTACGGACAATTCTTAAAGCTTGTCTATACCTAACTAGATTTTTTGTGAACGGCCTTACAGCAAGATCCACTATAGGCTGCTAAAATTTTGCACCCGACCCCCGCGGCATCATGCATCACGACTCGCAATGCTTAATGTAGTCTTCCTCCGACAATAAGCCTTCAATCTGTTAATATATGTCAGACCAGTACGCCGTCTGCACAGGTTGAGCAAGCCTACCTCCTTAGGATTAGTCACCTTCAGTTGGAAAAGCCAACCTATGATAATGGCCGGAGTAAGCGGATGATGTGAAGGGAAGACACGGCAAGAACCGTTACCTTTGTCTTCGGGGGACTTGTTCAACAATGACGGCTGGCTTCCCAATTCTTCATTTACAGAGACGACCTTCCCAGAAACGGGAGCGAACTGCAATCAAAAAAAGACGAAATGGAACCCATGAGGAATCAATTCAAAAAAAAAAAAGAGGCCGTTACGACGGGGGCTGTTGTATAGAACGGCACGTACAATGTCGGAAGCCGCTTTGACGCTCTCCACGGCACCAACCGGGTCTGTTAATGCAATAAGTTAGGTCGCTCAGTACAGTGAAGTGAGTTTCCTGGAATGGGTTCGGGGATTTTCTTCCTCCGGGGGTTTGCAAGGAAAGGGGGGAAGAGGACTACTGACCGCCCTGTTCGATTGATGCACCTGTTTCGGGCAGCTCGACAAAGACGACGTCGCCGAGACTCTTCTGAGCATAGTCCGTGACGGACACTGTTCCAATACCGGACTCATCATCATACTTGATCACCTCATGATCTTGCGTGTATCGTTTCGCTGGGAATCGAGGTGTGAAACGCGACTCGCGTACTCCTGTAGGGCAGGACTACTGTGAGATACTCACTGACGATCGTACGCCTGAGAGCGAGTAAAACGGAGGGTGAAGCGCGCTGAGGAAATGCACGCTGGACACGTAGTGCACTAGTTAGGCTTGATGCATACCGCAGGGAGTGCATAGTTGTCAAGTTGGCAGGACACGACACAAGCCAATTCCCAATTCAAAGGCGCGGCGCGGTCACGCGGTTACGTACCTACGCGGCAAGCCAGCCTCTCTCGACTCGAGGGGCGGGCGTAAAATCACTCCAACTGACGTCCATTAGATCCAAGCACTATTATATACGACGAGCAGGGTGCAACATAAGGAGGTAAGAGTGGTGGTCATCATTAGTGTATAAGAATGTGCAATGATTTTTTTTTTCATGCGTGTGTATCTAACATAAATGGCCACGGCCCTTTATCACGCAATAACTTTAGTAACAATGCCAGTCCCGACTACAAAAGACAATTAATAAGAAACTCTATGCCGTACCAAAAGGCAACTCACTGGTTTTACCGCCTTCCCGTAGAGTAAAGCTGTGGTCGCTTATGAAAAATACGTAGGATCGAACGAAGTAATGCGACATACCGGGAGCCAACCTCGGCAGCGACATCGTGTACGAGGTCGCAAACCATCTCGACGTTGTCGCCAGGCATTACCTTACAAAGATCAGAATGGCGCGTAAACGCGAAGGAAGCTGAGGGTCCATACCATCTTTTCGATGGCATCGGGGGTGCCTTCGGGCCAGGTCAGTTTGGCAGTAACATCGGCAGTGCGAAGGAATAATTGCGGCCGGTAGTTGCTCACGAAGGGATTGAAGCGACCGCCTTACGAATATCCTGCTATGAGTAATGCCTCTTCGCATAGGTGTATTTGAAAAGCATGCCTTCGTCCTTTGTTAACACCTGCCCGGTTTGTGAGTTCAGCTTGACAGAATCGATCCATGATGCCACTACTCACGTAGATCTGGGCCTGGAACTTTGTAACGGATTTCATGGAACCTGGAGCAATAACGACCTGGCCGCGTTTCATTTGTTCACGCTTGACACCGCGGAGGAGAGCCCCCATATTGTCGCCAGCCTCGCCCTGGGACGCATTAAAGCTTAGTTGGCGGGAAAGTCTATAAACACTTACTCGGTCCAACTCCTTATGAAACATCTCTAATCGCGGTCAGTGGGTAACTCGAGGAATGACCTGTCCGTCCTCACCAATACCAGTAAGTGTGGTTTTGAAGTGTACACCGAGCCCAACGACCTCGACCTCAGCACCTTTGGTAGCAGTGCCACGCTCAACACGACCAGTTGCAACAGTACCACGACCAGAGATTGAAAAGACGTCTGGGAAGTTCTGTCACAAAAATAAGGAAGATCACCGGAAATAACCCACCTTCAACCGGCATAAGGAATGGCTTCTCCAAGTCACCTGTGCCTCATGAAATGATCCTGAATGCCCAGAAGATGGAAAACACTTACGAATAGGCAGTTCCAACCATTCGTCGCAAGCCTTGATTAACTCGGTGATTTTTTGTTCGCCGATCTCAGGATCACGGGCCTCCAGAGCAGCCAGGGCGGAACCCATGACAATAGGAGTGTTTTCGCCGTCAAACTTATATGTCGAGAGAAGGTCTCGCATCTCCATATCTACCAGTTCCAACATCTCGGGATCCGATATTTGGTCCACTTTGTTTATGAAGACGACCAGCCTTTTGATGCCGACTTGACGTGCAAGGAGCAGGTGTTCACGGGTCTGTGGCATCTGTCCATCTGTGGCTGATACAACTATGATGGCACCATCCATCTGTGCTGCGCCGGTGATCATGTTCTTTATGTCTAGGTAACGCGGAACTTAGGGGTGACCCTGGAAGCATAGAAAACTTAGACTTGCAGTCTGCGTGGCCCGGACAGTCAACATGACCGTAATGACGAGTGTCGGTTTCATATTCGACATGTGTAGAGTTTATTGTGATACCGCGGGCCTTTTCTTCAGGCGCCTTGTCAATTTCGGCGTAATTCGTAAACTTGGCACCTCCTTGGTTGGAAAGGACCTTGGTGATGGCAGCTGTTAGGGTCGTCTTCCCATGATCAACGTGACCTTATGTTTGTGCGAGGAATTAGTTAGCTGCCAAAGATTCTGAAGAGTATACTACCTATGGTCCCAATGTTCATATGTGGCTTTGCACGGGAATATTTGGCGGTAGAAGCATCGGCATACCCTCGCACGGGAGCTGTTGAAGATGTGGGTAGAGTTTAAAACCGATGGAAAGAATACGAACTATAGGAAGGAGTAGCGTTCGAAGAGAGGGGGGACACGAAGATAGAGCGGGTCGGAGAAACCACCTGACGCGAAACGGTAATGGTACGCGAGAGAACAGCTATGACAAGGTGTGAGCGAGATGAAGCAATGAAAAGAGATATCTATATCTATACGTCTGGAACAGCAAGGCCTACGTGCACCGGCCTTAAAAGCGGCGAGCTGTGTGCGCAACATGTTGGACGGGATCAAGTGGCCAGAGCGGGATGGTTAGGGTTTCTGCTCCTTCGCGGCCGACATGGCAGACAGACAAGAGCACATCCGAAATGCCGTTTTGTTCCTTGCAGACCCCAAGGTCAGTTGCTCTTCCCTCTCTCTCTCGCAGGTCCTTTTCAACCTCTTCTCCAGGCGCAAGCTTCCTCTCTGGCACAGCGTGTCCAGTTTCTCGAAGCGAAAGGCCTCACCGGTTCTGAAATTGAAGAGGCCCTGAGGCAGGCCAATAGCTCTCGCCCCCTTCCGTCCCACATCCAGCAGCCTCCATATGGTCCCGTACATGGCCCTCTTCCGTATGTACCACAGCTGAACCCTCCATGGGATTGGCGTGACTACTTTGTGAGAGCTACAAATACCACGTTCACTCTTGGAGAACTAATGGGATAAACAATAGATTACTGCTGTGGTCTCCGGCTCATTAGCATATGGTGCGTTCGCTCTCGCGAGGGTATGTGTTCGGTATCGGACGAATGTCCTGGCTCTAATCTTTCATTTATATGAGGATTAGAAATACCTTTTCCCGCATCTCCAACCACCATCTTCCACTGCTTATCAGGAAGACCGGGATGCGCTCACCGCCCAGTTTGACGCGGCGGAGGCCCTTCTGAAGGAAATTCGTTCTGAGACGTCCGCCGTCAAGGTCGCCGTGGAGAATCAGCAAGAAAAGGTCGACAAGGCCACCGCGGATGTTGAGGCCGCTGTGCAACAATTGAGAGAAGGGGAGTCAAGCGCGCGAAATGAGATGCGAGAAATAAGAGAAGAAGTTAATAACATCAGAGAGATGATCCCAAAGGTGATGATTTCTGCCTCCCGTATGATGCATGTGGACTCACCGCCGCCAACTAGATGATTGAAAAAAACAAGGATGCTCAGACACAATCATTAGGAGAATTGCAGCAGGATCTAAAGTCTCTGAAGACACTGTTGCTAAGCCGCGCACCAAGCACTTCTGTGTCCGCGCCGCCGTTGCCCACCTTCCCTCCCCGTCCTTCAATCCCTTCGTGGCAGTTGTCAGAGTCGTCTGCTAGCCCGGCTGCTCCGATTTTGGATGCGTCGACTATCTAAGTAGTCCTACATAGGGTTCTTTGTACTAGATGCGTGTTGCTTACATAATCGACCCTTGTTGAGAGGAGAAGGGAGAGCAAACTCGACTTGTTGATTGAATGTTTTCGCAATTCAGGAATGCCGTTGAAGGCTTCGCCCAACCACGTCCTTCTCATGGCTCTCCCTCTCGTTCCGTTTCTGGTCCACCATTGTCGCCAGCCAAGCCATCCGCAGAGCGACCAATGAAAACTAAACTGGAGGATAGGCTCCGCGCATCTTTCACGATTGGCGATGTATCAAATCCTAGTACGCCCACCGCATCGGCCCGTGCATCTCCTGCCCCTCAGTTTATCACCGAGCACCCGCTATCCATTGATCACCCTCTGTCACCAGCAGCAATACCCTTACCGAACTCTCCTCCTCCTCCGCACGCTGACCACGGCCTTGTTCCTGTAGACGCCTCTCTCACACTATCTGTTCCATTATCCTCCATGCTCTCTGAAGAGCCCGATACCGCATCCAACACGGTAACCGAGCCAGAGGCGGTCAACCAACATTCTCCCTCTCCTCAAACATCGCCGCCAACCTCCCCAACAATATCACAAGTACCAGAACAGAAGCTGGCAGCATCTGAAGAGGGTACTGGGGTGAATGACGCAGCACAGTCGATTGTTACAACCGACATCTCTTTCGACCAAGCCAGTATAATTTCGAATGGGTCTGTCGCGGAGATAGCCCAGGCAGATCGACGCCAGTCGGGCGAGAATCCTATTCATACCGACAAGCCTCAATCTGAACTTTCCTTTTCTGACGGTATCGAAACTCTTCAGGAACGATTAAAGTTGATGGAACAGCAGTTTGCAGGTCAGTGATGATTATTTTCTCCCTCCCAGTACGCCCCTCATCCTAAACAGATGTTTCGGCCTCATTTGCGAAGCTGCAAGCTGAGAAATCGGCTGCTGACAAAGTCATCAGAGAGATGACATCTGTACAAGGCTGTCAAGACGCTCTTGGGCTGCGCGATTATCTACAGAATACCCAGCTCAAAGTGGAGGTAAGAGGTCATGCATCCTACCATACCAATCTAGCTTACGTGAACCAGATGCTGCAGGACGAGGTCAATCGCCTGACAGGAAAACTTACCCGTGCGAAGTACCATCTCGCAGTGCTACTGTGTCGCTGAAATGTATATAGGTCAAGACGAACGGATCGAGGAACTACGCGAAACCCATCGTTTTGAATCCAGGTCTCAAAGCGAACTTGTTGACGAGCTACGTAGTAAACTACAACAAAATGAGGCTCTTTTGGAGGCTTCTCGGAGCTCCAATTCTCAGCTCGAGGCAGATATCACAAAGCAGATAACCGAGATGGATCAGTTGCGGACAGAAGTCGAGAAACTTTCCGGACTGGCGAAGGGTGAGGAAGAAAAGTGCAACAAAGCTATCAATCACCTCAAGGCAGTTCGGCAAAGGTTGGTGAAAGCGGAGAAAGAGCGCGAAGATGCTCTCAAAGAGGTTGTGGCATTGAAAGAAAGCCATAAAACCGAGCGTGACAAAGACCAACTTGAGCGCGAAAACCTCCAAGGCGAGCTTAACAAACTCAAAGTTGAGAAGGAGGTGTCTCTCGCGGACCTTAGGGCTCAATTTGGGAAGGATTTGATGGCCTCCAAACAGCGAAGTGAGAAAGAACTATCTGCTCTGCGAGGCCAGTTTGAGCTAGAAGCTGTTACGGCCCAGGTCGGGTTTCGTCTCTGATTGCCTCAATCTGCTTCGGTGCTGACAATTGATCCAGTCCAGACAGGAACATACTCTGAGTCAAAAAGACGCTCAGATCGACCGCCTTGAGAAGTCTATTCAATCTTTATCGACAGAAAAGGACAATTTGTTCGACCAACTTCAGATACGGCAGGCGGAAGGCGAATCTGCTCAATCCTTACTGGAAGTTCTTCAGAGCCAGAATACCGAACTTCAATATCAAGTCCGGGAGAAAGATGGCCGCATTGCCCAGCTTAACGGGGAACTAAGCGACTTCCGCCAAGAACAGCACTTCCGCGTGTCGGACTCCTCTACATCCCCCGAAGAAGTGGCGAAGCTTCTGGCGACGGCGGAATCCAGGCATGAGGCAAAATTAACTGCCCTGAAGCAGAAGCTTGCCAGTATAGAAGCTGAGAGGGTCGAGGTCGAGGTCGAATGGAGACGAAAAGTCGAGGCCAAACAACAGGAGGCCCAGAGATGGAAGTCTATGGTCGATACTGCTTCTCAAAACCAGCAAGACGACGACGACCGTTCGCGGGAGTTACAAATAGAGGTGGAAAGACTCCGACTGGCAACGCGCACACATGAGTATGATGTAACTCAACTCGGACAACAAATCGAACGCTTGACCTTGGAAGAGGTAGGGCCTGTCAGTTCTTGATCAGATTGCCTCGCTGACCACTGCCGTGTAGGAAACCAGTAGACAGCAACTTTCCGAGCAGCTCAAGAAAATTTCCACCTTAGATCACCAGCTAGAGGAGATCACAGCCAAAGAACTCCAAACTAGGACACATAACAAGGCATGGGTCGTTTTTTGTCAACAGATAGAATTTCTCATGTGAGATTCCACAGACATTGCGGGAGGAGCTACGGAAAGTGCAGTCTTCGGCTGCATTGTTAGACCGTCAGCGGGGTTTGGGCGTCGGCTATTGGAGCTCAACTACTACCCCAAATGCCAATGCTTCTTTGTCATCCGGGTCTTCTCGGCCATCTAGCTCCTCGCGATCAGATTCACCTATTACTAATGGTAACGAAGAGGAAATGAATATTGAGTACATAAGAAACGTCATTCTTCAATTCCTTGAACATAAAGAGATGAGGGTAAGTCGTCGTTGAACTGTCAGTAAGACACAACCTGACGAATTTTGTCAAGCCGGATCTGGTTCGCGTGTTGTCGACCATTCTGCGATTCACGCCACAAGAAACCCGCCGGCTCATCGCTAAAGTATGACCGTGCGACGTGCGGCATTCGATTTGGAACAATGGACACGGCACTTATCTTCCGCCAGCTCCGACGGACCCTTTAGTATCATTATACCACTGCAATTTTTCCATAATCTAGCAATGCTTTCCTAATCTACTATATTCTTGATAGTAGACGTATGCTTCTCGATGGCAGGCCTGGCAGCTCAATGAAGTTTCTAGTAGAACACATGATCTTTCAAGATATACAAAGGCAAAGCTATCGATCTCTAGAACGAAAAATGAATAAGTATTTGGGTTGCCGTCCCTCCTTGCCCCCCGTCACCCGCATGCGAGTGGACAGAGGAGAACGCTCAGCACCGAGGGAGTGAGAAGTGATCTAAATCCAAGTGATGATGTACTGTATCTCGTGGTCACAGGTCTCAGGACGCCCAATTCCAGGTCATATTATAGATGCGACCGACGGACTGATCAGCAAGCTTACTGAAAGCGGTGGGGCTGAAATCTAGATCAGTCTTTTGGCAGCCCGTGCATCGATCGACGACCATGACATCCACGCTCTTCCCTTTATCTGAGATACAAATTGAAACGTATTAGCGAGAAGAGGGGGCGGGTAAATATAAATCATAACTGACACTGAGCGTGGATCTTGCGACCACAAACGGGGTTAGTGTTGGGATCGCTGCCTTTGTAGCCCCTACGAGAATGGCTTTAGGTCCAAAGGAAAAAATAAATGGGGAGAGCGAGAATAGGGAAACTCACGGGTAAGTATCATAAAGCATCCAAGAAACTGCCGCGATAAGTTGCGAGGGGGTATTCTCGAAGCCACACGCGCCGAGTTCAGGAGTGTACCAGGTTCCTAGCACCGTTACTCATTGGAATCGAATGTCACCTGGATGCCATGATTAATGTGCCCACCTTCGCCGGTTTGGGTCCCACAAAGGAAATCTGGGCTGCATGAAGACGTCGTGTTGGCGTTGGGCACGGGGAGTGAAGACGTCGCGTTAGTAGTACTCGTGTTGTGGGGGATGGGCGCAGTGTGTGAAGACGTCGCGTTAGTGGTACTCGTGTTGTGGGCGATGCGCGCAGTGGGTGAAGATGTCGCTTTAGTAGTACACGTGTTGGTAATGGGCGTAGCGAGAGCGAAGACAGCGAGCTTCGCGGCAAGTACAAGATAGGCGAAGAGTTGCATTATGTTATATTTTCTCTGGACGTAAGTGGAAAGGAAGGTGCTGTTGAATGGTGTCTCGAACGAAGGAACGTGGAGAAAACCGCCAAAATGACCGGGAGGGGAGAAAACGAACGTAGAGACTGAGCATGAGTAGATCCGAGCCATCTGTCTTTATAGCACTCCAAGCAGAGGTGCCATCGCAGAGCTCTTTGAGATCGTAGACCTGAGAACCGGACTGCCCATCAACAAAATTCTCTCGGAATGAAAACTGGGGTCGACAGGAGAAGGAATGGGGATGTCCAACCCCCGAATCAAAGCCGAAAGTGGCCTAATGCTCCAGGCACGCATTGTGGCGTGGTCATGATCATTGTTGCGAGGGCTCGTACTATAGGCCAATTCAACCCGACTTGCGAACTGCGAGGAAGTGAGCGGGACGGCCATCAGAAAAGGCCCTCAAGAACATGACAAGGGACTCGGAATGGTCCGGAGTGGAGCTCATTCAATTCCAGCAGCGACAACGGTGCTTGTTGTAGTTTCCACCCCATAAATTCAGCTCACATAATGACGATGAGTCATTGGGCCAGCAATAACTTTCATTGGAAGACCTCACGATTACCATCTGTGCCAGCTCTGGCTGCGTACATCTTCACGAGGCTCAAGCCCGAAGTCCCTTCCAACGTTTTAGCATACGCATCTACCTGACCCAACAGTAGCATGCTCTCCAAACGACTCGGTTCAGCTGGGATCTTGAATAAGCGACTGACGTCTTCTTCCGGCAGTGGGGCGAGCCCTTGGGCGACCCTATTAGCAGTTTCCTCCCTCTTCTTGGAAACATAAGCCTCTGCCCGTGCCTTTTCTCGAGCGATCTGGCGAACGTGATATGCAAGGTTCCCTTCTTCGGTTTTGTAATTATCGATTGCTTCGACAACATGCTCTAGGTTTTTTGTGAGAGTGGGGTTTCCTAGATGCAGCGTCGAATACAAGGGAGACAAGGTCATATGGTATACATCGGAAGGGAGAGGTTGTGAAAGGGATGTGGGGCGGCGTTCGGAGATGGTGGAAATGAAGGCGCCTGACAGTGGATTCGTCTTTATTTTCAAAGGGACTTCTTGCATAATAGAAGTGAACGTCAATTTGTGGCTCATCATGCTGTGGGTGTATTGAGTCAGGAACAGGGAAAGGAAGTACGAAAACTCACGACTTGGCACTGAATGCGGTCTTGCGGTAAGCCTCGAGAAATTCTTTTGAAAGTTTGAATGCACGGAAAGAAGCATTTCCTCTATTACATTGAGATACATCTGAAGCGGCGCAAAAATTGTCGGTCCTCGCTTCTGTACAGGAAAAAAAAACATGGTACCGTGTACGACAACAATCCCTCCATGTCGGAGTTTTACCTGATGAATAGCCTGGTTATCGACAAGAGTTTGATTGAAGAAGGCCCCCATCGTCGTGGATTGATAGAAGCCGACGACACTATCGTCTGCGCGCACCTCCTTGAGCGCACGCAGCATTGAAGTCTGGTATCGACCTGGTAAAACATATTTGCATGACCCATTCATACATAATAACCAACGAGGGCATACTTGTCATTTTCGATGATTTTTCGTCATCGTCTCCCGTACTGTGAGGTAAAGGAAAACAATTTGTCACTTCCAAAACACCATCGAGATCCAGTCCGAGAAGAAGCCCGTGCACCGATGAGTGCGACTCCGAGCTGTATTTGATAAATTTAGAAACAACCTGCGGGGTTAACGACTATGTCAAGCAAAGTGAGGAGTAACCATAGGGTGAACAAACCAATCCTTCGAGCTGAACCAAATTAAGAGAGATCTCCGCTTCAATGTCGATGAGTTTGGACATTGAAGCGGGAATAGGGTCGTGTATGGGTGCAGTTGGAGCTGATGCTGCCTGGGGTGCTGGCAAGGATGCCGCGATTGTGGCGGCCATAGAGGTAGCCATTGCGGTGTCTGACAGATGAGATGAGTGACGAACAAGAGACAAGGGGTTGATTAGTCATTCATCTCTCCATGTCTCCCTCTCGTACCGCCCGCCTCTATTTCCTCCTGACCTTGGATCTACTCTTCTTTGTCCTCGAAATATCTATCGGTAAATGGTCTCGTTTCTCTGGGGTTCCCCTTGTTAATCCACCTACCAGGTTATGCTGTTGGATCTCTCGCCCTTGTCGCAGACAGCTTTCACATGCTCAAGTAAGTCTCTAGTCCCCTTTTCCTGGCAATTTATAAATTTCACATCCTTGTCCAGCGATGTAATCAGCCTGATCATAGCGCTATATGCCATCAAGGTCAGCTTACTCCCGATTTACATCGCCCAAGCCCGCTAATTTGGATATAGCTCACAGCAAGCTCGACCCCAACTACGCGATACTCTTTCGGTTGGCATAGAGCAGAGATTCTCGCGGCCCTCGTCAATGGTGTCTTTCTTTTGGCCCTTTGCTTTACCATAACCCTCGAGGCATTGGAGCGTTTCTTTAGCACACCAGGTGCGTCGATCTCATTGTTTGGTTTTTTCTACGCTTATTTGATCCCAGAGATATCCAATCCCAAGCTCGTAGTTCTGGTAGGGTCACTCGGACTAATATCTAATATCATTGGCCTCTGTCTGTTCCACGGTCAGCACAACACTCTGCAAAGTCTTCCAGGGCCCCTAGCGTTCATGCTACCGTCGAGTCCGTTGCGCCTGAAGCATCTCCTGTCGCAATCCGCCAACCACGTCCACCAGCACATCATGCCGGTTCTTACTCGTCACTGTATGGCCACCCAGCTGCCACGAGAGCATCCTTCGTACAGACTGCCAACAATATTGCCCGAAGTTCTTCCCCGGTTCCCGCTGATCGCACACACAAGTCCCGGACCCGACATTCACTAGATCTATGGTCCTCAGATGCGATTATCGTGGCTAGTCCGCTATATGAACATGAAGAACGCCAGTCACGCAGTGCTAAACATGCCGCATCAGCGAACGCTCCCCATGAACAAACCAGTCTACTCGAGCGTCCTCCAGTCTCTTACATTGGTTCTACTACGTCCTCTTCTGGGGAGCTGTCTTCCCCTGATCCAAAGGGTCATGGTCATCCACAGGGCCAACCCCATGGGGGCTCCATGAATATGAGAGCTCTACTCTTGCACGTACTTGGCGATGCTTTAGGCAATGTCGGAGTCATAGCGACCGGGCTTATCATTTGGCTGACGTCCTGGAACTTCAAATACTATTGTGATCCTGTCATCAGCTTAATTATCACTGTTATTATTTTCCACTCCGCTCTACCCCTCGGTGAGTTCTCTGCCTCTCATATTCAAAGCAGTCTTGACACAGTCTGTCTAGTCCGCAGTACATCCTTCATCTTACTTCAGGGTGTCCCTCCGGAGGTCTCATTGGAAGATGTCCGATCCGACATCCTTGCTGTCGAGGGTGTGCACTCTGTTCACGAACTGCATATATGGCAGCTCTCAGAAACCAAGATTATTGCCTCTGTTCACATAAATGCTTCTCGTGAAGTCGAATTCATGCCAATTGCATCCGATATTCGACGGGTCTTACACAGGCATGGAATACATTCGAGCACCATACAACCCGAGTATCACCCAGTCCGGGACGCCGTTCTAGAAGAAAGGTCGAAAGTACGCGACTCAAAAGAGGTATTAAGTTTTGTTGGACTGATGCTCAGCCTTTACAGTACATGAATTGTCTCATATCATGTCCGGCAGATAGCCCGTGCTCTGTGGAGCAAGCATGCTGTCGTAAGTTGGAGTAAAATTCCGTTATGCATATCGCGTGCTCATGCGACTTTGTTCAGCTTCGTACGCGGGAACTCCTCCAGAACCTGAACCTTAACTAGCTCACAACGCAACTGCACAATCTCTATCGAGTTATCTGTTTCGAATGTCGCGAACATCAATAGATAAAGACGGACTTCTGGCGCTCTAACTGACTTATCTGCGAATCCAACTTCACGGATTGTTACCAAAAGGTAATAATACTGTGTTGTAGTGCGAATATCCCTATACTGTATCCTTTGACGAACATGACGGCGAGAACAGTCCCTACTTCACAAACTTTAGGTGCTCTAACCTGTGAGGCAACGTGCGACCATCTCCGTCGCTCACGAAATGAGACCACCGGTTATGTGCGCTGGAATACACTAGTAGACGTCCGAGTTGGTCAAATGACAGAACCTTCCGGGAGGCCAGAGGTTAGACGGAGTGTAGTCATCAGTTTCTTCTACGACCACGGGAACTTAAACAAGATAAGACGGAAGAAGAAAACACGCAGGAGCAAGCAACAACTTGAACCCCGAACGCCGCAATTGCTACTAGTACGGTCTGCCCTGCCCTTGAGACTTGCACCTCTGAAGGTGCACGGTGCAGTGACATTCGTTATTATCCCAGCGAACAATCGGACCGACTGTCATCCAATTCCAACAGATCTCTGTCTTCGATCCGATAAAGATCCCGCGGTTGGTTAGATGACCCAGCTGGATAAGCTTTCCGGTAGCTAGAAGCGCGGACGGAAGTCGATGGGTGTATAAAAAAAAAAAAGACAGGGAATTGAAGGTCGAAAGTAGAATTTCTATGCCCAAGTTATCGTAGTCGCATAAAATCTCTTATTCGAACTCTTCGGCAACCCCGAAACACATACTCTGGTCCGGTCCGTTACGACACCACACGAATACAACCAAGATTTTCCTGTGCGAACCACAATTAAATTTCTGTCTTGAAGACGGGGAAGTTCGCAACAAATGTCTGTGACGAAGTTAATCGTTGAGCGATCAGTTTTCCCTTTGAGCTACTTTTGCGATGACGCAGATCCAAGGCGAGCCTGCTCGCCATAGCGGAACTCGATGCCCCGAGCGGGAATATCTGTTCACCGCTGGCCGTGTATAAAGCCCGTTCCAGCTGCAGTGCGGCCATCAAGGACGAAGATATGATGGCGATGAGGAGCTCCAAGTCTCCGGTCATCGCTTGCCCGAGATTGGGATTATCGAATTTGTCGATGAGGGATGGTAGGACGTTGTGGAGGAATATGGGTAACAGTGGTGGCGTCGGCGAGGTGCGAGGTGTTGCAAGGACAAAGACGGCTAAGCGTTTGGCGGCGTCCGCTATGGCATCCGTCTTGATAGGCATGTTGAGCGCCAACCAGAATGTCTGGAGAAACTCAATAGCAGGGGTTTCAACTAGGCATGCGATGACATTGAGGAATGGTGGTTTGCCTGACTGAAGCAGGACAAGTGCATCCTGAACAGCCCGGCGGGATTGATCTGCCCAACTCGGGGAGGGGTTATTCAGGATTGGTTCTTCGGGTCCAGATAAGTGCGGGACCTCTGAGGGTATGGATAAAGAGACCGAACCTGAAACGGGGATTCCCGTCGCCTTGATGACTTCTTGCCGCAGAGCAGAAACATCGAAAGGCTGCGTACCTCCCCGCCATTCTAACAGCAGTCTCACCACACTGGGTCCAGAGAGTGTTAATACAGGGCGTGGGAGGTTTGGTGATAACATAATAGTGCGCAGAACATTTAGATGCTGCGTCGACTGGAACCTAACTTGAGTCGGTAATCATGGTCACGCGGATAAGACGGTTGTTTCCACCTTGTCAGTCTAATCTGCCTAACAAGGGCCAGCACAATCCCTGGAAGAGTCCAACCGAGCAGTGGCCCCAGGAAGTAGGTTATTCCATTGTTGAGGGTGTCGAGTTCAAGTTTACGCTCCGCAGCAACTCGAAGAGCATGTAGAAAAACCGTAGTAGCGATCGCTAACAGAGTCTTAGGACGCGTTGAACTGATAATGGTGACCACATGGCAAAGCGGTAAGAAATATCCGACAGGTGACTTACCGAAGAACTCCATCTTCGATACCTTCGCTATTTTTATCGAATAAAGCCTTGTACCAAGTCTTGAAAGCCTTAGCCTCTGCTGTAGGTGGCAATAGCATGGGAATGGCATCAGCTCTTCGAAGATAGCTGATATCAAGGGGCCGATTCTTATGTTTTAGCCTGTCCGAAATCTAGATGTTGTTAAATGGGCCGAGAATTTCAGAAAAAAACTCGCAAATTACCTTGAATCTAGTTATTGCTAGCTGCGCAAACAAGACAATATCACCAAGATTGCCGACAGCACTTTGAGGGTCACCTGGGATCCATGTCTACACGCTCATTTCAATGAGTTGCGTGACTTGAACCTACCAACAGCTTCACAATCGTACTCTTCCACGAAGGCTAGAGCACTTGATACCAATGTGGACAACTCAACATGCAGGGAAACCAGATCTAGAGCTGCCTCATTCGTGGAGAGAATCCTCGAGATGTGACCAAGTGTCTCAACGTCAAGGCTCGACGATGCTGTATGAAAGCGCTTGTAACTAATATCAGTGCATTACATTATCGAATTTTTCAGGAAGGCATACTTTAAGAACCATTTCGGCGAATGTAGCATGAGAAATGGGGTCCGAATAAACCCTTTGCAGGAGCGTCTGTGTATCATTTGCATTCAAATCAGAAGAGAATTTCTGGTTGAGATAGTGCTACTTCTGTGATGAGCCTTAACTACGGTTACACGCAATGCGGGGAACTTACACTGAAATCGACGCCGGCTTCACGCGCCTCAGTTTGCAGACGAGATGGGCTCGCACCCGATAGGCTGGGATCTATTCTGACAGCGAAAGTCTGGTCAAGAAGACCCAAAGAGAATAGATGATATGTAAAGGCCCGCGTGAATGACACCGGCCTGCGTAGGGTATATCAGAGGTGCCATTGAATAAAGGCAGAGTACCTCACTTGTCCATATTCTCGAGGGACTGGCTGTCTACGAGAGACCACATGTTCTCGTAGTGTGCTAAAGAAGAAGTGCGAGGATCCCCGAGGGCAAGCGTACCCCATGCGTCCCTGATGGCCGCACGCTGAAACTACAATGTGAGTTCATGGAGAAAAAGATAGATATTGAAACGAACATATTCCGTGGCTAGAACTTTATCCATTGCCAAAACTTGTCCACACGATACTAACAGACGCGGAAGCTGGCATGAATGTTCCTCAATGAAGGCGCAAAGAGCGCAAGACGAGTGACATACGTACACGACCGGCGAGAAAGGCGTTCCACAATGAGATTGGCCGTTTGCCCGTCACATGAGACAGGTCCGTTGATAAACAAGTAACAGCGGACTGCATAAGTTGAATGAAGAACCTCTGCATCGACCACGTAGTCGCTCGGAAAGTCGCAACAAGTAACGCGGTAGCATGGCCATCATGTCCCGACCCATATGCCTTGGCTCGGTCAACGATCTAATTGACGTGAGCGATACTTCATAAACGTGTCTAGCTGTTGCCTCGATAGAACTAACTTACCAGATGAAAAAGGAGAAGGCTACAAGTTGTGATGTCGTTTTCGAGTCCTGGCCCAAGGGTGTCAACTTGTCCAAGGGATGACCGCGCGCTGGACACTGATCCTCGCGGATTCAAACCTGCATTTTCACCCAGGAAGAGGTTCAAAGAAAATGCGAGATTCTCAAGGGGCTGCCTTAAGTTATGATCGAGCGCAAATGCATGGAGCAGTAGGTCCTTAATGCTTTGTATGCATTCCAGTGCCAGCGCCCCAGAGGCATTAGGAAAGTTGGGAGTTGGATGGGTCAATAACATAATAAGATCACCAACAGGCGTCACGACTCGCTGGAAATGACGGGGTGGGAGTAAGGGGTCATACGTCGTCTTAAGTAGTTCCAGTGCGTCTCGAATTGTGCCCAGGGCAAGATCTGGATCCTCTGGGAGTAAGGTTGCAGGAGCCACAGAGGGGTCTAGCCAAACACGAGCTTCCTGGATGGTCTTGCAGAGAAGGCTTAGTGTCACTGGCTCGCGCAGTGCTCTCGATCGAGCAGCGAGGAGAAATGTGGCAGTAAAGGTGGGGAGAGATATAAGCCGACTTTGTATGGCTTCCTTTAGATATCCTTGTAGCACGGCATCCCCAGGATAATATTCAAATAACATCAAGACTGAACCTAGGAAAATTTTAGGATGCTTGGCTGCTTGTTCGACACATGCTACTGACTGCTGATCTCTGCCTC
>WNFQ01003800.1_pt1 | contig 20217 bp, 14 predicted proteins | sample 5400171 | NCBI WGS metagenome assembly WNFQ01 (sample SAMN13153356, study PRJNA577476) | soil metagenome | isolation source: 20 cm soil under Madrone tree | place: USA:California | collected 2016-06-14 | reverse complement strand
TTATCCGCGCCGGTGAGAATGTCGCGCGCGTTCATGCCATAGACCTGAAGGTTGTCTTCGTTGTCGGGCTTAATTACTACGCCTTTCAATTCCAGACCGGCGAACGCGCCTTTGCTTCGTGAATAAGAAAGAATCTGCGCGTTCAATCGCGCATCCGTCGAAGCGCTCGCCGAACGGCCGACTGGTCCGGCCGCCGCGCTGCCCTCACCGCCAATTTCGAACTTATCGTTAAGGAGACTCTCCACTGCCCGGTCGTTCATGAAGAGCAGAATGTAGTCCGTCGACGCGACGCCAATCTGCAGCCCAATACTACCGCCGCCCAGATCGAAAAAGGCCGGAGCGCTCCAGCCTCCGGCGACGCGCCGGCTGATAACACCGCTGCCACCGCGACCGCCTACGATAAAGCCGCCCTTTAGGACGCCGGGAAAAACCGCCACGGCTTCAGCCCGATCGATCAGATCCTGGGGAATCGATTTCTCGCGTGTGCTCATGATTTGGTCGAACACGCGCGCGGCCCTGGCTGACTGCTCGGCCGCGGCGCGCGCTTTCTTCGTACTGCGTTCGCGTCCCTGCTGTGCAGACGCGGTAATGAAAACAGAAGACAGCAGACAAACACCGAGCGCAAACAAGAACGTTCCTTTGACTAATCTCATCGATTGACCTCTTTAGTTTTACTTCCCCGAAAGGAAAAGCGCCGGCAAAGATGCGGTGCACCGCAGACAGGATGCCTGCGCTCCGATCAGCGCACCGGAGAATATCGAGCCAGCGTTCGCGGAAAGACGCGGACACCCGCCGGCATTTTCGTGATTGGCCAGGACCGGACTGGTGACAACACATCGCTCGCCTTTATTCCGTAGACGGCCAGGTTGTCGTCGTTGTCCGGACTGATCGCAGTGCCCTTCAGTTCGAGACCGGCAAACAAACCTTTGCTGCGCGAGTAAGAAATAATTTGCGCCCTCAACAGCGCGTCGGTTGTAGCGCTGGTGGAACGCCCCACCGGACCGGCCGCGACGCTTCCTTCGCCGCCAATCTCGAACTTGTCCTTCAACAACCCGGCCAGCGCGTCGTCATTCATAAACAACAAAACGAAATCAGTCTTTGAGGCTCCGATCTGTAAACCAATGCTGCCTCCAGCGAGATTGAAGAACGCCGGCGCGCTCCAACCACCCTTTGCGCGGCGGCTGATCACGCCCTCGCCGGCCCTGCCGCCAACGATAAATCCCGCCTTAATGACGCCTGGAAATACGGCGATGGCGCGGGCATTATCGAGCAATTTCTGAGGAATCGCCCGTTCAGGCACGTTCATGATTTCGGTGAAGACGTCCGCTGCCTTCTGGGCTTCTTTCGTTGCTTCGGCAATCTCCTTCGCATTCTTGGATTGGCTTTGCCCGACCGTGGCGGCGCACACGATCAAGAGCAGCGATGCGGAGATCAACGCACCCGCCCGATCTAATTTGATTACTCTTTTCATAACTATCCCCTCTTTCTCTGACTTTCGAGTCTCTTGGGGGCCAAATGATTTCTTGCTGCTATGTGCCAGCATACTTATAATCACTCGCTCTGACAAACGGTGGCACGGACTTCAGTCTGTGGTCTTTCGAACACAAAAATAATCACAGACTAGAGTCTGTGCCACTATATGAATCATGCCCATCGGCACTCCATTTCATCAACGAACGTTTCCGCTGTGCGAAAGCTTGAACTATCGCGAGTGGTCCGGCTACTACACGGTCAGTGCTTACGAGACCCATCACGAGCACGAGTACAACGCGATTCGTAATGCGGCGGCGCTGATCGACATCTCTCCGCTCTTCAAGTACCGAGTCTCCGGACAGGATGCGACGCGCCTGGTGGACCGCATCATCACGCGCGATGTCAGCAAGATGGCGGTGGGCCAGGTGGTCTACACGCCCTGGTGCGACGAGCAAGGCAAAGTAATCGACGATGGCACCGTGTCGCGGCTGGAAGAGAACGTCTATCGCTGGACCGCAGCCGATCCGAGCCTCCGTTGGTTCACACAAAACGGCGCCGGCCTCGATGTCCAGATCGAGGATATTTCCGAGAGCGTTGCCGCGCTAGCCTTGCAGGGACCAACCTCCGGACGCCTTTTGAAAACTGTGGTCGAAGGTGCGGACATCGGCAGCCTGAAATACTTTCGGGTAACCATGGGCAGGATTGGAGCCGTGCCGGTAGAGATCTCTCGCACCGGCTATACGGGGGATCTCGGCTATGAAATTTGGGTCGATACGGATCAGGCTTTGCGGGTCTGGGACGTTCTGGTTGATCGCGGGCGGCTTTTTGATATCAAGCCGGCGGGAATGCTGGCGTTGGACGTAGCGCGCATCGAAGCGGGTCTGCTGCTGATTGACGTCGATTTCAACAGCAGCAAAAAGGCTTTGGTTGCCGAGCAAAAATATTCACCATTTGAAATGGGCCTCGACCGTCTGGTGAATCTCGATAAAGATCGATTCATCGGCAGACAAGCATTGATTAAAGAAGCCAGGCAGGGGGCGGCCCGGCGCATCGTGGGAATCGAGATCGATTGGACCGAAGTCGAGCGGCGGTTTGAAACGGTTGGCTTGCCCCCGTCGGTTTCACCAATTGCTTCGCGAGTCGCCGTGCCGGTTTACAGCAATGGCAACCAAATCGGTAAAGCCACCTCCACAACCTGGTCGCCTCTGTTGAAGAAGATGATTGCGCTGGCAACATTGAAGCGGGACTTTGTCAGACTGGGAACACAGATCGAAATTGAGATCACTGTGGAAGCAGTCAGACATCGAGTCGGGGCAAAAGTCGTGCAGATTCCCTTCTACAATCCGAAACATAAGACGGCGACGCCGGTATGAAAACAAGCTGCGGCTCTGCCGCTTGATGCGTGAAAGATTAATCGCGGCTCTACAGCTTGATGTGCGGAAAGACTAATCGCGGCTTCGCCGCTTGATGTGCGGAAAGGCTCCGCCTTTCCGTTGAGTCTCTTTATTAATTCGGGGAGGCTATGCCTCCAAAGCCGGCCGGAGGCGCAGCCTCCCAAATTGAAAATTTCTAGACGGAAAGGCAGAGCCTTTCCGCACATCAGGCGGCAAAGCCGCAGGTCAGAATCGTGAAAGACTCTCTTCGCGACATCATAGCCAGTTACGATCCGCACGCGCCTCTCGCCGAAGCTTCAACCATTCCCTCGTCCTGGTACACCGACGCACGCCTATTCGAACTTGAGCAGCAAACTGTCCTTAGCGGCTCATGGCAGGTGGCGGCGCGCCTGGATCAAGTGCGCGAGCCGGGCCAATATGTAACGACCGAGATAGCCGGCGAACCGATTGTGATCGTGCGCGGGAGCGATGGCGAGTTGCGCGGTTTCTTTAACGTCTGTCGTCACCACGCCGCAGCTGTGATGACTGAACCTGAAGGCCAGGCGACCCAGATGCGCTGTCCTTATCATGGCTGGACCTACTCTTTGTCAGGCGAATTGAAAGGCACGCCGGATTTCAGCGGCGTCTGCAACTTTGATCGGGCTGAGAATAGTCTGGCGCCGGTTGAAGTTGCGGCCTGGGAAAAGTGGGTGTTTGTTCGAATAAATAAGAAGCAAACTACTTCCATGGACGAATCAAACTCCGCCCTCGCCACATTTCTCGGGAGCGATCTGATTGCTCAAATCGAGGTTCTGCGATTCCAAAATCTTCATTGGATGGAACGTCGGCGCTACAGTTTGAACTGTAACTGGAAGGTCTTCGTCGACAATTATCTCGATGGCGGGTACCACGTGCCGCATCTGCATAAAGGCTTGGACAGCGTGCTCGACTATAGCAACTACACGATTGAAAACGGCGAACACTTCTGTTTGCAATCGAGCCCCATGGTAAGTCCGGATCGTAATAACCAAGTGGGCGATGTCCGAACCGGCAGGCGAGCTTTGTATTACTGGCTCTATCCCAACTTCATGATGAATTATTACGACGGGATGCTGGATACGAATCTCGTTCGGCCCGTAGCTATCGATCGCACTGAAGTTGTCTTCGACTTTTATTTTGCCGAGGTCTCTGAGCCGGCCCGCGAGCGCAATCTGGCCAGCATCAACGTCGGCGACCGGATTCAGCAGGAAGATCTCGACATTTGCGAATCAGTCCAGGGAGGATTGCGGTCGCGGGCATATCAAGCGGGACGCCTGTCGGTTCGACGCGAAGCGGGAGAGCATCTCTTTCACCGCTTGCTGCATGCGGATTTGAAAAGCGGAATCTAACTAGAGCTTGAGTCTCGGCGGCTTTTTCGTTAGCAACGGGGCACTAGCCCGACCGTGAGGGAGGGCTCAGTCTTTCCACGAATACATGGAGCCCTCCCTTACGGTCGGGCTAGTGCCCCTTGGCATGCGCCGATCTTGTCAACGAACTTTAGAGAACAGGCTGGCTACACCGAGCAAAAGCGACGGTGCTAGTGAGAACCGAGCGGAGAACTTACCACGACCGCTCAACGCATCACTTTACTGGGGCGACACTGGAAGTTTCTTCAAAGATTTTTCGATCGCCTTACGCAGAGGCTTATCGTCATGGCTGGTGGCGTCAGCAATGACGACTGGTGTGGCGAAAACCAGAACGGCGCCAGTGTGCGCATCAACAACTCCGATCGTCAGCATCACATAAGGGAAATTCAGACTGAGAGTAAGTAACGAGAATGTGGATTTGCCTTTAGTCAGTTTTTGTCCCTGGCCGCGCACAAAGACTATCGCATCGGTGGTCTTGTCCAGGTTCAGATTCAGGACCTCGTCGCCGAGAGTGAATCGCCCCTTCTTCACATCTTTCGGTTTCTTCATGATCTTGGGCAGCAAAGCGTCGTACCGAGACTGAAGGTCGGAGAGCTGGTAGGTCTTCTGGGTATCGGCCGCGCCGGCCGCAGCGCCGCTCGATGCGTTGACGTGCTTTGCCGCCAGAGCTTCCATAATCAATTGAGTGACGCGAGTACTCAACAGATCGGATTCCGCCGCCATCCCCTCGGGTCCTTTCATGCTCTGCTTAACAATGTCGACCTTGGCCGGCATCAGCACTACCTTGCGAATGGTGGTTTCCTTGCCGCTGATTTTTGGGTGCAGGTATTGCGCCCGGAGCGTAGCCGGAGTGGTCGCCGCGAGAAGGAGAAAGAAGGTGAGATAAAGTAGTCTGCGCTGCATGAGATCTTTCGTTTCCTGTATTGGCCTGGCGAAGCCCGCCTCGATTCCAGCCGTCTTCAGACGGCTCCCCGAAGGGTTTATAGACCAGCGCTTTTAGCGCTGGGTTCCGCCGGGCAAGCGAGCTATTAGCGCGCTTCAGCGTGCTTTAGAACTAACCGAACCGTCGGCGGCTGAAGCCTTCAACCTTAAGCCCGTTAAAACGGGCTCTTAGATACGATGCCTGTGACCCCGGGCGTAAAACGCCCAGTCTAATAACCCTCCGGGAAAGCCGCCTGAACGCAGCTTAAAGGAGGGATGGCATGTGACGTGGAACGTCTGCCCATAAAATCCAATTGCAAGACCACTTGAAATCTTTGATCTCTGTCTCACGCAGGTGGTACTGACTCCGTAATGCCGCTTGAATCAGCAGGCCTCCAATTCACAATTAGGATCAGGCTTCTAAATCAAGGTCCCGAGCCTTTCAACGTTTGAATTCGGCGTTGGACTCTTTCACGATCCAGAGCGTTCGGAGCCAGGTCGAGATATTTCTGGTATTCGTCAATTGCTTCTTTGGTCCTGCCAGTCTTTTCATAAAGCATGGCCAGACCGCGATGCGCGATCGGTACGGGGTTATCAAGCTTGAGCGATTTCAAGTAAAGCTCCTCAGCTTTCTGCTGGTTGATCTTCCAGTTCGCCTGTCCGGCCGGCGTGGCCAGCAGGTCGCGCTCTTCCTCTTCCGGCATCAGCTTGGCCCGCTTTTTTGCGGCATCCTTCTTGGCGTTGTTCGTAAGCTCTTTCTCGGTCAACTCAGGCGAACGCGGCCCCAGGGCGCGGTACGAATCTGCCAACCAGAAAATATTTTCCGATGAGTCCGGCCTGAAGTCGGCGAACTTTTGACTGAGATAAACTGCCGTGCGAAACCTGGCTGAATTGATCGCTAACTGAATGTCGTGGTGCGAAACCGTTTCAATATTGGTGAGATAGGCCCTTTTTTCCCGGTGGAGTTCCGCCGCCGCGGTAATCTTGTTCGCTTTACCGCCCAGGTAAGCAGTGACATAGCCGATCCGATCTTTCAGTTGGGGATGGTCGTTATAGAAAAACTTCAACTGCTCGCCTTCGATGTCGTTGCTCAATAATGTCAGCGCCTTGACCATTTCTTCGGGAGGGTATTCGGCAATACTCATCACGTCGACACCCTTGAGGTCTGCTTCTTTTTCCAGTTCACGGCTGTACCCAAACATCGTGGTTACGAGGATTAAGGGCGAGACTGCGGCAATGATGTCGATGGCCGCGCCCGCAACGCCTCCCACCGGATTCCAGGCGCCGATGGCAGCGATGATGTTTATGGCCAGATACTTTTTCCGGTTGCTGCGGTTTTGCAGATATGTGTGCCGGTTGAGCACGTGCGTTATTTCGTGCGCGATAACGGCGGCCAACTGCGACTCGTTATCCAGCAAGGCAATCAATCCCGTATTGACGTAAACGGATCCGTTGGGCAAGGCAAAGGCATTGGGCACGGGATCTCTAAGAGCGCGGAACTGCCAAATCACGTGCTCGAGATTCCGATCGCGCGGCAGCAGCGATTCGCCAATTCGCTGTAGGTAGGCGTTGCTAGGTTCGTCAAGAAAAACCAGGCCCTCTCGCTCGAACCGCTTGTCCAACAAGTTTACCTGTTCGAGCAGATCGAGATCGGCCTTGCCGAATTTGAATTCTTCTTTGGGAGGCGAAGCCGGCGCCTGCACCGTTAATCGGGCGCCGGGCACAGGCCAGGCCAGGCAGAAGCAGAGGGTCGCGACGATTATCTGGCGTCTGCTCAAGCTATTCATTCGTCGAGACCTCGGACGAGAGATCATTCGGGGGTGAGAAAACGAAAAATGGAAATTGCGGGCTGTACTATAGGGCGTGAGATTGGCGAAAGTAAAGAACTTTCCGTGGGTCCGTGAGTCGGGATTAGCTTTTCAGGTATCCTCTCAGGGATCGTCCCTCGCCGTATTCAATGTTGTTTATTCGCCAACCGCCTCGCCCGTTCACCAGAGTAAAGACAAATGATTTTGGCTGACCGAAGTTTTCAAAGGTAACGGTTACCAGGGCTTTCCCACTTTCATACCTGGCTTTGCCGATAGCAAACTTCTTAATCTCCATGTCCTGGGCGTCATAAAGTGGATCGCCATCCAGGGCGCCGACTTCGCCTTTGGATTTCATGGCGTCTTTCCAAATCGCGTCGGCCAGGCCCTTTTCAAAATACTTATCGAGTAAAGCATGGCTTCTGGTTTGGAAAAACGGGCTATGCTTCCGGTTATGCTCGCGGTAGAGATCCGCGACCAGAGCATTCGCAGAAAGCCGATTGCTCGAGGTCGTCTGACCATAGGCGCTAAACGAAAAGTTGGTGGTGAGAAACAGCAGTGCTATGAACAGGATTGGCTTGGGGGATTTCATACATATTTTCCTTCTCAAGGATTCCACGCCAAGGCAGTTATGCTACCCGAAATAAAAAATTGTGTTCGCTCTTTTTTTGTTTTGAGTTCGTGTAATTTGGTGGATCGTCCCTTCGACATCGCTTCTAAAGTCCCTGAAAGAAAAAGTCGGCGATTCTTTCAGTCAGATTCTCAAAGTAAACGAGGCTACGACTTTCGTAGTAGCCTCGTCTCCCTGATCTGAGCAACTCATAACTCTTAGCTGTTGCCGCTGGAGCCGCCGCTGTACATTCCAAAGCTGCCCCAGATTTCATCGATTGTCTTTTCGTTGGCGCCGAATTTCTCCGCGTCTCCGCCAACTATTATGATGTAGTTGTCAGTAACATCGGTGCCAACCAGGATTTTGCCTTTACCCGGCTTTCCATCCTTACCGGTAGAAGTGAACGTCGCCAGACTATAGTCATCGCTCAGTTCTTTCGCCGGATCGATCTTAATGTCCTTCTCGTCCATTGACTTCAGAACATTTTCGGCTCGCTTTAGCAAATCATCCTTAGTGAGCGACTTATCGTTAAACGCAATGACCATCGTTCCGATCTCGTAAGGAGCCGGCACACTCGCCAGGTAAACATCAACACCGTCAACGTTCTGCGATGAATCCTTGGTTCCCGCCGGGACGTAGAACTCATAGCCCTTAACGTCGTTGTACATCCTGACCCAGTCTGAGGGAACCGGATTGGTAGTGGGTGGCTTCTTTTCATTGGCTTTGGGTGACGCTGCAGCCGTGGCCGGCGCTTTCGGCGCGGGTGTCGAAGAAGCAGTATTAGCAGCCGGTTTTTGAGCGCAGCCGCCGGTTAGAAGTGCCACGGCACTTAAAAGCAGTAAAATCCTTTTCATCGATCCTCCTGAAGTAATTATGTTTGGAAATCAGTCCCTCGAGGGGCCACCCGGACACCGGGCCTTCGCGGGAAAATCCAGTCGACCTAATCGAGGAGTAGCCTCCACAATTAATTTGAATAGCGGCGGTAACTCTAGTGCATGGGGCAAGGTAAGTCAACGCGATCAAGAAACGCAGTAAGACCAATTTGGAATCAAGGTCTCTTAGAGGAAGTTGCTGATTAGTTGAAGGGCGAAGCCGATAGCGAGACAAATCAGACCGACCTTTGCCCATCGATCATATTTTTTGGCTAAGGATACTTGGTTCTCGTCGGTTCCTTCCAGCAAGAGTGCCGATTCTCCGTGTCGATTAATATCGGACGGTAATCCGAATTTCCAAACAAGCAGCGAGCCGACAATGCCAAATACTAGCCCCGCACTATTAACGATCTTGGCGCTCAACATTTCGGGCTAGTTATACATGTCGCGTGTCCCTCAATCAATGGCGGGCGGGTTTTCAAAAAGACACCTACTGAAATTGGGTACAGAACCGCGAGCGGTAGCGAGCGGGATAAGCATTCAACTTCCGCGAAGGGCTCTCAAAGATAGTCAACGTTTTGAGCTTGAGTCTTTATCCCGCTCGCTACCGCTCGCGGTTCTGTAACGTTTTGCCGTCTGCTTCTCGAACGACATCCGTACTTTTTGGGCAAAGCCAACATTTTCCGGAAACCGTTTCAAACGGTTCCCCTTCCCAAGCGATCAGATTCTGTTTCGCAAAATGCCCGCTTTCATAGCAGCGAAAGTGCTGGCGCTCGATGACTCGCGGCCGGTACCGTCGACAACTATGTATGACGGCCACAATTATTATCCAACCAACAAGTGGGTTTTGTTCGGTCATCACTTCGCGGCTATCTCCGGCGCCGGGCCTTTGATTGGTCCAGTGCTGGCGGCGCAATTCGGATTCCTGCCGGGACTGCTGTGGCTGGTTATCGGAGTCTGCCTGGGTGGTGCGGTGCACGACTTCATGATTCTCGCCGCGAGCGTCAGGCGCAAAGGAAAATCGCTGGCTGAGATCGCGCGGACTGAAATCAGCCCGCTGTCGGGGCTGGTCGCGGGAATCGCGATTCTTTTTATCGTGGTAATTGCCCTGGCCGGGCTGGGTCTGGTGGTGGTTAACGCTCTGGCTGAATCGCCATGGGGAACTTTCACCGTCGGCTTCACCATTCCACTGGCTCTGTTCATGGGTCTTTACATGTATCGCTTTCGCAAAGGAAAGATCCTGGAAGCGAGCGTGATCGGCGTGATTGGAATGTTGTTGGCCGTCTATCTCGGCGGCAGGATTGCCGACTCATCCTGGGCCGCGGCGTTTACGTTGTCACCGCATAGAGTAACGCTGCTGATGGCGGGATACGGCTTTATTGCTTCGGTTCTGCCGGTTTGGTTGTTGCTCTGCCCGCGTGATTACCTTTCGTCTTATCTCAAGATCGGGACCGTGGCCTTCCTGATTATTGGAGTAATCCTGGTTCACCCAAACCTGCAAATGCCGGCCGTGACACCATTCGTGTCCGGCGGCGGTCCGGTGATACCGGGCAAGGTTTATCCATTCGTCTTCATTACGATCGCCTGCGGGGCCATCAGTGGATTTCATTCGCTAATTTCGTCGGGCACCACGCCCAAGATGATCGCAAAGGAATCCGATGCGCGCATGATCGGTTACGGCAGCATGTTGATGGAAGGAGTCGTCGGCGTAGTCGCGTTGATCGCCGCGACGTCTTTGTTCCCGGGCGACTATTTTGCAATCAATACCCAGCAGAAGACCGACGCACAGAAGGCGAGCTACGTTCGCATGGTCAATGCCGAAACCGAGCAGGGCTTCAACCTGAAAACGCAGGAGCTCGATCGTTTAGAAGCAGACTCAGGCGAGAAGGTGCGCGGCCGCACCGGCGGCGCGGTAACACTCGCGCTGGGCATCGCCAAGATTTTCGACGGCATTCCCGGCCTCCGTGGTTTGATGAAATATTGGTATCACTTCGCGATCATGTTCGAGGCGTTATTCATCCTGACGACGATCGATACCGGCACCCGCGTGGCCCGCTTTCTTTTAGGCGAATTCGGGGGACGTGTGTTCCGAAAACTGGAAGAACCTAACTGGCTGCCGGGATCTATCGTTACCAGCGCGCTGGTGGTTGCGGCGTGGGGGGCGTTTATCTGGAATGGATCGATCTCTACGATCTGGCCGATGTTCGGCATCGCCAACCAACTTCTGGCGGCGGTGGCCTTGTGCGTCGCGACCACTGTCATCATCAATATGGGCAAGGCCCGATACTGTTGGGTAACCGTCGCACCGCTTTCATTCGTCGCCACGACGACGCTGGTTGCCGGATGGGACTCAGTTCGCGACATCTTCTGGCCCCAGGCGCAGAATCCTTTGACAGCCACGCAGGGCTACATCAACACCTCGCTGACCGTTTTGATTATGACTGCGGCGGTCATTGTTTTAATCGATTCAGTGCGCAGGTGGATTAGTGGTCGCAAACCAACTGAACTGGCTCCCGACTCTGCTCTGGCGGAAGCCTGAGAACTCCAGGAGCACAACTCCTGGCTTGATAGTGTTCCGTTAGGATTGTTGCTCGCCGTGTACCTCATAGTCATCGTCGAAAGCCGAAAGTTGGCGCTCCAGACCGAATTAGAAGCTGCCCTCTTCACCTAACCGCGATCCTCGAAGCGACTGATTCGCTGTTGTATCTCGTGGATGATTTGCTTTACCTGCGTGATGTCACTCTCACTTAGGTAGGGAACGAGTTCTTCAAGAAGCCGCTCGATTGGCGGGCTATAGGCATGCAGCAAAGTAGCCACATCGTTTTCATAAAGACCCACGCGCGTAAAGTTCCCTTGCCGGTAGAGCGACGGAAGCGCGTAGAGTTTCAGCAGAATCAAGCCTTCGACGGTAGCGCAGAGGATATCCTGTTCTACAAAATGCCGAGTCGTTGTGTAGCTCTTCCGCACGTGATCGAATAGAGGGTTGCTGGTCAGAAGCACATCAACCTTCAAGTCCCCGAACTTGCCGCGGGCGAAATCCTCGTCACGAGTCGTTACGATTAGTTCAGGCATTTGCTCAACCGAAGACACCGCCATAATCAGATCGATGTCTTCCGTATTCCGCCCTTCAACGTATTGAAGCAAAGCAATGCCGCCGACAAGTACGTATTCGATTTGGCGTTCGCGAAGCAGAGAGAAGAACCGGGCCACGGTTTCGATAAGGAAGTCTGAGTTCACTGAAGGTTCCTGATGATTCGCTGGCTTGAATACAATCGCATTGCGAACGACTTCGCCGATATGCACCCTGAGTGAGATGTCTGCTGAACTCATGCGGAATTTTCGTTTTCAAGTTTAACTTAGAAGCGAATCAATGACTATGAAAATGATTCAGAAGTATGGAAACGGGTATGACCGGTTCGACACATCCGCCGGAACCTGGTTCCAGCTCATTTAGAGATTTCAGCTCCGATTCTTCCCCTCCCGGTTGGACAGTTCCCTCATAAATCAGCAATAATAAGCGACTTTTCAGGGCGGCTTTATCTCGCCAAACGCGTAAACGAAACGGAAAGGATTCTCTTAATAGTGAATTTAATGTCGAACTTTGCCACGGCGATGCGTCGCCGACTATTGATGCTCTTATTTGTAATGCTCGGAAGTGCGCTCGGCACGCCCGCTGTCCTGGCTCAACCACGGGAAAGTGGCGAGGCCGCTCTGAAGCTGCCCGACCTCTCCTCAGTAGCTTTCATGGGGATTGATGGACACACGCTCTTACTGGTCGGTCTAGTGTTTTGTTTTCTCGGCTTGATGTTCGGTTTGGCGATTTACATTCAGCTGAAGAACCTGCCCGTGCATCGCTCAATGCGCGAAATTTCAGAGCTGATCTACGAAACCTGCAAGACCTACCTCACTACCCAGGGCAAATTCATAATGATCCTTTGGGTATTCATCGCGGTGATCGTGGTGGCTTATTTCGGCGTGCTGCGGCCGGTACCCGGACATCCGGTAGCGCTGACGGTGCCGATGATTTTGTTCTTCAGCTTAATCGGCATCGCCGGGAGTTATGGCGTGGCGTGGTTCGGAATTCGGGTCAACACGTTCGCGAATTCGCGCACAGCATTCGCAAGTTTGGAAGGCAAGCCCTATCCGATCTACGCGATTCCACTTAAAGCAGGCATGAGCATCGGCATGCTTCTGATCAGCGTCGAGCTGCTGATCATGCTCTTCATTCTCCTTTTCATTCCCGGTGAGTACGCCGGTCCGTGCTTTATTGGCTTTGCCATCGGCGAAAGTCTGGGTGCGGCGGCACTGCGCATCGCCGGCGGCATCTTTACCAAGATCGCCGACATCGGTTCGGACCTGATGAAGATCGTTTTCAAGATCAAGGAAGACGATGCCCGCAATCCCGGCGTAATTGCCGACTGTACCGGCGACAATGCCGGCGACTCTGTCGGACCCAGTGCCGACGGTTTCGAGACTTACGGTGTTACCGGCGTCGCTTTGATTACCTTCATTTTGCTGGCCGTGCCGAATACCAGGATCCAGGTGCAGTTGCTGGTTTGGATTTTCGTCATGCGCATTATGATGCTGGTATCCAGCGCCGTCTCGTATTTCGTTAACGCGGCAGTCGCCAAGGCCCGTTATGCCAACGCCGGCGACATGAATTTCGAAGCCCCGCTGACTTCGCTGGTGTGGCTGACCTCGATCGTTTCGATCGCGCTCACCTATGTTGTCTCTTACCTGATTATTCCGGTGCTCGATGGCGACGGAACGCTCTGGTGGAAACTGGCGTCGATCATTTCGTGCGGTACCTTGGCCGGCGCAGTCATTCCCGAATTGGTCAAAGTATTTACTTCGACCAGCTCTCGCCACGTACAGGACGTCGTCAAGTCTTCTCAAGAGGGTGGCGCGTCGCTCAACATCCTGTCGGGCCTGGTGGCCGGCAACTTCTCGGCGTATTGGCTGGGCATCAGCATCGTCGCTTTGATGGGCGTCGCTTTCCTCGTTAGCACGATGGGGCTCTCGATACTTATGGCCGCGCCCGCGGTATTTGCGTTCGGTCTGGTGGCTTTCGGATTCTTAGGGATGGGTCCGGTCACGATTGCCGTCGATTCCTACGGCCCGGTGACTGACAACGCGCAATCGGTGTTCGAGCTTTCGCTGATCGAACAAGTGCCGAATATAGCCGAGGAGCTTAAGAACGATTTCAACATCAACGTGGTTTTCACCCGGGCCAAGCACCTGCTCGAAGAGAACGACGGCGCCGGCAACACCTTCAAGGCTACGGCCAAACCCGTGCTGATCGGGACCGCGGTCGTGGGCGCTACGACGATGATCTTCTCGATCATCATGGCCTTAACCGACGGCCTTACCAAAAACACCGAGAGCCTGTCGTTGCTGCACGCCCCATTCGTGCTCGGCCTGATTACCGGTGGCGCCATTATTTACTGGTTTACCGGCGCATCTATTCAGGCGGTGACGACCGGGGCCTATCGCGCGGTTGAGTTCATCAAAGCGAACATCAAGCTGGAAGGCGTGGAAAAAGCGTCGGTCGAGGACAGCAAGAAAGTCGTGGAAATCTGCACCAAGTATGCGCAGAAAGGCATGTTCAATATTTTTCTGACCGTCTTCTTTTCTACCCTGGCTTTTGCTTTTCTCGAGCCATTCTTCTTTATTGGCTACTTGATCTCGATCGCGGTGTTCGGCCTTTATCAGGCTATCTTTATGGCCAACGCCGGCGGCGCCTGGGACAACGCCAAGAAGGTTGTCGAGGTCGATCTCAAACAGAAAGGCACGCCGCTTCACGATGCCACGGTAGTCGGAGACACGGTGGGCGATCCTTTCAAAGACACTTCGTCAGTCGCGCTGAATCCGGTGATTAAATTCACGACGCTGTTTGGTCTGCTGGCGGTGGAGCTAGCGGTGAGTATTGGCAGCGAGACCGGCGAGTTTGGAAAGAATGGACCGCTGGTGACCCATTTCCTGGCCGCGGTCTTTTTTCTGATCTCGGTCTTTTTCGTCTGGCGCTCTTTCCATAAGATGCGCATCGGGGCGGAAAACCAGGAAAAAACATAGGACCCATTGGGTCTATTGGACCTATACTGAACCCATGATTCGATCGATTCTGTTCCCGACTGATTTTTCAGCCGTTGCCAACAGCGCTTTCCCGTTGGCGGTGGCGCTGGCGGCGCAGTTCGACGCGATCGTTCATTCCGTTCACATCTCGCACGGCGGCGATCCCCACATCACCGAAACTTCAAGGTACGAATTTCCCGGCCTGCCCACTGGTTCGTCGTCGGTGCGAGTGATCGAAGCGATTATTCCCAAGGGTGATGAAGACCCGGCCCAGGTAATTATGCGTCACGCCGCGGAGCGCGTCTGCGATCTGATTGTGATGGCGTCGCACGGACGTTCCGACGTGGCCCAGTTCTTCCTGGGCCGCAGCGTGGCCGAGCAGGTGGCGCGCGATTCGAAAATTCCGACAATCATCGCACGGATGTATGGTCCACGCCGCACTACCCGTCCGATTGATCGTTTCAAACGTATTCTTTTCGTGACGGACCTGAGAGAAGAGTCAAAGCATATTTTGAGCGTCGCTGCTGCAATCGCCGGCAAGACCAAAGCGGATTTGGAAACTCTTTGTATTTTCAACGAGGGCGACGAAGAGCCGGCCGACGGCGGGAAGGCAATCCTGCAGAGGTTTTTTACCGAAGCAGGTTCTGCGTGCGGTAAGTTTAGACGGCTGCACGGCGGCGTGGGCGAAGAGGTAGTCGAGTACGCCGGGCGTCACAAAGCGGATCTCGTCGCAATTACGACCACCCTTGGCTCTGGTGGTGATCCGAATTTAACCGACACGGCTGAGTTCATTCTGCGCAACGCACCTTGTCCGGTTTTGTGTGTGCGATCTTAAAAAGCAGAAGTCAGGGGTTAGGAAAAAATGGATACTGCATTTGCCAAAAACGAGACCCTCCTAAGCATAGCTCTGGCGCCTTTTGACGTTGTGCGCCAAGTCGGTCTGGTAATCGCTTTTAGCTTATTGACCGCCCTGTCCGCACAGGTAGTAATCCCGACCGGGGGGGTACCAATCACCGGACAGACCTTCGCCGTGTTACTCACCGGGGCGTTGCTGGGATCGCGTCTGGGAGCGATGGCAATGATCGTTTATCTGGCCGAGGGCGCCAGCGGATTGCCATTCTTTCAAACGGGTCACTTCGGACTTTTCTATTTGATGGGTCCAACTGGAGGCTATCTTATTGCCTTCCCGGCGGCCGCCTACATCACCGGGGCATTCGCGGAACATGGTTGGGATCGGCGCTTCCTCACCGCTGCCGCCGCGATGGCGATCGGATCAGCAATCATTATGTTGAGTGGCTGGGCCTGGTTCTCAGTCCTGATGCGCACCTCTCCAATGCTGACTCTTTACGCAACCGTAATTAAATTTATTCCCGGCGACATCATTAAGATCTCACTGGCCGCAGCCGTGCTGCCCTCGGGGTGGAAGCTGTTGCGCAAGTAGCGTCAGAAGCCCGAGCGTCACGAGGGCGCCGCCAACATCAGGAAATCTTCAAAGGAAATCGAGACACCGGTTTTTCCCACGATGGTCTGTCCGTCAACAAGCCCTTGCTTACGCGCGGGCTTCTGACACCAAATCCAACTCCATGAACTTCGCCCCCGGCACCGGATTGTTGTAGTAGGCATCGATCTCCTTGAACCCAAGTGACCGGTAGAGAGCGATCGCGTCATTCATTTTTGGCGGCAGAGTGTCAAGTCGCATCCTTTCGTAACCGATATGCTTTGCCTCCCGAATAATCTCTGCCGCGAGTTTTCGGCCCAGACCATGACCACGAAACTCGGAACGCAAAAATAGACGTTTGATTTCGCAGATGCCGTCACCAATCTTTCGCACCGCGGCACAACCGGCAACCCTTCCGTCATCGACGGCGAGCAAGAGTCTTCCGTCAGGCGGCGCATATTTTCCCGGCAACTCCGCCAACTCTTTTTCAAAACTCTGGAAGCAGAGATCGACTTCCAGCCATGCTTCGTATTCTCTGAAGAGTTCGTGCGCGTGATCGATGTCTTCGGCGGACTCGGCTCGAATGATTTCGGTGAGTGAGAAGTCGTTCATGATCTTTAGTGGCACAGACTTCAATCTGTGATGGTTCGCGGCTCCGCCGCCTGATGTGCGGAAAGGCTCCGCCTCCGATTCACTCTGGAGCATAGCCTCCTCCCACCGGCAAAGAGCGTGACGGAAAGGCGGTAGCCTTTCCTCGCTTTTGGAGACGATTCGCCACCTGGATCACAGACTGAAGTCTGTGCCGCCTAAAACAAAATGCGCGGCAAGCAAAAAGGTGGCTCGGCCTTCAGTCCAACTGAATCAGGCAGAGCCTCTTTGCTTAACCGCGCCATGCGCGTTCTTCTTGATTTCAACTTAGGCCGTGAACGAAGAGCCGCAGCCGCAGCTTCCCGTCGAGTTCGGGTTCTTAAAAGTAAAGCCGGAACCCATCACGTTCTGAACATAGTCGATTTCGACCCCGTTCAGATATTGCGCGCTGAACATATCAACGAACAGACGCACACCCTTGTCATCGAGGATAAAATCGCCCTGGCGTGATTCTTCTTCAATATTCAAGCTGTACTGAAAGCCCGAACAGCCGCCGGGAACAACGCGCACGCGCAGACCGGCTGTCTCTGGAAGGCCCTCTTCGCTGGTCATAAACTTCTTGATCTCGCCGGCCGCCGGTTCGGTAACACTCAAGCTCACAGTCGGCGCCGCCGGAACTGGGGTGGCCGTGGACGTAGTGGTGGTTTGATTCGCTGACATATTCAATTAACTCCTCTTTTAAATCTTCGTTTGTAGATTATCAATGCCGAAGTCATCTTACTGAGATTTTCGCAAAACGACAAGCTCTGGTTTCATGGCCTCGATCGAGACCTGGCGGGCTACTTCTTCAGCCACTTTTCGAAAAGCCTGGGCCTGCGGCGATTCAGGGTGACCGACCACGACCGGCACGCCCTTGTCACCTCCCTCGCGTACCTCGATCCCCATCGGAATCGACCCGAGAAAGGCCACGCCGTATTCCTGCGCCAGCTTTTCGCCGCCGCCTGCGCCAAAGATGTGGTAGCGATTTCCGGTATCCGGCGCGATGAAGTAACTCATATTCTCTATCACGCCCAACACCGGCACGGCCACAGTTTCGAACATGCGCAGAGCCCGGCGCACATCAATCAGCGCGACCTCTTGCGGCGTCGTCACCAGTACCGCCCCTTGCACCGGCACGAGTTGCGCGAGACTAAGTTGCACATCGCCCGTGCCCGGCGGCATGTCCACTATTAGATAGTCGAGTTCACCCCACTTCACGTCCGTCAGAAACTGTTTGACCAGCCCGTGCAGAATCGGACCGCGCACGATTAGAGGTTTATCGCCCGGCTGCAGCACAGCCATAGAAATCAGTTTTACGCCATAGGCTTCGACCGGAATCAACTTGTTGACTTCGATTTCAGGCTTGGCCTGACCAGCGCCCATCATTATCGGCACGTTCGGGCCGTACACATCCGCGTCCATCAAACCAACCCGCGCGCCATCGAGCGCCAGGGCAACGGCAAGGTTCACCGCGACTGTCGATTTGCCGACGCCTCCCTTGCCCGACGAGACGGCGACGATGTTTTTGACGCCGGGCACTGACACTTTGTCACCCAGACCTCGGCCCTTTGGCACTTCGGCATCCATGGTGACTTTGACGAAACTAACTCCTGGGATTGCGCTCACAAGTTCACGAGCGGAGGTTTCCATTTCTTCTCGCACCGGACACGCAGGCGTAGTCAGGACGATGCGAAACGAAACCTCGCCACCTGTTATCTTCAGATCTTTAATAAATCCGAGCGTGACGATATCTTTGTGCAGATCGGGATCTTTTATCTGGCGCAAAGCGTCAAGCACCACCTCTTCGTTCAACTGAGACATGGTCGGATTATGCCGAAACGGTGCGGCGTTTGTCGAACGAGACTGTTGCAAAGTAGTGTCCGCTTTGCTAAAGCGGAGTTCAGAGTACCGACTTCAGTCGGGCTTTTATTATGCAGGGAAGAGCCCAACTGAAGTTGGTACTCTAAACGCCGTTAATGGGGACAACCTGATCATTGCAAAGATGAGCGTGACGCACAGGCTGCGGACGAGCCGTCCGCGCTCCCAGCAAACAGGAGTCGTTGACTCTGGCTGGGGTCAACTATATTCTCGCGCGCTGAATAAGGAATCCATTTCATTAGCGAATTGAAACTGATGGACGACACTCAGAGCACTGACAGCCAACCCTCCACAGGACGCCTTTTGGCATTTCTTCGCAGACATCGGCTGGTGGTAACGCTGCTGGGCATTACCGTCCTTTTCTTTTTTTACATCGATAAGGTGTCCACCAACCCGCCGGGCTTTTATATCGACGAGTCCGCCATCGCTTATAACGCATATTGCATAGCCCATACCGGGGCCGGCGAATTTGGAAATCGCTTTCCCCTGTTCTTTCCGGTCTACACCGGCGGTTGGATCCAATACGCCAACCCGACGCAAATCTACCTTCTGGCAATTCCCTTTTCCGTATTTCGGCCAAGCATCACTTTAGCGCGAGTATTTAGCGCGACGTGGGTCTTTGCCGGCTGCGTGTTGTTGGGTTTACTGGCAACGCGCGTATCAAGTCAGCGAAGAATTGGCGTCATTGTGGGACTTACCGCGATCCTCACTCCGTGGTTGTTTGAAGTCAGTCGGCTGGTAATGGAGACTTATTTTTACCCGATGGCCCTGGTGTTATTCCTGCTGTCAGTTTTTCACGCCCAGAGAAAGGAAAGTTGGAGTTGGCCTACTGTGGGAATGCTTGCCGGCGCCCTGATGCTTCTGACTTACACCTACACCATCGGCAGATTGCTGGGGCCTTTGATGGCCTTCGGCCTGGTGTTCTTCATTACTTCTCAGGACCGGCTGATTAGCGTTGTGAAGACCTGGGTCTTGTTCGCCCTGACGCTGATTCCGTTACTGATATTCAGAACAAGACATCCTGAAGCCCTGACGCAAAGGTTTTATTTAATCTCCTACATCAAACCTGATTCGCCCTGGAAAGAGGTCGCACCCACGTTTGTCCGGCGCTATCTGTCGGACTTTAGTCTCGTCAGCCTGCTGATGGACGGAGACGGCAACCCCCGCCATCACGTGCCTGGTTCGCTGGGCAGTTTTCTGATTGCAGCGTTCATCGTCTCGCTGATAGGACTCGTGGTTGTGATTGTGCGTCATTGGCGGGAGCCCTGGTGGCGCTTCGTAATCTTTGGCGCGGCGGCCTCGGTCGTGCCCGGGGCGCTGACGGCCGATCAGTTTCATTCGCTGCGCATTGTCGCTTATCCGGTTTTTCTCCTGGTGCTAATGATACCCGGACTGGTGTTCCTGCTGGAGCGACCTCGCATCGCCGAAGACGGATTGCCGTCACAGGCGAACACTCCAACGGCAAACTCAACCTCTTTGCCGCCTCTGTCACAGACCGCGCGCCAAGCCACGCTGGCGCTGCTTTTAGTTGCTATAGGCTTGCAAGCAATCTATTTTCAATCCGTGTATCGTCGCAACGGACCCGATCGAGGTTGGGCCTTTGACGCCGATTACAAAGAAGTCTACGACGCGGCAGTGGCGCTGCCCGACCGGCCCATCTATTTACGCGACGGCACGGAACCGGCCTATGAACACGCTTACTGGTACGCGGCCGTCGAAGGCCGGAACCGTTCAGAGTTCGT
>WNFQ01001671.1_pt1 | contig 20231 bp, 24 predicted proteins | sample 5400171 | NCBI WGS metagenome assembly WNFQ01 (sample SAMN13153356, study PRJNA577476) | soil metagenome | isolation source: 20 cm soil under Madrone tree | place: USA:California | collected 2016-06-14 | reverse complement strand
AGGAGAGGTGGTCGAGGGAATTGCTAGCGGTGGACGAGACAAAGGTTGGGCGAAACGTGGCCCAGCAACTTGGAGGTAGCGGGGAAGATGCTCAAGTCACGTGATCAGGACGAATGTGGATGCACACGATAGCCGTGAACCTTGACCACACTGTAGCAGGCCTAACAAGGCGCCGCCCATCAGCCCTCCTCGATTCCAGACACTGAATCGGGCACCGACACCGACACCGACACTGACAATGCCTTATCCCCCTCCGTGCCACCGCTGGCGCGTGGCCTCCTCTGCTCCTCAGTACAGTGCGTGTACGCAATATCACCTTCGAGGTGCGGGTGGCTACGCGCTTCACGATCGATGACTGAAGACGGCTTCCGAGGTACTCGCGCGGTATGCGGGTCCAGTTAACGCTGGCGCACTAGTGATGACGGTGACGGTGACGGCGGCAAGGTTCCCATTCTCCATCTCCCTCGAGCTTTATGCACCGCGGCCAAGGCCACCGCCGCCGTTCCTCACTGGAGCACCATCACCCTCACATGCCAGTACAGATTCGCGCTCGTATTCGCATGCTTTGGCCGTGAGTTTTACCGTGCCGGGCAGAGTACCGGCGGCAGTAATTTCCGCATCGTGCTTAGCCATGCTTCTGCGGGAAGCAAGGTCCTCGGGGTGCACGGCCCTCGTCGGCCACTGGCTGTTACATGCTTTTCCAACGTGCAGGCTACTTCTGCTATGGCTGCACACGTGCGTTACTGAAACCTTTTGTGGCGCCTACACCTACACGAATTGATGGTTGGATGAGGAGTAAGGAGGTGATATGATGGGAGGAGAACTCATAAATCAGATAGAAGTTCGACAGATTCTATGCACTTATTACAGTAAGCTTTATTTCCCAACTACTGTACCTTGAAGTTACGGGTTTGGTCCTTTTGGGACGCCCGCGTTTTCATTGTATGCTTTTTTACAGTAGAGACAGACTTCACGTATTGCACCCTTGTCTTTCATTGAACGAATGGATGCCCCTATGGCTTGGATTGATTCCTCTTCTGGCGGATTTTGCCCGCGCCCGGGCCGCAGGCCCGCAGCTCGTGCACTGCCTCCCGACGTCTTGTGGCATCGCCTTCTCGCTCCTCCACCTCCTCTCACCGTCTTCTTTGTTGTTGCGCCCCGCCTTACTCGACACGACCACCTCACTTTGCGCTAACTTCTTCCCTAGAACCGAAAAAAACTTGTTCTTCAATCTGCAGCGCACCTCGCGAGCGGTGGCACGTACCTGTTGCATTACCTGGGTACATCATCTGCACTCTGAAACGCTCCAGTAGTCCCGATAGAGGCAGTTTCACCTATCGACCTGATCGGGCGTTTTCGCATGTTCCAAGGCATGTGCTATGGGTTAGTAAGCTACCCCTCTACACCAAACTACCAATATGTGTTTTCGCTCTATGTGCGCCAATGTAGTATGTTCCCAGGATATTGGCTCAGGATTTCCTCTTTCAAGGTTCATGTAACGCCAGTGGCTGTAAAACGGGCCCGCAGTGCAGTATTTGAGATTCCTCTCGAATACATCCATTGCTATATTGTCTCTTCGGTAGTTGTATCCAATAAAGCGAGGATGACCATGCATGGACTAATGGACTCTAAGCTACCTGCATTAGGATACTGCCGTGCGTCGTCTGATCATTACGTTTCTCGTTACAGTAGGCCGCAGTAGTAGCGCTCAGTCTCAGTTGGGTGCGTACTTCCACTTTAAGAACCAGATTCGACAGGCTGTTCGGCTACGGCTGGGGAGGAGAATAGATAGAGACTCTATATCATACCACTAGGCAAATTTAAGCTACCGGAGGCAGATACAAGTACAATTTGGCACCACTTTGGACTCCGACAGTCGAGGGTCATAGCATCCGCTTTCCTCCGCGCGAAAAAGGGCTTGGCCTGGCCCCTATAGACAGCCGAGGATCGGTGAGTTGTCGAAGACGTATCATCACATCCTGGGCGAGGAAAACAGTGCCTTTGTCCTCCTCGTCCAACACGCTCTGCTCGTCGAGCCACTCGAGTATCCGGAAGTCCGACGGGTGAAGTACAGCAGGGTGCGAGTACCGGAAGATGGTGATAAATTCGTGGGCGTAGATTTGCGCTTCGATCGCGCTGAGCGCCGAGTGGCAGCCCTCGTGTGCGAGCGAGGAGCACACTGGATCGACGTGAAAGGATGGGGGGAGGAGGGAGGAGGGAGGAGAACACATTAGGAAAGGGTGCTGCGGAGAGAAGAAACGGAGAGAACTTTACCTTGCACGAGACAGATATCAGTGTGCACCTGCGCGAACGCAAATTTTCGTGGACTCATGGCAACGGATGACGACGGTGACGTCGATGGGGCGGACGGGAGCGGAGTGGCAGCGTGCACCGCAGTGGCCATTGGTACAGGAACGATGGGAAAAGGAAAGGGAGAGGTTGGACGGAAAGGGGGGGCCCAAGGTCCAAAGAGGCTATTTGGCTCGAGAGTGCACCGTGTGATGCGGGACTTTATATATAGGAGGGAGGAGGAGAGAAATGGGGGTGTTGGGCGTTGTGTGTTGAACGGAACAGGCCTAGGAGCCGCTCCTCTCCCCCACCTCCTTTGAATGATGAAACACCCGCAACCAACGCGAGTTCTCCCGCGAAGCTCCAAAAAAATGATGAGCAGAGCAGAGCGTTCATCCTACAGGTATTCCTGTCCTTGGTTGGGTTGCCGAACCCGTGTCTCTGATCGTGATCGAAGGAGCGGTCACGACATCACCGGGCTCGCACCCGATAGTCCGACAGCTCACTGGCAACCAAACCAACTCCTCCCCGTCGACTCCGACGTCCGATTCAAATCTCCCCTTACTCCATCCCTCTCCACCTGGTGATCCCATCCACCCCTCCCAGTACGCACGCACGCCCCAACGAGCCACTTTTCACGCATAGTTCATAAATTATGACGTCCAGTGCATGGCGCGGCCCCGTGTCAAACAGGTGGGCATGGGGCCCAATACAACGTTTATCAGAGTTGTAGACACCACACAGCATATGTTGATAGACCGCACAGCATATGAAAAACGCTGCAAACGCCGTTTTTTTGTCGTTGTGTAATCCTCGAATTACGAAACGTGGTTGAAAGTTTTTTGTGTGTGCGCTCACTCTGGCTCTGATTGATAACCAACCGTGCCCGTGCCCGAAGAACACCGACGGGGCTGACAAACGTACGAGACGCTCATGCTCGGCAGGCAAAATCAGAAGCACATTATCGGCGCGAAGCGCCTTGCCCCTGACTAGCCTGACTGCGCACTGGCGGGAAAACAGGTAAAAGGCGCGCGCGCTCAGGTGATACGAGGTGGAGTGGGAGCGCTACAAATCTGGCGGGGATGTGTGATTGCGAAGTATAGTACAGTATCTGAACTCCCAGGACAGCCTCGAGCACAGAAGAGAACAAATGCGGTTTCTACGGCCCGAACTGGACCATTGATGATAAGATAATTATGGCAAATTCACATTTAGGACGAGCCGCGTCCTCGAAGTGCAAAAAACAAAGGACATGTGCCTCAATTTATGTCGGTCACTTTTCAAAACCGAGGGTCGTCGGCACAACGTTGTTCCAACCCAACCCCAACTTGATGACCCGACCCGGGAAACAGCACGTTTACGGCAACTGGCCAGATCCAAGTGTGCCGCAGGTGAAATGAACGAACCTTTGGTCAACAGCGAACCTTAACAGTATCGTGGCCTTCGTCATGACCTAAACGAAGCGATCACCAACTCCAGATGAAGTGTAAGTCATGACGTACAGTATGCGGTTTGCAGCGTAAAATGGCACTCATGGAGTACATGAGCGCGATTTGGCCCGATAGATAAGTAGAAAGTTATGGCATCCACAATCGAAGTCTCCCAGATTTTTACGCACGGATCCCATTGAGACCTTGGACCTTGACACACCGAGAAAACGAAAGCGGTCGTAAAGTATGATGTTCTGATGCAGAAGAACCCCAACCCTTTGATCACCCGACGGAATGAATCAAGCCGCCTTGGACGGCCATCCGTCCTCTTCCGATGGTTTCTAATCAAGATTGGGAAGTAGTGGCCAATGGCCATCAGCTCCGCAGTGAGAGACACCCTCACTTTCTCTCACCGTATCCGCCGCCACACTTGCTAGCTTCTGATTGCTGTGCCACGATATGATGTTTCTTCAGGAGAAAAACCCGCATCGGGTGTTACTCGCTTGTTTGTTTGTGCCACACCGGCCAGTCTGAGCTTGCTAATTCAAGCAAAAGCCGCGGTCGTATCCGTGTCGCCGTTGCTCCAGGGAAGCTAGTACGTTCAAGTGGAACGTTCAACAATTTCCAATCCATCCGGGAGTGTGGATGGATACACACTTGATCTCGACACTCGACAGGGATCAATCCAGGCAGTGATACGACAAAGTCAAGAACTACACAGCCATGAACCAGTCATGAGCCGTGTGGAGCATAGTGAGATCCACGAGTTCCAACCATCACCCGCCCAAATGCTAGTGGAGCGTTGAACCAGCTGAAGCTTCCCTCGGTTCCAAAGTTGATCCACTGCACGAAGGAGTGTGCCAACTACACTATATAATGCAGTGCAGTCGTCTCAAAACAACATCACTGGTCCCCATACTCACCTCACATGCCATGGTCATGTGGAAGCCGAAGAGGGTTGGAATTCTTCAGTTTTGGTCATGAGAACGCCACAGTATGCAGGGATCGGCACACGCCTATATATATTAGCGTTGGAAAAATGCCCGTGACTGGGGGGGTCCGGAAGCGGAATCCGCTTCTGTTGCTTTCATCTCAGGCTCCGGAGCATTTCTTTTTTAAAGCGCTTTATTCCGTACAGTACATCTAAATATACTACCGGGATATTTGCTACGTAGTAAGTGAAATTATATTATATATATTGAATCCGAGTTCTATACCGCTTGAGTCTGCTGCGGTCTCTCGTGTGGTATGTACATGAGAAGTGGCAGGCGACAAAGAGAGTTCTAACTATGTGTGTGGCAGTCGTATAAGGAGAGGACAGATGGGTTGTATGGTACTGATTGGCCATAAGGGTGGGGACAATAAATGGCTGGGTGTTCTACACTGGGTCAGAGGGCTGCTCACATGGCCAACCATCTGAGGGTTGGCTCTGCATTCGGGGTAATGTGTGGGCTTGTGAGGGTGGAACCTAGCAGTGTATGATCCGATGATCGCGTGGCCCGTGATGAGACGTATGAGGGTAGCAGAAACCATGCGGGAGCTCCGGCAGCGCCAATGATGGCAGACGGGAGCTCCCCAAAGGGTGGGGAGGGGAGAGCCAGTAGGCCTGGGTGCGTCTGTCGGTGTTGTGCCAGCAAGCCTGCCACACTGAAATGGCAAAGCTGTTTGGTTGTTGCCTTTTGAAAAGCTCTCGATCGTGGGCATCCGCCGCTGCATTGACCTCGCATACGAGGAATGCATCAATGCCCCTTTCCCCAAACCACCGGGAACCAAACACAATACCTCAGATGGGAGCCATTCGAGGTTGATTTGTGTGTTCATGAAAACTGAGAGGATTTGTGTCAGTGTGGCGCAGAATTCATGGGAGAAGGATCACCCGAGGTGGGGGCGGAGGTAAGTGATAGCCTGAGTGGCGGCTCGCTGGTAGAATAGATAGTGACGTTGGGGACTTGGCACTAGTTGAGGAGTACTTGGGCTTGATTGGTGGAGGCAGCTAGTGCACAGAGGTCTGCGTCGAAGTCTGTGGCTGAGAAACCTAGGTTGCGAGCAGAGTGAGAGATCTCGCGGTTGTCTAGGAATGACGCTGTGATGCCGGACGCGGTTGTTGGTCGTCTCCGCGGTTCCAGTTGGACTTGGTGCCACAAGAGAAGATGTTGACGTGATTGGCTCGGGTTGAGCGAATGGAGTCGCTCAGTTCTTGTGGCCGGTCCCGTGGTTGCTTGCGAAATAGGTGGCAGAGGAGTTTAGTTGCCATGGCGAGGCAGCAAGGGCGTGGATTCGTAGGGCTTTCAGGAGGTTGGCTGCAAGGGTAAGGAGGTTAGTGACGTATTTCCTGCGAAAAGGGAGGATGAAGAGGGATCAAACCGCGCCTAGGGGGTCCCAAGAAGGGCCAGGCGCTCTTGAAACGGGTTGAGAGTTGAGGGGAAGGTGGTAGAGGCGGAACGAAGCCATTTGAATGAGTGTAGGTCGATGGGCATGATGCCCATGAGTTGGTGTAGGGGGTCGGCTAGGGTTGTGTACCGGGCTGCTAACCCTATGCTAACCCTGTCTTTCATGTGTTTACCGAAGGGCTTAGCCCGGTCCGGAGTGAGAAAAAAAATGCATTTATGCACCACCCTAGGACACCATGACTTGGGGCTGTGTGTCAAATTTTGATCCATGGACGAAAATGATTTCGAACGCTTTTTCTAATGACCGACCGTCTGGCTGCATTGATCAAGTACGTGGTCGATACCCTTGGCCGCAGTACCGTCCGCAGCGAGGCAGCCACCGTCGAATGGCTGCGATCAGTAGAGAACGCCCTAACCTACCACATGTTCTTCCAGGCCGAGCAGGCCGAGACTTTTCTATGAATTTCACACCGAACCATTGCATTGCATTGTCACATACAAAAAGCCCGTGGATTGTCTCACCTTTTCTCCTCCTTTCCTAGTAGTCCCCATCCCCATCTCTGCCACCGTCACCATTTCCGAAACTCTTTGAATAATGTCAGAAAAACGCATGTCAGAAAAACGGATCAAGACCTTCAGCCAACTCTTCCCCCCCAAGCCAACCTGGACTGGAGCTAGTGTCCCGGACCAGACGGGGAAGATTGTGATTGTCACTGGTGGTAGTGGAGGGATTGGACAGGAAACAGCGCGAGTGAGTTCCTCTTTTTTTTGCCATTGTGATGATCTCCTGCTGACTACGAAGAATTTGTCACAAGGTCCTACTCTCAAAGGGCGCCAAAGTGTATATCGCGGCGCGCTCAAAAGAAAAGACTCAGAAGGCGATCGATGAGCTCAAGGAGGAGACAGGAAAGGAGTCCGTTTTCTTCCTCAAGCTCGACTTGACGGATCTCGTCGTCATCAAAGCTGCTGCTGAAGAATTTATTGGCAAGGAGTCCGAGCTCCATGGGCTCTACAACAATGCGTACGTTCCACGCGCTTTCTATCACAAAAGATACTATGTTCTAATATCACTCAGCGGAGTCATGCATGCGCCTGTCGAACAGGTCACAGAGCAAGGTTATGACATGCAATTTGGGACCAACGTTCTAGGTGTGTGTGCATTGAGGTAACTTATCACAAAACATCACATTCTTAGCCACACGCAGGCCACTTCTACTTCACCAAGTTGCTCCTGCCTGTTCTTACGGCTACCGCAAAGAACTCACCTGCTGGGACCGTACGAACAGTCCATGTGTCCTCCATCGCTCACAATATAGGAGCACCAGAGGGTATCCGATGGTCCACGATTACACCCGGAAATGAGGCGTTCGAGGCACGGAAGATAATTGGCACGAACAAGTTATATGGCCAGAGCAAATTGGTAGGGAACATACTTCTTTAGTCAATTCTCGTTCGTCATTTGATGAATTTGTACTTCTGATGGTAGGGAAATATCCTGCTCTCGAATGAAGTCGCTCGGCGATACGGCGGAGAAGGGATTGTGTCCATCTCGTTACATCCGGGAATCATCAACACGGATCTCTCGCGTCATTCAGGTGCACTCATACAGCGTATCGGACGGACGGTAACATACCCTGTGTCTAATGGAGCAATCAATTCTTTGTACGCTGGTACGGCCCACGCTGCCGGCGAGCTCAATGGCAAAGTAAGTATTCCCGCATTGGCCCATGACACAACTTACATGTAGTATTGTTTTATAGTATCTTACACCTTGGGCACGGGTCACACTTCCAAATAATCAGGCACTCGATACCGAGCTGGGGAAGAAGATGTGGGATTGGTGTGAGGAGCAGGTCAAGGACGTCTAGTCCATTTCTGGCCACCTTCCATGAAGGACATGCTTTACGTCCTTATCATTTCTGCAATGTCGATTACTTTTTCTTTCTCTTGTAATTTTGTTTGATGTTTGATGTACTGGTATTTACTACTGTAGTATGAAATGAAACGAACGATTCAAGTAGATAATCCCAGTTGATTTGTAATATGGTGGGGGTCTTGAAGTGTACGGCGGCGGCAACTTGAACATCAGTCGCAGAAGTGGCAACGTAACCTATGCCCATTCCCAATCCATTCCCCTCACCGGGTGACAATTCCACCTACCTACATTAATTAACACATATCAATGTCTCCCGACCAATGTACGCTCTGAAGGATGTCCATGTTTCCTTACCGTTAATCCTTACTCGGATCTAGCAAAGTCTCATTACGCCGCCGCATCTCGCGTTCCGCTAATCCAATCTCCCAGTCTACGCGTGCCTCGACCAGTAAGTGACAATACCAGACAGATCCCACAAATACTCCCCACTCCCCTACTAATCTATCGCGTTTACCAGGTAGAACTCCCGCCGGACATCCACCCACTGCCAGAGAACATAAACGCATACGTAAGTTCGTTCATTTCAACCACGAACCGGATGCTTCGCACAGATACACCCTCACACTTCCCCATCGGCCCAGTTCGTCTACCCATTCACTCTCGAACCTCACATACTCAACATCGAGTCCAACCGACGCACGTCGATCGAAGCACAGGCCGCGCGCCACGAAGCTTATCTCCGCGCGCGGGAGGAAGAGAAGGAACGTCGGAAGCGCGAGGCACTGCGTCGGATTGCACCTGGGTTCGAGCCGCGCAGTGCTCCGCTCGTCCCCGTGAAGACTGGTGCGGCGCTGGGTGAACAGCAGCAGGGGCAGGAACGACGACAGGAGGGGGGAGACGGTGCTGACGTGGCTGCTGCTGGGCAGGATTTGCCTCAAAGAGATGTCATGGACGATCTTGTGGATAGACTTGCTGCCCTGGAAGACTCACACTGAAGGATGCACACCTGTGTCTCAATTTATCACGCCATTGCGCATACGCGCGTTCGAATTAGCGCTCTCCTGAAAAGGGAGATATTAGCATATTTCGGTTCAGTTGGCGGGAGAAATGCCTCGGGTGGACTCGGAACCACCAGTTACACCTCTTATGAGGGACCTGCAGCCTACGCGACTACGTCGATCCGCCTTCCAAGTTCCGTACCTTCCTTTCATCACCCTCTTCTCGTACATTATTTACTGGATCAGATAACACTGTCCTGGACATCGCCCTGTCTTTCTCCCCCTTATCTGATCAAAACCACTGGCGCATGCCAACAAGGGAAACACGCGCAATCATCATGCCATTCATGGCATAACCGACGCTATGTACTGCCCAGTCTTTGGGCGAAATGACGAATACAGCAAAAAACCATAGTCTGAGAGATGTGTTCTATCATAGTTTATCTGAAATAACCCAACCAACGGTTACCATTATATTTTACGCGGCTCCCCACGACCATGCCCATGCCCACAGATTGTCCGACACATAAGAGTACAGTAGATGGTGTTTGAACTTGACGAATAAACTACAGGATTGGAAGACACAAAAATACAACGATTAGAACCAGCCCCCGGATGATATCATCTGCAGAGGGTCATGAGAATTTGGACTCATATTTTGAGGGGGAGCGTACAACCTTGGCGGATCGATATACGTCTCTACAAGCCTTGGAATATTCGTAAGCACATTGACGCTTGGATAACCCCCATTTCGAATCTAGTCCCAACTTCATCTCCGTTACCCTTGTCGAACATCAGCAGTGATGTGCTTCGAGGACTCGGAAGGGCCGAGGGGATGAGTTCTCACCTGAGGATTTGCAGTTGGATGTTTTCGTGTTGGGAGTCGTCGAATTCCGAATTGTGTTCGCGAAGTATGGTATGGACTGCTTCTAGATATCGGTCACCACACCATACTTGGGCAGATGGAAATAGTGCAGTCGCATACGCGAATAGCGTTGTCCGAATCATTGACCGTCACAGCTCTGGCAACTCACTTCACGTGTTTGGCTAGTCGAGGGTTGGCCGGAAACTGCCGGATGGCCGGATCACTTGCCGGCTCTTCCCTCGCGCACGTCCGAGTCTTTTTTTTTTGTATATCTCGCACACCCCCGCACGTCCGAGTCGGGCTCTCTCTTCTCTCAATCTAGCATCAACTAGCAACTCATATCCAAGAATCTCTTCGATGCCACCTCCTGAGGGCTCAAATAGTGCAAGGGAGGTTGCTGCACCACAGTTGTTGGTCGAAACCAAACAATGTGAGGTCATTGCCTGACGCTCTTGTAACAATTACAGAGTTAGACGGTACAGGCCTACTTCACGGGAATGTGACTATTGAAACACTTCACGACGACGTCCTCCTAGCAATATTCGCTTCCTGTGAGGATCCGAATGACGAGATAGATGCGTGGCACACCCTGGTGCATGTGTGTCAGAGATGGCGATGCCTCGTATTTGCATCGCCAGGTCACCTGAATTTGCAACTTCAATGCACAATCGAAACACCCGTGAAGGAGATGCTGGATATTTGGCCACCGTTGCCCATTGTCATAACAGACGTGTCGGATTCAATGTCGGGCGTGGATAACATCATTGCTGCGCTTGAGCAGCATGATCGTGTGCGTGAAATTAGACTAGACGATATTCCAGGTTGGAAAATGGACACGTTCGTCCCCGCAATGCTGGAGCCATTCCCTGTGCTGGAAAGTATTATCCTCGGGGCATCTGATCATGACAGCGAGATGGCGGTTATTCCCGATTCATTCTTGGATGGATCTGCCCCACAGCTGCAGTGGCTCACCTTGTGTGCCATCCCATTTCCCACATTGCCGAGTTTCCTTTCGTCCACAAAGAACCTTGTCGAACTTGAACTTTCGAGTATTCCTCGATCCGGATACATTTCACCTGAGGTAATGGTCACTTGCCTCTCTGCCATGCCCAGGCTCCGATCTTTTCGCCTTGATTTTCACTCCTCCCGATCTTTCCCCAATGATGAAAGCCGACCTCGCCCCCTGCTGGCGCGCTCTACTCTCCCTGCTCTCTGCGATATGTTTTTTACAGGTGTTTGCGAGTATTTTGAAGAATTCATAGCCCGGATCGACGTCCCAGTGATCCGCCGCCTCGAAATAACATTCTTCCATCGATACTTCTATCACTTTTCGGAGCTTTCCCGGTTCATTGATCATGCAGCAATATTCAAATCGCCAACTGATGCATGTATACGCCTATTATCTGGCGTCGCGGATGTCACACTTAGCCCCCTATCGGAAACATACAGAGATGTGACGTTGACGTTGGGAATCTCGTGCAACGAGTTAGACCAACAGCTTCGGTATATAACACAGCTTTGCAGCTCCACCTTGCTCCCCTTCCGCAAGGCGAAAATGCTCGAGATTTTCTGTGTGTATGAAATGCACAAACCACATTGGGAACACCCCACGGAAGACCTCCGATGGTTGGATATTCTACAACCATTTTCTACTGTGGAGCGTTTGTACATAGCCAAAAGTATCCTGACACCTGTCACGTACACGCTGAATATGGTCGCCAAGAGAAGAATAACAGAAGTTTTACCCGCGATTCAAGAACTTTCTATTGGGGAGCAGTTTCCATTGGGATCTGTCCTGAGGGCTATCGAGAAGTTCGCCACTACGCGACGGCTCTTCACTCACCTTGATGGCCCAAACCGTTGGGTAGCTAGTTAGCATATGCTGATGCTCACGACCGAGGAATGTTCTCTCCTCCCCATCATTAACATTTGGCATCATCTACTTACTTTCACACTTGTTTTTGGACTAGTAGACCCATCGCACTACTCTTTGCTCTACTATCGTGATACCGTCTCTCTTTAGTCGACATATTGAATCCAGCACGAACCGTAGTACTTAGTGTATCAGGACAATTGACCTTCATGATGGTGCAAAATACGGTATTGTGTCATGTTGGATGACAAGCGATTTGACGATTAAATTTGGATTTTCGGTGGAGCATTCGGCGGTTTTTAGCCCGTACGCCCAAATTACTCGCTACCTGGACCTACTACAGGGTACCTACTCACCAATACTGATACTAGTACGCGTCATGCGTCATGCTTACTTATGTAGCCTACGGTAGATTATACTGTACGTGATGGTACGAAAAGCGAGAGGTGGAGATGATGTCGGAACATTAACTCTACTTGACCTTCAACTTCGAGTTGGCGTCTCCCCCTGGTCTTTGTATGGACTTCCACCGCACAGCCTTGGTGGTTTCCTCCGAGTCAGAGTCGGTCCTTGTAGTATCTTTCTCGACTTTCCCGTCATGTCATCTCTTCCTTCAACTTGGCCCTAGCAGTGTCCTCGTCTAGATATTGGTCACCGACCAGATGGACGCTGTGGAGTCCGAGTCTCATGATAGTACGTGAATTGAATAGCGTCGTTAGATTCATTTCAGTAATATTGATTGCGCTAGCTCTACCAGCCCTTGCGGGAGGTGCCGCATCATGATCACGTCCGTCTTTAAGCCTGAGGATGTTCAGCCAACCGACCTCTGATCTTGTTCACAGGCACAAGTACTAGATATACCAGAAAAGCATTTACAATTGGCCTATGCCTCTTGTGCCAGTGCGCGGACGCAGGGTACCTGTCACAAGACACCTCATAGACGAGCGCGGCATTTTGGGCAGTACTAACGCCGGGAGAAACGCTCAGGCCACATGTAGAACAGCTGTCGACTTCTGCAATGGACCATCCTGCAGTATATCATATGCTGGAACCTATGCTGAAAATCTCAATGATCGGCCGCAACGGGTCACCGGATCACCGTTTGACATGATAGAATTTGCCTTCCTTTACCGAGAAGACCGGCTTGCGTACTACTATAGTGCCAACAAACACGTCTCTACAAGCCTTGGAATATTCACAAGCATATTGACGCTTGGATCACCCCCATTCTGGATCTAGTCCTGACTTTATCTCCGTTGCCCTTTCGAACATCAGCAGTGATATGCTCGTCCCATGTGACTCTCACCTGAGGATTTGCAGTTGGATGTTTTCGTGTTGGGAGTTGTCGAATTTCGGATTGTGCTCGCGAAGGTATGGTATGGCTGCTTCCAGATATCGGTCACCACACCATACTTGGGCAGGTGGAAACAGTGCAGTCGCATACGCGAATAGGGTTGTTTGGCTAGTCGAGTCAACGGCCGGGAACTGCCGGATGGCTGGATCACTTCTGACCGTGGCACGATCATGTGACCTTGCCCCTCTTCCTCGCGCACGTCCGAGTCGGGCTTTCTCTTCTCGCAATCTAGCATCAACTAACAATTCATCTACCAGAATCTCTTCGATGCCACATTCTGAGGACTCAAATAGTACAAGGGAGGTTACTGCACCACAATTGTTGGTCGCAAGTAGACAATGTGAGTGTTAATTCCCTGACGCTCTTGTAACAATTACAGAGTTATACGATACAGGTGTACTTCACGGGAATGTGACTTTTGAATCACTTCCAAACGATGTCCTTCTAGCAATATTCAACTTCTATCTGGCTCTGCTTCACGTGGCATTTGCGTCGCGCACCAGGTGGCACACCCTGGTGCATGTATGCCAGAGATGGCGATACCTCGTATTTGCATCGCCAGGTCACCTGAATTTGCGACTTCACTGCACAATCGAAACACCCGTGAAGGAGATGCTGGATATTTGGCCGCCGTTGCCCATTGTCATAACAGACAGGTCGGATTCGATGTCGGGCGTGGATAACATCATTACTGCGCTTAAACAGCATGACCGTGTGCGTCAAATTATACTAGACGTTATTCCAGGTTGGAAAATGGACACGTTCGTCCCCGCAATGCTGGAGCCATTCCCTGTGCTGGAAACTATTACCCTTGCGGCATCTGAACATGATAGTGCGATGGCGGTTGTTCCTGATTCGTTCTTGGGTGGATCTGCCCCACAGCTGCAATGGCTCTCCTTGTGTGACGTCTCATTTCCCGCATTGCCAAATTTCCTTTCGTCCACGAAGAACCTTGTCGACCTTGAACTTTCGGGCATTCCTCGATCCGGATACATTTCACCTGAGGTAATGGTCACTTTCCTCTCCGCCATGCCCAGGCTCGAAGCATTTCTCTTTCGATTCCATTCCCCCCAATCTTTCCCCAACGATGAAAGCCACCATCACCCTCCGTTGGCGCGCTCTACTCTCCCTGCTCTCAGTGAGCTGGCTTTTGATGGTGTTTGGGAGTATTTTGAAGAGTTCATAGCCCGGATCGACGTCCCAGTGATCCGCATCCTCGAAATAACATTCTTCCATCGATATTTCTATGACTTTTTGCAACTTTCCCAGTTCCTTGATCATTTAGAAATATTCAAATCACAAACTCATGCACATATGGACCTATTTCATGGCGGCGCGAAAGTCTCACTCCCTTTATCGGGAACATACCCAGATCCGAACTTGTCGTTGGGAATCTCATGCATCGAGTTAGACCTGCAGCTTCGGTATTTGGCACAGGTCTGCAGCTCCTCCTTGCTACCCTTCCACAAGGTGAAAATACTCGAGATTTCCAGTACGTATGAAATGTGGCAATCAGATCGGGATGACCTCCGATGGTTGGATATTCTACAACCATTTTCTGACGTGGAGCGTCTGTACATAGCTGAGAATATCCTGACACCTGTCACATACACGCTGAAAATGGCCGCCGAGAGAAGAATAACGGAAGTTCTACCCGCGATTCAAGAACTTTCTGTTGGGGAGCATTTGCCATCGGGATCTGTCCTGAGGGCTATTGAGAATTTTGCCACCTCGCGACGGCTCTTCACTCGCCTCGATGGCCCAAACCGTTGGGTAGCTAGTTAGCATATGGGATGCTCACGACCGAGGAATGTTCCCTTCTTCCCATGATTAACATTTGGCCTCATCTACGTACTTTCGCACTTGTTTTTGAACTAGTAGACCCATCACACTACGCTTCGCTCCATCATCGTGAATCCAGCGTGAACTGTAGACTTAGTGTATCAGGATAATTGACCTTCATGATGGTGCAAAATACGATATCATCTCATGTTGGATGAAAGGCGGTTTGAGGATTAAATTTAGAATTTCGGAATTTTGGTAGAGCCATCGGCAGTTTTCAGCCCATACGCCCAAATTGCTCACTACCTGGACCGATAGGGTTTCTAGTTACAGATACGGATACTAGCACGCGTTATGGGTCATGCTTACTTACGTGACCTACGGTAGATTTATGCTATACGTGATGGTCGTGTGTTTGCAGATCGTATGGGTGGATTGTCCTGCATATAAAGAAAAACGAGAGGTGAGATGATGATGTCGGGACGGACATCAACTCTACTACTTGACCTTCAAGTTGGTGTCTTCCCCCCAGTCACGGTCTTTGTACTGACTTCCACGGCCTTGGTGGTTTCCTCTGACTTGGAGTCGGTCCTTGTAGACCGTAGTATCTTCCTCGACCTTCCCTTCATGTCTTCCTTGGCTTTACTAGTGTCTTCGTCTAGATATCGGTCACCGGACAGATGGACGGCGATGTGGAGTCCGAGTCGCACGATAGTACGCGAATTGAATGGCGTCGTTAGAATCATTTCAGTAATATTGACTACGCTAGCTCTACTAGCCCTTGCGGGAGGCGCCGCATCATGATCACCGTCCGTCTTTAAGCCTGAGGATGTTCAGCTGACCGACCTCCGATTTCATTCGGGCACAAGTATTAGATGTGCCAGAAAGGCACTTACAATCGGCCTATGCCTCTTGGATACGAACAGCCAGTGCACGGACGCAGTGTACCTGTCACAGGACATTTTAGAGACGAGTGCGGCATTTGGGCAGTACTAGCGCCGGGAGAAATGCTCAGGCCACAGGTAGAGAACGCTGTCGACTTCTGCGATGAACCATCCTACAGTATATCATATGCTGGAGTCTTTGATGAAGATCTCAATGATCGGCCATTGCAACAGGTCACCGGTCACCTGTCACCGTTTGAACGATAGATGCTGATTTGGCTTCTTTACCAAGAAGACCGGCTTGCGTACTATAGTGCCTGCAAATACATCACTACAAGCCCTGGAATATTCGCAAGCATATTGACGCTCGGATAACCCCATTCCGGATCTAGTCCTTTACTTTATCTCCGTTGCCCTTTCGAACATCAGCAGTGATATTCGAGGAAGGGCCGAGGGTATGTGACTCTCACCTGAGGATTTGCAGTTGGATGTTTTCGTGTTGGGAGTCGTCGAATTCCGAATTGTTGTTTGCGAAGTATGGTACGGACTGCTTCTAGATATCGATCACCACATCATACTTGGGCAGATAGAAGCAGTACTGTCGCATACGCGAATAGCGTCGTTGGAATCATTGGCCGTCTGACAGTTCCGGCAACTCACCTCATGTGTTTGGCCATTCGAGGTTGGCCGGGAACTACGTACCGGAGGATGGCCGCGGTGGCACGATCATGTGATCGTGAACTCGCCTGGCTTCCTCGCGCACGCGTCTGACTTTTTTTTGAATCCAGATTTATATCCCGCGCACGTCTGAGTCGCACAGCAAGTACGAATAGGCCTTCTCTTCTCGCAATCGAGCATCAACTAACAATTCATCTCCCAGAATCTCTTCGATGCCACCTTCTGAGGACTCAAATAGTGCAAGGGAGGCTACTGCACCACAGTCGTTGGTCGAAAGCAGACAATGTGAGCGTTAATGCCCTGACGCCCTTGTAACAATTACAGAGTTAGACGATACAGGCCTACTTCACGGGAAGGTGACCATTGAAACACTCCACGACGACGTCCTCCTAGCAATATTTGGCAAGATAAATGCGTGGCTCACCCTGGTACATGTGTGCCAGAGATGGCGATACCTCGTATTTGCATCGCCAGGTCACCTGAACTTGCAACTTCAATGCACAATTGAAACACCCGTGAAGGAGATGCTGGATATTTGGCCACCGTTGCCCATTGTCATAACAGACGAGTCGGATTCGATGTCGGGCGTGGATAACATCATTGCCGCGCTTGAGCAGCATGATCGTGTGCGTCAAATTAGACTAGACGATATTCCAGGTTGGAAAATGGACACGTTCGTCCCCGCAATGCTGGAGCCATTCCCTGTGCTGGAAGGTATTGTCTTCGCGGCATTTGATCATGATAGCGCGATGGCGGTTATTCCCGATTCATTCTTGGGTGGATCTGCCCCACAGCTGCAATGGCTCACCTTGCATGCCATCCCATTTCCCACATTGCCGAATTTCCTTTCGTCCACAAAGAACCTTGTCAACCTTGAACTTTCAGGCATTCCTCGATCCGGATACATTTCACCCGAGGTAATGGTTGCTTGCCTCTCCGCCATGCCCAAGCTCCGATCTCTTCGTTTTCAATTCCACTCCTCCCGATCTTTCCCCAACGATGAAAGCCGACCTCACCCCCCGCTGGCGCGCTCTACTCTCCCTGCTCTCTGCGAGCTAATTTTTGAAGGTGTTTGCGAGTATTTTGAAGAATTCATAGCCCGGATCGACGTCCCAGTGATCCGCAGCCTCGAGATAGCATTCTTCCATCGATACTTCTATCACTTTTCGGAGCTTTCCAAGTTCATTGATCATGCAGCAATATTCAAATCGCCAACTAATGCATATATACACCTATTTAATGGCGGCGCGGATGTCACACTTGTCCCCCTATCGGGAACATACAGAGATGTGACGTTGACGTTGGAAATCTCATGCAGCGAGTTAGACCAACAGCTTCGGTATCTAACACAGCTTTGCAGCTCCACCTTGCCCCCCTTCCACAAGGTGAAAACGCTCGGGATTTTCTGTGTGTATGAAATGCAGAAACCACATTGGGAACACCCCACGGAAGACCTCCGATGGTTGGATATCCTACAACCATTTTCTACTGTGGAGCGTTTGTACATAGCCAAAAGTATCCTGACACCTGTCACGTACACGCTGAATATGGTCGCCAAGAGAAGAATAACGGAAGTTTTACCCGCGATTCAAGAACTTTCTATTGGAAAGCATTTGCCATCGGGATCTGTCCTGAGGGCTATTGAGAAGTTTGCCACCTCGCGACGGCTCTTCACTCGCCTCGATGGCCCAAACCGTTGGGTAGCTAGTTAGCATATGGGATGCTCACGACCGAAGAGTGTTCTCTTCCCATTTAACATTTGACCCCATCTACTTACTTTCACTCTTGTTTTTGGACTAGTAGCCCCATCATACTATGCTTCGTTCTATCATCGTGATGTCTCTCTTTAGTCGACATATTGAATCCAGCATGAACGGTAGTACTCCGTGTATCAGGACACTTGACCTTCATGATGGTGCAAAATACGATATCGTTTCATGTTGTAATGGAAAGCGATTTGACGATTATATTTGGAATTTCGGTGGAGCAATGGGCGGTGTTTAGCCCATACTATCATGTCACGCGCAATTGAATTTGCACCTAGAAGTTGAATTCCATTTCTCTTGAGTCTGAATCATTGCACATCGGTTTCGGAACCTCTGGGATGTATTCAATGATGTCTCTAGTATATACATGTAAATTATTGGAGGTGTGCAAAGTCAGGAATATATGGAAAAATAGTTACTGAGATCAAAGGTCATTAATTTCTGTTGAAATCTGAGCTTATAAGTCCAAAATTTCACCGAAACTCAGTAGCCATTTTTCCATATATTCCTGACACTGCACACCTCTGATAATTTACATGTACATACTAGAGACATCATTGAATATACCCCGGAGGTTCCAAAACCGATGTGTGATGATTCAGACTCAAGAGAAATGGAATTCAACTTCTAGGTGCAAATTCAATTGCGCGAGACATGATAGTACTGTACTACGCCCAAATTGCTCGCTACCTGGACCTAGCGTGGCTAGTCACCGATACCGATACTGTACCAGTACGCGAATTGAATAGCGTCAATAGCGTCGTTAGAATCATTACAGTAATATTGACTGCGCTGGCTCTACTGGTACTAGCCTTTACTGGAGGTGCCGCATCATGATGACTGTCGTCTTTAAGCGTGAGAATGTTCAGCCAACCGACAAGCCAACGGCTTCCGATTTCGTTCACAGGGACGAGTATTAAATATGCTAGAAAGGCACTTTCAATTGACCTATGCCTCTTGGATACGAGTTGCCAGTGCGCGGACGCAGTGTACCTGTCACAAGACGCTTTATAGACGAGTGCGGCATTTTGGACAGTACCAGCGCCGGGAGAAACGCTTCAGGCAACATGTAGAGAACCTTGTCGACTTCTGCAATGAACCCTACATCATATGCTGGAGCCTATGCTGAAAATCTCAATGACCGGCCATTGCAATAGGTCACCCGTCACCGTTTGACATGGTAGATGCTAACTTGGCTTTCTTTACCAAGAGGACTGACTTGCGTACTAATGGTGCCTGCAAATACAATTACGTATCGAAAATCTTGTTCATCTGACGAAACGGGCCACCACCATTTTCTGACCCGAGGGGGAAGGGTTGACAAAAGTGGGGCTTTAAATGTCAGCCAATGTTAATTTAGATGCGAATGTCGGACGAAGCGGATGTCAGAACATGTGCAAGGGGCATGTGCAAGGGGAAGGTGGTTGATGTTTATACGATTCATCGATTACCTTTTCGTGCGGTAGCGAAGAAAATCGATCCCACGGCCACGCATGAAAGACCATAGAAGTCTGCAGCAAAGTTCTAGCGAGAGTCCATCAGGCGAGGCTCACAGAATGAGATCGATTGAAGCAGAGGAGCAAGGAAAAAGCATGTACCCCGGGAATAGCCTGAGGTCACAGTGGTGATACCTCGGATATGTTTACGTTTTGGAGATTTAGCCGAGTTGGAAATGAAGTCCATATTCTGTACATCCCCTTGTAAGTTAGGCTCTGCAAGTGACTGTTAGCGATGGCAAAAAAGACTCTATTCCGTAAGACACTTGTATGATGGAAGCGGACCCACTCAGACCGGCGAGTAAACCTATTCCCGTCTATCGAAATTATCTGTGACATGTTGACGTCTCGAGGCATTGCTTCCATTCAGCCCCCTCTGCCCTAATATTGTTGCGGCTGAGTTCTTTCGTCTGGGGCCTTGCACGGAGAGTGAAATGACACGCTGAAGGGCAGGTATCATGTCAGACGGGTGTGCCAAGATTCGGCGTAGCTTTTTGGGGCGCTGAGTTTACTGTTACGCAGAACGCGAGGGAGTTGCGGGTTTGAGGTA
>WNFQ01001281.1_pt1 | contig 20251 bp, 15 predicted proteins | sample 5400171 | NCBI WGS metagenome assembly WNFQ01 (sample SAMN13153356, study PRJNA577476) | soil metagenome | isolation source: 20 cm soil under Madrone tree | place: USA:California | collected 2016-06-14 | reverse complement strand
GCTGGGTTTCGCGCAGCTGGCCGTTGACGATGGCTTCGCAGGGTTCGCAGTACTCGTTGATGACGCCGTCCGTGCTCCAGGTCAGGTTGTAGTTGAGGGCATTGGACGGAAATTTCGGCAAGGCGCCGACGCGCATGCGCACGTCCTGCAACTCGTCGAAGCGCGAGGCGAGATCGCTCGCCACGATGGTGATGAAACCGGGGGCCAATCCGCACTGTGGGATGAACGCGGTGCGGGCGCCTTCCGCCAGCTGCTTCACGGCGCGGGTGCTGGCGACATCCTCGGTCAAATCCAGGTAGTGCGCACCGGCTGCCTTGGCCGCCTCGGCGATGGTGCGGGTGGCGTGATAGGGCGCGGCGCTCAGCACGGCGAACTTGCGCGTGAGAATTTTGCTCAGGGCGTCGCCCTGCGTGATGTCGGCGGCGATTTTGGCGATGGGAGCCGCCGTTTCCAGGCGATCCAGCTGATGCTGCGACCGGTCGACGACGGTCACCGAGTAATCGCCGGACCCGCCCAGCAGTTCCGCGATCATGGACCCGATTTTGCCTGCGCCTACGATGACGATGTCTTTCATGCCGCCTCCCGGTGATGGGGCCATTTTTGATCGAGAACCCTGCAAATAGTAGGGTCATTTCAGACGTTATTACGGTATATTGACGTTATTATGTAGGACTAGGACGGCAGAATGCCGGTCCGCGCCACAGACGAATGGACATCGCCCGAATGGACATCGCCCGAATGGACCCCGCCGACGAATGGATGCCATAGACGAAAAGCTGGTTCTGGCCCTGCGGGAAAACGGCCGTGCTTCCACCGCTCGACTGGCCCGCTTGGTGGGGCGTTCGCGCACCAGCGTGCAGAGCCGCATCGAACGGCTGGAGAAGCAGGGAATCATCGTCGGGTATACCGCCCTCCTGGCCCCCGAACATGGCCTGGGCGCCGTACGCGCGCACGTCATGATCAAGGTCGGTCCGAAGGAAGCGCGCGCCGTCACCGCGGCGCTGCGCGCCATTCCCCAGGTGCGCGTGCTGCATTCGGTGAGCGGCGACGTGGATCTGATCGCCGTCGCGGCCACGGCATCGGTCGCCGAGATGGACCAAGTCATCGATCGCATCGGCGCATTGGACGGCGTCGAGCGGACCACATCGTCGATCATTCTGTCGACGAAATTCGAGCGCTGAGGTCTTACCAGCCTCCGCTCAGGCCGAGCGAGTTCACGACCTTTGCCACTCCCTTGACTTCGAGCGCGAGCGACTGCGCCGTTTGCTGCTGAAAATCCGTATCGACCAACCCATTCAGGTAGACGACATGATCCAGAGTAAATAGGACCGTTCCCACATCGACACGTGCCCAAACCCAGGCGTTCGATCGGGCCGCGCGGTCATCTCGGCGGCAAGGACTCAGCGGTGGTTTCGGGCGCAGGCATCGGAAATAAAAAACGGCGTGGGTCTTTTGAGGGGCCCACGCCGCCGGGATATCGCACCAGCGGGGGAGTTGGCTGGTTTGCCGGCGCGAGATGCTCCTAAACCGTTTGCTTCGAACCTCTTCGCGTTCGAACGCTCGGACACATGCTGCCAAAATTTCCGGGATGACGGGCGGACGCTTTATATCCGATGGTTAAACTTATTTCGCTTGACTGGAGTGAATTTGTATGATTGCAGATCGCTGAAATCTGCTCGCTGTAGGGGCGCAACGCATGCGTTGCACGGCCGGCCGCAGGACCGCCATCCCGGTCCGGCTGCGAAGCCATGGATGGCGTAGCGGCCGGCCGCAGCAGGCGCATCACTAACCAGGCAGGACAACTAGGTAACGGCGGATGGCGCCACGCGCGGCTGCCGTAGGCGATGCACGATGAGACAGGCGACGACGGCCACCACGAGCGTGATGCAGCTGAACTTGAAGTCTTGCTGCAGGCCGGGGGTGAATGCCATGGCGATCAAGACGGCCCCCATGGCGGCGACAGCCACATAGCTCAACCAGGGGAATAGCCACATCACCACCGGCGGCAGGGGTTCGCCATCGCGTTCGCGGCGTTTGCGCAGGGTGATTTGGGCTGCCGCGATGGCCATGTAGATGTAAACAGCCAAGGCACCGGAGGAACTCACCAGAAAGTCGAAGACGCCTTTCGCCTTGGTGGCCGCAAGGATGCCGAGGAAACCCGCCAACGAACCCATCAGCACCGAGCCCACCGGCACCTTGCGGGCGTTCAACTTGACCAGGCTTTTCGGCGCATCGCCGTGTTCGGCGAGAATGAATAACACCCGTGAGCTGACGTAGAACGCGGAATTCATGCAGGACAGTACGGCTGTCAGGATGATGACCGTCATGATCTCGCCCGCCCAAGGCACGTGCATGTTATTGAGTGCCAGCGTGAACGGCGACTCGCCCGAACGGATCGTGTTCCATGGAGTCACCGAGACGATCAGGAACAGCGAGATCACGTAGAACACCAGAATCCGTCCGATCACGGCGGAACCCATCCTGGCGACGGCGCGCCCCGGCTGAGCGGATTCGGCCGCCGCAATGGTGGTGATCTCCGCGCCGGTCATCGCGAAGAACACCGTGGGCACCGGCGAAGAAAACCGTCGGCACGGCGGCGAGCACCGCGATCCAGCCATGCGGCGTAAATCCACCATAATCCACCAGGTTGCCGAACGTCGCTCCATGCGGGGCGGTCCAGCCGAACGCATACGATGTCGCAATCGCGATGAAGACCGCGATGGCCGCCACCTTGACGGAGGCGAACCAGAATTCGAATTCGGCATAGGACCGGGCCGACATCAAATTCACGCAGGTCATGACCGTCATGAGTCCCACGCCGATCGGCAGCGGCGGCAGCCGTATCCAATGCTCCAGGATCTTGGCCCCCGCGATCGCTTCGACGGGCACCACCAGGACCCAGAAATACCAATACAGCCAGCCGACCACGAATCCGGCACCCTCGCCGAGGCCGGTGCGCGCAAACTCGGTGAACGAACGTACGTTGGGCAGCGCCGTGGCCATTTCCGCGAGCATGCGCATGACCAAGAGTATCAAGAAGCCGCAGATGGCATAGCTGATGAAGCTCGCCGGGCCGCCCGCAATGATGGATGTGCTGCTGCCGACGAAAAGGCCGGCGCCGATGATGCCGCCGATCGAGATCATGGTCAGATGACGGGGCCTCAAAGAGCGCGAGAGCTCATTCCTTCCCGAAGCTTCAGCGGGGTTCGATACGGCCATCGGCGGCACCTCGGCGGGCGATCGAGCATCTTACCCTGCTTCGAATCGCCGGGCCAAAGCCATGCGCTCAACCAATGATGTCCGCGACGGGCTGATATTTCACGGTATCGAGATTGTGCGCATCGCCGGCCGGCGCAGTCCCGCGCTCATGAGGCTTGGCAAGCACCATGTACAAGCCGCCCAGCACCAGGACGCCGATGGTCGTCACCAGCATTGCGTAGTCGACGTACCACGGATCATTGGGGCTGCGCGGCCACAAAATGTTGATGATGGCGCCGATACCGTAGGCGAGGGCCAACCCGTTCACCAGCCATCCCCGGGTACCCAGCGTGAAGGGGCCCGCCGGCCGCCAGCCCTTGGCGCGGGCGATCAATGCTCCCAGCACGATCATTTGAAATGAAATATAAATGCCGATGGCCGCAAAACTGATGATGGTGGCGATGGCGTCTTGCAGCCACAGCGCCGACAGCGCGATCGCCGCCGGAATCGCACCCATCATGATGAGTGCATTGGCCGGGACGTGGCGTCCCGGCGACATCCGGCTCAAGAAACTGCTGGCAAAGATCATCTGATCCCGAGCGTAGGCGAAAATCAATCGGCTGGCGGCTGCCTGCAAGCTCAAGAGACAGGAAATGAAGGACACCAGCACGACCACGATGACCGCCCGAAATCCGGCTTCACCCATGGCCGCACGCAACAGTGTGACGATCGGGTCCTTGTCGGCGCCCGACATCACGGCGCCCACATCGGGAATCGCCAGGATGAACGCCAGACAGACCCAGGTGGCGGCCGCGCCGCCGATGTAGATGGTCATGCGCATGGCCTTCGGGATCGTGCGGCTCGCGTCCGGTGTTTCCTCGGCCACGTCGCCGCAGGCTTCGAAGCCGTAGTAGCAGAACATGGCGGCGAGCGAAGAGGCGAGGAAGGCAGGCAAATAATTGCCGTTCGTGTGCACGATGGTGGTGTCGATCAGCGCTTTGAGCGGCTGATGGCGGGCAAACAACAGGAGATAAACGCCGACCACGATGGCGCCCACCAGTTCGCAGACGAAGCCGAACATCGCGACCCTCGCGAGCAGGCGCGTACCGCTCAAATTCAGTGCCGTGGTTATCACGATGAGCACCAGCGCAATGATGGTTGTGGCGATGGGAGTGCTGTCGACGCCGAACAATTGCGCGAGAAACGGCGCCACACCGGTCGCAACCCCGGCCATGGTGCAGCACAGGGCCCAGGCATAAACCCATCCGGCCATCCACGCCCAGCGTTTCCCCACCAGGCGGCGTGCCCAGGGATACAGGCCGCCGGAGATCGGAAATTGCGAGACGATTTCGCCGAACACCAAACTCACCATCAGCTGACCCACGCCCACCAAAATATAGGTCCACCACATGGGCGGGCCGCCGGCGACGAAGGAGGTGGCGAACAGCGTGTACACGCCGACCACCGGCGACAGATACGTGAAGCCCAGGGAGAAGTTTTCCCACTTCGATATGGTCCGATCGAAATGCGACACATAACCCAAGGCTTTCAATTGCTCGGCGTCATGATCCACGCCCAAGGCGGATTTGTCGGTCACCCGGTTTCCCTCACACGTACATGTTCCAGGACGATGGTCCGCTCGGACGTCATCTCACGAAGATCGGGGGGCTCGCGCCCCCCGGGATATTGCCCATCGAACGGCGCCGGCATGCTCAAAACTTGTACTGGAAATCCAGACCGATGGTGCGCGGCTGGTTGGTGGAGACTCGCGTGATCGCGTAGGTCTGCCAGGCAAAGACGGTGTTGTTGATGGTGAGCTCGGCCACTTTGTTGGTGAGGTTCGTGCCGAAGACGTAAGCCGCCCACGGGCCGCTGCTGACACCCGCACGCATGTCGACGAGATTGTAGCGCGGCAGAATTTGCGGAGACGCCGCTTGATCCCTGGTCGGCCCCACCAAGGAGCTGGAGACGCTGAACAGCCCGTTCAATGCATCCGTGATCGCTGTCTGGTAATTCAGCCCTGCGACCGCCGTGTACAGAGGCACACTGAGGACGCGGGTTCCGGGCGTGATTCCGGCGGCGACGGCATTCGGGGACGGGTCGTTGATCTCCGCCGTGTTGTAGGTACCGGAGAGGTCCAGCGTGAGTCCCGGCACGACCTGCGCCGACACTTCAAGCTCGGGGCCGTAGGATTTTGCGTTGCCCGCGTTGGTATTGTAGGGGTAGCCGCAGGTGAGAGAGAGCACCTGTTGGATATGGGTCCATTTGATGTAGTAAATGTCCGCATTCACCGTGATGCGTCGATCGGCGAATTTCGCCTTTTCGCCGATTTCGTAGCTCAGTACCGAGTCGGGACTGAAATTCGGCTGCGAGGATACCGAGACCGGACCCGCACCGCAGTTGTAGGCATAGGGATTCACCGCGAGCACCGTGGGGGTCGGAAGCGGTATGGGCAGATTGAAGCCGCCGGGGCGTGACCCCTTGGCGATGGTGCCGTACACGGTGAGATCCTTTGACGGCTCATACGCGAGATTCAGTTTCGGCAGCACCGCATTGCCGCTGGCGCTCTGCGTCAGAAGGGTGTGGTCCTGGTTGACGGATGCCGTTCCGAGGCCGGCCTGATCGGCGTGATTGTCGATTTGGAAGTGGAAAAAGCGGATCCCGGCGGTCAGTTTGAGAGCGTCCGTGAACTTGTACGTACCCTCGCCGAAGACGGCGCTCTGCTTCAAGACATTCGGATTGTTGTCGTTGAAGACGACGCCGTTCGGGTTGGCCGCCTGGGCGCTGGGATACGGGGGTAACGAGGGATCGGGAAACCGGAGTACGGAGTTGGCGGGAGCCACACTGGCCGCCGGGCAGTACCCCGCCACGGGGTTGGCTGCCGACGGCAGTCCGCAGGTCAGTGCGGTCGCGAATCCGGGCGCCTGGTTGGTGGTGATATAACCGGAGTCGAGCTTCGCATAGTAGAGGCCGGCCACCCATTCCAGCGTTTCCGAGTTCTTCGACGTCAGACGCACTTCCTCGGCAAACTGATTGGTCGGATCTGCTTCGACATAGAGATTCTGGATGAAATTCGGAACATAGACGCCGTTGACCAAGTGAGTGAGGTTGTTGATATTTTGCAGAGCCTCTGTGGAGTCGGTCGACTGCACGACGTCGCGCTTCCAGTAGCTCGTGGCGGATGTCAGCGTCGCAGGGCCGAGGTTGTACTCGACTTTCAGGCTCGCCATCTTGAAGGAGTCATAGTACGGTTCCGGCTGGTTATAGGGCTGATAGATCGCCAGGCCGCCGGGCTGCTGCTGAAGGTTGCTGTAGCCATCGGCGTCGATGCGCTGATACATCAAAGTGCCCGTCACCGACAAATCATCGGAGGGCTTCACGAGCAGGATTGCCCGCGCCGATGCGAATCGCTCCCTGTTGGCACCCTTGACCACCTGTTGCACGGGTGCGCCGGCGACATCGCCGCGATTACAGTAGTAGGCACAGAGGGCCGGAGCTCCGGGAGTACCGGCAGGAAGGGTCGGTGCAGGAAACTCGCCGGGCGGAGCGATGATGCGATCGATCCAGCCGCTGATGTATTTCGCCGTGGCGACCGTGCGCAATGCCGCGATGTCGCCGATCGGGATGTTCAGCATCAGGCTGCCGCCGCCGTTGGTGCTGCCATGGGATGTCTGGGAGACGGTCGTGTCGGTCGCGCCCTCGAGCGTGCCGAGTTTGGGTTGATTGGTCACGAGCTTGATGGTGCCGCCCATCGAGCCCGACCCATACAGCGTGCCCTGCGGGCCACGCAGTGTTTCCACGTGGTTCAGATCAAACAGGTCAGGGTCGATGACGGTCCTGCCGTTGAGCGCAACCGCCGACGCTGACAGCGGGGTCTCGTCGATGTAGAAACCCACGGTCGCTGCGGTACCGCCGCCTGCCGAGAGGCCGCGCATTTCATACTCGGTCTGGCCGGGACCCGCCGTGCGGAGCGAGATGCCGGGCACCTTGCCGACTAGATCCTCCACCGTCGCGATGTTCTCCTGGGCGAGATCGCCGGCGCCGAGCGCCGTCATGCTGATCGCCGTCGCTTGCACCGTCGATTCGCGCTTCTCGGCGGTGACGACGATCTCTTCCAACCCGGTATTCTCGGCGGGAGCACTGTCCGCGGGGGCCGCCGAAGCCGAGCCGCTCAGGGTCATGGCGCACAGAAGCGCGGGGACCACCGACGCTCTGATTCCCGCACGCGCATCCGCTGCACACAACAATCCTTTCATGTCCGATTCTCCCTACAGTTACGCCGATACCGATACGGCTGCGCGATGCTGATTGCGCACGAAAAATGCCGCCCATCTAACTTGATCCCCTCGCGCTGATCAGCGACCCGCAAGCGATCAGTAGACTCAATTCGTAACATAGGGTTTACTGACACGCAAGTTTATTGCACAAGAAGCACGGGAGAGCCGGGCCTCCGTGTTGCCGAAACGCTGCAATCCGGGACGGGCCCCGATGGTGTCTAATGCGTGGTTCGTACCGAAATCGTGAGGAGCGAATTTGCCGACGGTGATTCGTAGCGCGGCTGGCCGCACGCTTGCGGGGCACGTCCCTCATTCCGCGCCCTGGAATCAAGCGTGCAGCCCCCGTCGCACCGCCTGATCCTCGCGTCGGTGCTCTCGAGCAGCCTGGGCGTGGGGCTGATCTTCGGCTTTCAGCCGCCGCTGATCGCGCTCGCGCTGAGTCGGCTGGGGTCTTCGGGCTTTGTGATCGGCGCCGTGACCGCCGCCAGCTTGATCGCGGTGATCCTGTGCGGACCCTTCTACCCGCGCGCCATAACCCGTTTCGGCCTCAAGCGCTGCATCGTCGGCGGAATCGTGTTTGCGGCCGTCATACTGCTGCTCATGCCGCTTTGCCCAAGCGTGCCCCTCTGGCTGGCTCTGAGATTCATCGCCGGATGCGCCCTCGGTCTGGTCTGGATCGCCAGCGAGATCTGGATGAACAGTGTCAGCGGCACCGAGTCTCGCGGGGCCGTCATGGGGATATATGGTACGGTTTTTTCGCTCGGCATCGTGGCAGGTCCGGTGCTCCTGGAGTTCACCGGGACCCAGGGCGCGAGGCCCTTCGCGATCGGCGCCGCCTGTCTCATTCTGACGCTGCTGCCGCTTGCGCTGCTGCGCCAGGTCACGAGCGCTGCGCAGGAATTCACACCGCTCAAGGGACTGTCGGGCGCGCTCAGGACCGCGCCGATCGTGATGCTGGCGGCCCTCGTTGCCGGGTTGGTCGAGTCCGCGGACCTGACGCTGTTGCCGCTGTTTGGACTGCACTCGGGGCTGGATGAGCAGCCCGCGCTGCTGCTGGTCGCCGTATTCATGGCCGGCAATGTGGTGCTGCAGGTACCGATCGGCTTGCTCGCCGACCGCTATGGACGACGGACGTTGTTGGGAATCTGCGCCGTGACCAGCTGCGTCGGGCCTTTACTGCTGCCGGCGAGCTTGGGCGTCCCGCTGCTGCTTTGGCCCCTGCTCTTCGTTTGGGGCGGCACCCTGTATGCGTTCTACAGCCAGGGAGTCGCACTCCTGGGCGAAGAATTCGCGGTCGAAGATCTCGCGAGTGCAAACACCTTGTTCGTCATGGTCTATTGCTTTGGGGGTGTGATCGGACCCAGCGCGGGCGGCATCGCCATGGATCTCTGGCCCAGCCGGGGGCTGCCGGTCCTGCTGAGCGGCGCGGCCTTGCTGATGCTGGGCGGGCTGGCATTCGGGGTTGCACGGGGCGGCCGCAGGCAAACCGTAGCATAGGATATCCGCCGCTCAGAGCTTGACCATCACGTGCCGCGGTACGGTGTAGTCCTCGAGAGCATGGACCGACAGATCCTTGCCGTAGCCCGAACGCTTGAAGCCGCCATGCGGCATTTCACTGATCACCATGAAATGAGTGTTGATCCAGGTGCAGCCGTATTGCAGTCTCGCCGCCACGTTCATGGCCTTGCCCACATTCTGGGTCCACACTGACGAGGCCAGGCCGTATTCGGAGTCATTGGCCCAGGCGACGGCATCGTCCGCATCGGTGAAACGAGTCACGGATACGACCGGGCCGAACACCTCGCGTTGCACGATTTCGTCCGATTGCAGGGTGCCGGTCACGAGCGTCGGCTCGAAGAAAAAGCCTCCGCCTGCGCGCGCCTTTCCGCCCGTGGTGATTTCCACATGCCGGGCTGCCGCGGCGCGCTCGACGAACCCCGCAACGCGGGCGCGTTGTTCTTCGGAGATGAGCGGCCCCATCTCCACTCCGGCCTCTGTCTGCGCGCCCACCTTGAGCGAACGCACCGCACTGCTCAGCTCGGCGACCAATCGATCATAGATCTTGGCGCCGGCGTAGACGCGGCATGCCGCGGTGCAGTCCTGGCCCGCATTGTAGAAGCCGAAAGTCCGCACGCCGGCGACGACGGCGTCGAGATCGGCATCGTCGAACACGATGACGGGTGCCTTGCCGCCGAGTTCGAGATGGGTGCGCTTGAGGTTGCCGGCCGCGGCGGCAAGAACCTTCTGCCCGGTCGCCACATCGCCCGTGAGCGATACCATGCGAACGCGTGGATGGGACACCAGGGATGCGCCGACGGTCTCGCCGCGGCCGCAGATGATGTTGACGACTCCCTTGGGAAAGAGCTCGGCGAGGGCTTCCGCGAGCTTCAACACCGTGAGGGGCGTCTGCTCGGACGGCTTCAAAATCACGGTGTTGCCGGCGGCGAGCGCGGGCCCGAGCTTCCACGCGGCCATCATCAAGGGATAATTCCACGGCGCGATGGAGGCGACGACTCCGACCGGATCGCGCCGAATCATGCTGGTGAAACCCGGCAGGTATTCGCCCGCCAGGGTACCGTGCTGGACGCGCGCTGCGCCGGCGAAGAACCGAAACACATCGGCGATGGCCGGTATCTCGTCGTTGAGCGCCGCGGTCAGCGGTTTGCCCGTATTGTCGGATTCAAGCTTGGCGTAGGCGCTGCCCTCCGCTTCGATCCGGTCGGCGAGGCGCAGCAGCAGCGCCGCGCGGTCCTTGGGCGCAGTCTGGGCCCACGCCGGCGCGGCCGCTTCCGCTGCGGCAACCGCCGCATTCATTTGGCTCAATGTGGCTTCCGGCACCTCCGCGAGCCCTAGGCCGGTCGCCGGATCCAAGATGCGCTCGGCGGGGCCCTCGCCGGCAACCAGTTCCCCGTCGATCAACAGCTTGGTCTGCATCAGCCCGCCGCCGTGCGCTTTTTCTTGTCGACATCGTCGAAGGGCAGAGCATGCGCCGTCGCGGGACCTTTGACATTCTTGCCGCGAATCTGCAACGGCGTGCCATGAACGGCGGCGGGGACATCGAGGCGGGCGATGGCCATCGACTTGCCGGTCAAAGTCGACACCATGGCACAGGTGACGACACCCACCTTCTTGTCCCCCGAATACACCGGATCTCCCATGTCCGCGGGCGCCTTGCCGTCCAGCAGCAAACCGAAGATCTTGAAGCGCTCCTTTCCCTGCAGGCGAAAATGAGCGGCTGCGCCATTGAAGTCGTTCTTGCCCGGGCTCACGGTGAAATCGAGACCAAGCTCCCAGAGACTGTCGCCGGGCGGATCCTCGTCGAAGGGATACATCTGGGACATGTCGTACGGATAGAACAGCAGATAGCTCTCGACGCGCAGGTAATCCAAGGTGGTGAAACAGGTGGGAATGATGCCGAGCGGCTTTCCTTCGGTGAGGATGGTGTCCCAGATGACGCCTGCGTCTTCGCCCTTGCAAAAAATCTCGTAGCCGCGCTCGCCGGTGTAGCCGGTTCGCGAAATCGTCACGGGACGGCCGAACAACGTCGTCGGCACATGATGAAAATATTTGAGGTCGCGAATACCGGGAACATGTTTCGCGAGGAAATCGACCGCCACCGGGCCTTGCAGGGACAGATCGTGCAGATCATCGTCGACGATCATTGCGGCATTGCGGCCGACCACATGGTTGGCCAGGGTTTCATGACCCGCGCCGCTGCCGTGCACCACCATCCACGAGTTCGGCCCCAGGCGATACAGGATGCAGTCTTCGATGAAATGTCCGGCCTCGTTCAGCATGCAGGCGTAGGCGGATTTTCCTGGATAAATCTTGGTGACGTCGCGGGTGGTGGCATGATTCAACACCGCGGAGGCGTGCGGCCCGACCAGATACAGCTTTTTCAGTCCCGACACGTCCATCAGACCCGCTTTGGTGCGGATGGCCACGTGATCCTGGGCCACATCCTTCGAATAGGTCCACGCCGTACCCATGCCATTCCAATCCTCGAGCTTCGATCCAAGTGCCCGATGCCGATCGGCCAAAACCGAGGTACGCCAGCTAAGTGCCATAAAAGCCTCCTGAGTTATTCAATGTGCGGACGCAATATCCCGGCCTGCGTCCCCAGTTTCAAAATCCGACATTATTCCGGTGCGGTGCCCGGGGTGGTGGGCGAGCCGTCATCGAAAGGTGCCAGCCACGCCACCGCCGCGTCCCGATAACGCGTCAGTCCCTTGTAGTCGACCAGCGCGGGGTGCAGATCCCGGAGCACCCGGTGCACGCGGCGCGCCCATTTCGGCACCGTCGCCAGCTCGCGCAGGCTGATCAAATAGCAGCGGACGCCGAAGACGATGGCGTTGCTGCGCGGCAGGCGCCACAGTCCCTGCAGCTCCACCCGCAAATGAACGAGGTCGCCGGCATTCTGCGCCGTCACCGTGGCGCGATCCCTGCCCCAATGCGGATAATTTTCGGGCGAGGTATCCAGGCGCGGATGGATGGTCGTGGTCCAATTCAAGCGCCGCACCGGCTGGCCCAATCTCAGATTGAGCAAGAATTTCAGCGCGCGATCGAACACACCGAGTTCGTGAGCGAGCGGCACCGGTCCATGCCATTCCTTGAACGTCATGCCCAGATCGAAGTCCAAGGACCAGTCGGCCTGAGTGGTCACCATGCCGGCCTCGGCCCACAAATCCCCCGCGCGCTGGTCCATCACGACGAAGTCGCCCTGCGCCTGGCGCGTGATGTAGTCGAGAGGCTCGCGCGGCAGGGTGGCGGCATCGCCGAAGGTGAATCGTTGATCGATCTCGAGCGGACGATTGATCCAATGCCAGCCGTTTCCCTGCTTGGAGAGCGAGAAGTGTGCGGGATAGTCCCTGGCGAGGGATTCCATGATCAGTTCCAGGCAATCCCATTGTGAACTCATCATATGGGGCAGGGCCTGGTATCGAAGCGGTTCAGAGGCGAGAACGATCGCCCGCTCGCGGCATTCGGCGACATAGTGCTCGTCGACGTCGAAGGCGAACTCCGTGACCGAATCCGGCGGGCCCGGGAGATGCGGCTCGATGTTCACGGAGTACATGTAGCGGTCTTCGGGAAACGGCAGGGGAAATCGGCGAATCGCCCGCGGACTGTTGCGATAGCTGAAGTCGCCGCGGAAGGTCTCGTGCAGTTTAAATGTGGCGTTCATGCTTACGCCCTTCGGGCCAACTGTCTACGGGGTCGATGCGATCCCGTCAGTGTAGCGGCGCGAAGCGCGCCGGATGAGAGTTGTTCGTCGACATTCATGATGAGCTCCTAGAGGTCGAGGACCAGGCGCTTGCAGCGCGCCCGCGATACGCAGGGCATGATGCTGTTGCCCTTGGCCTTGTCCGACTCCGACAGAAAATGATCGTTGTGCACGAGCTCGCCGTCGAGTTCCAGCACTCGTGTATGGCAAAAGCCGCAGACGCCGCCGCGGCAAAGATAGGGCACCTCCACGCCGGCGGCCTCGATGCTTTCGAGCAGGCTTTGATCGTGAGGGACGTGCACGCTGATTTTTGCGCGGGCGAGGAACACCTCGAAGGCGTCGCCGACCGGCGGAGCGCTGAATTGCTCCCAATGGATGTGGCTGTCGGGCCAGCCGCAGGAGCGCGCGGTGTCGATGACGTGATGGATCATGCCCGCGGGACCGCAGACGTAGACATGGGTGCCCAAGGGTTGAGACGCAAGCAGCTTCTCGAAGGGGATCAACTGTCCTTCACTGTCATGGTACATGTGAAGCCGTTCGCCTTCGCGCCGGCGCAAGCGATCCAGAAACGCCGCGTGTTCGGCAGAGCGAACCGAGTAATGCAGCTCGTGGGGAACGGCTCCGCCGTGCAAGTCCTCGAGCTGGGCGAGAAAGGGCGTGATGCCGATGCCGCCGGCGATCAACACGTGCTTGCGCGCAATCTTGTCGAGGCCGAACAGATTCACCGGATGCGCAATTTCCAAGCGGCTGCCGACCACGATCCTGTCGTGCATGAAATGCGAGCCGCCCCGGCTTTCCTCCATCCGCCGGACGCCGATTTCATACGTGTCCAGCTGCTGCGGCGAGCCGAGCAGTGAATAGGGGTTGCGATGCACGCGTTCCGCGCCCTGCATCACCACGATGATGTGCGAGCCGCCCGAAAATGCCGGCAGGTTCCCGCCGCCCACCGCCGCGAGCTTGAAATGCTTGATCAGCGGCGTCACCTGCTCGATGCCGACGACCTCGACGGCGAGGGTCTGCGCGTCGTTCACAGGAACACCTCCTTGAGCGGCGGCAGTTCGCCCGGCGCCTCGGCATCCACCATGACGCCCATGTACGCCGCCAGACGGCGCGAATAGTGGTCGCGTACCAGCAGCCATCGATCGCACTCGATACATTGCACGATGTTGGTCCGTACCGTTTCGGTGGTGGCCCTGCAATGAATGCAGTAGACGCGCCGCGCCAAGGTGCCGCACTCCTCGGCGCGAATCTCATCCTTGTTGAGATTGAATTCGAGCGCGATTTTCATCACGAGCCCGATGAAACTTTCGGGACCGGCGACATAGAGGCGGGTGCCCATGAGGGATTTTCCCAGCGTTGACCTGAATTCCCCGAGCAGCGCGGGCGTGCCGCGGAATGCCTGCACGTCGGCGACCGCCGCCGCAAATCGCCCGATCTGCGGCGCCGAGTTGCCCGGACCGGTTGCGCCGGCGTCGCCGCCATCGGGCACGTACAGCACCCGCGTGTTTCTCAACACACCGGCGGCTGCCGACTGCATCTCGGCGATCACCCGCAGCAGGGGCTCGGCTCCCACGCCCATCCCGACCATCAAGTGGTGGCGGCCGCGCGTGTCCGCCTGAAGCGGCGCGTAGACGGGCTTGCTCTTGATCCCGGTGACCAGCATGGCTAGTACACCGCGAGCCGATGAGTCACGGCGACCACGGCGATTCCCAACACCAGCACGACATAGGGCCGGATTCCTGCCCGTTTGACGATGCGTTCGCCATTCACCATTTCCAGGTCATCCGCCATCTCCCGAGGAAAGACTCCCTTGTCTTGAACGAAATGGCGGTAGACGAACACCGGCACGATGAGCGCCGCGAAGATCAGGCCGGTCTCGAGAGTTCCGGCGCCGTAGACGTCCGCGCCGAACCCCATGAAGGCGAGATTCACGAAGGACAATGCGCCGCCGGCGGCGAGAATCCAGGTGGGAGCGCGCCAGGGTCTGTCCTGGCGCGGGCGGTCCAGCCGGTGAATCCAACCGGCGTTCAAATTCAGAAAATTGAAGATCAGATAGCCGATGTTGGCGGCGCCGATGATGAACACCGAATCGGACAGCAGCAGCAGCACGAGGTTGAATCCGAGATTGGTGAGCATCGCATTCGTCGGAGCGCCATGCGCGTTCACCTTGGCGAGGTATTTCGGCAGCCACCCGTCCAGCGAGGCCTGGTAGAGGGTGCGCGAGGAGCCCGCCATGGACGTCATGAGCGAGAGCACGAGCGCAAGAATCAGCATGATCACCACGATCACGCCGACCAGCCGGCCGGCATGAACCATTTTCGCCATGGTGGCCGCGACGCCCATTCCGCTGTAGATGTCGGGCGCCAGCATGCCGCCGTACTCCGCGGCCGTGGTCACATTGCCGGAGGCATCGACCACCGCGGGATGCACCAGAGTGCCCAATCCCAGATAGCCCTGGAAAGCGAACGGCACCAGGGTATACACGACCACGCACAGCAATCCGGAATAGAAAATCGCCTTGAAGGTATCGGTCTTGGGATTCTTGAATTCTCCCGTGTAGCACACCGCGGTTTCGAAGCCATAGGTGGACCAGGCAGCGAGGAACATGCCCGCTGCGAACACGGTAACCCCCGCCATATTCCAGGTGCCGTCGGCGACGCGTCCCAGGGCATCATGCGCCAATGGCGCGAGCGGAAAGAAGTTGGCCTTGACGATGTCGCCGGTCAGCAAGGGCACGATGCCTATCAGCAGCAGAGGGATCATCGCCGAAATACCCAAGATCTTCGTGGTGTTCGCCGATCGCAGAATGCCGCCGTCCTGGATGAACTTGACCGCCAGCAGGATGACGGCGCCGAGCACGAAGACGGCGTTGATGCGCAAGCTCAAGCCCGTCTTGAGGTATCCGAGATCGAGCAATGTCAGCTGCCAGGTGTTGATCGCCGCATCCGGAGCGAACAAGCCGCTCAATATGTAGCCCGCCGCCAATGCCGAGCCCGTCGCCTGCACGGGCGACCAAGCAAACCAGTTGCACCAGACGGAAATGGGGGCGACCAGCTTACCGTACCGAACCCAGGCGATCGCGCCGTAGATGGACGTACCACCCGCTTTGTTGGGGAAGAGGCCCGCGATCTCGGCGTACGTGAAGGATTGAATGAAGCCCATCGCGATCGAGGCCATCCAGATGACCCAGGACAGCTTGCCCACCGTCGCCGCCACGGCGCCGATCGAGAAAAGAACCAAGGGCGGCACGCCGCTGGCCACCCAGAATGCCCCGGTCCAATCGATGCCGCGCTCCAAGCCTGTACTCTTGGCGCCGGTATCGACGATGTCAGCTTCAGCAGTCGAACTCATGGTGATCCTTCTTGAATATTCACGGACGGGGTCGCCCCGACCCCGTTAATCCGCGCGTAGCGCATACAATTTCCGTAGTTCATCGGCGATCTCAAATACATCTCCCACGATGCCATATTTCGACACTCCGAAAATCGATGCTTCGGCGTCACTGTTGACGGCGACGATGGTGCTGACGTGCTTCATGCCCGCGAGGTGTTGAATGGCGCCCGACACACCCATGGCAATGTATAGCTTGCAGGCGCTCGCGGTCTTGCCCGACTGACCCACCTGGCGACTCTTCGGCAGCCAGCCCGCGTCCGCGATGGGCCGGGAGCAGCCGAGAGTTGCGCCGATGGCATCCGCCAATTCGCGAAATTGCGGCACCTTGGCCTCTTCGCCGATGCCGCGGCCGATGGTCAGAATGAACTCGGCCGCCGACATGTCGACATCGTCGCCGGCGCTCAATTCGATGAACTCGCGGCCCGCGGCGCGGCTCGGTGCCTGCGGCGCGTCGAATGCCGTTACCCGCGGAGAGGCTGCTTGCTCAGGGGCCTTGAAGACATTGCCGCGGATCGCCAGCAGCACCGTGCTTCGCCCAGGGAAGCCCACCTCGGCATTGACCTTCTGACCGTACCCGCCGCGCGTCGCCACCAGCTCGCCCTCGACGCGTTCCATCTTGAAAACGTCGGTGGCAAACCCCAGCCCGAGGCGTGCCGCGAGCGCGGCTGCATAGCCGAACGAATCGACACTGTGGGCGACCAGCACCACCTCCGGATTTCGCCGGGCGATCAGCGCGCCCGCCGCTGACTCGAAGGTGTCCGGGTCGAATTCCGAGGCCGGCACCTTGATGGTCACGATCTCGTCGACCCCCGCCACGCTCAGCGCCTCGACAAAGCTCTCCGGCGCCGCACTCAGGACCGCTACGGTGACCTCCTCCCCCGCGCGGCGTAGAACCTGCGCCGCGCTCACCAGTTCCAGCGACACCGGACGCAGTTCCCCGCGCCGTTGCTCGGCGATGACGAGAACGCCGCTCATGCTCCCGCTCCCTTGAATTCTCGAATGATTTCAGCCAGGCGCGCCGCCTGCTGGGCGGCGTCGCCGTCGATGAGCTGCGCCCGGCCCTTGTCCGGAACGTACATGCGGCGGACACGCGACGAGGAGCCGGCTTCGCCGACGTCGGCGGCGCCCAATGAGACATCCGCCAAGGACAACACCTCGATCGGCTTTGCCGCGGCCTGCTTGATGCTGCGCAAGCTTGCGTATCGCGGTGTGTTGATGCCGAGCTGGATGGTCAGCACCGCGGGACATTGAATCTCGACTTCATGCAAGAGACCGCCCTCCAGCTCGCGCCGGAAGACGGCTGATCGGGCTCCTGGAGAGTAGGCCAGGCTGGTCACCACCGCCGCATGCGGCCATCCCAGAAACGATGCGGTGGCGATGCCGGTCGACGCAAATGACTGATCGGAGGATTGCACGCCGGCGAACAGCATCTGCGGTGCTTCACGTCTGGCCACCGCCGCCAGCACTCGCGCGATGGCGATGGAATCAGAACCCTCTATGCCTGAGTCCCATACGCGAATCGCCCGGTCCGCACCCTTTGCCAGGCACTTGCGCAGCGACTCATCGACTTCGTCGGATCCTACCGAGACCACGACCACTTCCATCGGCTCAGATTGGCCCTCTTTGATCTTGACCGCTTCTTCCAAGGAAAAGTCATCCCATTCGTTCAAGTCACGAATGAGAAAATCCGGGTCGACATCGCGCCCGTCGTCGCGGATCGCAAAATCCTCATCGAGCGCCGCGACTTGCTTGACGGCCACCAGAATCTTCATCGAAATTCTCCGTGCCGGATACTCAGGCATCGATGCCGGGAATTTGCCTCATCCGTGACGTGAGAGTATGTCAAGCCGGCACCTCTTCGGTCCGGCGCGCGGGAACGGCTTCGCGAATGAGTTCTATGAGTTCCCTGACCACGAATTTGCCCTCGTTGCCCGTGGTTTTGAGTGCGTCCTCGAACATGGTGAGATCCTTCGGGCAGCTGACCACGTAGACCTCGAGCCCGGGGATCGCCGCCGCCTCTTTCATCCGGTTCTGCGCCGGCTTTTCCGAGCCCACCGGATCCGGGATCCAGATCCGGCCGCCGCCGGCGCCGCAACAGAAGGAGTTTGCCTTGCAGCGGCCCATTTCGACGAGCTCGCAACCAAGCAAGGCCAGAAGTTCTCGCGGCGCGTCATAGCCCTTGTTGAACCGCCCCAAGTGACAGGGATCATGAAAAGTCACGCGGTATTTCAGCGGGTGAGTGACCTGCAAGCGCTTCTCGGCGAACAATTGTCTTACCAGTGTCGTGTAATGCTGGACTTCGAACTTGCCGCCGAAGTCCGGATATTCATGGCGAATGGTATTGAAGGAATGAGGATCGGTGGTGACGATGGATTTGAACGTCGCGCCCGAAAGTGCGGTGACATTGGCCGTCGCCAGCACCTCGTACAGCCCTTCTTCGCCGACCCGTCGCACATCGTTGCCGGCGTTCGACTCGCCGTCATAGAGAATGCCGAAATCGACGCCCGCTTCGTTCAGGAGCGAGGCGAAGACCTGCGAGACTTTCTGATTGCGCGGATCGAAGGAGGCATAGTCACCGACGAACCAGAGCACATCGACCGGCCCCTTGCGCGCGTCCTTGACCGGGAAGGGCAGGGCCTTGCTCCAGGCACCGCGCTTGCGCTTCGATTCGCCGAATGAATTGCCGGTCTTGTGAATCGTCTGCAGCGTCTTCGTGAGCAGCGGATCCATGGCTCCGTCTTCGACCAGTTTGCGGCGCATCTGCACGATGATGGGCACGTGTTCCACGGCGACCGGGCAGATCTCGACGCAGGCCATGCAGGTGCGGCATGACCAGAGGGTTTCCATGGCCACCTGCCCGGGCGCCTTGCCGTGGATGTCGAGTTCGGCCGCCGCCGGAACGGCGCCGGACTCGAGTGTCGCCTGGGCAAACTCGCGCAAGCTCAAGATCACGTCGCGCGGCGACAACGGTGCACCGACCGCCCGGGCCGGGCAGGCTTCATGGCAGCGGCCGCACTTGGTGCAGGCGTCGAGGTTCAGCAGCTGCTTCCAATTGAAATCGGTGATTTTCCCGGCGCCCGCCTCGACCTGCGAGTCGGGAACCCGCGGCAATTTCTGGGCCGCCAGCGGGTCGCGCACCATCAACGAGGCGGCCGACGTGAAGATGTGTTTGACCTTGGAGTAGGGGATGAGGGCGATGAGGATGAGCGCGATCAGGCCGTGAAACCACCACAAACCATGGCGGAGAAGGCCCCCGCCATGCTCGCCCAGGCCTGCCGCACTCATGCCCTCCGCCAGCAGCGCCCCCACGGGGGACCACCAACGGGTGTCCCAGACATCCGCGCGGCCCTGCAGCCAGACCAGCCTCGCCGCTTCCAGCACATAGCCCGTGACGGCGATGATCAGCAGCAGCCAAAGGAATGCCCAGTCTTCTCTGCGATACTGCGGCCGATCGAAATCCGGATCGCCCGCCACCCGGTCCGGCCGCGCATAGTCGAGCTTCGGCAGCCGCATCCAGCCGCGCCGATACATCATGTACGAGAGCCCGGCGATCAGCGCGACGCCGGCCGCGTCCAGCACCAGCGAGAACACCAGATAGAACCCGCCGTGCCAGAAACGGATTCCAAACAGAGGCTCGAGAATGTCGTATTCCAGCGTGATGGTCGCGGTACCGGCGAACAACAGCATGAATCCGTAGAAAATCAGGCGATGCGCGCCGCCCGCTCCCCGGTCGCGGCGGTCGATGGTGCGGTGACTCAGCACCGAGGAGAGCATCGCGCCGAACCTGGCCCAAAGACCGCCCTCGAGCTTCAGCGCCGCGCCGCGCCGATACTTGCGGATCTGCACGTATCCGCCGTAGAAAAATATCGCCAGCGCGCCGTAACCCAGCAAGTAGAAGAGCCGCACCTCGGCTGTTCCGAACGCCTCGAAGAGTATCCGAGTGACAGCGTCGGCGCGGCTCACGGTCAGGTCTTGTACTCGAGCTCGAACTTACCGCCGGGCATGTGCGACGTGCCCCAGACCGCGACTTCGCGCTTGTACGGCAGCGGCGTCTGCGCCTTGGGTTCTTCTATCTCGCGCGCCAGGCGCTGGCCCGTGAAGGTCGCGTCGGCAATGAGACGCGGCGCTTCGGCGTCGCCGATCAAGTACACATCCTTGACGC
>WNFQ01001146.1_pt1 | contig 20256 bp, 17 predicted proteins | sample 5400171 | NCBI WGS metagenome assembly WNFQ01 (sample SAMN13153356, study PRJNA577476) | soil metagenome | isolation source: 20 cm soil under Madrone tree | place: USA:California | collected 2016-06-14 | reverse complement strand
TTTTCGGAAACATGCTGCCCGTGTAGAACATCAGACCGAGGTCTGCCGCATGAGCGGCCTGTTCAACTTCAGGGAAAACCACATTGGCGGGCGGGGTATCGTTCTTGTATTCGACGGTGCGCGTGCGACCGCCGCCATACCAAGGAAAGCCGAAATCCTGACCAGCATTGGCGATGCGGTTTATTTCGCCCGGGGGTTGGTCGTCGCCCATGCCATCGACCTGATTGTCGTTGGTCCAGAGCGACTTGTCCTTAGGGTGGAAGTCCATGCCGACCGGGTTGCGCAGTCCAACCGCATAGACCTCGCGGTTTTTGCCGTCACGGTCCATGCGGATAATCCCGCCGATGCCGAGCTTGCGGTACATATCGAATTTCTCTTTTGCCGGCACATTGTAGGGCTGACCTAACTGAATATAGAGCTTGTTGTCCGGGCCGACCCGGCATGTTCGCGCCGTATGGTTATAGCTCTCCTCGGACTTTGGGATCAGCTCGCCTTCGGGAACGACGACACCTGCAACGACGTCCGCGCTCTCATAGAAGAATTCGGCTGCCGCATATTCCAGCACACGATTTTGCTCGGGGATGTAAAGGAAGCCGTCCTTCGAGAAGCACCCGCCATTGGGTATCTTCTTTGGCAGGGTCGGGGCGAACTCCTTGACCTCGTCGCCCACGCCGCCGCGCGCGCGATCGGTCACCACCCAGACTTTTGACTTCCGCGTACCCACGAATGTCGCGACGCCCTGTGGGCCAACGGCAATATGGCGGGCGTCCGGCACGAGCGCGTAGAGTGAGATGTGAAAGCCTGCCGGAAGCTTAATCTTGGTCAGGTTCTGCTTGACCTGATCGGCTTTTGGACCGGTCTGCGGGACCTCCGGCCAATCGGCGGTGCTGCCCGTGTGGTGCATGGCGCCCAATGTTTCTAGGGCGTTTGGCGCCGGCGGTGCCGGCTGCGCGGCCACCGGCCAAGCAGCCAGCGTGAATAGTGCCACCGTCGTTTTCCAATGAAGTTTCATCGATACCTCCCTGGGATGCCCCCAATTCTAACGGGCGAGCACCCGCTGTCGGGGAAGGAAGACATCAATGCGCCGGTCCGGAAAATTGTCAAATGGTAAGCGTTATATGGACGACCCGATGCCGCATTCGCACCGAACTTGTGGAGCGCCCACACGGTTCTTAATAAAAAAGAGAAATTGGAAGCTGGGTATTGGTCGATTCGTCGGGCCGACGCGCAGCAAAAATGAATTCGAATCTATTGAATGCCTTCGGTCACGCCGAGATCGGCAGACGGGAGCAACAGTGGGCGCCGGGTTTGTCGGGCAATTGCAAACCGAAACACCGGGAAACTTCGTTGCGAAGCCGCCGCCGGCCGCGCGGCTCCAAGAACGGCACGAAGTGGGATGGCGCTCTGGGGCCGTCGCGAAGGCGCTTACTTGCGTGCTGCGCAGGCGTACATGTTGATTTCCATGCCAACCGGCACCTCAACGATCTTCGGTGTTTTCCAGGTCATCAGAGAACTCCAAGTTCGCGGCACGGTTGCCGCATAAATATGGTAACGCCACACCGGAAGTGGCGCAAGCCTGCATCTTCTTCTCTCGTTCAAGCAGGATGAATTAGAGCCTCACAAAGAACGGATCGATTGAATGTCGATTTCATCGCGTCACTCCCTATGCAGCCTGGCGGCTGCCCGTGTTGCTTATTTTGAACGTTTCGAGAGACGAACTTTGGCTTGCTTGAGATGGATCAGACCCTGAAACGTTATCACATCCGTTGAGGGAGAGAAGCGCGCCGCTCGAGTCGATGAGAGCAAAAACAAAGTGAGAAAAAAATTTCTTTCGACCGGTTTTACTCGAAACAATTTTTGCGGACGCTGCAATGCGGAATCGACATTGCCCCGCACCTCTCGTGTTACCAACTGTGCTTACGTCGAAGGCAGACTCACTATCGTTTCCACTTACGCTATAGCGGCCGAGCTTGCGAATGGGCCGGCGACTAGTTGGGGATTCGACTAGTGGCGCGAAGGCGCGGGGCGCGTTCGGCTGGAGACCAAAGCATCTGGATCCGGCGTGAAATCGGGATGCTGCCGCGGAACCCGGATGCGATTATCGCGCGCTTTTATCTCCGGGTCACCGTTAGTTTTCCGCCGCCTTCATTGTTGCGGTAGAAAACATCGTAAAGCCCGGGAATGCCGACCACAGCGTCGTTGACGAAAACAAATAATTCGCCCTTACGGGTCGGCCGGATGACCTCTTCGATCGTGCCGTCCTCTGGATCCGGATCAAGGAACACTTCCTCGCCGCCGGTCGCGCCGTAGCGCAGGACCAGCCGGAACCATGGCCGCGTCAGTTCACGGCGGAGCGGAACGCCAAGCATGAGCAACACGCGCTGATACCAGGCAGGTGCGTCGGTGGTATAGAACCCGCCGAGTTGTGACGGGATGTCGTCGTCGCGCCACTGCGATGTCGCCTTGATCGCTATGTAATATTTCGCGCCATTGCCCTCGACGGCAATGCCGGTCCTGTTGCAGAGGTTCGAGGTGGCGAAATCCACCTCGCGCTTTTCGCCCCTGGCGAGGCCGCTTGCCGTGCCGTCTTCAACGCAGGTCCAGCCAGCAACGTCCTGAACGTTGTAAAGCAGATGGCTGGCGAAGGTGGCCCCGAGGTAAACGAATAGCAGTGCAAAGAAAGCCGGCGCCCATTTCCGCTTCAACCCTTCGCGAAGCGCTATATAGTGTCTATTACTACGAAGCCGGTAGACGGCATCGTCCGGAAGACCCGATGGCGCAGAGCTAACGCGCCGCCAGATCGACCCCATGCGGTCCAATATCTGCGACGCAATTCTGGCTCCGAGCCAGGTCAAGCCGGCCACGAGAAGCAGCAGGACTACGAACTGGCCGGGGCTGCGCGCGAAGCCGTTGATCCAGGTTTCGGCAAAGCCGGGCAGGAAATTACCGACAATGCGGATGAGGTCGGACACCCATCGAATTGGACTGACATACTCGTCGGAGCGGGGCGCCGAGCGGAGCAGCGGATACGCGAACAACCACGCCGTGGCGCCGACCGTTGCGAAATACACGATTCGGCGTTTCCAGATCTCGTTCCAGATATGCTCCTGCGCGTCCGCGCGGGCCTTCGCGTCGTTGTCGGTCTCGAAGCCATACTGATCCGGCGTGACGATCGCACCATTTTCCTTGACGACATCGTAGGTCGACGGCAAGCCGACCGGTGCATAGGCGTGGGCATGATTGTCGATCCGCCGGAAGACGCTTTCGTGGATCTTCGGCCGCTCGATCACGACCTCGTCGTCTTCCTTCTTGGAATATTGCGCGTTGCAAAGCTGCACCAGTTTGCGCGGCCCGTAACGGTAGTAGCCACCAAGCCCCTGGCGCGGATCGTAGATGCGGCCATCCTTGTCGCGTTTCGAGATCGCGTTCTTGAACGTATCGGGGTCCGCCGGCGGCGTCGCGGCATCCGACTTGAACTTCAAACCGCAGTGCTGCGCCTCGGTGATCATCCAGACAAACGGAATGTAGGCCAGCGTATCGTCGGGATAGCCGCCGCCGACGTTGGAATGCACGCCGGCGAACCAGACCTGGCTGATTTGCTCGTCCTTGACGAAGCGTTCTTTATCCGGATCGAATTCCCCGGGAGGCACGATCCGCTCGTTCCATAGTTCGGGATGAAACGTCGTACGCTCTTCATCGAGTGCGAGGGCTTGGCAGGCGCGCATCACCCGCTCCCGGTCGAGCGTGTGGTTCGGGAGCTCCAGCGGCCAGATCCATTTGCTGATGCCGCGCGTCATCTCATCCAATGGCGCTCCGTACGCAGCAACGGTGTCCCAGACGCCGATGAAGCGAATCTTTCCCACCGGGCGATTGTGGGCCTTGTCGTAATCTTTCGCCAGAAACAGGTCGCGGATCGCGCGGAAAGCATCCTCGATGTGCCAGAGCTCCCTCCGATACTGACGGTAGGCCGCGCGGGACTTTCTGTCGAGTTCCGCTTCATTCTGAGCCGACACCAGGCCCTGATTGAGAATCAGGCCGATGACGACGCGAATCGTGAAGGCGCCACGGCTGAATCCGAATCCGTAGATGTGGTCGGTGTCGTCGCGATAATTACGGCATGCGAATTTGTAGATGTCGATCACGTTGCGCTTCAGGCCGAAGCCGAACGCCCCGCCGAGAATCGCCAGCGGCTTGAACGACGAAGTGCCGACGCCGTCGTCATAGAACGCGACCTGGTCCGAACTGGAAAGGTCCAGCGCCTCGAAGGTGCGCCAGACATTGGTGCGCCAGACCTTCGCCGCGGAATTGCCCGTGCCGTCGGAGAGCAGAACAATGTTTCGGCTCATGGGATTGCCCTCGCCGCATCACGAAACAACTTTGCAACCTCTGGTGTCGGAGCATTGCATTTCCATACCTGACAGCAAAGGCTTTCATCGTCGGCGATCAGGAATCGCGGATGTGACGATTTTAGTCGAACGGGCATAGAGCAACAAAGCCGCCAAGCGGCGGCTCGTCATCAAGTTATGCTTTGCCAACAAGAAAATCTGGAGCGGGCGAAGGGGCTCGAACCCTCGACCCCGACCTTGGCAAAAACCAGCATCAATCCACCTGCAAACCGGCAGCCTTGATCGGACCTTCCCAGCGCGCGATCTCCTCAACCACATATTTGGCAAGGTATTCGGGCCCGCGCCGCTCAGGTGCAATGCCGACTACGCCGATGGCGTTAAACCGTGTCTTGATCGCAGGCGTGTCCATTGCGGCATGGGTTGCCTCGTTCAGCTTGGCCACAATGTCCTTCGGCGCGCCTTTCGGCAGGAAGAAAGCCGTCCAAGTCACGACATCGTAGTCCGTGATACCCTGCTCGTGCGCGGTCGCAAGCTCCGGCATCAGCGGCGTTCGCTCGCGCGACAACAGCGCGAGGGGCTTCGATTGCTTTGCGGCGGCACGCGCCACAGAGTTAGCTATGTTGCCGCACATATAATCGATGTGGCCGCCGATCAGGTCGTTCGCGGCAGGCCCGCCACCCCGATAGGGAACGTGGGTCACGTCGACGCCGATCCTCGCGTTGAGCAGCGCACAAGCAAGATGCGTAGTTGATCCAACGCCTGCCGAGCCGTATTGCATCTTCGTGCCGTTCTGTTTAAGCAGCGCGATAAATTCCGCAAGGTTGTTGGCGGGCAGGTCCTTGCGGCCTTCGAGCACCATCTGGCTGTCAGAGAAGAGCGTGACAGGGGTGAAGTCGCTCACCGCATCATAGCGGCGCTTTCGGTATATCGATTGATTGTAGGCGTGGGTGCCAACACTCCCGAGCAGCACCGTATAGCCGTCCGGTTTGGCATTGATCACGTGTTGTACGCCGATGATGCCCCCTGCGCCGGTCACGTTCTCCACGATCACTGACTGGCCGAGCAGTTCGCCCATCCGCGCTCCGATGATGCGGGCCATCGTGTCGAATAGGCCACCGGCCGCGTAGGGCACCACGATGGTGATGGGCCGCGCTGGATAGGGTTGCGCTTCCGCCGCAACCGACCAGACCGCCGCCCCGGCAGCCACCAGCAACGCAAGACATCGTCCTGTCATGCATCGCTCCCGATCTTGGAGAGCTCCGAGCGTTAGAGATTAAGCCTGTCTTGCGCCGCGGCGGGCTTCTTTTTGCCTGCGTACCGGACAGAGTAGGGGAGGACAGGGGTGTCCCCCTCGTTTGTCCCCCTAGTATGGGTTTTTTGGCTGTTTTCGGCACTACGGAAATCCGAGAAGTGCCCGGTTTTATTGACTGGAGCGGGCGAAGGGGCTCGAACCCTCGACCCCGACCTTGGCAAGGTCGTGCTCTACCACTGAGCTACACCCGCATCCGAGAGATTGGCGGCGATCTCTCGCCGGCAATGGGCAGAGCTATGCCAAATGCTGCCCGTGAATGCAACAGGCCACGCGGTGACCGGGAACAGGCCCGATCGACCGGCCATAATTGCGCGATCGGCCCGCAAATCAGCCCAAAAGCAGCCGGGCCGGGTTCCGCCGATTGCAAATTGGGCCGTCAAGCGCCAATTAGGGCCGGGACATGCTAAAACAGACCCGATCCTTCACACATAGGCGAGGATTCCCGTGACGATAGTAGAGCAGGGCAGCGGAGCGGCGCCGCAGGCGGCACCCGATCTGATCAAGGAGACAACCACCCAGACGTTCGTGAAGGACGTCATCGAGGAGTCAAAGCGGCAGCCGGTGCTGATCGACTTTTGGGCGCCATGGTGCGGCCCGTGCCGCCAGCTCACGCCGATTCTCGAAAAGGCGGTCCGCGCCGCAAAGGGCAAGGTCAAGCTGGTCAAGATGAACATCGACGAGCATCCGGCCATTCCGGGCCAGATGGGCATCCAGTCGATCCCGGCCGTGATCGCCTTCGTCAACGGCCAGCCCGCCGACGGTTTCATGGGCGCGGTGCCAGAGAGCCAGGTCAACGCTTTCATCAACAAGGTCTCGGCAGGCATGCCGGCCGCTGGCGAGCCTAATGTCGCGGAAATTCTCAAAGAGGCCGAAGCGGTTCTGGCGGAGGGCGATCCCGCCACCGCCGCGCAAATTTATGCCGAGGTGCTGGCGGCAGACCCGACCAATATCGCGGCGCTGGCGGGGCTTGCCAAATGTTACGTCGCGACCGGCGCCATCGAGCAGGCCAAGCAGACGCTGGCCATGGTGCCGGAATCGAAGCGCAGCGACGCGGCAGTCAAGGCCGTGCAGGCGGCGATCGATCTCGCCGAACAGGCCAAGGCGCTTGGCCCGGTGAGCGAGCTGGAACAGAAAGTCGCCACAAACCCGCTCGATCATCAGGCGCGATTCGATCTCGCGACCGCACTCAATGCTAGCGGCAAGCGCGCTGAAGCCACCGATCAGCTGCTCGAGATCGTCAAGCGCGACCGCAAATGGAACGACGATGCCGCGCGAAAGCAGCTCGTGCAGTTCTTCGACGCCTGGGGGCCGGCCGATCAGGCCACCATGGATGGACGCAAGCGGCTGTCGACGATCTTGTTCTCGTAGCGCGTATTCCGCAAAGGTGGATACCGGTCTTGCGGTCAGAGCACGCGCCAAGCTAGTATTTTGAAGGCTAGCACTGGGGCCGCAGATGCCGATCAATGCCGAATATCGCGGGCCCGGCGACCTTCCCGAGGTGATACCGGTGTTTCCGCTGCCCGGAGCGCTGCTGCTGCCGCGCGGCCAGATGCCGCTCAATATTTTCGAGCCGCGCTATCTCGCAATGGTGGACGATGCGCTGCGCGACGGTCATCGGCTGATCGGCATGATCCAGCCGGACGTTTCCCACTCGCGGGACGAGGACAAACCGAAGCTGTTTCGGGTCGGCTGCGTCGGGCGCATCACCCAGCTCGCCGAGGCCGGCGACGGCCGCTACATTCTCGAACTCACGGGCATCGCCCGCTTCAAGGTGATCGAAGAGATTGCCGTGCAAACCGCATACCGGCAATGCAAGGTGGACTATTTTCCCTACCTCGACGATTTCACCGCGCGCAAAGGCGAGGAGGCCGTCGACCGCGAGGCGCTGCTCGCGGTGCTGACGGATTTTCTCAAAGCCAATAATCTCAAGGTTGACTGGGAGGGCGTCGAAAGCGCGCCCAATGAAGCACTGGTCAACGCGCTGGCGATGATGTCGCCCTACGGACCGCCGGAAAAACAGGCAATGCTCGAGGCGCCCGACCTGAAAACGCGCGCTGAAATCCTGATCGCGGTCACCGAGATGGATCTCGCCAAGAAGCGCACCAGCGGCGACCCGCCGCTGCAGTAATACAAAGCCGACCACCGAAGATTTGAAGCCGCAGGGCCGGCAACCTCTGCGGTTCTTGCCGAATTGGAAGGTTCTGGCGCATGATACGAAAAAGCGGGAACCGTTTCATCGGATCATGTCCTGATCGAGATCTGGCATTCGGAGCAACTCGTGTCGTCTCCGAAGGAAATCGAAATCAAGCTGCAGCTGCCATCCGCGAATTTCGCGCGGCTTCGGCGCGTGCCCTTGCTCCGCCGGGCAACCAGGTCGAAGCGAAGCGAAAATCAGGTCTCGGTCTACTTCGACACCAAGCGTCTGAAACTTAAGGGCAGTGGACTGACGTTGCGCGTCCGGCGCACCGGCAATCGCTATATTCAGACCATCAAGTCGGATGAGGGAGGCCTGTTCGAACGCGGCGAATGGGAAGCGGCGCTCGACGACAGCCGGCCGAACCTGAAACGCGCAGATGCATCGGCACTCGAACCATTGGGAATCAAGAAACTGCGCAAGCAATTGCGCCCTGTGTTCGAAACTCGCGTGCAGCGCACGAGCTATCCGCTTACACGCAAGGACTGCGACATCGCATTGACGATCGATCGCGGCGAAATCGATGCCGGCGACAGGACGCTGCCGCTGTGCGAGGCAGAGCTCGAGCTGAAGCGGGGCAACAGAGCATGTCTGTTCGAGTTCGCGCGAACGATCGCACGCGCGACATCCGGCGAACTTGCCGTCAAAAGCAAGTCTCAACGGGGCTATGAACTTCTGGCCCGCGAGGACGCCGCGGTCGCAAGGGGCGAAGCCGTTGACATTGCGCCGGACATGCCGGCGAGCGCCGCGTTCCGATCGATTGGATTTGCCTGCCTCAAGCAGATAGTCGCCAACAAACCGGCAGTCCTTGCCGGAGACCCCGAGGGCATCCATCAAATGCGCGTCGGGTTGCGACGCCTGCGGGCGGCGATATCGTTGTTCTCGGATATTGTCGCGGAAGCGGAAGTGCGCGACATCAATCGGGAACTGAAATGGCTGACACGCGAACTTGGTCCCGCGCGCGAATTCGACGTTTTCCTGACCAGGGTCGTGGCGCCGCTCGAAAAGAGCCATGCCCGATTGACCGGGATGCGAAGCCTGTCGAACGATTTGGCGGACCGGCGTGACGCCGCCGTCGCGCGCGCATTGACGGCGGTCTGTTCGCGGCGATTTCGCGACTTGACGCTCAACCTCGCCGCATGGCTCGACGTCGGCGGCCGGCGCGAGCCGCGAAGCGAACTCTCGCGCCAGCGTCGGGAGCAGCCAATCGAGACGCTGGCCCGCGCGCAACTGACGCGACGCTGGAAGAAGATTCGCAAACGGGGCCGCTTGCTGGCAAAACTCGATGCTCGGGCGCGGCACAAGCTTCGAATCCAGGCGAAAAAATTACGTTACGCGGCGGAGTTCTATAAGACGGTGTTTCCCGGAAAAAAGAAGCAGAAGCGTCGCGAGACCTTCCTGTCGGCGCTGAAGGACATGCAGGATTGTTTCGGTGATTTGAACGACGTCACCGTGCATGAGAAGCTCACGACCGGGATCGCCAAGGCGTCGATTGAACGGTCGGCAAGGCCGTCCCGACGTGTATTCGCCGCCGGCTTGCTGACGGGGCACGAGGAGGCGCGGTTCAAGCCGTTGCTCGCGGCGGCAGAGCATGCCTACCGCGATTTCAAAAAATTAAGGCCATATTGGCATTAGCCCGGTTGCGCCGGCCGGGTCATCACCCGGTTGCGGCGGCGCGGGCATTTTGTTCAGGCGCCGTCAGCCGCATCAGCATGACGGTCACGACAAGCACGCCCAGATAGACCAAAAGCTGCATTGCCGTCGGCTGATCGGTATAGCCGATCAAGGTGTGCATCGCCCGCCCGGCGATACTCTTGTCCGAAAGCAGCCAGCCACTGTCCCAGGCCACCGTATCAAGAGGCGTAAGCCAATTGGCGCGTTCGAGGAATGCTACCGACTGCGCCGCCATGCCGGCCGCAAGCAATGTGATCAGGACCGTCGTGGTCGCGAACAATGCCCGCGGCGGGATCCGCATCAGGCCAAAATAGGTTAGCAGACAAACGGCTGCTCCAAGCGCCAGACCGATGATCCCGCCAAGTGCGAGGCTTAAGGCCGACCCCCCGTCGGATGCGGCGACGCCATACAGGAACAGCGCGACCTCGCTGCCTTCGCGCAAGACCGCGACTCCGACCACCACAGCCAAGGCCAGCAGCGGTTTGCTTCCGTCCGCGACTGCCTGTCCGACCGCGCGCATTTCTCCGGCCATTTCCCTGCCGTGCCGCGCCATCCACACGTTGTGCCATGTCAGCATGACCACGGCGACAGCCAGGATCGCCGCGTTGAACAGCTCCTGCCCCATGCCGGCAAATAGCTGGGACAGTGCGCCGGCAAACGCGGCGACGACGCAGGCCGCAAGCGCCCCCGCCACCACGCCGCCGCCAATCCAGCGATTGCGATGCCGAACCGAGCCGGTCACCGCTAGCACGATACCGACAATCAATCCGGCTTCGAAGACCTCGCGAAACACGATGATGAGTGCGGCCAGCACGGAACCCTCGCCTATTGCACAACCAAGGCGCCGCGCGCCTTTTCGTCGAAGTCATCGTAAAATTCGTAGCGTCCGGGTTTCAGGGCCCGCACATTGATGACACCTTCGCTATTGGCGGCGACCACCTTTTCGACCCGCAGCGACTTGCTTTCAAACTCCATGGCCTTGGGGTCGAGGTTCTTGACGCGGACTGCGATGGGTTTGTCGGCGGGCGCGCGCAGCTCGCTCGGCTGGAACTGGCCCTTGGAATAGGTCACTTGAAGCTCGGTCGCCTGTTGCGCCTGGGACGGAGATATTGGCAGCACCGCGATTGCGCAAAGCGCGGCCAGGATCGGTATCCTCATTGTGAAAACCATAGCAGACCCCTGTGAGCGTTTCCGGGTTTGAGAAGATCAAAATTCGACGGCGAACTTAAGCCTGGCGCGATTGCGCTGGAACTCCGCCAGGTTGAGCGAGACCGGATTGCCAACCTCGCGCCCCCAGACCTGGGTATTCCAGGCTGCGGTCATGAACATTTTCGGCGTGAACTGCACATAGAGCGTTGGTCCCAGCAAGACCGCGTCACCGGTGAAAGCCGTTAAATTGGCGGCGTCGTAGTGCCTGAGATACCAGACCTCTCCGCCGACGACGACATTCGACGCGATCCGAAGCGACAGCGCCGCCGAACCACCGAACTTGGCCTCGCGTTCGGTGTCGCCGGCCAAAGTCTGTGTGATCTCGGGTTCGTAGAGCAAATTGAACCCCGCAAACAGGCGATTCTTCAGAAGTTCGAGATCGGCGTTGATAGTGGTTTCGAATTCATAATTGTGCACGCGTTCGCCGCCGGTCTCATCGATCCGCCGCACCGTAGGCTCGAATGCCAGCGTGACCGCCAGCGGATTGCTCGAGGTGCGCTCGATCGCAAGATAGCGGAATTCCGCAAACACTCCACTCAATGCGACCTGACGCCGGTCATCGAGATCGGTCACACCGCCGACAGTGTGGGTCGATCCGAGCGCGCCGAATTCGATCTGGATGAACTGGGTCGGGGTAAATTCGAATTCGAATTTGGTTTCGGTCGCCGCGTAGTGGCCATCGCGCTTGCCGAACCGGCCAATGCTGTCGACGGTGAATTCCTTCTCGCCCTCAAGGCCAATGCCGGAACCGGTGGTAAATCCAAAAATGTATTTTGTCTCGATATCGCGCCAGGAACTCGCATCCTCTGCGCGCGCGGCGCCGCTCGCCCAAAAAAGACATCCGACTGCGCTGAGCACAATGCTGTGACGTCCTCCAGGCCGTATCCGCGCTCGCATCGCTCGCTGCCGCTTTTGGGATTGATGCTGTCAGCTAGCGGCTTGCTGCCGGATCGGCAAAAAGACTCCTTCTAAACTAGAGACATTCTAAGGTGTCGGGGGCGACCGGAAGAGTTGTGTCGCGGCGGAGATCGAAGAGAGCTTCTGAATTACCGCCCTAATATCCGGCGACCGCGAGAGCGACCACCGCGCTGAGCGCCACCCATCCGAAATGGCGGCCGCGCATCGCCCAGGCATTAGCCAGCGCGGCAAAGCCAAACACGCATGCGAGCGTTGCGATAATCCAGTGCCGTGCCGGCTCCGAGGCCATCAAGGGGGCGGCAATCAAGAGTACGCCGCCGCCGATCCAGGCCACGGTCCCGGCCTGCCAGACCAGGCGAATCAGCTTGCGCAGGCGCGGCGGCTCGATGGTGGCGCGCGCGAATACCTTGGTTTCGCCGAGCACGCCGTGAATAAGTGCGACCGCAATCGCGGCCAACCCGGAACATTGCAGCAAGAGGTCGCGCATCGGAGAGCCTCCATACATGACTGTATGGTTCTCTAGGCCGGGCGCCGGCGCTTGTCAATACACTGGTGTATGGTAGGGTGCCCTCGCGAAGGAAAATGACCGATCAACTTTCCGCCAAGGACTGGCTCGATCAGGGCCTCAAGACGCTGGCCGGGCGCGGTTTCACGGCTTTGAAAGCCGAGCCGCTGGCGAAAGCACTGGGGGTATCGCGCGGCAGCTTCTACTGGCATTTCGCCGACATCGGCGCGTTCCACGCCGCGATCCTCAAGCACTGGCGCGAGGTGGCCGCCGAGCAGATCATCGCCAATCTCGAGGCCGCTTCCGATCACGACGACCCAGTGGCGCTCCTCTTGCGCCAGGCGTTCGGCGGCAAGCTGGCGCTGGAAAACGCGGTTCGCAGCTGGGCTACGCACGATCCGATGGCTCGAAACGCGGTGCAGGCCATTGACCGGCGCCGACTGACTTACGTCGCAAAACTACTCAGGGCGTCCGGGCTTTCACCCAATGTAGCTCGTGCCCGTGCGCAAATTCTCTACTGGGCGTTTCTAGGCTTTGCGCTTTCGGACAGACCATTGCCGCGGGCGAGACAGCGGGCCGTGCTCGACGAGCTGCTGAGGATGGCCTCGCGATAGAGGCTGCGCGGTTATGCGATGCGATCGGATATGCTACAGCACCAAGATACCGAGCCGGAGACCAAGCATCATGACATCCCCGCCCGAACGCCTTGAAGGCACCGTCGACCCCAAGCTTTTGGAAATCCTGGTCTGTCCGGTGACCAAGGGTCCGCTGGAGTTCGACGCAGCAAGGCAGGAACTGATCTCGCGGTCCGCAAAACTCGCCTATCCGATCCGCGACGGCATTCCGATCATGCTGCCGGAAGAAGCGAGGAAGATCGAGTGAGCTGCGTCATTGTCCGCTTCGTCGTGGCCGGGCTTGTCCCGGCCATCCACGCCTTTGTCTCGCAAAAAAGAAAGTAAGACGTGGATGCCCGGCATCGCAGACAAGTTTACGCAGTCTGCGCAAGGCAGACTGCTATGGCCGGGCATGACGACAAATCTGATCACCTCTACAGCGCCTCGCCCTTCAACAGCCGCGGCACCTCGCCTGCAAGTCCCGCGGCCTGGCGGATGAACATGCTTTTCAGCGGCGGCGCGCGATCGACTAGCCCCAGCCCGATATCGCGGACCACACGCAACAGCGTCGATTCGTTCGAGAACAAGAAGTTCAGCGAATTGGTGGCAAGCCCCATCGCCATGGTGTCGAACCGCCGCCAGCGCTGGTAGCGCTCGAGCACGTCGGCCTGACCGAGGTCGATGCCGAGCCTTGCCGCATCGACGATCACTTCGGCAAGCGCTGCGACGTCCTTCAGCCCCATGTTGAGCCCCTGACCGGCGATCGGGTGAATCACATGCGCGGCGTCGCCGACCAGCGCCAGCCGTTCGCCGATGAACGAGCGCGCGACAAAATACCCGAGCGGAAAGGCGCGAGGTCTGTCGAGCGCCCTGATCTCGCCGAGATGCAGCCCAAAGCGTTGTTCGAGCTCGCGATGAAACTCATCCTCGCCGAGCGCGACGATGCGCGCGGCCTCGTCACGCTTCTCGGTCCATACCAGCGACGAACGTTTTTCCGTCAGCGGCAGGATCGCGAATGGACCCGCGGGCAGAAAATGTTCTTCGGCACGCCCGCCATGATCGCGCTCATGGCCGACCGTGACCACGATGCCGGATTGATCGTAATCCCAGCCATAGGTGACGATACCGGCACGCTCGCGCAATTTCGAGCGCGCGCCGTCGGCTGCAACCAACAGGCTCGCCTCGACCACGCTGCCGTCGGCCAGCGTCACATCGACACCATCGCTGCGCGAATCGAATGTCGTCACCGATGTGGCTCTGAGATCGACGCCTTCGGCCTCCGCGCGCTTGACCAGCGCATCGATCAAATGCCGATTTTCGACCATGTGCGCGAACGGTTCGCCGGGCTCGACATCTCCGGCGAAAGTCAGAAACACCGGACGGATCGCGTCCTGCAGTCTGGAATCGGTGACGACCATGTCGAGAATGGGCTGCGCCTGCGCCGCCACCTGATCCCACACCCCGAGCGCCTCGAACAGCCGGCGGCAGGCGGCGACGATGGCGGTCGCGCGGGGATCGCGGCTTGGCCGCAGTCCCAGCGCCGGATCGGCGACGATGATGGGAATATCGGCACCAAGGCCCTGACGCAGCCCCAGGGCCAGCGCCAGCCCGGCAAACGCGCCGCCGCCGATGACAATACTACGCTGTGCCGGCATGCCGAACCTTACTGACAGAGGTCATAGACCAGACTTGCTACCTGACTATAGCTGGGCGAAACAGGACCGCGAAACAAGGCTAACGTCTTCCCTATTGTCATTCCGGGGCGGGAGCGAAGCGACCGAGCCCGGAATCCATTACCACGGTCGGGAGTATGGATTCCGGGCCTGCGCCAAAGAGGCGCATCCCGGAATGACAACCGATGATGTTGCCGACGAATGACCAGCAATTGAAAGCACTTCCATGTCCAAAGGCCTGATTGACCTGATTTCGATTCTCGATCTCGAGCCGCTCGAGGTGAACCTGTTTCGCGGCAACAGCCCGAAGACGAGCTGGCAGCGGGTGTTCGGCGGGCAGGTGATCGGACAAGCCATGGTGGCGGCCTGCCGCACCGTCGAAGGCCGCCTGCCGCACTCACTGCATTGCTATTTCATCCTGCCCGGCGATCCGCAGATTCCGATCATCTACGAGGTCGAGCGGCTGCGCGACGGCAAGAGCTACGCGACTCGCCGGGTCACCGCGATTCAGCACGGCAACGCGATTTTCTCGATGATGGTGTCGTTTCATGTCGAGGAACAAGGCTCGTTCGATCATCAGGACAAAATGCCCGATGTGCCGCCGCCGGAAAAACTCACCGCCGAAGAAATTGCAAAACAGCCGATGTTCCGTGAGATGCCGGATTTCATCCGCCGCTATTACGAATCCGACCGTCCAATCGAGCTTCGCCCGGTCGAGCTCGGCCGCTATTTCGGGGAGAGGATCGATGATGGCCGCATCCATGTCTGGATCCGAACCGCTGCGAAGCTGCCTGACGATCCCGCGCTGCATATGTGTGCGCTGGCCTATGCGTCGGATTTCTCGCTGCTCGATGCCGTCATGGCACGTTACGGCCGCACGTTGTTCGACAAGCGCATGATGCCCGCGAGCCTCGATCACGCGATGTGGTTTCACCGCCCGTTTCGGGCTGACGAATGGTTGCTTTACGTCCAGGACTCCCCGAGCGCACAAGGCGGGCGCGGATTGACCCGCGGGCTGATCTTCAAGCCCGACGGCACCCTTGTAGCCTCGGTGGCACAGGAAGGCTCGGTCCGCGAACGTAGGTGAAGGGGTTTATGCGTTGGCGAGCGTACCTCTTTCAACCAACACAATTTGCGACGCTTGCCAGCGGATGAACCAGCGCATCACCCAGGGAATGGGGATGATGAATACACAGCCAAGCGCGGTGACGAGCGAGCGCCACAGAAATTCCAGCCCTGTGGCCTTGAAAACGATCTCGCGTCGCGTGCCTTCGATATGACGGCACATCCATCGCATTTGAGCGGTGTAAACCCACGCCCAGCCGACAATGGTAATTACGGAAACAAGCGCCAGGATATTCCAGCCAAGATAGCCCCAGAACGAGCCTGAGAAGTTAAGCATAAGTGGTGGCCCGTCCGAACGAATGTTCGCGACGAACCATTTGATGAAGAGCCAATATAACAAGATCTGTACGATGATCGTCAGGTAGTTGAGGAACTCAGATTCGATCAAGGCCACACATAACATCAGGACGATTGCCGCGAAGTACCACATGAGAGTCACCGGCCGACCGGTGAAGGCAAGACTTGGCCGCTGTGGAACGCGCGTGCGGGAGACGATCCACCTGCAGTACATGACCAAGACCCATGGCACAGGAATGACGAACACAAGCCCGATCCAGAGCACCACACTCCGCCAGGTAAATTCCCAAATTCCGAAGTCGATCGAAAGCGGTGCGCCGCTGGCCAACAGGCCGCCGTGTTGTGGAACGGGCGGCAAGCCCGAGGCGCCCGTGAGCAGGCCCGGAATATCCCGGGCTTTCTGCCAGCCCGCCATGCCCTCGCTCCAGACCAGCGTGTCCGCCGTCACCGTGCCGTTGGCGATGAACTCGCGTAGCTGCGCCTCCGGGTAAGGACCTTGCTCCTTGCCTTGGGACGCAAAAAACCAGGATCGGTCTGACATTTCATCCCCTTAGGCGTTGTGACGGGCGGGCCAAGACGGCCGCCGGCGACGGGCCGCATCCTGGCGGATCATGCCGCGGCCTCTACCGGGAGGCTAGAGATCGGGGCCGCACCACGGCAATTGTTTTCGGTCGGGGCTGCAAACTTTTTGTGCCATTTGCACAGAAAGATGCCAAACTTGAATGAAGCGCACCGAACCGGCGCTGCCGAAAATCATTGGGAATGAAGGCCTGACCATGAAGCTCGTTGTTGCCATTATCAAACCATTCAAACTTGACGAGGTGCGCCAGGCACTCACCGCGATCGGGGTCACCGGCATGACCATCACCGAGGTCAAGGGCTACGGCCGCCAGAAGGGCCACACCGAGATCTATCGTGGCGCCGAATATGTCGTGAATTTTCTGCCGAAGCTCAGGATCGAAATCGCCGTCCCGTCGAATCTTGCCGACAAGGCGGTGGACGTCATCACCTCGAGCGCGCGCACCGGCCAGATCGGTGACGGCAAGATTTTTGTGACGCCGATCGACCACGCGTTGCGGATCCGGACCGGCGAAACCGACAGCGACGCACTCTAAATTCTCGTAACTTCGTCGCATCCAGCAACGACGCTGGGCGTTCGACTCCAAAACAATCATATCGGGCTGGGGAATACCATGGGGGCACTATCGTCTCGTGCGGCCAAGCTGGCTGCGCCAATCGGTGTTGCGGCGACCTGGTTGACGACACCAGCCTTTGCGACCACCTCCGACATCAGCGCCGCCGACACTGCATGGATGATGGTTGCGACCGCGCTGGTCCTGATGATGACGATACCGGGCCTTGCGTTGTTCTATTCCGGCATGGTGCGCAAGAAGAACGTTCTGGCGACGATGGCGCAAAGCCTTGCGGCCGTGACCATCATTTCAATTCTCTGGGTGGCCTTCGGGTATTCGCTGGTGTTCGTTGGCGACGGTCCCTTGCTTGGGACGCTCGATCGCTGGTTTCTTGCCGGCATGACCATGGATGGCGTCAATCCTGCGGCGAAGACGATTCCGGAAAGCTTGTTCATGCTCTACCAGATGACGTTCGCGATCATCACCGTGGCGCTTGTGGCGGGCTCCGTGGCCGACCGGATGAGGTTCTCGGCCTATCTCATGTTTTCCGTCGGCTGGTTCATGTTCGTCTACGTTCCGCTCGCACATTGGGTGTGGGGCCGCGGATTTCTCGGCACCATGGGCGTCCTGGATTTTGCTGGCGGCCTCGTGGTGCATCTCAGCGCCGGCATCGGCGGTCTCGTTGCGGCCAAAGTGATGGGCCGGCGCTATGGCTACGGCACCGAAAATCTGTCGCCGTTCGATTTGTCGCTCGCGGTGGCAGGTACCGGATTGCTGTGGGTGGGCTGGTTCGGGTTCAACGGCGGATCGGCTCTCACGGCGAACTCGCGTGCCGTGATGGCGATTACCGCAACCCATCTTGCCGCCTGCGCCGGCGCGCTGACCTGGGGCGCGATCGAATGGACGATCCGGTGCAAGCCATCGGTGCTCGGCATGATCTCGGGCGCGGTCGCAGGCCTTGGAACGATTACACCAGCGAGCGGTTTCGTCGCTCCGTGGCACGGCATCGTCATCGGCGTGATCGCGGGCTCCATGTGCTTCTGGGCCTGCACCTGGCTGAAGCACCGTTTCAAGTACGACGATTCACTCGATGTGTTCGGCGTCCACGGCGTCGGCGGAATGACCGGCATGCTGCTGGCCGGGGTGTTTGCGACGGCTTCGATCGGCGGGACCTCCGGCCTGATCGAGGGCAATGCCGGGCTACTGCTGGTCCAGCTCTCCGGCATCGTGGTGACCCTGGCCTGGTCCGGCGGCGTGACCTACTTGGTGCTCAAGCTCGTGAGTGCATTCGTGCCGCTGCGGGTGTCCCGCGAGCAGGAGCTGGAGGGCCTCGATATTTCGCAGCACGGCGAGGCCTTGCAGTAGATCCCCATCTAAATACCGTTTTCCTGCTCTTGCCATGAGCATGATTATGTCGCGAGTCTGTCATGCCCTCATTTTGGGCAGGCCTGACTAGGGGCTGTGCCCGCGTAGTGAACTTCTCCGCGTGGTGAACCTCAGTCGAAACGCCCGGTCGCGTCTGGCCTGGGCCCAAGCGGGGATAGGACCCATGAAAATTGTTATGGCGATCATCAAGCCATTCAAGCTCGAAGAAGTGCGCGACGCTCTGACCGCCATTGGCGTTCACGGTCTTACGGTGACGGAAGTCAAGGGATATGGCCGGCAGAAAGGCCATACCGAAATCTACCGCGGCGCTGAATATGCCGTGAGCTTCCTGCCCAAAATCAAGATCGAGGTCGCAGTCGCCTCGGACCAGGTCGACAAGACCATCGACGCCATCACGTCGGCTGCCAAAACCGGACAGATCGGCGACGGCAAGATCTTCGTCATCAACCTCGACCATGCGGTTCGCATCCGCACGGGAGAGGCAGATGCCGCGGCACTCTGATTTCGCGCTCAACCTTTTCCAATCAGGAGTAAAACAAATGACGTTCAAACGTCCCTATGGCGCGGGATTGGCGGCCCTTGCAGTCGGCCTGTTTGCCGCGACCGCTGCCTATGCAGAGCCAACTGTCAACAAGGGCGACAATGCTTGGATGCTGACGTCGACAGTGCTGGTGCTGTTGATGACGATCCCCGGCCTTGCGCTGTTCTATGGCGGCCTCGTCCGCTCCAAGAATATGCTGTCGGTGCTGATGCAGGTTTTCTACACCGTCTGCGTCGTCACCATCATCTGGGCGCTCTACGGCTACAGCCTCGCCTTCACCGGCGGTTCCGACTTCATCGGTGGCTTCTCGAAGGCCTTCCTGATGGGTGTCACACCTGATTCCAAGGCAGCGACGTTCAGCGTCGACGCCAATATCTCGGAACTGGTATACGTCTGCTTCCAAATGACCTTCGCGGCAATTACTCCCGCGCTCATCGTCGGCGCCTTTGCCGAACGCATGAAATTCTCGGCGGTCGCGCTGTTCATCCCGCTCTGGGTGACGCTGATCTATTTCCCGATCGCGCACATGGTTTGGTACTGGGCTGGCCCGGACGCAATCTCGGATGCGGTCAAGGCGCTTGCTGCAGCGGGTGACGCGGCGGCGAAAACCGCGGCGCAAGCCAAGCTCGATGAAGTCAACGCCGACGCCGGCTGGATCTTCAAGAAGGGAGCGATCGATTTCGCAGGCGGCACCGTGGTGCACATCAACTCCGGCATCGCGGGTCTCGTCGGCGCGCTCCTGGTCGGCAAGCGGACCGGCTATGGCAAGGACCTGATGGCTCCGCATTCGCTGACCATGTCCATGATCGGCGCCTCGCTGCTCTGGGTCGGCTGGTTCGGCTTTAACGCCGGATCGAACCTCGAAGCCAGCGGCGGAGCAGCCCTCGCCATGACCAACTCCTTCGTCGCGACTGCGGCGGCGGCGCTGTCGTGGATGTTCGCGGAATGGATCATCAAGGGCCATCCATCGGTGCTCGGCGCATTGTCGGGTGCGGTGGCGGGACTGGTGGCGGTCACGCCTGCGGCCGGTTACGCCGGTCCGATGGGCGCCATCGTGCTCGGTCTGGTGGTCGGCGTGGTCTGCCTGTTCTTCTGCACCGTGGTCAAGAATGCGCTCGGCTATGACGACGCGCTCGACGTGTTCGGCGTCCACTGCATCGGCGGCATCGTCGGCGCGCTCGGCACCGGCATCCTGGTGAACCCGGCGCTCGGCGGCTCCGGCATCATGGACTACACCATCGGCAAGATCGCGGACTACGATCTCGTCGGTCAGATGACCTCGCAAACCTGGGGCGTCTGCACCACGCTGGTGTGGTCGGGCGTCGGCTC
>WNFQ01002816.1_pt1 | contig 20258 bp, 21 predicted proteins | sample 5400171 | NCBI WGS metagenome assembly WNFQ01 (sample SAMN13153356, study PRJNA577476) | soil metagenome | isolation source: 20 cm soil under Madrone tree | place: USA:California | collected 2016-06-14 | reverse complement strand
TGACCTCGATATCCTCGCCCTCCTCCGGCAGTCCGCCTCCCCCGGATACTTTGTCCGCCGGTGAGTAGGCGCAGGTAAAGAATGCGATCTTCTCCATGATTGCGCCGGGGCTGACGTAGAGTTCAAATAGTCTTTCCACCTTTGCAATTCGATAGCCGAGTTCCTCCTTCATTTCCTCGATGATTCGCTTTTCGGCTGTCTCACCGTCGAGCTTGCCGGCGCAGGCTTCAATCGAGCTCTCCAGACCATCCTGCAAATACATCGGCAGCCGTAATTGCCTGGTCAGCAAAACGGTCCCGCGCTCGGGATCGTAGGGAAGAATGGTGACCGAATTGCCGTTGTCGTAGATTTCACGAGTCCGGTCCCGCCACTCGCCGCTGCGGGTGCGCTGCTCGAATGTCACCAGCGCCAACTTGCCCCTGAGGTAGGCCAGCGTCTGCATGCCGTTGATACGCACCGTCGGGCCGTCTTCGTTCATGCCGCATCAACGCCAATGGCTGGCGTTTGATCCGCTGCACCCAGGCCGAATTTGCGCGCGGCTATTATTGCGCGCCGCGACGGAGGGAACGGATCATCCACCCACGCCTGCACCCTGAGCGCTGGCTGAAGTTTTTCCGCATCGCTTAACGACAGGATAATCAGAAAACTCTTCGCCGATAACCTGGAATCTCGCATTTGAGGGGCGCTGTCTTTTGTGTCGATTGCAGGGTTGAACGCCACGCCGCAGGTTCCTTGAGTGCGCCGGGCCGGCCTCGCGAAAGCTTGACCGGTGGTGTTGAGGCGGGGGCCATCCATCGGCGGAGGCCGTCATGATCGATACTACCGATTCTCCCGCGACATCCGGATTCAATCGCCGCTCATTCATCGCGGGCGCGGCCGGAACCGCGGTTTCGCCGCTTGTCGCAAAAGCGGCTGCCCCCGTGAGCGGCACCATTCCCCTCCAGGACCCTTCCATGCCCGTCGACGTAACCCTGCACATCAATGGCAATAGCAAATCGCTGAAAATTGATCCGCGGACAACGGTGCTCGACGCGCTGCGCGAGCACGTTGGCCTCGCCGGCACTAAAAAAGGCTGCGACCACGGGCAATGCGGCGCCTGCACGGTACTGATCGACGGGCGGCGCGTGGTCTCGTGCCTTACGCTGGCGCTGGCCGCCCAAGGCCAGCAGATTCTCACCATCGAGGGACTGGCGAAGGGCGACGAACTGCATCCGATGCAGCAGGCCTTTATCGACCAGGATGCCTTCCAGTGCGGCTACTGCACGCCCGGACAGATCATGTCGGCGATCGCGTGCGTGAAGGAAGGCCACGCCAACAGCGATGAGGACATCCGCGAATATATGAGCGGTAACATTTGTCGTTGCGCCGCCTATCCGAACATCGTCGCGGCGGTGAAGCAGGCCGCTCCCACCATTTCATCCGAGCAGAAAGGTTAACAAACATGCGACCTTTCGCGTATCAAAGGGCAAAGGATGCGTCGGCCGCAGTCGCGGCACTGGCCGCCGCTGCGACCGACAACTATCCGTTGACCGAATCCGCAGTCCAGCCGCTCGCCGGCGGCACCACGCTGATCGATCTGATGAAGCTCGACGTGATGCGGCCGGGCACTCTGATCGACATCAATCCGCTTGCCAGCGCGTGGTCGACGATCAATCTCGAGGACGGCAACCTACGGCTTGGCGCGCTGGCGCGAATGTCGGATGTCGCAGCCAATGACGATATTCAGCGCAATTATCCAGTAATCGCCGACGCGTTGAGACTCGCGGCCAGCCAGCAGCTTCGAAACATGGCGACGCTTGGCGGAAATGTTCTGCAGCGCACGCGATGTCCTTATTTCCGCGACGTCTCTTACAGCAACTGCAACAAGCGTCATCCGGGATCGGGCTGCGCCGCGCTGGAAGGAATCAACCGCATGCATGCGGTGCTCGGAACGTCAGAGCAATGCATCGCGACTTATCCCGGAGATTTTGCACAAGCCCTTATCGCGCTCGACGCGACCGTTGAGGTCACCGGCAAATCGGGCGGCCGAACCCTGCCATTTGCCCAATTGCACAAGCCGCCCGGAAATTCTCCGCAGATCGAGACGACGCTGATCGCGGGCGAGCTGATCTCAGGCTTCACGATTCCCGGCCGCTGGCCACGCTCGGTCTATCTGAAGGCGCGTGACCGGCAGTCCTATGAATTTGCGCTTGCCTCGGCGGCGGTCGCGCTCGACGTCCGGGACGGCCTCGTGCGCGACGCCCGCATAGGACTCGGCGGCGTCGCAACCGTACCGTGGCGGGCTCGCGAAGCGGAGGTCCTGATCAAGGGACAGAAATTCGACGACGGGCTGGCGCGGCGCGTGGCCGAGGCCGCGTTTGCCGGCGCCAGAGCCAACACTCACAACGCGTTCAAGATTGCGCTCGGCAAGCGCGTGGTTGCGCGCGCCTTGCATCAAGCCGCAGCGATGGAGGTTTGACCATGTCGATGGCCGCTCCCGAACCGAAAGCCAATATGGGTCAGCCTGTTCCGCGCTATGACGCGGTCGCCAAAGTGACCGGCAAGGCGCAATATGCAGCCGATGTTCCGCTGGCCAATTCGGCCTATGCCTATCTCGTCACCAGTTCGATCGCAAAGGGCCGCATCGACGGTTTCGATTTGAGCGCGGCTAAGCAGGTGCGCGGTGTCGTCGACATCGTGACCCACGAAAATGCGGAAAAGCTCAAGGATGCAAAGCTGTTCAGCAATGGCGGCCATGCCTCCACCACGATCCAGCCGCTGAAATCGCCTGAGATCGCCCACGACGGCCAGATCGTCGCCGTCGTCCTGGCGGACACTTTTGAGGCCGCGCGCGAAGCCGCGCACGCGGTCAAGGTGAACTATACCGCGGCCATTCCAACCTCGACGTTCGATTCACCAGGAACGACGTCGGGCCGCGCCAAGGGACAGCTCAGCCGATTCAAGGAAGATCCCGAGGTCGGTGACTTTGCCAGCGCATTCGAGCAGGCCGAGGTGAAGTTGATCGCTTCCTATGAGACGCCGACGCAGCACCATAATCCGATGGAGCTGTTCGCCACCAGTTGTGTGTGGAATGGCGACAGCTTGATCATCTACGAGCCGAGCCAATACGTTTACGGTCTGAAATACGGCGTAGCCGACCAACTCGGTATCGATGCCGACAAGGTTCGCGTCATCAATGCCTATGTCGGCGGCGGCTTCGGCTCGAAGGGCTCGATGACGCCACGCACGGCCATCATCGCCAGCATTGCGCGGCGCCTGGGCCGCCCGGTCAAGCTGGTCTCGACCCGCGATCAGGGTTTCACCATCGCGACCTACCGCGCCGAGACCCGGCATCAGATCCAGCTCGGTGCAGGCCGCGACGGCAGGCTCACCGCGCTGCGTCATGAAGGCGTGGAAGTTTCGTCTCGCCCCGACCCCTACGCCGTCGGCGGCACCAAGACCACCACGCGGCTTTACGCCTGTCCCAACGTGGCAAGCCTGGTGTCAATCGTGCGCGCGGATCGCAACACGCCCGGCTTCATGCGTTCGCCGCCGGAAGTGCCATACATGTTCGCGCTCGAGAGCGCGATGGACGAACTTGCAGCACAGCTCAACATGGATCCGATTGAACTGCGCCGCGTCAACGATACCACGAAGGAGCCGATCGGCGGCAAGCCCTACACGTCGCGCTCCCTGATGGCCTGTTACGACGAAGGCGCCGAGGCGTTCGGCTGGGCGCAACGTAATGCAGAGCCGAAGTCGATGTCGGAGGGCGATTGGCTGATCGGCTATGGTTGCGCCACCACCTGCTATCCGACGCAGATGGCGCCTGCAGCGGCGCGTGTCCGGCTGCAGCGCGACGGCCGCACGCGAGTCGAAATCGCCGGGCACGAACTCGGTACCGGCGCCTACACCGTGATCGGGCAGGCGGCCGCTGAAAGATTAGGGGTGCCGTTCGAGAAAGTCTCGGTCTTCATCGGCGACAGCGATCTGCCGCCCGGACCCGTAGCCGGCGGATCGAACTCCACGGCAAGCACATGCTCCGCCGTGATCACAGTATGCGAACGGATCAGGCGGCGCCTGTTCGAGGCGCCCGCGCCGGAGGAAGGCCTTGTCGACAAGGCCAAGGAGACCATTGGCTTGGCGAAAACACCGAGCACACAGGCGGCCCAGAGCAATCGCCCGCTCGACATCGAGCGCGCTTTCGACGCACTCGGCGTCAGCGTCATGGAGGAATATGGCGAGTGGAAGCCCGAGGGCGCACCGATGGATTCGTTCCGGGCGATGCACAAAGGCGAGGTGCGCATGGTCGGCGGCGACAAGATGAACGACAAGATCGCCTACGCGTTCGGTGCCGAATTCGTCGAGGTTCGGGTCAACCGGTGGACGCATGAGATCCGTGTTCCGCGAATGGTCGGCGCGTTCGCCGCCGGCCACATCATGAATCCGCGCACCGCGCACAGCCAGCTAATGGGCGGCCTGATCTGGGGAATGTCCTCAGCGCTGCACGAGGCGACCGAAATCGACGAGCGGTATGCGCGCTACCTCAACAAAAATCTGGCGGACTATCTGATGCCGGTGAACGCCGATGTCCCCAGCGTCGATGTGATCATGCTTTCCGAGCGGGACGATCAGATCAACCCGGCCGGCGTCAAAGGCTTGGGTGAGCTGGCCAATGTCGGCACCAATGCGGCGGTGAGCAATGCAATCTTTCACGCCACCGGCCAGCGCATTCGCAAGCTGCCGGTGCGATTGGAGAAGCTAGACATCTAGCGCTGCGGTATTTTAATTTGCTGGCCAGGCCGTTCGTTTGCGGTCGCGCTACCATTTGAGGATTGTGATCAGCGCACTCGACCCAGAGGAGACGGAACAGGCCGAACTGCGCGGCGGCCGCTCACCCTGGTTTGCGACAGGCCGATACACCGCCGGCCGTGAAATCGCAGAGAACATGAAATGCGATGCACTGGTCATCGGCGGCGGCATTACTGGTTCGCTGGTCGCCGAGCGCCTGACGCGCCAAGGCCTCGATGTCGTCCTCATCGATCGCGAGCTGCCCGGCAGCGGCAGCACCGCCGCCAGCACGTCGATGCTGCTATGGGAAATCGATCGCCCCCTCACCCGTCTGGCGGAAGCTTACGGCTTTGAACGGGCGGCGCGCGCCTATCTTGCAAGCTTCAACGCCGTCATCGGGCTGAGGTCGCTGGTCCTTGAACTCGGGCTTTCCTGCGACATGCGCGAAAAGCATTCGCTTTATCTTGCGGCCGGCAGCACCAGCAGGGAGTTGCTCAGGGAGCATGAGCTTCGGAAGCGCGCCGGCCTGCCCGGGGAATTCTTGGACCATGCGCGACTCCTCGATGTCTTCGGGATTAGCCGCGCGGGCGCCATCGTGTCCGCGGACGCGGCGGATGCCGATCCGATGCAATTGGCGCGCGGACTGCTCGGAATAGCGATGGCTCGCGGCGCTCGCCTGTTCGAGGCGGAGGCCGTCGAATTTGATACCAGCGCCCGCTCGGTCGGCGTCCAGTTGAAGAATGGCCGCCAGATCGAGGCGCGGTCGGTGATCCTTGCCACCGGTTATGTCATGCCGGCGATTGTTCAGTCGACAATCCATACGGTGTCGTCGAGCTGGGCGATTGCGACGACGCCGCAACCGCAAAACATCTGGAAGGAAGGCGAGCTGATCTGGGAAGACAGTCAGAACTATCTCTACGCCAGAACCACCAGCGCGGGGCGGATCATCGTCGGCGGTGAGGACAGCGACGAAATCACCGAGCCCAAGGCGCGCGATGCCTTGATACCCGAGAAATCACACGTGCTCGCGCGAAGGCTCGCGGTGCTTTGGCCGCCCGCCCAACTCGACGTTGAATTCCGCTGGGCCGGTACGTTCGATAACACCAAGGACGGATTGCCATTGATCGGCCCAGTCCCTGGCGCGAAGGGCGTCTATGCGGCGTATGGGTATGGCGGCAACGGGATCACATTCAGCTTTCTCGCCGCGCAGTTGATCGGCGACCTGATCGCAGGTTCGACCTCGGAGCTGGCGGCCGATTTCGCGCTGGACCGGGACGGCAGTTCGATCGGCCGTTGAAGGTTTCTAGTGACCGGCGGATTGTCGGCTCCGGGCAAAATCCGCACGAGACCGCCATAGACCGCCATAGACCGCCAAGCTGTTGATTTTCTTGCGCGTTACCTGACGTTAAGAGTCCGGACGACACCGCCATAGACCGCCTTGAACCGCCCCAATCCGGTGCTAATGTTGGGGACAATGTTGGGGACGCGGGAGTGGCTGGCACAATGGAGTCCGGGCATGGTTAGACAGTTGCACAAGCTCTCCGCACGCAAAGCGGAGACGATCACAGCGAAGGGGCGGCACGGCGACGGCGGCGGGCTGTACCTTTACGTGGGTGACGGCGGGAAGCGTTCGTGGGTGTTCCTGTATCGGGAGCGCGGCACCGGCAAGCACCGGGAAATTGGACTCGGCCCGGCCAAGGCTCCACGCAAGCACGGGCTGGCCCTATTAGCCGCCCGCGACAAGGCGGCTGATATGCGGCGGATGCTCCTAGTCGTTCGCTTCAATTAGTTTGAAAGGACGGTCTTTTTGTGATTCGATTCCGTTGCAACACAAGCGACGGAGACGATGATGGCTGCCAAGGAGATTTCGGTAAAGAAGTATGTTGTGCGGCTGAGCAGCGAGGAACGCGAACGGCTTGAAGCGTTGCTACGGAAGGGTAAGAGCCCGGCGCAGCGACTGCTGAAGGCGCGCATATTGTTGAAGGCCGACGTCTCGGAAGCCGGTGCAGGCTGGAGTGACAGCCGGATTATCAAGGCTTTGGACACCAGTGTTTCCATGGTTTACCGGGTCCGGAAGCAACTGGTGGAAGAAGGCTTCGAGGCTGTGTTGAGCCGCAAGCAACGGGCGACACCGGCGGTTGCGCGGATTTTTGACGGCGAGAAGGAAGCCAGACTGATTGCCCTGGCTTGTTCCAAGCCTCCCAAGGGACGCGCACGCTGGACCCTGCGGCTGTTGGAGAAAAAGGTCGTGGAACTGCAGATTGTCGATCGTGCCAGCGACTCAACGATCGGAAGGACGCTTAAAAAAACATTCTCCAGCCCCATCGCCGACAGTGCTGGGTCATTCCGCCGAAGGCCAATAGCGCGTTCGTAGCCGCCATGGAGGACGTGCTGGCCGTCTACACGCGGCCGCGCGATCCTGATTGCCCGCTGGTGTGCCTGGACGAGACCTCAAAGCAACTGCTCGCGGAAACGCGCCTGCCGATCCCGATGAAGCCGGGACGCCCGGCCCGTTGCGATTACGAGTACGAGCGCAACGGCACCGCCAACCTCTTCATGATGTTCGCGCCGCTCGAAGGCTGGCGCCACATCAAAGTCACCGATCGCCATACCGCTGTGGACTACGCTCACGTCTTGAAAGACCTGGCCGATGTCCACTTCGCCAACGCCAGAACCATCGTTCTGGTCCAGGACAATCTCAACATCCACAGCAAGGCGTCACTCTACGAAGCCTTTCCCGCCGCCGAAGCCAGGCGCCTGGTCGAGCGCTTCGAATGGCACCACACCCCAAAGCACGGCAGTTGGCTCGATCTGGCGGAATCCGAACTCGGCGTCCTGTCATCCCAGTGCCTCGACCGCCGGATCCCCGACAAACAGACCCTCATCGAGGAAATCGCCACCTGGGAGCACGACCGCAACGCCAACCACACCAAGGCCAATTGGCACTTCTCAACATCCAACGCGCGCGTCAAACTCAAGCATCTTTATCCTTCAATCTGAATGAATCGGGCGACTAGCGGGCGTTGACCCGCTCGCAACCCGGCGCGCGGACCGCTACACGGGTGACGATAGCTTCGGCGTGTTCGGCGATGCGCTGCTAGAATCGATCAAGGGCGGATTCAAGAATCGGAAGACCGTAGCCGAATGGAAGCGGGCTATCGAAGTCCACGCCGTGTTGCTGCGACCGAAGCGGTTGAAGGACATCACCACGGACGATGTGTTGGAAGTCCTAAAGCCACTTTGGGCCGACAAAAACAAAACAGCGCGTGAGCTTCGCGGCCGGATCGAACGCATCCTTGACGCGGCTCGGGTGAAGGGGCTGCGTTCCGGCGAAAACCCGGCGCGGTGGCGGGGCCATCTTTCCCATTTACTGGACAAGCAACGCCGGAAGAAGAAACACCACGCAGCCGCGCCCTATGCCGAAGTGCCCGGCATCGTGAAGGCGCTCCAAGTCAATCCCGGTACGGAAAATCTTGGCGCGGAGTTTGTGATCCTCACGGCGGTTCGCACGTCCGAAGCCCGCTTGATGCGCGTCGCCGAAATCAATTGGGAAGCCCGCCAATGGACCATTCCCGGTGTGCGGATGAAAATGAACGTGGATCACATCGTGCCGCTGTGTGAGCGCGCTATCGCGATTCTGAAGGCCGTCATTCCGAAGGACGCCAAGCCGGGTGACTACGTGTTCGCCGGGCGTCGCGCGGGACGGCCGTTCGGCGGAAACGCAATACTCATTGCGCTCAAAGCCGTCTATCCCGGCATGACTACACACGGTTGCCGTTCCAGCTTCCGCGATTGGGCGGGCGACGAAACGAGCTTCCCGCGTGAGATTGCCGAAATGGCCTTGGCTCACGCGGTCGGTGACGAAGTGGAGCAAGCCTAGCCGCGCCATGCTGCCCGTATCGAAATGGTTCAATACGAGTGCAGCGGCGTGAGCGACATTGACGACAACCTTTTGCATAAGGCGAAGAGCGGCGACAAGGACGCCATCTTCGCCCTGCTTTGCGCACATAATGTTGATGCGGCTGTGCTTCAGCACATTGCCGGGTGGAGCAATGGCCGCGAACGCGACATAGCGGCCTTTCAGAATTTGGTAAACGCGCGCAAACACTACGTGAAGCGCGGACGCCTTTTAATTTCAAAGCCCGCCCGCATCAAAGAGCTTATCGAAAAATTCAGTCTTCAGTCCAACGTCGCGGAGCATATCGCGGACGGAAGCGGCTACGCGGCGGTGCGCGCTGAAGCCGCAAGGCAATTGGCTGAAGAGGAATCCAGCGATGATTGATCCCACTGCATTAGTAGGACCGTCCCACTGCTTTAATAGGATGCGCCCCGGTGGGATCGCGTCTATGTGTCCGAACGAACCCACGCGAAGGAGCGCGCAACATGACCACCGAATTGACCCTGCTATCCGACGACGACGCTACGCACGACGCCTTGGTGAAGGCGTTCAAGCGCTTTCCGCCAATCGCGCTATCTCAATTCAAGCGCGTTCTAAACGCATCCACAAAACACTTCGCGCACCATCTCGCGAAGCAGACTCGGATTGCGTCGTTGAATGCCCGCAAGCGTGATTGGCAATATTTGGTAGCGGATACAGATCGCGACGTTGCGCGCGGCGCGGTGTACAGCAAAGATCAACTTGAATCGTACGAGGAAGCTAAGGCGAAAATCGCACAGGCGAACGTCGAAATCATCGCGTTACGCAACGAACCGCAAATTCCGACGATCAACCCCGAAACGCCCGCCGAATTTATCTTGGAGTCGCGCGGCAAGTTCGCTGATGCGCATGTCACAGTGACGGTGCCCAAGAACGGCAACATACTTGACGCCATCAACGCATCGCGGTTGGACCAGGAAGACTCGCGCCGCCGCAAGGCGGAAATCCACAATGAGTCGTTGCCGCCGCAAGACGCCATCGCGCGCATGGTCGCGGACATTGACGCGAACGCGCAAGCGCCGGACTTCGGGTCTGTGATGCGACTGAAGCCGCAACTTCTTGATTACGTCACGCGGACCGGGCGCGGATTGCCCGATGAACAGGGGCACGTCGAGTGGCCAACCAAAAACGCCTATCTTGAAGGCGGACGCTACGAAGAAATGGACCAAGGCAACCGTCTTGTCTGTTGGCTCTTCCGCGATGCGCTCATTGGGCGTGGCAAGGCCGAATTGGCGAAGCTTTACGCGGGCAAGAAGGGGATTTCCGTTGCGGAGCGCACACGCCTTCTTGCGGAACTCGACGCGGCAATTCTAGCGGAAGAGCGCAAGGAGGAAGCGCTGATCTGCATGGCAGAGGACGCCGGACTTCCAATCTTGCGGCGGCCGATGGCGAACCCGCTTGCGGTGCTGTGCGTCGCGCCCGCGTGAGCGGTCGGGCTGCGGCGGTGAACCACAAGGACGCACTCCCGATTGAACAGGACGACCGGCGATGGTTAATCCTGTTTTCAGCGGCGAAGAAGCGACCGGCTGAATACTACAGCACGTTGTTCCGGAACATCGCGGACCGCGACAAGGTGGCCGCCGTCATGGACTATCTGTTGAACCACAAGATCACGTTCAACCCTAAAGCGCCCGCGCCGTTCACAGAGGCGAAGCGCGAAATGGGTGAGCGCGCCCGGTCCGATGTCGAGACGCACCTACAAACGCTGTACGACGAACGGCAGGGCTGCTTTGCGGACCCGTTGGTTCGCTTCAGCGCGATCATGGCAGCGATTAAGGATGTGAGGCCAAACGAGCGATACATGAGCGCCGCAGCGCTCGCATTCCTTGATCGCATCGGGGCGCGGAAGCTACGGCGGTACACAAAGGGCAAGGGAGTGTTGCCAGCCTATCAACTCTATGCCGTCCGCGATCCCGATCATTGGGACGCGCTTGAACCAATCGACGTGATGCGCGCCTTCATGGCGCAGTTCACTGACGACGATGACGACTTCGGATAGGGCTACTGTCCTTTAGGCTTTGGGATGCGCTTCACCCTAATGGTCTTGTCGATTGCAAATTCGGCTAAACGAACAGCGGCCGTTCGGTTCGGGGCGGTCCCGGCTTTTGTCTTCCCATCAAGCCGCACTATCCATTTCCACCCAGTCGGGCTGGATGTCTGCACCACGCTGTATTGCATTCCCTTGTATTCCATGACCTATCGTCGCTCCTAGTAATCCTCCTTGGGAACAGGGAACAACCCTTTTCCAGTTTGGGAACAACCCCCCTGTGCCCATACTTGTTCAATGATTGCAGGGCTTTTTTGCATTGGGAACAGGGAACAACCACTTTTCACAAATAATATGTGAGAGAGTCTAAGGCCGGTTATATACATGGATGTGTGTATAGGGGTTTGGCGCGGAGGGGTTGTTCCCTGTTCCCACGGCGAAGAAACCGCTGCAATCATTGAACAAGTGAGGGCACAAGGGCTCTTAGCAGGGGTTGTGCCCTGTTCCCAACGACGGTGATTGCGTGGCGATGATAGAAAATAGATCGCGCGGGCACACACCCCACACCGACATTTCAAAATAAATTTCCAAAGCAATCCGCGACTCAAAGGCACATCGCAATCTAAAATAATTCCATCGCGAGCGGGTCCTCCGCCGCGATTCAACTTATACGGGCATAACTTAGGCACACAACCTCCCTAGCGCGGGGGTTCGAAATATTTCCGTGGGGTTCACATCCCGGCCGCGCGGCACACGCCAAAGGGTCCGCGCTTGCCCAATACGGGCAGCGTAGCGGCAATCATCCCGCACCGTGCGCGGCACCGGTCAGCTTCAGCCGCCGTTCGGAACCTTGCGGATGGAAGGCCGCTTGTCCGGCGGCTCCGGAACAGCGGGCGGCTCCTGAGACGGTTTCACCCCAGTGCGCATTAGGACAGGCTTGCCCGGCGGACTCCAGCGACCGGGTTTGCCGGGCAACTGGTAGCGTTCCGGGCGCACTTCGACTGTATAGGGAAGCAACCGATCCTTATGCTCTTCAACTTTCCGTTCCATATCTAGCATGGCCTGCTCGGCAATGCGCTCTGCCTGAAGCTGGACCTCAGTCTTGTCATATTTATTGGTCACCCGCAGAACGCGCCCAGTACGGGGCAATTCCGGTGTCGCCACAGCTTCGGTTTCGGGTTCAGGATCAGCATCTGCGCGCCGCACTTCGACCTCGGATTTGAGAAGCCCATAATTGCGGTGGTCCCTGCTCTTATTGAAGTATTTGTTGTAACGCCGATACATTTTCCCCACCCCCTGTCAGGCCCTGCCTGCCAAAGCCTAAGTGAACCGCTCCCAAATTTCAAACTGAGACACTACCCGTGAGCCCTAAGCATAGAACACGCCGGGAATCGCAGTCAACGCGGCGCACGCCTTTGTAGGCCGTACGGATTACAAAACAGGCGCGGAGTTTCGTTAGTAGCGCGTCCGCCGTGTCGTCGCGTATTGTGCCCGGAACATGATTGGAGACGGCGAACATGGCTAGCGATGATTTCGAATTTGAGCCGGACGGCGACGAACCGCAACAGCGGACGGCGCGCGGGTTCGTCGTGAACAAGTCCACGCTCGCGAAGTGGTCCGGCTTGTCCCCGATGACGATTGACAAGCTGTTGGCTGACGGTGCGCCGATCATCAGCAAGGGCACGCGGAAGCAAGGTTGGCAGATCAACACCGCCGCGTTCTTTGATTGGCACTGGCGACGCAAGGTGGATGAAGTAACCGACGATCCGGAAGCCGGATCGTTCGAAGTGGCGAAGCGATTGGACAAGGAATCAGCCACGCGGCTTCGCAACCTTCAGATTGCAAAGCTTGAAGGCGAGTTGATTCCCATCGCGGATGTTGAATCATGGGTTGCGCAAAGCTACGGCGTGGTGCGGTCGCGCCTACTGGCAATCGACACTCAAATGCCCGACATGACCGACGATCAACGCGAAACGCTGCGCACGGCGCTTGCCGACGCGCTCGCGGACATTACCGGGTTCAAGGCAAGCGAAGATGATGACGCGCCCGCCGACGATCTAGAAGAGGATGTCGCGCCCGACGACGACAATCGGTGATGGAATCGCGCCGCGCGTCCTTACATTTATACATTGGCGAAATCTTCAGTGTCCGAGCCGTTGCCGTGCGACAGAACAAGCTTCTTTACCCTCGGCTCAAACGCCCTCTTAAATTTGCTTACCTGATCTGAAAGCCAAGCTAGATATTCGGGCCACTTGGCTCGGTCATTCAAATCTGCGTCTCGATCAAGCAATATGACCTTATCGATGTTATCGGGGTTCGGATTCCATTGGAGACGCGCTCCAATTTCGGCTTCGATTGCGGCGCGGTCGGCTTCCAATTGAGGTAGCGCCATACTGGCAATCTTATTGCTGATGTATACCCGCACTCCAATTCGGCCATCCCAAACGTTTGCAATATTCGACAGGTGAATGTTTGCTCGCCCCAAGGCTACGTTAAACCAGTACTGTGGCCGGGCGCTTTGCGCCGACACCACAATTTTTTGGGTGATAAGGACTTCCCGGAACTGAGTCCAAAAATCAAGTTGAAGCTTGCGTGCGTCACTCATACCACCGCCCGCCCGTATCGCAGTGGCCTGCTTTACGATCTCTGAAGGTTGACTGAGTACGTTGAATTGCACAGCGGGCTTCGACTTGTCGATCTGCCAAAGCTCTAATTCAACAGCGTAGAGGCTTAGGTCTTCGCTGGTATGATCATTAAGCCACTCGATGGCCTTCCGGTGTTCGTCGGTAAATCGCTCTGCAATCCACACGACAGCCGAAGCGTTCAGTGTCGCCGCGTAAGTTAGTATCTTTCCCAAATGGTCATGGTCGGTTTTTCCAAATTGATTCTCAAAAATTACAAAGTCGCCGGACGAATTTTTTGCTAGAATGTCGGCGGAAAACGGTCCTACCGGTACCTCTACGCCCACGACTTGTAATTCCATACCGATTGCAGCGGCTAATTTGTTGAAGTTCTCGTGGTCAGCCAACCACGGCGTGAAGTCAGCATCTTCATGCTTCCAGACTTCTCGTACTAGTACTTTTTTTAGCAATCCCAAATCGACGGTCATCATTCAACTCCCTCGCCAAGTTCATCAAACTACCGCCGCATACTACGTTTCGCCCACCGTGTGAATTCCCTTGCGTGTCGGAGACGTTTATCTGCAAGAAACTTCTAGTTCGTCAATGTCGCGCAAGAAGTCATCTTTTTCGGCGGTCTTAACGCTTCCAAATTTCATGCTGACCCGTGGTGGCACGGCGAAATCAACGTCTAAAATAGCCGTTCCCAATTTCATGTTGCTTTGGAGTCGCTTCGCTGTCATCGCGCTACTGATCAACGCTGTGACCAGCATCCCGCCGGTGGGCGCTTTCGCCGCAATCGCTGTGGCCTTCCCTGTGTCTGTGTCGGCTTTAGATCGCAACCGAAGCCTAGCCTTTGGCGGCAAACCCCAAGTGACTTTGAACATGACGACTTCATATCCCATCGCCTCTAGGGCCGGCAGGGTATCGCTTATCTGTTGCGTGAACGAATAGAATTCAGTCATGAGCCTGCCGGTCGCATCAGAAAAATCCGGCATAGAAAGATCAGGCATCGAAGGGAGCGATAGCGATGGCAGCGACGGAACGCCCGGCATCATGTCGCGCGCCGATTTAGTCAGCGATTGGAAGCGGCTAGGCGCGGGCTCTTCGGCTCCCGCGTCGCGCGGTGCGATTTGAACACCAGCGATCACGGCGGCGAATATAATGAGCGCTTTTCTCATTTCGAAATCCCTTTGCGAAGTCGTCAGGCTACCAGAATGTCGCGTTGCGAAGACCTATAGGGTTCTGAATGTCACGCATCACCTCTGAGCCTATGCCGGTTCCCCGAACTGTTACCGTGCCAAAATTGAAGATGCGCCCGCTAATCGACTGATCGACATCCAATCCCTCAACCCGGTCTAGGTTGAGTTCGATGGTGTTTCTGGATATCCAGCCGCGCTTGAATACAATCCGCCTTGTGGTGACGAAAATCTCAGTCGTCATCTGCCGTATGATCGTTCGAACTAGCGAAACGCAGCTAAAAAGCAAAAAGAATAGCGCCGCGACGGGATAGGGCGAAGGCAGGGAAAAAATCGCTATGACGAACAGGACAAAGGCGGGCGCATAAATTATCCAATGGAGGCCGGTTTCATAGGTCACCTTCTCGTCCCCGACCAGCACCTCGTCACTGTATTTCATCCTTCGTGCACCCCCCGCGCGGACTTGGCGGAGATATTCCACCATTGGTTGCCGCTCCGCTAGGGAAAAGATGGGGGTTCGCGCAGACACTATCGGTCGGGCGTGCGCCGACGTGGGAAGCCGGGTAAACCGCGCGGTAACCACCGCCACCAAATATTTTTGGCGTGTGCTCTTTGAGTTGGGTAGCGCTGTTTTTAGAAACGCAGCGGTGCTGTTTTTAGAAACGCGGCGGAAACGCGCATCAAGGTCAACAGCGGCAAGCGAATGTACAATGATCCTGTTTTCAAAAACAGAATTGGACTCCGCGAATCTCATGTAGCTGCGGCGGCAGAGCGACTTTTGCAATCCCCGCGCGGCTAGTGTAGGGCCGTTGTTGGGATACAGGGAGCGCAATGGAGCAGGAAAGATGTTGATGTTTGAGGCAATTGAATTTTTGGTTCGTGAAAGCCGCAAGGCTTCGAAGCGTGAAAATCGTCATGCGCTCGCGGTGCTTGGGCTGATGTTGACGTTGTTGGATCGTCTTCAGCGAAAAGGATATGACGACGCAAAAGCCGCGCGACTCGTCGCGGAATGGCTGGACCAAGCGAGATTCGAGCGGCCTCATTGGGTGGGCGGCGTTCGCGTTCCTTCGATCATCAGGACATATCAGGGCGGTTTCGTTGGGTGAACAAATGGCAACGCAGGAGCAGAAAATGACAGAGAGTGAAATCCGCGAAGCTCTCGAATTTAGGGAGAGAGCTATCAAATTAGCCCGTGAGAAGACAATTATTGATTCGAGTTTCGAACTGACCTTTGGCTCATATGCGTCGTCAGGCGAAGTTCGGTATTGCCTGTCTGTTAGGTGTTTGGATACGCAGCTTTTGGTCTTGAACACGGAATGGGGCCAAGACGGTTTAGTGACTGTTCACAATTACCATCCGGGCCGTTGGCTTCATTTGTTTAGGGACGCCGAGTCGGTCCATTGAAGCGAAAGGGTGAGGGCTCGGAAGCGAAGGCGCGGGTGGCCATTCGCAGCCACCTAGCCCCGCGACGCGGTGCCCTTGTCATCCGGCTAAGTTGCACGCCGGGGAACCTTATCTCGGCGCGTAGCTCGCCTTGGAGCCGACCCTTCGCAGCTTCGGACTTCAGAGGATCGGGGCGCTCGCAATCAAGACACTGGAACGTGCGTTGCGCTTTGCCGCCGGGTGGCAGCGCTAGGATCAGGAAAGCCCCACAGTCGGGGCAAGTCGGTCGTTCGGCTTGGCCCATGTGACAATTTTGCCGCCACTCAGAACGCCCATCAATTGGCACCGAGGCGGCTAGTGGAAAGCTGTGGAAATCAAACGGGGCGCGGGTAGTCAACCAATAGGGAAACGGCCCCAGCGCGGGGGAGAGCTAGGGGCGGCCCGGCACCAAGCGGATGTGGGTTCGCATCCCGCCACCCGCCATGATCGCGACAACCCGTCCAGCTAACCCTTGCGTGATCACGGCCAACTGAGGCGGCCTTACTGCAATTTCGGCGGCTGTAGTTCGCCTTTGATCAAAGCCTGTATATCGGACAATTGCATCGGATCGCCGCCGTCGCATCGGACGCACTGGAACTTGCGGCCGCCGGTCTTTAACACGATGAAATGCATTGGCTTCCTGCACTTCGGACAGGCACGAGGCGTAGGAAGCGGAAGGTTTTCTGCCACGATGCTCACGATATGCGGCGCGAGCATTACCGAACTCACTGTCGCCGGTCGATGCCGAGGACGGGACGGCGATGGAACAAATTTAGAGCCGGTTCCCTTTGAGCGTCTGTACGGTTCCCGACTCCGGAACGCAAGAAGTTTGGCGGCCTGTAAATCCGCTCTCCACCAAGGCCGGACGGGTGGCCCATTCAGCGTGCTCCGCAGCTCCGGCAATCGGCGTTGGGGACAATGTTGGGGACGCACCCGAGACAGGCAAAAATTTTCAACAATATCAAGCATATGAAAAAGCTAGTGGCCGTCGGATTGCCGGCTCATTTCCTCCAGGAGTTCCCGCATGGCATCGAACTGCGTGCCGAAACCTTTCCAATCTCCGGACTTCAATCGCTCGACTGCCCGATTGTAGCGATCGAGCGCCTCCTGCGCCCGACTTGCCGCGGCCCGACCTGCGACGGGTGCTTCCTCTGTCACAGTTGAAGTTGACGGCGCAGCCCCGGGTTCATTGAACAGCGCCGCCAGGGCCTCGGCGAGCGTCTCCTTCATCACCACATGTTCGCCATAGGCCGCGATCACGCGTTTCAATTCCGGCAGGTGTCCGTGCTCCGCCCGCAAATAGAGCGGCGTTACATAGAGAAGCGAGTTTTCGATCGGGATCACGAGCAAGTTCGCGCCACGTATTACCCGCGAACCCATCTGGTTCCACAGCGTGAGCTGTTGCGATATTTCGGTGGTCTGATTGATCCGTGCCTCGATCTGGAACGGCCCGTAGACCAGCCTCTCCTTGGGAAATTCGTAGACGATCAGCTTGCCGTAGTCCGGTGCATCGCAACGCGCGGCGAGCCACGCGATCATATTGTCGCGGCGGCTCGGCACCATGGGGAGCATCAGGAAGAACTCGGCCTGCGGCTCGCCGGGCAGCCGCATGATGATGTAATACGGGGCCATCGTTGCAATGCCGTCGCCGCCCGGCTGGCGCGGAAACTGCCAGAGATCCTCACGGTTATAGAAAACCTCGGCGGTCTCCATGTGGTAGCTTTGATAGAGCCGCGCCTGAATTAGAAACAGGTCCTCCGGATAGCGAATGTGCTTCTGAAGGTCCACCGGCATGGCCGAGAACGGCTTGAACAAGCCCGGAAAGATGCGTTGGTAAGTCGCCGCGATCGGATCGCCGGCGTCCATCAGATAAAAGTCGACGGTTCCGTGATAGGCATCGACGATTATCTTCACTGAATTGCGAATGTAGTTGAGATCAAGACCTTGCGCCGGCTGCGCAGAGGGAAAATAGGAACTCGTTGTGTAGGCGTCCTGCATCCAGAACATCCGCCCCTCGCTGATGACCAGATAAGGATCGTGGTCGAGTCTCAGGAACGGAGCGATCGTTCGAATTCGCTCCTGGATATTGCGCCGGATCATGATCCGGCTGTCGGCGGTGATATAACTTGAGAGAACCAGGTTCGGATCGTTGAAGTAGTAGGCAAACAGGCCTCTCCACAGCGTCGCTCCGATCGGAATGCCACCCAAGCCGTCGTAGGCCGCATAGGCATTGTCTTTGCCCTTCGGATAGTCGAACTCCGGTGTGCTTCCCTTGACGATGACGTAACTGTCGGGCTCCTCACCATAGTAGATGCGAGGTTCGCGAATCTGGGGGCCCCCGTCCGCGACCGGGGGAATATCGCGTAAATAGAGTATCGGCAGTCCCTCGGGGCTCTTGCGGGTAACCGGGCTCATCACAGCGCCATTGCCGTGAGTAAACAACACGTGGCGGTTGACCCAGGTCTGGGCATTCGGCGGCAGCAGCGAGGGCCGCAGTTCGCGGGCTGAAAGCATCACGCTCTGGTAGGAGCCGTCGAGCCAGTAGCGGTCGACGTCAAGATCGTGAAATTTGTAGTAGGTGCGGATCTCCTGCAGTTGCGCGTAGGTGTCCGACAAGGGCGTCCAGTCCCACAGCCTGATATTTTCGATGGTCGCCTTGTTGGCCTCCAATGTCTTGAGGGTTAGGTTCTGTTCGGCGGCAAACGGCTTCGCCATGACCTGGTGGAGATTATAGGCCTGCCGGGTGAGCGCGATGTTGCGTTCGATGTAGGGCTTCTCAAGCTGCAGCTCGCTCGGTTTGACGTACAGCTGCCGGAACAACGCGGGAGTTACGCCGGACAGCACCAAAGTGCCGATGGCGACGAGCAGGACCGCTGCGACGGGAAGCCGATAGGTGCGCATCCAGACGTTTGCCCAGCAAGCGAACGCTGCAACGATCGACAGGCCGATCAGCAACCACAGCGCGGGCAACCTGACATGGACGTCAGTGTAGCTCGCGCCGACGACCACGCCATTGTCGCCGTACAGCAGCAGATATCGGTCGAGGCCGTAGGACCCGGCCTCCACGACGAAGAGCAGACCGAGCAACGCAGAGCCGTGAGCAATGGCTGCCGGCGACATCGATCGATGATGAATGTCGTATTCGATATCGCCGAACACCCGGTAGATCATTCCGGCGAAGAGCGCGCTCAGAACGAGGGTGAGCAGCATCCAGTTCTTGATGATGACATAGGCAGGCAGTACGAAGAGATAGAAACTGATGTCCTTGTTGTAGAGCGGGTCGTCCGCACCAAAGGGCACGCGATAGAGAAACTGCAAAAAGACGTTCCAATTGCCGACGTCTATCGCGGCAACCAGCAGAGCAATCAAGCATGCGGAGCCTGCGATAACCCGGGGCCACGGCAGCCGATCGCGCATGAACGTCAACAGATCGGGCGGCGGCACATTGCCCGGAGGGTTCCACGCAAAACCGGTGACGGATGGGGTCGGCGACCGCCGGGCGAAACGCGCCGCGAACCATCCGTTGAGCCAGAGGATGACGGCTGTCGCCGACCAGATGGCGAAAAAGACGATGGCTTTAGCGCCGATTGTTGTCCAGAAAACCTGCAGATAGCCGATCGAGGAAAACCATAGCCAATCGACCAGGAAGTCGCTCGCGAGCCCGAGCAGTATCAGGAAAATCCCGATGACGATGGCCGCACTGATGAGCCTGACCACGGCGCTTCGCCTTGGTACCTTCGGTTCGGGTCCGGTGATCCCGATCGTCATAATCAAATCATAGCAAAAACGAGAGACGGTTGCCGCTTTATTCGCAATCGGGAGGACGCCTTGGGGCAAAAGTGACTTTCGAAAAGCAGGAGCATCGGCCTGTTCGATGAGCCTAATCGATGCCGTCGCGATGCCGGGCGCGGTTAGGTCCGTCCGCGCCGGCGCGGTCCGCCAAAGATCACCGGCGGGACCGCCCGGTTCACGACCTCGCGCATCGCGAAGCTCGACTGAATCCGCGCCACCCGTGGCAATCGCGACAGCTCGGTTCGGTGAATGCGTTCGAAGTCCTCGATGTCGCGCGCCATCACGATGACGATGTAGTCGTCGCTGCCGGACATCAGGAAGCAGCGTACCACCGATGGACACTCGATGACCGCGGCTTCGAACGATTTCAGCGCATCCTCGTTCTGGCTTTCCAGCGTGACCCTGACCAGCACGGTGGTGGAGAGGCCAAAGCGCGTCAAATCCAGGACCGCCTGATAGCCGCGGATGAAGCCTTCCTCTTCCAGCGCTTTCTGCCGCCGCGCGATCGCCGTGCTCGAAAGCCCGACGCGCTC
>WNFQ01011052.1_pt1 | contig 20261 bp, 16 predicted proteins | sample 5400171 | NCBI WGS metagenome assembly WNFQ01 (sample SAMN13153356, study PRJNA577476) | soil metagenome | isolation source: 20 cm soil under Madrone tree | place: USA:California | collected 2016-06-14 | reverse complement strand
TGTCGACCTATGCGCGCCAATTCGTAGAGCAGATGGAGCGTCCGGATGTCGACCATGTCGAAGGACTGCCACCGAGCGTAGCGATAGAACAGCGGTTGACCTCCGGGGGAGGCAAATCGACGGTCGCTACCGTTACCGAAGTTTACCACTTCCTCCGACTTTTATTTGCCAAGCTGGGCACCCAATATTGCCCGAAGTGCGACGTGGCTGTTACGAAACAAAGCCAGCCGGCCATCACCAAGCAGGTCAAGGAACGTTTGCAGCAGGGTCCAGTTTCTCTGTTGGCACCGGTCATCAAAGCAAGAAAGGGATTTCATAAGGAAGTCGCAATCTGGGCGGCTCGAGAAGGGTACACTCATCTAGTTATTGACCAACAGCGTCATGCAGTCACCGATTTTCCGAAACTGGAAAGATTTCGTGAACATTCTATCGAAGTGGTGATTGCCGATTTGCGCAAGACGGATGTGCCGCGAATCGCCGAATTGGTGAAGGACGCGTTGCGAGTAGGAAATGGATCTGCTTTTCTGACAACGAAGAAGGGTGTGCGTACGGTTCTGAGCAGTGAAATGGCCTGTCCTTCCTGCGGACGTGCCTTTGAGGAATTGGATCCGCGACTGTTTTCTTTCAACTCGCCGCACGGTTGGTGCGACCATTGTCATGGGTTCGGTTACATTTTGCCGTTTTCCGCTGAAGACTCGAGGGCAGAATCAGTATTGGAGGCCGAACTTAATGCCGAGCGGCGCAGCGACTGGATCGACGAAGCGGAAAAGCGACCCTGCCCCACCTGCAAAGGATCACGTTTGAACGAAGTTGCGCGCGCAGTGCGGGTCCGCGGTCAAACATTGGCAGAGCTATCCGATTACTCGGTTAAACTAGCGCTGAATAAACTCGCCCGATTCAAATTCTCTGGCCCGGAAAAGGCGATTGCCGATACGATTTTGAGCGAGATCATGCAAAGGCTCTTCTTTATGCAGCGGGTTGGGCTGGAATACTTGGCGCTCTGTCGAGCTGCTAATACTCTCAGCGGTGGCGAATCGCAACGTATCCGGTTGGCGGCGCAGCTCGGTTCGAATCTTCGCGGTGTTCTCTATGTGTTGGACGAACCGACGATCGGTTTGCACCCGAGGGATAATGTTCGGCTGCTAGAAACGCTCGATGCACTCAAAGCCAAAGGAAACACGCTGGTCGTGGTCGAACATGACGAGGATACCATGCGTCGCGCGGATATTATCGTCGATCTTGGTCCGGGCGCGGGACGCCATGGCGGTAATGTCATCGCTTGCGGACCGATCGCAGAACTCCAACGCCATGGCGATTCGGTTACCGGACGCTACCTGCGCAGTCCAATGCCACATCCATCCCGGGCACGCCGACCGGTTGCCCATGTTCCCTGGATCGAGATCAAGGGCGCCCGCGCAAATAACTTGAAGGAAATAGACGTTTCATTTCCGATTGGACGTCTTACCGCCATCACCGGCGTGTCCGGCTCAGGAAAAAGTACATTGATGCGATCGGTATTATTGCCGGCCGTTCAGCAGTCTTGGGCGCGAAAACGAACCAACGGATCAAGCGACTGGAAAAAGATTAGCGGCACCGAGTTCTTGTCTGCAGTGTACGAAGTTGACCAATCGCCGATCGGTAAGACTTCGCGTTCGATTCCAGCAACGTACGTAAAGATATTTGACGAAATCCGGAAGCAGTTCGCTCAACTACCAGAATCGCGTATCCGCGGTTATGATCCAAGCCGGTTTTCATTCAACACCGAAGGCGGCCGCTGTGAGGTTTGCGCCGGCCAAGGATTGGTGAAGCTCGAGATGAACTTCCTGCCGTCCAGTTACGTCTTGTGCGATGGCTGCCGCGGCAAACGATTCAACGCCCAGACTCTTACCGTTGAATTCAACGGACGCAGCATCGGTGATATTCTCGAGATGACGATCGAGGAAGCGGCGGAATTCTTCCGTCCGCAACCACGGATTTACCACCCTCTTCAGTTACTCGTTGAAACCGGTCTTGGCTACCTGCAACTCGGGCAACCGAGCCCCACTTTAAGCGGCGGTGAGGCGCAAAGATTAAAGCTTGTGAGTGAACTCAGGGCCGGTTTGGCCAGGGACCGTTACGAACGAATTCGAAAGAACCGGGATCCAAAATCAACGCTTTATCTGCTGGAAGAACCGACCATTGGACTGCATATGGCCGACGTCCAGTTGCTTTTGGAAGTTCTGCACCGGCTAGTGGACGAAGGCAACTCCGTGGTGGTGATTGAACACAACTTAGATGTGATAGCCGAAGCTGATTACATCGTGGATATCGGTCCGGAAGCGGGAGCAGATGGCGGTTACGTCGTGGCAACCGGTACTCCCGAAGAGGTGTCCATAAACCGGGCAAGTCGGACGGCCCCTTTTTTAGCGCGGGTCCTGGGCATCAAGAATGGGCGTTCCCGATCGGCCGCGTGAGAGACGGGCTGCAGGCTGCAAGTTGCCCGCTACAAAAAATTTGTCCTTCCGACGACACTATTTCGCGCCTATTTTGGGCCGGAAAGTTGGCTAATGTTGGTCACTGTAACTAATATTCTTACGAAGCTGCGGACTTAGTTGTGTCATAGATAGCCAGCCCGATAAATTTTTAGTCCACTCTCCTCGGTATAGATTGCCTTGATAATTATGTTGCCGGAAGGTTTGCCCCGTAGCGTGCTCTACGCGATTTCAGCTCGCATTGGCGGGATCGGTCTGGATTTAGTCGCACTTGAAACGATTCGAGGCATTCAGCCTCATCTGGGTAAAGCGATATCTTTCGGTGTCCGGGCTCCGGATATCGATCGGCGCAAAATGAAAACGTTGCGTTTTCACCCCATCCGGCTGTTGTCGAATCTGGAAAGCAAATATTACTACGCCGCCAAGAAGCGGGCAACCGACCGCGTGTCCGCACAGTTTCTCCGGACGGGGCGCTTCGACCTTTTTCACGCTTGGTCCGGTTCGGCGCTGAGCAGCCTTCGGGTGGCAAAAACGCTTGGAATTCCCTCCCTGCTGGAAATTCCCACTTGGCACCGCCAAAAAGGAAAAGTACTTCCGCCAAAAACGGACCAGGAAATCGCGATGGAGAATGCTCCGATTCCACAGCGCTGGCTCAATAGTCTATTGATCGGCCGGCAAGAGACTTTGGAGGAGTACGAACTAGCGGACTTAATCCTGGTCGAGTCAGAGAAGGCGGCGGACACCTTTAGAGTCCTCGGATTTCCAAACGAAAAGCTTTACAGCATGCCGCAAGGAGTGGACGTGAGCCGATTTCAACCGGGGCCGCCGCCGCCGCTTTTTCGTGCGGTTTTTGTTGGTGCTCTAATTAAACGTAAAGGAGTACATACTTTGCTCGACGCATGGAAAAAGCTGAAACTGCCAAACGCGGAGCTTTGGCTTGCCGGGCATCCGCATGAGGAAATCAAACCGTATCTGGCTGACGTACCGGCTGACGTAAAGGTGCTTGGATTCGCTAAGGACGTCGAAAACGTATATCGAGCAGGTTCCGTTCATGTCTTTCCTTCCTCTCTTGAGGGAAGTGCCAAAACAACGTATGAGGCGGCAGCTTGCGGATTGGCACAGATCACGACGCGAGAAGCGGGAGATGTCGTTCTGGACGGTTTCAACGGACTAATTATCCCACCCAACGACGTTGGCGCGCTTGCGCGCGCCATCAGACAATTGTACGACCGGCCCGATTTGGTTCGCAGTTATGGCGCCGCGGGACGAGCTCGAGTGGTCCAGCAGTTCACTTGGGACCATTTCCGAGAAAGAGTGTTCGGTGCGTACCGGTTGGCGATGACTCGGTTATCACCATCACAATCGCAAAGGGCCAAGGTCGGCGGCTCATCCCTCGCTGTTCAGTCGACCCGGCCGGCTGACTCCTAGATCCTGTTTTCCGGTTGTGTATCCTCGAACCGGCGAAACTGCTTTTTCCTTGAGAACGCGAGAGAGCTGGCTAATGAATCCATCCGCATCCGGCACGGGCTTATGAATTTGAGTCGTAAACTTCAAAAACTTACTTCCGGCGAAGCTTGGGCCAGCAGCGTAGACCGATTCTATCGTTGGCAAAATCCCCTTAGGGCTGAAGATCTGCTGCGAGACATCGACCAGGAGAAGCTCGATGCCCTCCGCCAGAAATACCATGTGCCGGGCGAGTTTAAAGCATGGCCAAAATATACGGACGTTGAACATTGGCTCGAGAATGCGGTCCAGCACGTCCGTTCACTTCGACTCGACCGAGATCCGAAACTGAAGATTCTGGATATTGGCAGTGGAGCCGGTTATTTTCTCTTCGTTCTCAAGCAACTGGGACACGAAGTGTTCGGACTCGACCTCGCTGAGCCGTCGTTTTATGGTGAAATGTTTGAGCTACTTGGTCTGGAGCGCGTGATCTGGCGGATTGAATCGTTTGAGCCATTGCCAAACCTCTCGCGTAAATTCGACTTAATCACTGCCTTTGCCATCTGCTTTAACGGTCATGGCAGCGAAACGGTGTGGAGTCCGAAAGAATGGGGATTTTTTTTGGATGATCTCAATCACCATTGTCTGGAGCCGGGCGGTCGCGTTGCCCTTGCACTCAATCCAGAGCCGTACGGCCGCTACACTCCTGAGCTCAAAGATTTCTTTCTCAGTCGAGGTGCAGAAATCGAGCGAAACCGCATTTGGTTAAGGAAGCCGTAGACACGGGTTACGGTTGGGGCGTTCACCATAATGGTAGCAGGGCGAAAACCTCGGCGCATGGGGATGCAGAACGAATTCGCACAGCTACGCAAAGCGCCGAGGTTTTCGTACCTACCATTATGGTGAACGCTCAAGGCTATCTCTTCGGCTGACCAAGCACCCTTTCGACAGCATCCCAGACCCGCTCCACCGCTATACTAGCCATCAAACCATCTTCGCTTGCGACCATGGTAACATTCTCTCCCAGAGGGCACCAGATCATCGAATCCGTTGGCCCGAAGAGGGAGATTGTCGGTACGGAGAGCGCAGCAGCAAGATGAGTCACGCCGGTGTCGTGCCCAATGAAGAGATCTGCGGTGGCCAATTCCTGCGCCAGATCCAAAATTGATAGATTTGATCGGACTTTCAGCTTCGAGCCTCGATAGGTTCGAAGAAATTCAGCGGTCGACACTTCATCCGCTTCGCCCGATACAAGCAACAATTCGTCGAACTGTTGCTCCAATTTAGCCGCTAACGTACTCCAACAAGGTGCCGGCCAATTTTTTGCCGAAGAGCCGCTGCCGACATGAAAAAATGCTCGCGTCCCGGAAAGGAATTGACGCTTGAGAAAAAGGCGCGGTGCCGGATCGACCACGACAAGGCCAAGCTCTCCTAATGGTTGAGCGAGTTGGACCGGTGCTGGCAATCGTTGTTCATCAAGCCGAAATGGTCCTGAAATAAATCGGCACCCACAACTCTCGATCTTTGCCCTTAGCGTTCGCTTGGGATCAGACAGATAGCTGATGACGCAATCCGCCTTCCGTAGTCTCTCGCGTAGTGCCCCGTCCAAGCTAGCTTCCTCGGCAAATAGGGACAGGAATGCCGTTGAGCTCAGGTCGCATACCGAGTGCGCACCTCCGTTTTGCGCGAGCAAAGCGGCGGGAAACGGAGCAACCAATTCGACAAACGCCGAAGTGTCTTTATCCCGCAAGGTTCGCAAAACCGGAAGCGTTAACAGAATATCGCCTAACGCCCCTCCTCGAAAAACCAGGAATCGCAAGGGCTGCTAATAGCCAGGTCCGGCTTCCAGGGGATTGTGCTCTGCTCCTGGCCGAATTGCGGTTTTTGCCTGGAATGATCAGTACTGGCTTGGTCATCGGATTGGCAGCCCGACAACAGCGGGAGTGCAAACAAAATAAACAAATAACCTTTCATCGCTTCGTAAAAACAACCGGATCGCCTACTGATACACGCGCAAAATTCTCGGGTCCATTAGATAAAAACTCTGCGGTACAGCTGTTCTTATCAACCGAGACGACTCTCAGCTCGCTAATAGTTTCGCCGTTCTTCTCGACTTTGAGGTGAGATTTGGCCGTTATTCCGATGTCGCTGCCAAGGCTAACGGTCAACGCTTGGGCATCGCGGTTCATGGAAAGGATGGTACCGTGCAAGACCGGCGGAATTGTATTCCTATCTTTTTCAGCGGCTGTGATCCGCAACTGATTCACTTCATCCTCAACGTTGATCAAACGGTTGGCCAGCAGTTGGCGGTCATCCTCAGCGCGCTTTTTCTGGTCGAGGTTGTGGTTCGAATCGGCCAATGCCGTAGTGAGTCCTTTTATTTCGTTCTCTCGCTGGTTCAGCTGCTCAGTGAGTTGATCGACCTTGGTTTTGGCGGCACTAATCTCCGAATTGCAATTGTCTCGCTCCTGTTGAGCCACGTGATCCTCATCCGCAATTTTTTCTTCTGCTTGCCGCAGCTTTTGTTGAAGGTCTTCTTCTGCTTGCAGTAGCTTTTGTTGCAGGTCGTCGGCCAAAGCTTGCAGCTTATTGGACCGGTCTTTCTCCGCGATGACATCGGCGGTAAGTTTTGTCATCTTCTCTCGATTGAAAAAACCTAGACCGGCCGCGCCGACAGCGCAGGTCATTGCGACGATTAACAGAAAACGGACCATTATCGGAAGATTGCAGCCACCAAACGCGGCATCGAAAAAACGAAGTTGGCTCATTAACGGCAAGAAACAGTAGGGACGAGCGAGAGCTCGTCCCTACTGTTCATTTCTGTTTGCCTCGGCGCCCGTTTTGGTCGAGGGGTACTGTTCCGTCAGGGGCTATGGATCGCAGACTTACAAACCCCGCCAGGGCAGGAATGCAGCAACGGTAGTATGCTTTGCGTTGCCGTAGTTCTCTGACGGCTCTTACCAAACATAGACGCCGGGTTGGCCGTTCCGGTCGAGGAACTGCCCACTCAATTCCGGATCAACTGTTTGGATCGCCTGAACCAAGGAACGCGCGGATTCCTCTGGCGAGAGAGTCGCATCGGAGCCGCCCATTTCAGTTCGGACCCAACCCGGCGAAATTGCCACAGTGGTGATGCCTTCAGCAATGAGTTCCAAAGCGATTGAACGCGTTAGCATATTCAAGGCTGCCTTGGACACGGCGTAAGCATAATAGCTCGCGTCATCCCTGGCCGAGATCGAGCCCAACCCGGAAGAGACATTGAGGATACGAGGTCGATGGCTTTCACGGAGCAAGGGGAGAAAAGCGCGGATGACCCGGGCACAGCCGACCACGTTGGTCTCAAATGCAGATCGAAAATGCGCCAACGGCAAATTGTCGATCGATTCGTTGCCTTCCTCCGGCATTAGGCCCGCATTATTCACGATAACGTCTAGTCGATTCCTCGCTTTTCGGACCATCTCGACAGCGGCCGAGACAAGCTCATCGGAATTCACATCCAGCAAAAGGACGTCAACCAACCCAGATCGAGAAGCGGCCAATTGTTTCAAGTGCGTCGCCGCCTCGGGATGCCGGCAGCCGGCTATTACTGCGTAACCCTCTCGCAATAGCGCTTCAGCCAGCGCGAGTCCAATCCCTCGGTTTGCTCCCGTGATCAATACTGTTTCCATATCTTTTGCCGGCCAGTTTTTTCGGACTTGCGAGGCGTTTCTCGGTTCAAAGTTGAATTTTTCCTCCTGGTTCGCTTACCTAGGGGACTCTGGACACCGACGTAACCATCCTTTCCGGCCTCCCTTCCCGGCGCGAACCACTTCGAAAACCGATCATCGTAATCGGGCGGGCGGCGGAAGCCGATATCATTTTGAACCATCCAGAGATATCGCGTCGCCATTGCCAACTTACACTCGAAGCCAGTTCATGGGCGGTTGAGGACCTGGGCAGCCAGCGCGGCACGATCGTGAATAGCGTGCGAATCTCCGAGAAGACTCCTCTCAAACTCGGAGATCAAATTGTTCTGGGCCCAGTCACCTTGGGCTTTGGACAAAGAGTTGGACCCGATCCAAACGCAAACGAGCCGCTCGGGATTCCTGGAACCATCATTTTCCGTAAACGCATAGTTCAAAGCGTGCCGCTATCGGATCGATTGGTTTTCGGGCGCAGTCCGGACGTGGATGTACAGCTGAATGATCCGATCGTATCCCGTCGCCACGCCGAGATTGAAGAGGGATCGAATGGATTCCGCGTGGTAGATCTTCACAGCCGCGCCGGTTCGTTTGTGAACGGACGCCGCTTTGACGAGCATGAATTGGTCATCGGTGACCAACTACAGCTAGGCCCGTTCTATTTCGCTTTCACCGGAAACGAACTCCAGAGGATCCAGAGAGTGTCGGCCGGCAAAATGATCGCGGTGAGCCTTAGTCGCAAGGCTGGTTCCAGCTTGATTCTGCAGGATGCCTCTCTGGTCGTTGAGCCGGGGCAATTCGTCGGGATCCTCGGACCAAGCGGTTCCGGGAAATCGACCTTGCTCAATGCGCTGAGCGGGCTGCGACCGGCGGACACTGGACGAGTACTGGTCGACGACGCCGACTTTTATTCTAATCTCAATCAGCTGAGACAACTCTTCGGTTATGTTCCCCAGGATGACATCGTTCACGGAGAATTAACGGTAAAAGAGGCATTGACGTTCAGCGGGCGATTACGCCTCCCAGCTCGCACGCCGCAGCGCGAAATCGAGACGCTGGTAAAACAGATGATGACTAATCTCGGACTGACAGAACGTGAGAATCTGCGGATCGCGCTCCTATCAGGCGGCCAACGCAAAAGAGTAAGCGTGGGAGTAGAGCTGCTCCGGCGCCCTCCGCTCATCTTTTTGGATGAACCAACTTCCGGGTTGGATCCATTTGCGGAGTTCAAACTGATGGAATTGCTTCGCCGGCTTGCGGATACGGGCTGCACTGTGATCTGCACCACGCACGTTATGGAAAACGTTTATCTGATGGACCAGATCGCGGTCATCAGCGCCGGCCGAGTCATCTTCCAGGGACCACCGGAGAGCGCGCGCGCCCGCTTCGGTGTGACACGACTCAGCGGGTTGTATGACGCATTGCAAACGATTGATCCGAAACTTCTGCACAGTATTCCCTCGCCGCCGCTGCCAGAAAATTTGGAACCTGCCGAAAAGAGAATCCCCGCTGCGAAGGGCAAGCAAGCATTCGCCTTGCCGATCTTGTTACAGCGGCAATTCACCATTTTTCGGTCTGACCTGAAGAACCTCCTGATTGTGATCGGTCAGCCGTTGATTATCGGGGTTTTGGTCTGTTGGGTAAGTTCCAATCCACCATTAGCTCAGTTCTTCGCCTACATCGCCACGCTCTGGTTCGGGTGCAGCAATTCGGCCCAGGAGATTGTGAAAGAGGTTCCAATTTATCGCCGAGAACGGCTGGTCGGCCTGAGCCGATGGAGCTATCTACTTAGCAAATTTCTTTGGATGGGCACACTGACCAATCTGCAAAGTCTAATTCTGTATGCCTGCATCATTATCGCGGGACGCGTTTGGCCGCCGGCAATCGCTTGGCAGTTGGTCGGACTTTTCTTGCTTGGGTATGCGGCGACAGGTATCGGCCTGACTATTTCCGCGATCGCGCGTTCCGCGTTGCAAGCTGTAATGTTAGTACCTCTAATTCTGATCCCGCAGATCTTGTTTTCCGGATATTCGGTTCGAACCGTGGACATGAGCTCGCCAGTGCTACTCGTTAGCCAGATTATGCCCAGTTTTGCAGCCCAAAGGATCGGGGACGCCAGTTCATTGCTATTTCGGCAGATCGATGGCGATCTGATTAAGGACGAGAATTATTATGTGTCCTACACAAATATGAACCAATGGCATCGGGCGGCCGAGGGGAAGCGCTTGGGCACCGGCGACCAGTTATTGAACCCGCGCCCGATTTTCGTCGGATACCTTTCGCTAATCCTGTGGACCGTCGCAGGGTTTTTTGCCTCGTATTTTGTACTGGCGCGTAAGGAACGGGATTAGCAACAAACGTCAACAAACGTCAGCGAACGTCAGCGAGCGAACGTCAGCGAAGGTCAGCGAACGTCAACGAACGTCAGTGTAGGCAGCTGGCCGCGATGCGTTGTTTCGCTAGCGTTACCGCTTGACGCGGTGGTACGAGGTGGCTCCTGTTTGAGCGGTCCGGCGCGAAGAAAAGGTCATGGCAATAATCTCGTCGGCAGAGGCTATGGCCTCACGGACACGTTCGAGCTGGCGAGACAAACGCTTCGATGCGTTCGAGCCAAAATTTGGATTCGTCGGCTTCTTCAAGCACGATAGACATCTTAGAGGAGAACTCGGCCCTGGAGCGGGCACGTTGAGCCGCTCGATAGTTGGCCGCCGTGGAGGTAGCGCTCCGAACAAGTTGTTCGGCGATTATCCTGGTTTTGACTCCCGGAACAAAATCATCGATGAGATCAAGGACTTCATCGGCGAACTGAACGGTACGATCCGCAAGCGTACAACACTTACAAATTATGTTATTGTGTACTGTCAAATGCGGTGTTCGTTGACGTTCGTTGTTCAGCCCAACCCTTCCAGGCCGTAAACGCGAACGAGTTGACTTTTCCCTTTTAGCTGGAATTCGCCGAAGTCGGTCAGATTTCGTCCTTCAGGAAGGACGGTAGCAAAGTCCTGGGACATGACTAGATTTTGGTTGAGTAATTTCATCACGCCCTCCAAACGAAAAGCGGTATTCACCGCGTCACCAATGATCGTGGCGTCGCGTACAGCAACTTGCCCGATATTGCTGCTGGTCACACGACCAAAATGAAGAGCGATCCCGACACGAAATGGCTGGTCCGCCTCGCTCCAAGTTCGGCTGGTTGCCAACTGGAGTATCGATAGAGCAGAATCCAAACAAATTGCGGATTCGGTTCCTTCCTGATCGCGAGCCGGCCAATAAGCCAAGAGTGCGTCTCCAATGTATTTATCGATGATGCCACCGGCCGACTGCACGATGTTCCCGGTATCCCGAAACCAATTACCGAGCAGGTGAGCAATCTTTTGTTCGCCTAGTTTTTCGGCCATCGGCGTAAATCCTCGGATATCGCAAACCAAAATGGCAACCGAGAGGACCGCGTGACTTCCGTCACTGCTTAAAGCCGCCAGCGTTGCGTCAACGTGCTCTCCTTCTTCCTCACTCGAATCCTGATCAAACACCAGTTCGTAATCGGCGATGCGAATTCGGGAACCGGACTCTAAAGTCACCGGCATGATGACCCTCTGATCGTTCACAAATGTGCCGTTTCGACTTCCCAGATCCATAATTTGGTACTGGTAAGCATTATGGCAGCGGACGATGGCATGTTGGCGAGAAACATGATTTCCCGGTAAAGGTACCGTATTGTCGCCGGTGCGACCGATCGTAGCGGTGTTAGCAATCTTCTTATCGAATGGTTCACCGAGTGGCGGATAAACACGGAGCTTGGCCGACATCTTCGTGGAACTATTAACTTGGCATGAGCAGTGAGAGTTGGCTAGTGCACTCTGAAGGGCTTGACGCGTGAGAACTGCCCCAATTGCGACTTTAACGCGGCAAACTGTTCGCAAATGAACTGTCCACCAAATGAGACAGGAAAGTCATCAGCATCAGAAATAAGCCAATCAGAGCCGTTGCCATTGCCAGACCGGCAAGTCCGATTTTTAAATCTCTCTGGGAAAACTTCTCCGGTGTTTCTTCCGAGTTATTCATTTTCAAATCGCCTGATTTCCGCTAAGAGCCCGGTTCTGGCCCTGAGGGGAAGGACAAGGCTGCGCCAATTGAGGGAAAGATTCAAGAGCTGATCTAGGTTTCCCTTTTGAGAAAATCTATTCAACTCTGGGTTGACGGACAGGAAATCTCCCTTAGTATCAGGCAATTCCATCAAGAGTGGCGGAGGGACTGGCCCGACGATGCCACGGCAACCGGTCCGGCGAAAGCCGGACGACCAGGTGCCAATTCCAGGTCCGGATAAGCCGGATAAAGATGGAGAGAGCGCGTTAAAGTAGTCGACTCGCAACTCTTGGTGGGAAGTAGCAACTACTCTATTTTATGGATCAGTCACCGTTTTTCTCGCACCTGGAATGTCGCGAATGTGGTCGCAAATATGCAAAGGATGCGATCCACGTATGCGAATTCGACTTTGGCCCATTAGAAGCCGCCTACAATTACGAGGCGATCGGTGAACGGATCTCTCGTGATAAGATCAGTGCTCGCCCCCGGTCGATGTGGCGTTACCGCGAATTGCTTCCGATCGAAGGAGAGGCAACGGTTGGCCAACATACCGGATTTACGCCTTTGATTCGTGCACGCCGGCTCGCGGAACGGCTCGGTGTCAGGGAGCTGTATTTAAAGAACGACGCGGTAAATTACCCGACGCTCTCATTCAAGGATCGAGTCGTTTCTGTAGCACTAAGCCGGGCGAAAGAGCTTGGTATCCAAACTGTAGCTTGTGCTTCGACTGGCAACCTGGCCAACGCGGTGGCAGCCCACGCGGCATCGGCCGGCCTCCGGAGCTTCGTGCTGATACCCTCCGATTTGGAACGCAGCAAAGTTGTGAATTCTTTGATCTTCGGCACGAATGTCGTGGCGATCGAAGGCTCTTATGATCAAGTCAATCGGCTTTGTTCCGAAATCGCAGGCAACCACGGCTGGGGATTCGTCAACGTCAATCTGCGACCCTACTATGCCGAAGGTTCGAAAACATTGGGCTTCGAAATCGCCGAGCAATACGGCTGGCGGCTGCCGCGCCACACGGTCATTCCGATGGCGAGCGGCTCTCTGTTGACCAAGGTCCATAAGGCGTATCGTGAATTTGCTAAAGTCGGACTGGTCGATTCCACTGAGTTTAGCATTTACGGCGCTCAGGCTGCGGGATGCTCACCGATTAGCACGGCGATCAAGAATAATACCGATACGGTCCGGCCGGTACCGAGACCGAATACAAGATTGCACGGATGCGGAGATTGTAGACGCCATCCGTTTGCTCGCCGAGACCGAGGGAATCTTCGCTGAGACTGCCGGGGGTGTGACAGTCGCCTGCGCCAAAAAACTAATCGAAAATGGGCGTATTCCACGCAACGAAAGCATTGTTTTGTGTATCACTGGCCATGGTTTGAAAACCCAGGAAGCAGTGGCCGAAGAGATCGGCCGGCCTGCAGTAATCCGTCCTTCCCTCAAGGAATTCGAGTCATTGCTGGCACAACTCACCGCAACCAATTAATCATTATGCCTGTACCAGTCCGTATCCCAACTCCGCTTCGCAAATTAACCCAGAATCAGGAAATTGTTCAGATCGAAGGCGCGACGATCAGGGATCTAATCAACAACTTGGAACAAAGTTACCCCGGTCTGAAAGAACGGATTTGCGATGAACAAAATAACATTCGCCGATTCGTAAACGTCTTCGTCAATGACGAAGATATTCGGTTTCTTCAAGACGCCGAAACGGCCGTAAAACCAGGTGATGAGGTGAGCATCGTTCCCGCAATCGCCGGGGGTTAGTTAACGCCGGTAGCACACGGTCCGCATAGGTCGCTGACTTAGGCGAGCTAATCGGATAAAATGCGGAGTCGATGAGGAGGATCTTTCTTTTTGTATGGGCGATGGCACCCTTTCATCAGCCTCTCCTGTCGATTGCTGGTGTTGAAAAAAACTCGACGCCACTGGTTCGCGCGGGAAACTTTTTGTTCGCTCCGGTTTCGATCAATCATGCTACGCCGACTTGGTGGCTGCTGGATACTGGAGCACCTTCATCGGAGGTCGATAGGCCAATGATATCATTGCGCAGCACAAGCTGATCATCCAAGTAGGCAGTCTGGAAGTCGGAAGTTTTTCCACCGGCGGCGCCAAGTTAACCGCTAAAAGCTTGAGCGAGCTGAACCACGGATCACTCCCGCCCGGTTGGTCTGGCGATTTCAACCGAAATGGGATGATTGGCATGGATATCCTCCTGCGCCAAAACGCGATCGTCGACTGGTCGAACCAGCAAATCATTTTGGCACCGACCGCTGATCCAGCCAGGACCCGCGCAGCTTACGAACAAGAAGGTTTCACTTATATTCCGCTGTCCGTCACTCCAGAATACCATTTGGAAGTCATCGGGAAAGTCGGTAATTCGGAATACCGTTTCTACATTGATACCGGGGACCCGAAAACGCTTATCAAACAGTCCGTCGTCGAAGCCGAGAACCTCCCTTCTCAGGTTACCCAAGCCGAAGTACACAGTCCCCTGCACCATTTCGAAAGCACGAGGGTGTATTCCGTTATCGCAAAAGGCTTGCAGCTTGGTAGCTTTAACCTCGGCGGACACAAAGTGTGTGGCGCCAGTTTTGAGCTGTCCGACTCCGAAGGAGGACCGCCCTGGGCGGGACTTATAGGAGCAGATATTCTCTGGTCTTATGATGCCGTTCTTGACCTAGGCAGACGAGCGCTTTATCTGCGCGCAAAACCATAGAAGAAATGCGGATTGCGGAATGATAAGTCCTAAAGGGCGATCGGGGTTGCGTATGATCATGCCGAAATCCGCATTTCTTCTACAGATTCGTGGGATCGGACCCGAGGTCGACGTGCTCCGGCGGCGGTAAGTCAACCTTTGGAGGGGTCGACTGTCGGTCGAGTGGTCCGACGGGTTCGGCCCGGCGCACCTGGGGCGACGTTGTTGTGACGGGCAAAGCTTTCGGCGCCGGCGTAAGTGTCGGACCGGCCTGAGCAACTTGCACGTTATCCTTTCGCGGTTTGGTTGAATCGTACGGATCATTGCCAACAACGGTAGGACCCTGCATCGTCACCGGCGGAAACTTGCCGACCTCATTGGCAGTCGTAGCACGGGGAATATCCTGGTTCCTTAAAGTCTTGACAAAGGAACGATTGTCGTCGCCGTGCAACCAACAACGTTCTTTTGGCATCTGCTTCGGCGTAGTGAATTCGAAAAAGGTTCCTTTCCGGGCCGGCAGGTCCGGATCGTTCGAGACCGTCGATAGCAAGGAACATTTCGGCGAAGCGGGCAACCCGGTGTTCAAACAGACTTCCACTCTCTTTAGATCGATTGGACGTCCCAGATCTCGTGGAAGGGTTTTTGTCAGCGATGCATTCATGATGGCGGTCCAGATCGGCAAAGCGAGATCATTGCCGAACGCTCCGCGATAGATCGTTTGTGGCTTGTCGAAACCGGTCCAAACTCCACAGGTAATCTCGCTGTCGTATCCGACGAACCACGCGTCCGTGAAGTTGTAGGCGGTCCCGGTTTTTCCAGCCGCCGGAAAACCTTTAAGGCCGTATGATTTTTGCGCTTTCGCGCCGGTCCCGGAAGTCAACGCATCGGTCAGGAATGAGTGGACTTCGTACGCCACTCCTGGGTCCATTACATTCTGTCGCTTGGGCTGGGCGCGAAATACTTCTTTTCCATCCTGTGTTTCAATTCGCGCTATGAGAAACAGGCCCTCCGGACGCGTCCCGCCACCGGGGAACGCGCTGTAAGCCGTGACCATATCCTCGAGCGTAACCTCGCTGCTTCCCAGAAATGTGGTGGGAAACGGGCGCAAGTCTTCATCGATACCGGCTTGTTTTGCTAGTTGAATCACCGAATCGAGGCCGGTCTCAATCCCCAACCGGACCGTGGCAGCATTTTTCGATTCGGCGAGTACTTGCCGGAGCGGGATCGGGCCTTCGTAACGATTTTCCTCTCGTTCCACTCCCCATTCACCGAGGATTCCGGTGGTACCTCCAATCATTACTTGGCGGTTATCCAAAGCCGAATCATCGGCCAACGAACCCGGAAAGATCCCTTTGCTAAATGCGCCTGCGAAAACGAAAGGTATAAACGCGGTTCCAGCCGGCCTTTTTGATTGATAGGTCCGGTTGTATTGGCTTTGCCCGTAATCACGCCCACCTACCATCGCGAGAATACCTCCTGTTCGATTATCCAGCGCCAACACTGCACCCTGGAGATACTCGGGGGAAGGAGGATTTCCTCCTTCCCGATGAATCGCTTTCCAGGCCTTCAGTTTTTCCGTGTAATCAGCATAATTCTGGTGATGGTAATCGCTCCGATTCTCAACCTGGAGGAGCTCTCTTTGTAGACCTTCCTCCGCAGTGCGCTGGAGTACCGGATCAATCGTCGTGTAGATCTTATAGCCACCACTTACCAGAGACTCTAAATCGAGCTCTTCCTGAATTTGCTCCCGGACAAAGTCGATCAGATAGGATTGAAATACGACTTGGCCCTTTGACCGAATCTCGAGCGGCTTTCTACCCTCCTCCTTCGCCTGCGCTTCGGAGATTTTGTGGTTCTCAACCATCCGGCCGAGAACGAAATCCCGCTCATTTGCCGCTGCTTCTCGGCTGTGCCAAGGCGAGAGATTGTTAGGACTCTTTAACAGGCCAGCCAACATTGCGGACTCGCCGATGCTCAGTTCGTTGGCTGACTTTCCAAAATAACCGCGCGCAGCCGCTTCAGCTCCGTACAGACCTCCTCCGAAATAAACCCGATTTAGATACAGCTCCAGAATCTTATTCTTGGGCACCGCCTTATCGATTCGCATCGCCAGGAACACTTCCAATATCTTGCGATCATAAGTGCGGTCCTTTAGATCAAATGTGTTTCGCGCGAGCTGCTGGGTCAATGTGCTTGCACCTTGACGAATTCGGCCGGCCTGGGTGTTCTTGAAAGCAGCTCGAAAAATTCCCCACAGATCAACGCCGCTATGCTCGTAGAAGCGGTTATCTTCCGCGGAAATTACCGCGTTGACCAGATTCGGAGAGATCTGATCAAGACTGACCTGTTCCCGATTCTGAATAAAAATCTTCCCGTAGACCTCCCCATATCGATCGTAAACGACACTCGCCGACTCAATTTCGTCCAGTTTCTTTAAATCGAACTCGGCTGCCTTTTCTTCATAACGAACAATGACCCCGAAGTAAAAACCCGCCGCGATCAGGGCAAACAGCAAAATCAAAATACTGGCCGCAATAAACCAGATCCGTCGGTAAAAGGGCTTTTTCGGTTCAGTCATAGAAAACGACAAGCCTGACAGCTTTCACCAGCCTTGGGTGGGTTCAAATGAAAAAACTTGGTAGTTCGCCAGTGGCAATCTTCGGTAGCGGCGACTGTCCGGCGAAGAACCTTGTCTGGTCCAATCTGAAAATCCGAACGGAGTGGGACAGTCGCCGCTGCTGAGAATGCAATGCGCCCCTTTGCTGATTGTTCCCGATGTTCCATCGACGCTCGAGTTTTTCCGCCAAAGAGCTTAAAGAAACACAAGTGAGCCGATCTAACGAGTTAGCCGACCTCATTCGCGATCAGATCCGTAAGAGTGGCCCGGTCTCATTCGCCTGGTTTATGGGGCAAGCGCTCTACCATCCGATTCATGGATATTATTCGAGCGAGCGCCCTCGGGTTGGACGAGCCGGCGACTTTTTTACCAATGTCAGCGTTGGCAAAATTTTCGGAGAGATTTTGGCAGCTCAGTTTGTCGAGCTATTTGATCTTCTTGGAACATCCGACCGGCTTAAAATTCTGGAGCAAGGAGCAGAGAATGCTCAATTGGCCAAAGATGTGATTAGGGCGCTTGCTACGGAACCAAAATCGGCCGGATGGGAATACTGGATTGTTGAGCCATCAGCCGGAAAAGCAGGCAATCAAAAGGCCCATGTCGGCCAAACGTCCATTCCGACTCATTGGATTTCAGGCCTCGAACAATTGGACCCTTTCTCCGGGATTATTTTTTGTAACGAATTGCTGGATGCATTGCCCTGTTACCTGGTGGAACATGACGGCAGGAAATGGATGGAGGTTCGTGTCCAGGAGAAGAACGAGGTATTCGAATTCGTCCTTCACCCCATCGAGAACGCGGATCTCATTCGTCAAGTGGGACGGCTGCCGCCACCTTCGATTACTCCCTATCGAACCGAGGTCAATCTTGCGACATTGGATTGGGTAAAATCGGCCGCTCGAGCCCTGCATCGCGGGTTTATTCTCATCATCGATTACGGTTTTCCCAGAGACGAACTCTATTCACCGCTTAGGACAGAGGGCACCCTCGTCGGCTATTATCAACACCAGCGATTAAATGATGTGTTACAGCGTCCCGGCGAAATCGATATCACCGCGCATATTGACTTTTCGGCCATCGCCGAAGCTGCCGCGAGCGAGGGATGCACCGTCCTGGGATTTACCGATCAACATCACTTTATGGTAGGCGCGGCCGAACGGCGGCTCCTTGAAATCGAACGGCTCGTGGGCGCCGGACCGATGTCGCCAGACCAGCAACGCTTTCTGCGCGGGTACAAAAGCCTGATGCATCCGAATACGATGGGCCTCGCATTCAAATATTTGCTGTTAGGCAAAGGAGTAGCAGCGGCTCAAGCTCCGACCGGATTTAAATATGCAAAGGATCCCGCGCCCACCCTCCAACTCAGAGAATAGTTAGGATCGGCGCACGCCCCGCAATCAGAATCAGGAACCGATCGCCTAACTCACCGGGGTCAAATACCTCCAGGAGCCTTTTTTTATATCAGCGGACACGCAACCATATTGGCTATTCCTAGAAACTCGGTGGACGCGCGTGGTGAAATCCAGTCGCTTCCTGATACGCACGGGCGAACGCGAGCAGCTTTTCGTCTTCGTAGTGCCTGCCCAGGAAGGTGACACTCACCGGTGTCCCCGGACCACCGATACTGTCATCATCGCCGGTATCGAGCGATGGAGGTTTAGGTGCATCATTCCTACGCAGGCCACCCGGGACAATTACCGCCGGATGTCCGGTCAGGTTCGTGACAGTAAGCTGCGGGCCGGAGCTTCTGGCTAGAACTACATCATGTTCGCTGAAAATCTTTTTCATCTCTCGGATGGCCAAGGTTCGGACACGGTTGGCCTGAATGTAATCAACCGCCGGATAAAAGCGCGCCACGCGGAACTGATTGGGCCAATCCTCTGGGCTTTGTTCCGTGAGCAGCTTATCCCGACCCGACAGAGTGAGATCGTCGAATGCAGCTGCTGCCTCAGCGATCAGCAACGGGACCAGAGCATCGAATGGAAGATCGGGAAGGTCTACCGGATGCGGGTCGACGCCTAGCCGCCGAATTTGTTCGAGAGCCGCTACATCAAACTGGTGGTCATAAACCTGTCGCTCGTAGGTCGCATCGCGATCCGGCTGCTTATCATGCCATTTCTTTAACTCGGCATCACTCAATCCTTCTGGTTGTTTTTCGGGTTCTGGCAATTGCTCAAAATCAGCCCGTATGTAAGCAACTTTCAGCTGCTTCCAGTCCAAATCGGCATCCCAGGCGAACGGGAATGGAATCACGCTCGAGTCGCTATCATCGGGACCGTAGATCGCCTGCATCACGAGCGCGCAGTCTTCCGCCGCGCGACAAATTGGTCCTAGCTTGTCCATCGTCCACGCCAACGCCATTGCACCGGTACGCGGTACAAATCCAAATGTCGGTCGATAACCGGTCGTACCGCAGCGGGTCGACGGAGACGATATAGAACCAAGAGTCTCGGAACCGATCGTAAAGGCGACACAGCCAGCAGCAGTTGCCGCCGCTGGTCCGGCCGACGAGCCGCTGGAGCCTTGAGAGAGGTTCCAAGGGTTTAGTGTACGTCCGGCGAACCACTTGTCTCCCATCGCGAGAGCTCCTGATGTCAATTTAGCAACCAGAACCGCACCAGCCTCGTCCAAACGTTTCACAACTGTGGCATCTTCGTCGATCGATTGATTCTGGAACCCGCCAGCACCCCACGTCGTTGGATAACCCCGGACTGCCAGGAGATCTTTAGCGCCCCAAGGAATCCCATGTAAGGGCCCCCGGTAATTACCGTTGGCAATCTCTTCGTCAACCTCTCTTGCTTGCGCCTTCGCTCTTTCTTCCGTGAGCGTAATTGTGAAATGCAGTTTGGCATCGAATCGTTTCAACCGAGCGAGATACATCTCGGTGAGCGCAACTGAGGAGACCTTTTTCTCGCGAATCAATTCGCCAAGTTCTCGCACTGTGGCAAAAGCCAGCTCTTCCAAATTGGCCGGGACGGGCTGGTTCACGATTGCTGGAGCAGAGCTGATCGCCTTCGCCATCCGCTCAATTCGAATATCGCTCCCAGAGCGACAATCCAGTCCCAGTAATGGATCGAAGCGGAATGCCGGTGGCACATCGTTGGGGAGATGAATCACTCGGATTTTCACGATGCTGTTCCGCTGGTCGCGCAACTGCGAGAGCATCGCTTGCTTTTGTTCGGGCAAGATCGTGATACCAGCCAATTCCGCCGCCTGATCAATGATTTCAGCACTGATTGGCTCGCTCGGGCTCGCCGCAGCCAGCG
>WNFQ01004200.1_pt1 | contig 20261 bp, 18 predicted proteins | sample 5400171 | NCBI WGS metagenome assembly WNFQ01 (sample SAMN13153356, study PRJNA577476) | soil metagenome | isolation source: 20 cm soil under Madrone tree | place: USA:California | collected 2016-06-14 | reverse complement strand
CTGTGAGTTGACGCCACGGCACGTTCGTGGGAATTCCCCGTCCACGGGCCCATTTTCTTGCGTCCTGGAAAAGGACGCGGTAACGCGGTTTCGTCCACGGCTCGATGGCGCCGTCGTCGAGGGACTTGCTCGGATCAGGGACGACCAGATTCAAATCGAAGTCAATGGTATTTCCAAAACCCTGACAGCGCGGACACGCTCCGTACGGATTGTTGAAGGAGAAAAGACGGGGCTCGGGTTCCTGGTAAAGTGTGCCGTCGTTCTTGCATTCGAAGCGCTCATTGAAAGTGAGCCGCTCGGCAGGATTTCCCGCGGCGTCCGCGATGAATTCGAGAATGGCTTCGCCTTGCCCTTCGCGGTAACAAATCTCGATGGAGTCAACGAGCCGGGCGCGCGACTCCGGATTGACGGCGAGACGATCGACGAGGACGTAGACAGGTTTGGAAAAATCGACATCGAGCAGAGTTTCTGGGGATGAAAATTCATGGATGCGGCCCGCCTGATAGAGGCGATTGAAACCGCGTTTCTGCATATCGAGCAGCGCCTGACGAAGCAGTTCCGGAGGCGGAGCCGTGGCGGTTTTCCTGGCCCCTCGTTTCGAAACTGCTACCCCTGCCGTAGAGGTGGCGACTCGAAACTGGTGCAAGACGTAAAACCGCCGCCCGGGAGCAAGCGACAAAATACGCGTCGCAATTTCGTCCGGATTGTCCCGACGAACTTCCGCTCCGCACTTAATGCAAAAAGTTTGTCCGCAGCGCGCAAACAGCAGCCGCAAATAATCGTAAATTTCCGTGGCCGTCGCGACGTTCGAACGCGGATTACGCGTAGAATTTTTCTGCCGAATCGCCACCGCCGGGGCGATCCCCGAGATTTCGTCCACATCCGGCTTTTCCATGCGCTCGAGAAATTGCCGGGCGTAGGCGGAGAGCGATTCGACGTAGCGGCGCTGGCCTTCCGCGTAAATGGTGTCGAAGGCGAGCGAGGATTTTCCGGAGCCGCTGACGCCGGTGACGACGGTAATGGCGTTGTGGGGAATTTCGAAGCTGATGTTCTTGAGATTGTGGACGCGGGCTCCGCGGACGCGGATAGACTCCTGCTCCGGCCGGACATTCGAGGCTGCGTGGGTAATTTCTTTGGTCGCCAAGGGGAAGCCTAGACAGCGCGTTTCGAGGTCACTGCCTAAACTTCAAATTATACGTCCGCTCTCAAAGCGGGGCAAACCGCGACGTTGTGGCCGGCAAATTCACGGTTCCTGGGTGAGGGTGATCTGGCCGATTCCGCCTTGCACTTTCAGGTGAATCGTGGCGGGGGATTTTCCATAAGCATCGTTGGTGTAGGAGTCCCCGTCGTGCTTCAGGCCGCGGACGTCGATGGAGCCGATGCCACCGGAAGCATGAGCAATGACGCCAACGTTTTTCGGAAGGCGGATGTCGGCTTGCCCCACGCCGCCTTCAATGTCAGCCGTCAAATCGGTTTTGCGGTCGCCGGTGAGGTCCACATCCATTTGGCCCGCCCCCATATGGAGATCCAACCGGGTGAGAGGGACCTCGCGAAGATGCAGATTCCCTTGCCCCGCGCCCATTTCGACTCTCAAGTCCAGCGGGATGTCCTTGCTGAAATGCAGGATCCAATCGTTCTGCGAACGGCCGAAATGCAGGGACTGCGAGTCCTGAGAAATGTTGAGCTGGCCGACGCCATCGGCCACGCTGTAGTCGACGCGCGGCTCCTCGTAAGAGCCGCTATAGGTGAAGTCCGCGTCAAGAAGGTCACTCGTGCCGCTGTTGATGGTGAGTTGTCCGGCGCCCATTTCCAACCTGGCACGTGCGGACTTCGCGCGCAGCGGCTCGACAATCTTCGTACTGTGCCTCGTGCCCGAGTAGAAGCTGTGGCCGCGGGAAAAGCTGCGTCCATGCCAGAGAAGCGCTGCCAGAACGATGACAAACGCAAGCGCCCCAATGGAGGCGCCGATGGAGACTCTCTGAGGCGCGCTGGGAGTGCGGCTTCTTTGCAGGTTATCCCATATTTTCCCGGCCCCGATAAAGATGAGAATGAGCGGCCAGTATCTCCAGAGAATCGGAACCGGATCGAAAACCGGACGCCAGCTGTGCAAGAGAAAGAGAGCGCCGACCGTGATGAGGATGATTGGGAATACGAGCGAAACTCTCCTGGGATGGTTGTCCTGGGCCATGGCACACCTCTGCTACCTTATACTACGCACGCGAGAGAGAAATAGTTCAGCAAGTCGTTGGTAACAACTGTACAACAACGAAAGCGCGAGATGAACTCGGAAGACCGCGCGGAAACGGCCAGGACAAAGAGTCGGTCGGAAGATTGGTCGCTACATGCGGTCGGAATGGCAGCGGAGGCTTTCCGAAGAACAGTCTGTGGTAGAGTTCGAATGAAAAGGGCTCGAGGAGCCGGAATATGAAGGAATTCGAGAGAGTTTTCTGGATCGTGCTCGATAGCGTGGGAATTGGAGAGCTTCCGGACGCCGCGGACTATGGCGACGTGGGCAGGACCACGCTTGGACACATTGCGGAATCGCGCCCGCTGAGAATTCCGAACCTCGCGAGGCTCGGACTGGCGAACATCGCGCCGCTGAAACATCAGACGCCGGCTACTGTTCCGATTGGAGCGTATGGCAAGGGAGCAACGCGCTCACCCGGAAAAGACACCACGACGGGACACTGGGAAATGGCGGGAGTGTGGCTGGAGCAGGCCTTCCCCGTTTACAAAAACGGATTCCCGAAAGAATTGATCGAAGAGTTTGAGAAGCAGATTGGCAGGAAGACAATTGGAAACAAGCCGGCGTCCGGCACGGAGATCATCAAGGAATTGGGTGAAGAGCACGTGCGGACGGGCAAGCCGATTGTGTACACCTCGGGCGACAGCGTGTTTCAGATCGCCGCGCATGAGGAAGTGATTCCGATTGCCGAGCTTTACCGCATGTGCGAAATCGCCCGGAAATTGCTGGACGGGCCGCATCGCGTGGGGCGCGTGATTGCGCGGCCATTCGCAGGAACACCGGGGAACTTCGTGCGGACCACACGTCGCCACGACTACGCCGTCGATCCGCCAAAGCCCATGCTGATGGACGTTCTCGCGGAGCGTAAAGTGCGTGTTTTCGGCGTTGGCAAGATTCATGACATTTACAATGGCCGCGGAGTCCAAGAGTACGCAACGACGAAGGGCAACGCCGACGGAATGGAGAAATTAAGGGCCGCAGCCACCGAGCGCAAGAGCGGACTGATCTTCTGCAATCTGGTGGATTTCGACATGCTGTACGGCCATCGTAAAGACGTCGAGGGATTTGCCAAATCGCTGGAGGAATTTGACCACATGCTCGGGGATTTTTTGCCGGTGCTGAGTCTCTCCGATATGCTGATGATCACCGCAGATCACGGCTGCGATCCCGATCCGCGCTGGCCAACCACCGACCATTCACGGGAGTATGTACCGATTCTGGCGTATTCACCTGGAGGCGGCGCGGGGGTAAACCTGGGAGTGCGGGACACGCTTGCGGACATGGGCCAGACCATCGCGGAGAATTTCGGCGGGACGATTCCGCATGGCGAGAGCTTCTTGAGCGAAATGAGGGAACAACGAAGCAGTGAAGTAGCGCGATAGCGAGCAGCAACAATCACGACTCGCAACTGCCGGAAAAGGGATCCTTTAGGAACCGAGTGAGACTTCTTGCATTAGAACCAGTCGCTGCGGTAGGCCACCCACCAGCTAAAAACGCCGATGGGAATTGTGGCCAGTAGCGACCAAATTATGGGCAAAGCCAAATCCGCTATCAGTCCTAGACAAATGAAAATGCCCCAGAAGACTTTGCGTTCCATTGCTCTATTCTAGCACTTGCCGTCGCCGTAGGGCCGAGGAGGGCCTGGCAGGTTCCTGAGAGAAACAAATGGCGGAACCCATCAATGGAACGCCGAGCACATCTCCAGCCGTCGGCCGGAGGCTAGATCCATCCGTAAAGGACGCACGCATGATTGGATTCCACGCGGCGGCCCATCTCTTGTAGAATCTTGGCAGTCGTAGTTGCCGAATAAAAGCGAAAGCACGCGCCTCCATTATGCAAAGAAGTCAAACGCTGGGACGAATCTTCGTGGCCGTCTCCCTGGTGGTTTTCGGCGTTCAACATTTCATGTACGGCGGCTTCGTGGCAACACTGGTGCCTGCCTTTATGCCGGGGCGTCTGTTTTGGGCCTACTTTGTCGGGGTGGCGTTTGTCGCCGCTGCCGTGGGCATGTTTGTGGAAATGCTCGCGCGGCCAGCCGCAACCATGCTTGGCGTGATGTTTTTTCTCTTCTTGATACTGCTGCACATTCCGAGGATCGTCGTCCATCCGCGAGACGGCAATGAATGGACCAGCGGATTCGTGGCCCTGGGAATGTGCGGAGGCGCCTGGATTCTTGCCAGCGCGTCACCCCTTTACGAGCACGAAACCGCTGATCCATTCCTCAAAATCGGGCCATATCTCTTCGGCTTGGCCATGATAGGTTTCGGGATTCAACATTTTATCGACGTCGGGAACACGGCTCGAGTCGGCCCTCCCTGGAGCATGGAGCACCCACTTTGGCCGTACGTGAGCGGCGGGGCGCTGCTTGCCGGAGGCGCAGCGATTGTACTGGGAAAAAAAACGCGATTCGCGGCAATTCTTCTGGCAACAATCATTTCTCTGTTCTTCCTGTTTCTCCACGTTCCTCACATTGTCACGCAGCCGCACAATCCGGGCCCATGGACGAGCGGATTTGAAGTTCTGGCGCTGTGCGGATGTGCTTTGGTCCTGGCCAACACGCTGCCGAAAGAAGAAAAAGCGTAGCCGGCGAATCGTAGAACGCTCCACTGCGCTCTGTTTGGGATGGCGACGCTTTTCCGCGCCGGGGAAAGATCCTTCGGCTCGTCCGCCACGGCGGACTCGCTCCGGATGACTATCCTCGTCGGATAGTCAGTTGCCGGCGGCGGAAGCCTTCTCCGTCGGGGCGTAGTAGCCATTGCGGGTGCGAGCGAGGAGCTTGCCGCGGCCGCGCGGGGGAATCACTTCCACCTGAATGGCGCGGAAGGTGCCGTCGCGGCGGGTGTTGCTGGGATAGTAGGCCAGAATGTATTGGTTGCGAATGTCGTGCGCGACGTGCTCGCAGATGCTGTGAACGTCATCCACATTTTCCGGAAAATAAGCCAAGCCGCCTGAAGCATTAGCGATTTGCTCGAGTACTTTGCGGGCTCTCTTGGCTTCCTTTTTATTTTCCTGGCTGAGGAGGCCGATGGTGTAAATCACCGTATCGGTCTTCTGGACTTCCCGAATCATCTTCTCCAGGGAATTGCGGCTGGCGTTGTCTTCCCCATCGGTAACGACGAGAAGCACCTTCTTGTCCTTGGAAGCTTTTTTGAGATGGTCAAGAGAGCCAAGGATGGCATCGCGCATGGCGGTGCTGCCCCGGGAATCAATGCGTTCAAGGGCTTCTTTGAGCTCGGGAATGCTGCTGGTGAAATCCTTATCGAGGTCGAGATAGAAATCGTCGTTGAAGTTGACGACGAAAGCTTCATCCTGGGGATTGCTGGCCTGGACTAGAGTGATGGCAGCTTCGTTGACGCGCGGGCGCTTGTCGCGCATGCTGCCGCTATTGTCGATCACCAGCCCCATGCTTACGGGCACGTCCTCGCGTTTGAAGACGGACAGTTTCTGTTCGGTTTTATCTTCAAAGACGCGAAAATTTTCCGACTTGAGCCCATCGGCGAAGCGCTGACGATCATCAATAACGGTCGTATGCAAGACGACCAGGTTGACGTCCACCTTGATGCTGGAACCTTGTTTGCCGGCGTTGGGATCCTGACCGGGGGGCGGAGGCGGGGCTACGGGAATCTGTGCAAACGCGCCGGAGGCGAATACAGCCGCAGTGCAAATCAAGAGCGCAAGATGGCGCAGAGAAAAAATCAAACCCAGGAAGAACTCAGTGGCTGGGGGCGTAGTATCCGGTCTTCGAATAGACGCTAAGAGGCGGAAGCCCTTTGGGCGCGCGCAGCTTGATCTTGAGCTTGCGCCAACGAGCGTCGTGAGCTTTGTTACTTGGTCGATAGCCGAGAACATATTGGTTTCGCAGCTCCATGCCGATTTTTGAAGCGATGTCCGGAAGTTCATCCAACTTCTCCACCGCGAACACGCGGCCACCGGTCATTTCCGTTACTTCGCTGAGCAGTGATGGACCGCCCAACTCTTCCGGGGTGCGGTTGCGATATCCAAGCGGGTCAAAAATCCCGATGGCGTAGAGCTGGGTATCTGCTTCTTTTACCAGCCGCTTGATGTCGCTCTCATTGTACCGACTATGATTATCACCTCCATCGGATAGGATGAGCAAGGCACGTTTGGCGTTGTGTGCACCCCTCATCTGGCTGAGACCGAGATAGATGGCGTCGAGGAGCGCAGTGCGGCCCTTGGGGGCCGTGAGCATCATGCGGCTCTGCAAGTCCTCTACGCTGTTCGTGAAAGAGCTGGTCAATTCGGCGCGCTCGTTAAAGCTGACCAGGAAAAATTCATCCTGGGGATTGGCGGTCTTGAAGAATTGGAGAGCAGCTTCGCGCGCCTTGCCCACTTTGTTGGACATACTACCGCTGAAATCAAAGATCACGCCGATCGAGATGGGGACGTCTTCGGCGGAGAAGGTAACCACTTCCTGCTCGATGTTGTCTTCGAAGACGCGGAAGTTGTCGGTCTCAAGGCCGGTGACCAGCCGGTTGTAGGGATCAGTGACGGTAACGTTGACGAGCGCGAGGTCGACGTCAAAATGGATTGTTCCGCCGGGCTTGAAAGCCGTGCCCGGGCTATCCTTCCGCACGTCGTCTTTTTTGACTTCCTTTACCTCTTCGCGTTTAGCTTCGTCCTTGGGCTTGTTTTCGTCGGGGCCGGATTGACCTGCGGCGGGGAGCACAGCGAGCAGCAACAACAGGCAAACGATTAGCAGAAGGTGGACTGAGAAAGACAGAACGCGAAATCTAGGTAAATCGCGTTTCACGGCACCCCCGTCATCCCGGCCTCCCGGGATGGCCGCGCGGTTCGGACTAACCCGAATTCTACCACTCTGATTCTCGAACACAAGCGCAATTGATTGATGTTCACTATTGGACAGTTCGATGGGCCGGCTGGACTGCATCGCGTGTGATAGCATCCCCGCGCGGAACTCCCTGCCAAGTGTAGACTGCGTCGGAGCGGCTATTATTCCGGGGCAAGGGAGAATCAAGGAGCCGAAATTGGCCAAGGTAGTGGTGGTCATTCCTGCGAGATATGGTTCGACGCGGTTACCTGGCAAGCCGCTGGTAATGCTCGCGGGAAAGCCCATGATTCAGCGCGTGTACGAGCGGGCCAAGTCGGCGGAGCGGGCGGACCGCGTGATTGTGGCCACCGACGACGAGCGCATCGTGAAAACCGTCGAGGCATTTGGCGGCGAGGCAAGAATGACGCGTTCGGAGCACCGCACCGGCACGGAACGCGTCGCGGAAGTGGCCGCCCGCGAAGAAGGCGACGTATTCGTAAACGTGCAGGGGGACGAGCCGCTGCTCGACCCGAATGCGATAGATGTGGCGGTCAATGCCCTGCTGGAAGAACCACAGGCTTCCATCAGCACGGTGGCAACGCCTATCAAAACGCCCGGCGACATCATGGACCCGAACGTCGTCAAGGCGGTGCTGGATTTCGACGGAAACGCTATTTATTTTTCGCGCGCGCCGATTCCCTGGGTGCGAGATACGGCGAGCAAGATCGTGGTGCGGCATCTGAAACATCTTGGGCTGTATGTTTTCCAGCGAGAAGTGTTGCTCGAGTATCCAACTCTGCCGCAAGGCGAGCTGGAGCGTATCGAGCAACTGGAGCAATTGCGCTGGTTGGAAAACGGCTGGAAGATTCGCGTGGCGGAAGTCGCGCACGACGCCGTGAGCGTTGACGTTCCAGAAGATGTCGCTCGCGTGGAAAAGCTTCTACGCAAATAAATCCGCCCGGCGGGGTGACCGCCGGGCCGTAGGTTTGTGGATCGAAAATTTTGGCGACGCGTGCTATTGCTGCAATTTTAGAACACCAACGACGATACGCGTGGTGCCGGAATTGTCGCGATTGGCGAAGAAAGCCAGTTGGGGACTAACGAAGTAGGCCACAAAATTGATCGGGCGGGCGCCAGTAAGATTGACTGTCATTCCACTGCTTTTCCCGTCAGCGCCGGTACCGTCGCCGTTGATCATGATCACGCCTCCAACGCCGAGATCCAGTTGCGGCGTGAGCGTGGATGAAGTGAATTGGAAAATGTCCGCGGCACCGCTTAGAGCCAAGTTTGTGACATTAGCCTGTGCAAGGAGATCCTCTTCATCCTCTATTGGGAACGAGCCTCCAGCTACAACGAGACCGCTCCAGTTGATCGCGTAGGGTTGCGTAGGGCCAATAGGAGTCAAGGGGCCTGCCGATTGCAACGCGAGCAAGCCGTCGGCGGTATCCCTAGCTACACCGACGGTAGTGGATGGGCTGACATCCTGAATGACGCCGCTATTCGGAGAGCTCAGGTAGAAGACAAAGGTGTAGGTCAGGCTCGAATCCTGGAAAGTAACGGTTCCCCGCCCTGTTGCGGCGTCCAAGGTGGCGCTGGCATTCGAGAAAGTATTGGACTGCCGCTCGGAACCCGCATCGTTGATGTCCATGAGGATGTTCGTTACAGCCGGCCCAGTAGCGGTAAATCGGCCGACGCGAGTCAGACCACCATTCGCGGAGCTACCACCAACGACAAAGACGAAGCCTCCGTTGAGGCTACTGGGAACGCTGGCTTGTGCGACGGCGTCACCGGAAAGCATGCCATTGTTTGTGCTGAGAAATCGGACATGATTGGAATTAACAATAAAGAAGACGAAGTTCTGTCCAGCGATGGTCGCAATCCCCCGACCAAAACTGGTAAAGCTGGAAAGCTGCGAGGGATCTTGAGAGATCGTGCCCGGTGTCATAGTGGCGTCGCTTGTCAAAGTTCCACCGACATTGTCATCGAAGTGCCCCGTGGGGATTGTTCCGGTGGCACTGTCCACCGTGAATTCGCCAATGAACGATTCCGGGTTTGGGTTAGGCTGGGATCCGTCAAAGCCGCTGAAGTCAAAAACGTAAGCGCCCGCGATCTCGGAAAGAGCGAAAGGAGTCGATTGTTGCAGCACGAAATTGCCGCTGCCGGTGGAAGCCTGATTGGCGTTAGAAGTCTCATCGATCAACAGGCCATCACTGGTAGAGGTCAGAACGATGCCGAAATCGACAGCGCCGCCACCCTGAAAGTTAAGAGTCATGGCACCGCGGCCATTGGCAGCGACCGTGTAGGAGCCGCTGCTAATGACAATGGCGTTCGATGGCGTGCCATTAGTATTGATGTCTTCCATGCCGCCGGTAATGTTGCCCTTGCCATCGGCGATGAAAACGCCAGTTCGGGCGAGCGAGGTGGGAGCGTTAGGTCCGCTGGTAAAAACCTCGCCATTGGTGACAAAGGCATACTGGCCACTCAGGCTTGACAGACTGTAGTTGCCGGTCGGAGGAGGTGGCTGGACGTTGGAACCGCCACCGCCGCAGCCGGAAATCCCGAGGGCAGCGGCTGCAACCAGCGCTGTAAGGAGGCGCTTCATCGCACACCTCGCAGAGCTTCTTTTTCTGCTGGCGTCATCAGCGAGGCCGGCGTGGTTAGAAAGCCTTTGGTGTTGCGAACCGCGACGGCTTGGGCGCCCTTCTGCACAATGCGCGCCGCAAAGTAGGTAGTGTCACCGAGGGTCAGCGGTTCGCCAACGATGCGCACGCTATCGCCGGGATTCAACTCGAAATGACTGGCCTTCAAAACCTTTCTATTGCCCAGATGCACGTCCACCTGTCCGGTAGACGTCTGAAGAATTAGATGGGCGCCGATGGGCGGCGTGCTGGATGCCGAATCGAACTTTACGACCGTGCCAAGAAGAAAACTCTCGCGGCTGATGTCATAAGCGCGAAGCTGCTGCGCATCGGGCTGTTTTGGCTGTTGAGCGCTGGCAGAAATGCAGAACGCCAGGGTGATCACGAGTGCGACAATGCCTGTCTTACTCTGTATGAGTGCTTTCATATCCCTTCCCACCTGCGAGAGTTCCACTCGGAACCTTTTTCCGTTGCGGGGACGAAACGAAAAACAGTTTCGAGGCGCAAGGCTAAAGGTTCATTCGCTTAGATGGCGAATCCCCTGCGGCTGGTTTCGGAATGACGCACAGAATTTCCTACATTGCAACATTCGCCGTATTCCCAGAGAAAAAATAACGATTTTCCGGCGCGAAGAGTTCGATTTGACAGAAGGCCGGGTTCCGAACATAATTGTATGTACGTCAATCCTGTGGAGGGCTGACAAGCCTGGCGTGAGAACTCAGGCTACACGGATGGCGCCAAAATATATTTTTGTAACCGGCGGAGTTGTTTCCTCACTTGGAAAGGGCGTAGCTGCCTCCTCTATCGGCTGTCTCCTCGAAAGTCGCGGTTTCAAAGTCACCCTGCAGAAATGCGACCCGTACCTCAACGTTGATCCAGGTACGATGAGCCCTTTTCAGCATGGTGAAGTGTTTGTCACCGAGGACGGCGCGGAGACGGACCTCGATCTCGGCCACTATGAACGCTTCACGCACGCCAAGCTTTCCCGCGACAATAACTGGACGACCGGCCGCATCTACGAAACGATCCTCACCAAAGAGCGCCGCGGTGATTACCTCGGCAAAACCGTCCAGGTAATCCCTCACGTCACCGACGAGATCAAGGCGACCATCAGGAAAGTTTCCGAAGGCGTCGACGTTGTTATCGTCGAGATTGGCGGCACGGTTGGCGACATCGAGTCGCTTCCCTTCCTCGAAGCCATCCGCCAAATGCGCCTGGAAATGGGCGCGGAGAATACGCTCTTTGTGCACGTCACGCTGGTGCCGTTCATCGCCGCCGCCGGTGAACTGAAAACCAAGCCCACGCAGCACAGCGTAAAAGAAATGCTGAGCATCGGGATTCAGCCGGACATTTTGCTTTGCCGCAGCGACCATCACATTCCCGCGGAATTGAAGAAGAAAATCGCGCTGTTCTGCAACGTTGCGGAGTCCTGCGTCATCTCCATGGAAGACGTCGACACGATTTACGCCGTGCCCGCCGAACTGAGTAAGGAAGGATTGGACGCGCAAATCCTCCGTCTGCTGAAGCTGAAAGACCATCCTTCAAACATGAAACCATGGCTCGACCTGGTCCACCGCATGCATCATCCGGCGGGCGAAGCGCGCATCGCCGTCGTCGGGAAGTACGTTCAGCTCGAAGATGCTTACAAAAGCTTGCGCGAAGCCCTGATGCACGGCGGCCTGGCGCACAATCACAAAACCGTTCTCGAATGGATTGAAGCCGAAGAGATCGATTCCGCCGCAACGGCCGCGGCGCGCCTCCACGGTTATGATGGAATCCTGGTTCCCGGCGGATTCGGCAAGCGCGGCATTCAAGGCATGGTGCACACTATCCAATACGCGCGCGAACACCGCGTGCCCTTTTTTGGAATTTGCCTGGGGATGCAGTGCGCAACCATCGAATACGCGCGCGACGTTGCCGGACTGAAGCAGGCCGACAGCACCGAATTCGATCCGCAGACGCCCCACCGCGTGATTTACAAGTTGCGCGAACTTCTGGGCGTGGACGAAATGGGCGGCACGATGCGGTTGGGCGCCTGGCCGTGCAAACTCGAGCCCGGCTCCTTCGCGCACAAAGCCTACGGCAAACTCGAAATCAGCGAGCGCCACCGCCACCGCTACGAATTTAATCGCGATTACGAAAAGACGCTGGTCGCTGCTGGACTGCGCATCACCGGACGCACGCCCGGAGCCCAAGCGTGCGCAGGCCGTGGGGATCACGCCGCACGTCACTGCCTAAATCGTTGCAAACCCAGCCCTGGCTGCGTAGCCTAGATAACTTGCAGACTTTTCCCTATCTCGTATGAGCACGACTCACGAAATTTCGCTTGGCTCTTTGCGCCTCGGTGGCGGTAATCCCTTGTTTCTGATTGCCGGGCCGTGTGTGATTGAAAGCGAAACGCACGCGCGCATCATGGCGGAGAAGATTGCCAAGATCGCGTCCGACGCAGGAATGCCCTACATCTTCAAGGCTTCCTACGACAAGGCCAACCGCTCCTCGTTGAAAGCCTTCCGCGGCCCAGGATTGAAGGAAGGATTGCGGATTCTCGACAAGATCAAGTCCGAACTGAAACTACCCATCCTTACGGACATACATGATGCGTCGCAGGCAAAACCCGCGGCGGAAGTCTGCGATGTGCTGCAGATTCCCGCCTTCCTGGCGCGGCAAACGGATCTGCTGATCGCCGCGGGCAAGACCGGCCGGGTCGTCAATGTAAAGAAAGCGCAGTTTCTGTCGCCGTGGGATATGGCCAACGTTGCGGAGAAAGTGGAGAGCACCGGAAATACGAAGATTATTCTCACGGAGCGCGGCTCTTCGTTTGGGTATCAGAATCTTGTCGTGGACATGCGCTCCTTCCCTATCCTGCAAAGGATTGGATACCCGGTCGTCTTCGATGTAACACATTCCGTGCAGCTTCCGGGCGGGCAAGGCCACTCCAGCGGAGGTCAGCCGCAGTTTATTGAGCCATTGGCGCGCGCGGGTGTAGCCGCGGGCGTGGACGGCATTTTCCTGGAAACCCACGACTACCCAGCAAAGGCTCTTTCTGACGGGCCCAACGCGCTTCCGCTGTCGCAGCTCCTCAGCCTGCTCATGAAATTAAAGGGGCTCAGCACCGTGGTCCGCCGGTGGAGCGCTTCATGAGCCTCGACACGGCGCGACGCGTGCTGAAAATCGAGGCCCAGGCGATTCAGGACGTCCTGGCGCGCCTGGACGCCAGCTTTGAAAAAGCCGTCGATGTGCTGTTTGCATGCAAGGGACGCGTAGTGGTCACCGGGATGGGCAAATCCGGGCTGATCGGCCGAAAAATCTCGGCAACTTTGTCCAGCACGGGTACGCCGTCATTTTTTTTGCATCCAGCGGAAGCCTTGCACGGCGACCTCGGAATGCTTGCGCGGGGCGACGCTATGCTCGCCGTGTCTTATGGCGGAGAAACGGAAGAAATCATTCGTTTGCTCGAAGCGCTCAAGCGCTTGGAAATGCCGCTGATAACGCTGTCCGGGAAAGTGCAATCAACGCTCGCCGAAGCCAGCGACGTCGTCCTGGACGTGAGCGTAAAAGAGGAGGCGTGTTCGTTGAATCTCGCCCCCACAGCGAGCACCACCGTGGCAATGGCCGTGGGCGATGCCCTCGCCGTATCGCTTCTCGAACGGCGAAACTTTCGCCATGATGATTTTGCTGCGCTGCACCCCGCCGGGCGCCTTGGCAAAAAACTGCTCCGCGTCGAACATCTGATGCACGCGGGCGAAGCGCTGCCCCACGTTTCAGCCGGGACACCCATGCCGGACGTCTTTCACGAAATGAGCAAAAAAGGTCTCGGAATGACGACAGTGCTGGAGCCCGACGGCCGCCTCGCGGGTATTCTGACCGACGGGGATCTCCGCCGGCTCATGGAAAAACATCGCGGCGCCGTCCTGGAGATGCGCGCGGCGGATGGCATGACCAGGAATCCTCAGACCATCGGGCCTCACGTGCTGGCCAGCGAAGCCTTGAATTTGATGGAGAAGCGCAAGATCACTTCCATCGTGGTTACCGACGAGGCGCGCGGCGTGCTCGGCGTTGTACACTTGCATGACCTGTGGACACTGGAGCTGATGTAGTGGCGGGTCTTTCGCGTCTTTTGCGTCCCGGCGCTTTATGTCGGGAAGACCCGTTCTTTCTCACGTAGGGGCGCCCGCCGCGGCGAGCTGCGCCCCACTGGGCAACCATGCGAACAGAGAGAGTCTGGCAGTAGAGAGCGAGCACACACGCAGTGTTAAGAGGAGAAGAAATTGGCCAACCGAGGAAGGAAAATCCCACCGAAACTGGCAAGACGAGCCAAACAAATTCTCGTCCTGCTGATGGACGTTGACGGCACGTTGACGGACGGCAGCGTCACGCTGCTGTCGCAGTCGGACGGCTCGGCGCTCGAGAGCAAAACATTTGACGCTCACGACGGCCAGGGCCTCACGCTGGCCGTTACCGCCGGACTGCGCACCGGCGTCATCACCGGCCGCGGCAGCGCCGCTCTGCGCCGACGTTGTAAAGAGCTGGACATCGAATCCGCAAAACAGGTGCGCAGGAAACCGAAGTTGCTTTCCTCGGCGATGATCTCCCCGACCTAATGGTCATGAAGCGCGTCGGCCTTGCCGTCGCCGTCCACAACGCCACGCCGGAAGTCCGCCGAGCCGCCCACTACACCACCAAAGCCGATGGTGGCAAAGGCGCCGCCCGCGAACTCGTCGAACTCATCCTTAAGTCCAAAGGCATCTGGGAAGAGATGATCGACAAAGCCCGCGCCTGAACCCGCGCTCTCGACACCGTTTCAGCCCCGCCAGCACTCTTTGCGTTACAATCGGATGGCTATGGGGCGCCGCAACCGCAAACGAAGCTCGAAAGCTGCCGACCCTTCCAAGATTGGCAATAAAGCGGAAACGCCTGCGAGTCCGTCCGAGTTTTCCTTTGATTCGGAAATGATCGCAAGCTTTGCCGACGCCTCCAGTGATTCGGAAATGGTTGCGAACTACCCCGACAGACCCAATGATTCGGAAAACGTTGCGAGTTCTCCCAACGTCCCCAGTGATGCGGAAATTCCTGCTGTCCCTTCCGTCGCGCCTACCGGGGCGGACCGCCGGACCCATCCTCGTTACGAGTTCTTTGCCGCCGCTGAGGTCCTTCCAGCCGAATCCGGCGCGCGGATGGAAACGCGCGTCCGCGACTTGAGCCAGCAAGGCTGCTATGTAGACACGAGCGACGCCCTCCCCTTGGGGACGGTCACGGATGTACGCATCACCAAGGGCGCCCAACGGTTTGAGGCCCGCGCAAGAGTCGTCTACTCGCGAGCCACCAAGGGCATGGGCCTGGTATTTACCGCCATTGAGCCGGAGCGGCTTCGCACACTTGAAACTTGGCTCACCGAATCCCGCGAGACCTCCTGGCTCGCGGCAAACCGCCGAAGGAGTCAGCGAGTCCTAATGACCATCCCGGTCCGGGTTTCGGGAAAGAGCGGCGCTGCATCACCCTTTGAAGAAGAGGCTCACACGCGCGCCATCAGTGCTCACGGCGCGTTGATTCTCTTGTCGGCACAGGTGTTCAGGGGACAGCGGCTCACTCTATCGAACGTGCAGACCAAAGCGGCGCTCGAGTGTGTTGTCGCTCACATCGACAGGCGTCAACGCAATCAGCCTCAAGTGGGAGTGGAGTTCATGCTGCCCAATCCGATGTTCTGGCATGTGGCCTTCCCTCCGAAAGATTGGACGCCCCGTCACCCCGACGCCAAATCCCGCGCAAGAGCGCGCGAATCAAGCTAAATTCCCGCACCCGCCCCTATCCGGCCAATCAGAAGTTAGCTCAACGAACAACCTTCCAGCTTGCGCCACAAAATTCTTCGCCTCTATCGTTTTCTCCATCCTAATGTATGTATTGCATGTACGTATTGCGTTTCAGCCAACGAGCATCATTCTTATCGCTGCATCCAAACGTCTTTTCGAATGCTCGCTCGCAAATCGCCACAGAACACCCGCAATTCCCACGCGTGCCAATTAAAACCGCGCTTCCGCACACACCGCTTTTGTGAAAATCTCGCAACACGACCAAACATTTTCGTCGGTTCTCTCGTCAATACAGCAGCAATCCAGCTAGCCGAGTGGTTCTGAAAGCTCGTCACGCCCGTTCGGCGTGCCGGGAGTATGAGTGCCGCGAGGCTTCACCTCTTTCCGGCACCGTACTCCGGGCTCGTTTACGCCATCGCCGTGGTGTGCTCGCGCTGCTTGCCGGCTCCATCGCCGTTTTTCTGAACCGGCCAGCAAAGTTTCACGCACGAAATGAACTTCGCGTCACAAAGGGGGACCACGATGAACTTGCAACTGCGCCAGTCATACTCGCTTTTTTTACGATTGTTGCTTCTCGCCGCTGTGTTTGTAGCTGTTCAGTCCAGTTACGCCGCGCCACAATCTCAGCAGAATGCCAGCACACCCTCTTCCGAGCTGCGATCGCAGGCCGAGCAGGGCGACGCCATTGCCCAATATAAACTAGCGCAGTCTTTTCTCCGCCATGATCCCACCGATGAGAACTACCAATCTGCCCTCGAGTGGCTCCGTGCCTCCGCTGCCCAAGGTAACGCCGACGCGGAATTCCTCCTCGGCTACATGTATGAACATGGCCAGGGCGTTCCCCTGGATTATGCCAAGGCTGCGGAGAACTACCGTGCCGCGGCACTCCAGGGCCACTCGACCGCCGAAAACAATCTCGCCTCTCTGTATCAGCACGGCCAGGGTGTTCCGAAAAACCTGGGCAAGGCGTTCGAATGGTATCTCGCTTCCGCCCAACACGGGAATCCCGTCGGCCAGTGTAACCTGGCGATGCTTTACTACCTGGGCTCGGGAGCCCCGCGCGATTACGCAAAAGCGGCAAGGTGGTTTCGCGCAGCAGCCGATTCAGGATCGCCCGAGGCTCAAAATAGTCTGGCGGTTTTTTACTACAAAGGCTTGGGCGTCGCGCTCGATTACACGGAAGCTGCCCGTTGGCTACAGCTTGCTGCGGAGCGCGCCCTGCCAGCCGCGCAAACGAACCTGGCTTACCTGTACGAGCAGGGGAGAGGCCTGCCGCTCGATTACGTTGCTGCCTACACTTGGTATTCCCGCGCGCTCGCCGCAGGTGACGTCTCTGGCGCCGGCCATCGCAGGCAGCTCTCTCAACTGATGACGCGTAAGCAGCTCGACGAGGCAACTTCCCTTCTTGCCACCTTTTCCTCCGAATCTCAACGCCAACCCTCTCCGGCTGCTGACGGGACCTTTTCGCTCCTGCAAAGCCACTAACCTACGGGCAATTGTCCCCCTCCTTGCTCTCATGCCCATGGTCGTAAAACGACCATGGGCATGCATTGACTTTTTCATCGAAAAAGCTGATTGTTGCATGCCCCGATAGAAAATCGGTTCCCGAGTCATCGCCTTTCCAACTCTGCTGCGACTTGTGGAATGAGGTCAAGGAGTCCGAAATGGTCTTATGCTCGATGCGAAGAGCCACAGTCTTTCTGATAGGTATTCTGGGGTTCGCCGCTTCGTCCAGCGTTGCGCAACAGCCGCCCGCGGGTAACAAGGTTGTGCATGTCACAGGTCTGGCGGGCGTGAAAGCAAACACAAGTGGGAATCTGACGCTCGAAAACGGCAGCCTTCAATTTGCCAGCTCCGGGACGAAGGTTAGCGTGCCAATCCATTCCGTCGAGGATGTCATCACCGAAAATGACAGCCAGCGCGTGTTCCGAGGCACGATCGGAACGCTCACAATGTTCGCGCCATACGGGGGCGGCCGGTTCTTGAGTTTGTTCCGCTCGAAAGTCGATACGCTCACGATTCAGTATCGCGACACGGATGGCGGATTGCACGGCGCGATCTTCACTATGCCGCTAGGCAAAGCGGATCCATTCAAGAAGGACCTTGTCTCGCAAGGAGCGCACACCAGCATTCCCATCCAGGACGATTCGGGCAGCTCTAATGCGAAGCCCGAAGCAGCAAAGGAGAAGAAGCCATGAAGCGCATTCTCTACGCCACGGCCCTCGCTGTTCTGCTTCTAGGTGCTCACTCCGCGCCGGCAAGGCTCCCTGCCCAGGCTGCTCCGCCGCCAAAGAAGGCCTCGGCGATTCAAGTTCTCATGATTACATCGGACGAGATCAAGCTGCCGGCGGAATTCCAGATTTCACTTTACGAGAATTTGATCCAGCAATTGGAAAAGCAAGGCGGATTCCAGCACGTGTACCGCGAAGGCGACCGCAATGCTGACGCAGCGGACCTGGTTGTGCTCCACAGCACCGTGCGGGGTTTCAAGAAGGGTAGCGAGATGACCCGGAATGTGACTACGGTCTCCGGCAAGACCTCCATCGACGTTCATTGCCAGTTTACAAACAAGGACGGCAAGACTGTCCTGGAGCGCGACCTGAATGGCAAAGTACAGTTTTTCGGGGGAAATCTCCGCGCTACTCTCGACTTTGCAAAAAAAGCCGCCAAGCTGGCCCATGACAATTTCGCCGCAACTTCAGCTTCCTGAAGGTCAGTTCCGATTATGGAATTAGAAACCTGATCTTTCCAGTTTCTGGCGGGTCCTCTGGAGAGCCTCGTCACGAGCCCGGTGCTTGCGGTAACGCGCAGGTCTAAAGGGGCGCTAGTCACATCTGATCGGGTTTTTCGCTGGTTGACACTGAGCCGTTCAGCTTCTCCAATTTTGCCAACTGCTCCCGCGCCTGATCCGCGTCTTTCGCATGCGGAGCTAGTGCCAAGTAGGTTTGTATCTCCTCGATCGCAAGGATGTAATTGTTTTTTCGGGCAAAGATTTCCGCCAGCAAGAGGTGCACCTGCGGAAAATGAGTGCGCAGGTCTAGGTGTTCCGCCTTGAGACCGCTCTTTTCAGCGTCTTCGATCTTATTGAGCTCGTAATTTGCCACCGCGTTATAGAAATAGGCGTCGGCGTAATTCAAGGGATCGAGATCCAAGATGTAATTAGTTACGGCGGCGTGATTCAACGGATCGAGGTCCAGGATGTGACCAGTAAGATTAAGGACCTCGGTCCAATTGCCTGCCTGATAGGCCATTGACGCGAGCGACAAATAAGGCGGCACGAACTTGGTATCGAGAGTCGTGGCTTGGGTATACGCTTTGCGAGCCGCCTCCTTCTGGTTTTCTTTCTGTAAAACACTACCCAACTGAAACCAGGCGTCCGCGAAACTGGGGTAGATCTCCACTGCAGTTTCAAAATACTTGCGTGCATCGGCAAGTTTGCCGTTCTTCTCGGCCTGGAGGCCTTTCTCGTAAGCTCTTCTGGCGTCTTTCGGTGCTTTGTAGGGGGTGGCGCTCAGCGTCATGCCTTCAATCTTTGTCGCTCTCTGCACGACAATAACGCCTACGTCAACGCTACTGCCGAAGGTTTCAAGCTCCAGAAGGCTGATGACACGGGGGTAAAATCCCGAGGCCGAGGCCCGTAGCTCACAATTCGTCAACTCGCGTCGTGGAATTCCCATGACCGAATCCTTGCTAGCCACCCCATCTTGCGAGGTGCGGTCGCCGCTAGCGTCGAGGAAAGAATCGGCCCTCGATCCCAATTGCATGCTGAAATCGCCGCGGGAAGATGCATGCACCTGTTGACGCACTCTGTTGTTGCAAACCCGCTCAACCAGCATATCGTTTGGAACAGCTGCGCCGTCGTGGGTTGCCACGCGTCCTAGGAGAAACATCACAAGATCCTCTCGCGGTTGACTTGGCTCCGAACTCAGGGGAGAGGGAGTCGCCGGACGACTTGGGGGCGTCGAAGGCGGTGGCGCTGGAGCTGGAGGCCTCTGAGCCACTGTGTCCGGTGCCAGAAGTCCCAATGCGATCGCCAGCACGAGGAAAATGTGAACGCGGTGGCTCATAGATCGATTCCTACGGAAGAAGCATCAATGCCCAAAATCGTAAGCCGCATGTCAGTTCATGTCAAGGCTCCCGACTCGAATAACGGCACAGCCTGGATGTTGCGGTGACTCGGTGCGCTTTGGTAGGACAACGCTGAACGATCTTCTGCCAGAACTTTTCCTTGACTCTTCTCTATTCTCTGATACACTTTCCCCAGTAGAAACTACATTTGGAGTGCGGGAGCCTACTCCCGTTTTTCTATTTAGGGCAGCCATTTCTCCCTTGCTAGTCCAAAACAACCGAAATCGTGTCCTTTAGAATCAATTAGTTACGAAATGCAAATTTTGTAAGCCCTTTCTTTTGATATTCATCCAAATTGGTGGGGGTGTAGGGGGGCACCGCCTGTATTTTGTTAGTCAGCCGCGCTTTGGAGCGCGGGAGCTTGTTTACCCTGACCGGAGCCAATCGAAGATTCCGACCATGTCGGAAAGGGTTCCCAATTTCCTCATCTGCGTTCTCGCTTGGCTACGACCGACGGCGCCCCTCCGCGCTCAGCGCCTGTTCTGGCACTCAACGTCATGTCAGGTCATAATGTTACGCACTGATTCGCGACCAAGGATCGCTATCGATGCTCCACGCATGGCACGACGTTTCTCCGGGAGACGATCTCCCGCGCGATTTTCAAGCAGTCATCGAGATTCCTCTCGGCTCCAACGTGAAATACGAACTGGACA
>WNFQ01000937.1_pt1 | contig 20269 bp, 14 predicted proteins | sample 5400171 | NCBI WGS metagenome assembly WNFQ01 (sample SAMN13153356, study PRJNA577476) | soil metagenome | isolation source: 20 cm soil under Madrone tree | place: USA:California | collected 2016-06-14 | reverse complement strand
TTTCTTCGCTTGTGTTAGCCGTTTACGAGCGGAACGGCGACGTAGTGAGATGCCTCGCCGGAGCGAAGGCGCATCAATACGCTGCTCTTCTTGTCCCCGCGCGCGGCCTCGATCGCTTCGCGGACGTCACCGGGATTTGCAACGCTTTTTCCAGCAACTTCCAAAATCACGTCGCCCTTCCTGAGACCGCGATCCGCGGCCGCGCTCTTTGGGTTTACCTCCGTGACAACGACTCCTTCCTTGCCAGCTCCATCGACCTTGTCTGCCGGTGCGACCGTCACGCCCAATCGCGAAACCTCCAAACCCTGGGTTGACCCTTTGCGGTCGGCCTCGATGTCAGCTTTGGCCTCCTGGGTATTGGGCAGTTGACCAAGGGTCAGGCTGACGACCTTGCCTTTGCCCTTATGCAGGACATCGAGCTTGGCGGTCGTGCCGGGTGCAAAGCCACCGATGATGCGGGCGAGTTCTCGGGCATCCTTGACTGACTGACCATTGACAGCGGTAATGATGTCGCCTGAGTCAATGCCGGCTTTGGCCGCGGGTCCATCCTTCTGAGGATCGGCTACCAATGCGCCCTCCGCCTTTTTCAGGCCCATGCTATCGGCAATGTCCTGCGTTACCGGCTGACTCTGAACGCCGATCCAACCGCGGCTGACGCTTCCCTTGTCCTTGAGCTGGGCGATGACATTCTTTACCGTTGGGGCCGGGATGGAAAATGCGATGCCGACACTGCCGCCGGATGGCGAGTAGATCGCAGTGTTCACGCCAACGACCTCGCCCTGCATATTGAAGGCAGGACCACCCGAATTGCCCTTGTTGACGGGCGCATCGATCTGAATGAAATCGTCGTATGGACCGCTTCCGATGTCACGACCACTGGCCGATACAATGCCCGCTGTTACGGTGCCACCGAGGCCAAAGGGATTGCCGACCGCAAGCACCCAATCGCCAATTCGCGCTTTGCTTTCAGACAGCTTTGCAAACGGAAAGTCTGACTCGCCCTCGACTTTGATCAGGGCAAGGTCGGTGCGCGGGTCCGTCCCAATCACTTTCGCAGTGTAAGTCTTGCCGGCGTCGGTCGTTACTTCAACCTTGTCCGCGCCATCGACGACGTGATTGTTGGTCACCGCATAACCATCGGACGAGATAAAGAAACCGGAACCCTGGCCCATCATTTCGCCGTGCCGTTCGCCACGGCCGGGATTGCGCGGCGTGCCGTCCGGGCCGCCAAACTGACGGAAGAAGCGTTCCATCGGCGAGCCTGATCCATCTTCATCGCTTTTATTGCTGGCGCCAGACGCCTTCTCTTTCATCGTGACCTTGACCGAGATGACTGAAGGCTTCACCTGTTCCACCATGTCGGCGAAACCATAGGGTTGCCCGACCGCAGACACCGCCCTGTTGACCTGAGCATGCGCCGCGCTGCCAATGATACCAACGCTGCCCGATAATGGGCTGAAGCCGTAAACCGCAAGACCGGTCACGACAGATGCCATCAGTGCGATCTTGCGCACCGACAACAAGGACGGCTGGTGCGATTGCGAAGGCCGGATCTGCGAAATATGGTCCGTCATGAGAAACTCTCCATGGAAAACTCAGCGCGCGATTGCTCGCCGTTATGGCGCGCTAGATGCAAGTTCTCTCATTACGGCGCGCTGGACGGAGAATTAATCTTTTGAAATAAACAGCTGATCCGATGCTGTCGTCTCGTCTCTAGGTGATGATTGGTTACCGCCAATCGTCGCCAGCCCCGATTGTGGCCTGCCAATAGCAGCGAGAGACAAGGCGGTGGCTTCATCGCTACCCAGTCAGGGCCTCAAGCCAATCGAGAGTTTAAGAGACAGCGAGCGAAGTCGCCAAGCACGACATCGCGCAGCTGCAGGAGGAAGCCGAGCGAAATTAACGCGCGGGCGAGGCGCAGCTACCGGCCAAACCCGACAAGCCGCAATTCCGGTAATTAGCCCCTAACCGGACATGCTGCGGACGTGCCAAAATTGCCGCGAATAACCCATGCGCGACATACGCGCCTCCTCCAGTTCTAATTGAACTTGGTCTCAAGAACGGGTCTTTAGACAAGCCCGGACAATCGGAGCTAGGATGAGCATAGTCACCGAGATGGTGGAGCATTCGCAAATATGATGACTCTATTGATTTCGTTGCTTGTGTTTGCGCTGATATTTAGCGGCGCCCTGGCTGGGATGGCCGTTCGGCCGTTGTTGTGGGAACACCACTTGCACTCGGACTCCAAGGACGTCGTAAAGCTGACCGCGGGCCTGATTGGCACACTGACCGCACTCGTACTGGGTCTGTTGATCGCATCCGCAAAGACTACGTTCGACCAGAAAACAAACCAGGTCAGGCAGTTGACCGCAACGTTCATCCTTCTGGACGATCTGCTTACGCAATACGGACCGGAAGCAACCTCTCTCCGAAAGCTCCTGCGGCAGAGCATATCACCGATGGCTGATCGCATTTGGCACGAGCAAGCGAACCCAACCGGGAAACCCGCTCGCTTCGAGTCCAGCGTGGAGGCGTGGGCATTCTATAACGAGCTCGAACGGCTATCGCCGAACAACGATACGCAACGTTCCCTGCAGTCTCGCGCTATTGCGGCCTTCACGGAAGGCGCGCAGATGCGACTGCAGTTGTTTACACAGGCCGGCAAGTCAATTCCGACGCCTTTTCTAGTAATTATGGTATTTTGGCTGAGCGCGATCTTTGTGAGCGCCACCCTGTTTGCGCGGGCGAACATGGTCGTCACGATTTCGCTGTTTGTATGCGCGCTGTCCTTTGCCGGCGCGATCTTTCTGGTTTTGGAGCTGGATGATCCCTTCACGGGACTCATGGGAATCTCAAGCTCGATAATGCGGAGTGCACTTCTGCCGCTGAACTCGTAAGCCCTGATGCTTGAGACATACACAACGAAAGGAGGCGTTCGTTGCTGCAGCTGATGGTAATTACGATTGGATTCTCGCACGCGACCCGCTCGCCAGGGGTGATGTCTGCCTTACCGCCCTAAAGCCCGACTTGACGAAATTTCACTAGGCTCGACATAGGCGTCCGACTAACTGGAGCCATGCCCCGCATTTCAAATCGCCGCGGTCTCTATGTTCATATTCGTCGTGCAAACGCCCCCGGGCCGTATCCCCTACCGCGCGGGGGAGTGAAAATAACGCACGGGTGTAGGCCCTACTCGATCACCTCGTCAGTTGAGAAGCGCGGTGGCCTTCGCGATCAATTACGACGGAAACCCTGGCCAAGACGATCGACCAGCTGGACCCGCATTACAAGTGTAGCGGGCGCAATCCTGGTAAATGCCCCGACACTCGGAGGATGGTATTTGCTTCAAGGACAGGCAGTCGCGATATCGCGCACGACAGGTATTTATGCATTGCTGTTTAGCGGTTCGAGCCGCCGCAAAGGTAAAAGGGGCGAGATCAGCATCACGCGCATTGAGTGTTTCCGTAGTCAATGACAGAAGCGCAGCGGAGAGTACGGAGACGACGGCAAACGACCGCTTGTTACATTTCATGGCGCAGCCCCCTTTGGATCGAAAAACACGGCAAGTTTGGAGTTCTTCATTGAAATACAGTCTTTCTTCATCCGCAACAGCTTCTAACAGCCTTTTATCCAATTGCCCTCGCATCAGCCGAAATCCCTTTTTGTTCAAACCGTAGCACCGCCCTTTTTTGGAGCGCTGACATCCCGGCCCGCTTGCTCTCGCCGACGGCCGCCTTCCCCCACCTCGCCACAGCGCGCGGCACTGGAACGGCGTGGTTGCGATCGACGTCGCGCCAGCATGCGCCTACTGATCGCGGAGCTCGCGACGCAGAATTTTTCCGACGTTGGATTTGGGGAGCGCGTCGGTGAACTGAACAATCTTTGGCGCCTTGTAGGCAGTCATCTCCTTGCGGCAATGTGCGACCAGATCCTCGGCGCTCAGAGAGGCGTTCGGCGCTTTGACAACAAACAGCTTCACCGCCTCGCCGGTCTTCTCGTCAAATACGCCGACGCACGCGCACTCCATCACGCCCGGACAACCGGTCACAACCGCCTCAACTTCGTTCGGATAGACGTTAAAACCGGAGACAAGGATCATGTCCTTCTTGCGGTCAACAATTTTCAGAAAGCCTCTCTGGTCGAACATGCCGACATCGCCTGTGCGTAAATAACCATCAGCGGTGAATGCCGTCGCATTGACCTCCGGTTTTTCCCAATAACCGCGCATAACTTGCGGCCCCTTAGCGCAAATCTCTCCAGCTTCGCCGATTGCGACCTCTCGATCGGCATCGTCCAGAAGCTTGATGTCGGTCGACGGCATCGGCAAGCCCGTGGTGGCGGAAAATTCCGTCAAGTGCATTGGATTAAATGAGAGCACGGGGCTGGTTTCCGAAAGGCCGTAGCCCTCACGGATGATTTGACCGGTGATTTGCCGCCATCTTTCAGAAGTAGCGGCGATCACAGCCGCGCCGCCGCCCCCGGACAAGCGAAGATTCGAGAAGTCCACCTCCGTAATTCTGGGGTGACCAACCAGCGCGGCATACAGGGTGTTGACTCCCATAAAGACCGTAGGCTTGGCCTGTTTCAGAGTCTGGATGAAGCTGTCCATATCACGTGGATTGGCGACCAGCCAGTTGTCGGCGCCAACCGAGAAATAGGTTATGAAATTCACCATCAGTGCGAAGATGTGATACAGGGGGATTGCAGTGACGATCACGTCTTCACCGGAAGGCGGAGCACCGCTCATCGCGGCCTTGAACTGTTCGGTATTGGCTACCAGGTTGCGATGTGACAGCGCGGCGCCCTTCGACAAGCCGGTCGTTCCGCCGGTGTATTGAAGGAACAACGGATCGTCGCCCTGTAGATCCACCGGTTCGAAGGTGAGTGCGGCCCCTTCGACAAGTGCGTCAGCCAATGCAATGGCTCCCTTCAGACGCTCGTCCACTGGCGGGCTGGACAAGCGCTGACCGGTGCCGTCTCCAGGACCCGCGGTGATGACGGTCTCAAGCGGTGTCTGCGCCATGATTTCCGCCACGGTTGCCGACGACCCCGTGAAAACGACCATGATCTTGACGCCAGCATCGCGGAGCTGATGTTCGAGCTCACGCGGCGTATAGAGCGGATTGACGTTAACCTGCACGGCGCCGGCCTGGATGATGCCCAGGAAGGCGATAGGAAATGCGAGCAAATTAGGCATCATGACCGCAATTCGATCGCCCTTCCTCACGCCGAGCTTCGTCTGCAGGTAACTCGCGAAATTCCGCGACTGCCGATCTACTTCGGCGTAGGTCAAGGTCTGCCCGAAGGAACGAAATGCGGGTTTCAAAGCGTGGACCGTCATCGCCCGTTCGAGCATCTGCACGACGGAGACGTACGCATCGGGATTGATTTCGGCGGGGATGCCGCATTCACGGTATGTGGCAAGCCATGGTCTTTGTGTCATGTCAAAACCCTCACATTGGTCTTTGTCGGTTGGTCGATCTCAACGCCCTGGTTGAGAGCATTCGGCGATTGGACTCCGACCCAATCCTCACTGGAGAATCCGAGGGACATAGAATCAGATGGCGCCTCTGCTACTCGTGACGATGGCAAAGGTTCCTGGCGCCTTGTCAATCAAGGTCAGGAAACGGATCAAATCGATTTTGCTTCCATCGATCTTCAAGTCGTCGTTGAACAGGAAATCCTTTATGCCTGCTGTACCGGCCATCATCCTGATGAAGATTGGCTTGGTCAGCGTGAGCGTCGCATTGGCGTCGGCGGCGGGCTCGGACTTCTTGTAATGCAGCACCGCGTTCTCGATCCAAAGCACGAACGACTCCTTGGTATCCGAGAGCACAAGGTTCACCTTCAGATCCTTGCCTTCCGCAGCGGGCCCGTCCAGTCCTGCCGCCATCGCTTCGAGGAACCGCTCGATGGGAGTTTGCGAGAGCATGTCGATGAAGCCCGCACGATCAACGCCCTTCTTTGGCGGGCCATCGCGCAGCTCCGCTGCTGCCGTCAGGTAGCTGTTTCGCCACGTGGCCGCCTCAGCCATGTAACCCATCTGGTCGTACGTGCGGGCCAACAGATCCTTGGCAGCCTTATTGTCGGGCTCGGCGAAAACGGCATGGTTCAGCAGCTCGGCTGCCCATCGGTAGTCACCCTTGTCGAACGCCACTTGAGCGGCAGCGACGGTCTTGTCCGCGCCGCCGATGAGATCCAGGTAACGCTTGGCGGATTCCTCAGGCGGCAGTGGGTTCAGGTTGGCCGGATTGCCGTCATAGGCGCCGAGATAGAATTGGTACACGGCTTTAACATTGTGGCGCAGGTCGCCATAGTAGCCCCGTACGCCGAGATACGACTCCAGCGACTTGGGCAATTTGATCTTGTCGGCTATTTCGCGGGGCGTATAGCCGGCGTTGATCAAGCGTACGGTTTGATCATGCGTGTACTTATACAAGTCGCGTTGCTTGGTGATGAACTCGGCGATGCGCTTCTGACCCCAAATCGACCAATTGTGCTGGCCAAAATAGACCTCGGCGTCGCGGGTTTGATCCAGCGCCTGCTCCATGTAGCCGGCCCAGCGAAGGGCATCGCGCACCTTGGCGCCACGGACCGGGAGCAGATTGTGCATCGTTTGCGCCAGATTCTCGGCGCCCGCATAGGCCTTCTTTTCAGGTATAGTGAAAGTCAACTCAGCGGGTGCCTCGGCACCCGGCACGTTGTAAAATACGAAGCGAACGCCATCGAGGGTCATCTCCTGCGAGGCCTGGGTGATCAATAGCGTCGGCTCGAGAATGCCGAACGAGCCGTAGGCTACGGCTTTGCCCAAGCCGGTATCGACCATGCCCTTGGGCGAGCGTTCAAGGTTCTTGCCAAACTGGTAGGCTGAACGTCTGCCCATTGCGGTACCGACCATCACATTTTCGCTGGTGGCTTCCTCCATAAATCCTTCAGGAGCGATGACCGGAATGTTCCGTTCGGCGACTTCCTTGGCCGATGCAACGCCCAATGCGCCACCGAAATGGTCGATGTGGCTATGCGAGAACACGATTGCCGAAACCGGCTTGTCGCCCAGGTGTTTGCGCGCAAACGCCATCGCGGCGGCTGCGCTCTCGCGGCAGGTCAACGCATCCACCACGATCCAGCCGGTCTTGCCTTCGATCAGCGTTATGTTCGCGACATCGAAACCGCGCAGCTGGTAGATTCCGTCGGTTACCTTGAACAGGCCGATCTGGGCATTGAGGATGGCGTGACGCCACAGGCTCGGGTTGACAGTTGGCGGAGCCTTGCCTTCGACGAATTTGAACTCATCGAAATCGATCAGCACACTACCATTGGCGTCGAGAATCTTGCCTTCGGGCCGTGCAATAAATCCGCGCTTGGCGTCTTCGAAGGCTTGCTGGTCTTCAAGATTGAGCTCTTGCGCAACTTTCTCGTTAGCCTTCAGTGTAGTCGGCATGGAGTCCCCGCCAGCGCTAACAACCTCAGCCTTGTTATTGCATCCCGTGAGCGCAAATAGCGACGCGACGAGCGCGCATTGAAGTATTTTCGTCATCTTTTTGGTTCCCGTAGAAAAATACAGATTCAAACGTTTTCTCGGATTAAGTCGGCGGCCTTTTCGGCAATCATGATCGTCGGGGCATTGGTGTTGCCACTCACTACGGTCGGCATGATCGACGCATCAACCACGCGCAACGCATTGACGCCCCGCACCCGCAGCCTTGCATCGACCACGGCGGTCGGATCGCTCTCCGGTCCCATCTTGCAGGTTCCAACCGGGTGATACTGCGTGTCGGCCCGCCGGCGAATATCCTTTTCCAGGCCGGCGGGATCGTCGATCCGGGTCGGGTAAAGCATCTTGCCGCGAAACCGGTCGAAAGGCTTGGATTCGATGATACGCTGCTGGGCCTGGGCTCCCTTGACCAACAGCTTCAGATCGCGCTCGTCGGAGAAAAACTTGGGATCGATCCTTGGCGCATCGCGCGGATCGGTGCTGTTAAGCCCCACAGTGCCCCGGCTATAGGGGCGCAAGACGTCGACATGGCAGGAGATGCCATGACCCAGGTGGAGCTTGCGTGCGTGATCGTCGACGAGAGCGATGACGAAGACCAATTGCAGATCGGGGACCGAGACTTCAGGCGATGAACGCAAAAACGCGCCGGCAGTGGCATAGGTGGTGGTGATGAGGCCGGAACGTTTGTTCCTCCATTCGAACATCGCGCTTGTGATCTTTGCAGCCCCTCTGAGGGACGCGCCAACCGTTTCGGTGTTGCTGGGCACGCGCCACGATTGAACATAGTCGATGTGATCCTGCAGATTCTTGCCAACCCCCGGGAGTTCATACACGATCGGAATACCAAGCTTTTTTAGCTCTTCGCCCGCGCCAATGCCGGAAAGTTGCAGAAGCTGCGGTGAACCAAACGCTCCGCTTGCCAGGATCACTTCTCGCCGCGCTCGCACTTCCTTCAGCTCGCCCCCATGGTAGTACGACACGCCGCATGCACGACGATTTTCGATCACTACCTTTGCCGAGACGGCATGGGTTAGAACCTCCAGATTTTTGCGCGACAGGTTCGGGGTGAGATACGCTTTGGCTGCGCTGCAGCGTTCGCCGTCCTTGTGGGTGACCTGGTATTCGAAGGCCCCCTCTTGCTCCCCTCCGTTGTAATCAGGATTTAGCCGAATCTGATGCAAGGCCGCGGCGTCGAGGAACAGTTTGGTGAACGGGCTCTCGTGACGGGGATAGGTAACGTTCAATGGGCCGCCCTGCCCGTGGAAGCCATCCTTGAACTGTTCGTTGTTCTCGGCGCGCTTAAACAGCGGCAACACCTCATCATAGGACCAGCCGGGATTGCCAAGCGAGGCCCAGTGGTCGTAATCCCACTTGTTTCCCCGCACATAAAGCATCGCATTGATCGAGCTCGAGCCACCAAGGGTCTTGCCACGCGGTTGATATCCGCGGCGGCCATTGAGGCCGGGCTGCGGCACCGTTTGGTACGCATAGTTATTGATCTTGGTTGGCACCATCGCGACGACGGCCGCCGGCGCATGAATCAGGACGCTCTTGTCCCGCCCGCCGGCTTCCAGCAGACAGACCGTGACCTTTGGATCCTCCGTAAGACGCGAGGCCAACGCACATCCGGCGGAACCGGCGCCGACGACAATGTAGTCGAATTCCCGATGATTCATGGTTTGCTCCCGGTGAGAGGGCTAACAGTTGCCTTCAGCGACGGGTCGCCCGACCCGAGGAACAGTTTCAGCGCTAAGCGCTGCGTGAGATTGCCGTAAGGAGGGTAGAAGAGCCCGACGGGAAAAAAACGGTGCCGCTTGAAGACAGTCTTTGCGTGCGAAAGTTCGCGAAAGCCTTCCACCCCGTGATAGGTGCCCATGCCCGAATGGCCAACTCCACCAAAGGGTGCGTCATGATTGATCGCATGCCATGCCCAGTCGTTGATGGTGACGCCGCCTGAATGAGTGCGGCGCAGGAGCGTTTGGCGTTCACCTGCGTCATGGCTGAAGCAGTACATCGCAAGCGGACGTTCACCGGCATTGATGAAGCGGATGGCACCTTCCAGAGTGTCGTAGGGCACCACCGGGAGAATCGGGCCGAACAGCTCCTCGTTCATGATCCGCATTTCTGCAGTGCAGTTGGTGATGACGTGCAACGGCATCCGCCGAGCGTTGCGGCCAACGTCATAATCCGCGCAGGGAATAACCGTGGCGCCCTTCTCACGCGCGTCCGACAGCAATCCGTTAACGCGCGCGCAGTGACGGTCGTTCACGATCCAGGTGTGGTCGTTGCCACCGGGATCGGAACCGCTCATTTTCAGGGAGTTCGACTTAACCTCGGCGACGAAATCGTTCACCCGCTCCCGCGGCACCAATGCGTAGTCGGGCGAAACACAGATTTGTCCGCAGTTGGCGGTTTTGCCGTGGGTAATCCGTTTTGCGGCATCAGCGAGGGGATAGTCGCGCATCACAACCGCGGGCGATTTACCACCGAGCTCCAAAGTCACCGGCGTGAGACTTTCGGAAGCGGTTCGCATGACAATCTTGCCAACGCCTGGCGAGCCGGTAAATATGATGTGGTTGAATGGCAGCGCAGTGAAGACGTTGGGGTCCGCCAACTCCTCTCCGACCACCGCGACTTCGTTTTCCTGAAAGACCTCTCGAAGCATGCGGGTCAGCTCAGCGTTCGTGGCCGGCGTGATCTCCGACATCTTGATCATCACCCGATTGCCGGCCGCGAGAGCAGCAATCAGCGGGCCGACAGCGAGATAGACGGGAAAATTCCACGGCACGATGATGCCGACCACGCCTTTGGGTTGATAGGTGACCGACAAACTGTTGGATAGGAACAGTAACTCGGTAGCGCGCCTGCTCGGCTTCATCCAGCGCTTGAGATGAGCAATGGCGTGGTTTGCCTCTAGCGTCGATCCGAGCAGGTCGAGCATTTTCGATTCAGTCGGCGCCCGAAAACCGAAGTCCCGGCTCATGGCGTTGGCCAGCACATCCTGATAGCGGCTGATCTGCCGCCTCAACGCTTTGATGTTAGCTCTGCGACGCGCTGCCGATGGATAGGGATCTGCATCGAATGCCGCGCGCTGCGCCGCGAACACTTGGGCGACGCGCAGCGCAGCATGGTCAACGGGGCTTACGGACGAATTCATCCAACCAATCCTCCCTCGGGACGCTTTCAAGGGGCTGCGTTCAACCCGACGAGGCGAGCTTTACTTGCGAGATCATCCGTCAAAAAGGTCGGATTCAGACAAGTTAGGGTGAAAAGCTGCCAACTTGCGGTCTTGCCCTGCTTTGCCAGCGATAGCGACAGTGCGGCTTCCGCGGAGCTCGGGACTCCCTGCGTGGTCCAATCTGATTGCTGGAGAACGCAGAACGTCACATTGGCGCCGAGGCCGCCAGCTGCTTCGAGTCGATCAAGCTGCTAGCTAATACGCTACTCAAGCATTGCCGATCCGACTATGCGAATTCGGTACAGCCCGACAGAAAAGTCTCCGGCTGCCTCGGCCGCGCGCGTCACGGGAAGCAGATACCCGTCGTCGATGATCTCCAGTTGGGCGTTCGGGATGAGGTGCATCAGGAAGGTGTTCACGGACGTTAGCAATGGCCAGGTCCTTCGTGTTCCGCTCCCGGTATCGTCCTTTGATCGTTAGTGTTTGGCCCAAAACTCGTCACCAATGATGCGATGGTCAGGCGGGCCCGACGGTCCACTAGAACCGGGTACTCCCGCTAAAAAGGTTGAAATCGCACAAGCTAAGGTGAAAAACTGCCAAACGAGCGTTCCACCTCTTTTTGGCAGAACGCCGCCGCGGAAGCGCGGCTTCTTATCTCGATTTCATAGCGGCTGAGCACCATGGGGAGCAACGAGTCATGCAGGCAGTTAGACCGGAACCGGCTGTCGCAGGAGATGATGCTTCCGCGCGAGTGCGCGGCGCATATGGCAGTGCCCCTGACACAGTCTCGCACAGCATGCTGGGAATTGGCGGTCTTTTCGAGGAGATGGCGTCATACGGCATTTCGCGTGCGGCGCTGATTGCGAATACAGGTATCGAATTGGCAGCGCTGGACGATCCTGCAGCACGGATGACCCATCTACAGAAGATTCTGCTTTTTCGCAATGTGCAACGCTTATCGCCTCGCCCGGGAGTCGGCCTGTTCGCTGGCCAGCGTCAGCGCCTTTCAGACTTTGGCGTGTTGGGTTATGCGCTCGCCTCTTCCGCCACTTTGGGCGACGCTCTTGCCTTCGGCGTTAAACACGTCAGGCTTGCCGGGCCGGTGCTTGAAAAAAGCCTTCGCGTTGAAGACGGCGTGGCGATTTTCGAGGGCCATGATCCCTTTGAACTCGGTGATTTGTTACCACTCGTTACAGAATTTTGGTTTAGCTCCACACACAGCGTGATCGGACGTATACTGGAACGTCCCTTTCCTTCCCAACGATTGCTATTGCCCTATCCGGCGCCAAAGCACGCTCCGCTTTATTCCGAAATCTTCCAATGCAAGGTCGACTTTAATGCCGGGACCATGCAATGGCATTTCGATGCAGCCCTCCTCAAAACGAAGTGCCCAAATGCCAATCCGATAACAGCGCGAATGTGCGCGGAATTTTGCAATCGCATGCTTCAGTCGTTCAATCATGACGAGCCCGAATTAATCCGGACTGTCCGCTCAGCCTGCCTTAACGGCGTCGGCGGCTTTCCGAGCCTCCTTGACGTGGCAGCCCAAATAAATGTTTCTCCCCGCACTTTGCACCGTCGATTGGCCGAATTCGGAAATAGCTACCAAGCTATTCTCGACGACGTGCGCCGACGTTTGGCCGAGGAATATCTTCGCAATACGGCCTTGAGCATTGAAGAGGTTGCGGCGCGGACCGGGTTTTCTGAGGCATCTAACTTTCGGAAAGCATTCAAGAAATGGACTAACGAGCTACCCGCCGATTACCGTCGCCGCACATCGCCTTGGACGAACTAGTCGGTGCCTGCTTGTTTCTTAGTGACTGCATGAGATGGGCAGCCGCCACTCAGGCCATTTCTAGTGCTGGCAGAGGAGCCAAGAGGGCCGCTGGATTGTGCCGAATTCGCATAGCCAACTTTCTACGTGCGGATAGCCTTAACACGGACCCAGCCTTGCGAGGGCAGCAACATGAAATCCGATATGGTCTATTTCGCGTTTACCGCAGCCGCCCTGCTCGTTTTTGCGGATGTCGCCGCAGCGCAAGGCACCTCCGGCGGCAATGGAGCAGTCGCGTCGATTCCCGGCGGCGTGGTGAGAGGCCACGAACAAACCCTCGGGCTGATCAGCATCCTCAGCGGTTCGACCCCTCCAAATTGCCGTTCGGCTTCAACGCGAAGGACGCGCGGTATCCATAGGGGCGCCTCCCCTCAGCGCGGCGGGTGATTTGGCGTTACCGAATTACGCAGCATCATGTGCCGAAACTGCATAGCGTGTGTACGGCACATCGTCCACCCTCCCCACGGTGATCTGCATCAGCAGAAGCGGTCGCGCTGGTGACCGGCCTTGCCGCAAACGACGAGCGCTATGTCGGCCGTTGCGCGGCGCAATGGGCGAAGGTTGCGGCCCGGACTCCGGCAGCCGACATCGAGGAAACCATCATGAGCATATTCAGGAAAATCTGGGGCGTTCTTGCCGTAAGCTGTGCCGTCACTGCCACAGCGAGTATACCGGCCGCGGCCCAGCAAGCACAAAAGCCGAACATCGTCCTGATCGTATCAGACGACTTCGGCTACGGAGACGCGGGTGCATATGGCGGCGGCGAAAATCGAGGCATGCCGACACCCAACCTCGATCGCCTCGCGGCGGAGGGCATGCAGTTTCTGTCCTTCTATGCGCAGCCGAGCTGCACCCCGGGTCGCGCCGCCATGCAGACCGGACGTATTCCCAATCGTAGCGGCTTGACCACCGTCGCCTTCCAGGGCCAGGGCGGAGGGCTGCCGGCTGCCGAGTGGACGCTGGCTTCGGTCCTCAAGATCGGTGGATACCAGACGTTCTTCACCGGCAAATGGCATCTCGGCGAGGCCGACTACGCGCTTCCCAACGCGCAGGGCTATGACGAAATGAAATATGTCGGTCTCTATCACCTCAACGCCTATACCTATGGCGATCCAACCTGGTTCCCCGACATGCCCGAGGATCTGCGGGCTTTGTTTCAACGCGTGACCAAGGGTGCGTTGTCGGGCAATGCGGGGCAGCCGGCGAAAGAGGACTTCAAGGTCAACGGCCAATATGTCGATACGCCCGTCATCAATGGCGGCGAAGGTGTCGTCGGAATTCCGTTCTTTGACAGTTACGTCGAGAAAGCCTCGCTTGAATATCTCGATCGCAACGCGCGTTCGACGCAGCCCTTCTTCATGAGCATCAACTTCATGAAGGTACATCAGCCGAATATGCCGGCGCCTGAGTTCGAACATAAGTCGCTTTCGAAGAGCAAATATGCCGACTCGGTCGTCGAGAACGATACACGAATCGGTCGGATATTGGACAAGATCCGCGCGCTCGGTCTCGACAAGAACACCTATGTGTTCTGGACCTCGGATAACGGCGCTTGGCAGGACGTCTATCCCGACGCCGGCTACACGCCCTTCCGCGGCACCAAGGGAACGCTGCGCGAAGGCGGCAACCGCGTTCCAGCCCTGGCATGGGGTCCCAGGATCAAGGCCGGGTCCAAGAATTCCGATATAGTCGGCGGGCTGGACTACATGGCCACCTTCGCCTCGCTCGCCGGCGTAAAATTGCCGGAGAACGATCGGGACGGTAAGCCGATCATTTTCGACAGCTTCGACATGTCACCCCTGCTGTTTGGCTCCGGCAAGTCGCAACGGCGATCATGGTTCTATTTCACTGAGAACGAACTGTCTCCGGGAGCCGTGCGGGTGAATAATTACAAGTTCGTATTCAATCTGCGCGGCGACGATGGCGCGTCAACAGGCGGTCTGGCCGTTGACACCAACCTCGGCTGGAAAGGGGCAGAAAAATATGTAGCCACCGTACCGCAGATATTCGACCTCTGGCAGGACCCGCAGGAGCGCTATGATATCTTCATGAACAACTTCACGGAGCGCACCTGGATGGCTGTCGTGATGGAACAGGAGTTGAACCGGATCATGGCTACTTACGTCAAGTATCCTCCGCGCAAGGTGCAAGGCTATGGTTACACCGGCCCGCTAACGCTATCGAACTATGAAAAGTTTCAATCGGTAAGGGAGGCACTGGAAAAACACGGTATTTCCATCGCAATGCCGACTGGAAACTGACTACCGCCCTGCGCCGCCGGTTAACGGGTCCGGCGGCGCATTCGCCGAGGAGACAATGCCGACAGCCTCCCGGACGCGAGGTTTTTGGGATTTTCGCTCTTAGCAACGCAGCGGGTAACAATTCGTGGCACGCAACAAGAACCGGGCCGGCAGGAGCGATAAGCTATCGAAGCGCGCCGCCACGTCGAGGCCGACCGAAATCTCGGCAGGCGCCCGGAGCGACGGTGCCCGCACCCCGCCCCTGCGCTGGTGGAAGTCGAAGCCGCGAATAGTGGTTTTGGCGGCAGTTGCAGCCGTCGCGATGGGAAGTCTGGCCCTGGTATTTGTTACCGAGGGCGGATTCACCCTGCCCGAAGCGCTTCGTACCGGCACCGCGGCCCCTGTGCCCGCCTTTGTCGGCAGTGAAGCCTGCGCTGGGTGTCACCAGACCGAAGCCGCATTGTGGAAAGAATCCCAGCACAAGCATGCCATGCAGCACGCCAGCACCGCCTCCGTGCTTGGAAATTTTGACGACGCGGGCTTCGACTATTTCGGCGTCCATTCCCGCTTCTTCAAGAGAGATAACAAATTCTTCGTCGAGACCGACGGCCCCGACGGCAAGGTTGCGACCTTCGAGGTGAAATACACATTCGGCATCGATCCCCTGCAGCAATATCTGATCGAATTTCCTGATGGCCGAACACAGGCGCTTTCGATCGCCTGGGACAGCCGGCCAAAGGAACAGGGAGGTCAACGCTGGTTTCATCTTTATCCCAATGAACAGATCAAGCACGACGACGTCCTGCACTGGACCAAGCTTAATCAAAACTGGAATTTCATGTGCGCCGAGTGCCACTCGACCGGCGTGCAGAAAAATTACGACGCGGCCAGTGATCGCTTCAACACCACCTGGACGGAAATCAGCGTCGGTTGTGAGGGGTGCCACGGCAAGGGCTCGCGACACGTCAATTGGGCTAACAGCCAGCGGAGCTGGTTTGGCAAGGACGAAGATCCTCGCAAAGGGCTTGCCGTCTTCCTAAACGAGCGCGACGGCGTTACCTGGCAGTCCGACCCCAAAACCGGCAATTCACAACGCAATGTCGCCCCTGCTGCGACGCGCAGAGAGGTCGAGACCTGCGGGCTGTGCCATGCGCGACGCGGGGAATTCTCGGAAGACTGGGTTCCTGGACAGCCATTGTCCGACACTCACATGGTCTCTGCCCTCGCTCGCGGGCTCTATCATGCCGACGGGCAGATGCTCGACGAGGTCTACAATTACGGCTCGTTCAAGCAGAGCAAGATGTTCGCGGCAGGCGTGACTTGCAGCGATTGCCACGAGCCCCATGCCGCCAAACTCCGTGTTGCAGGCGACGGCGTGTGCCTGCAATGCCATGCCTCAGATAAGTATGAGGCTGCCTCGCACAATCGCCACGAGGGAGTGACCCCGGCGGTGGGCTGTGCTTCGTGCCATATGCCCGTCAGTACCTACATGGTGGTCGACAAGCGGCATGATCACAGCCTTCGAGTTCCCAGGCCGGACATCTCTGTAAAGCTTGGCACCCCGAATGCCTGCAACAACTGCCATGCGGACAAATCCGCGCAGTGGGCGGCCGACACAATCGAGCAGTGGCACGGACCGACGCGAAAAGGTTCTCAGAATTACGCAGAGGCTTTCCAGGCATCTTGGACCGACCGTTCCGATGCAGCAGCCCTGCTGGCTGTGGTCGCAGCCAGCCCCACAGTGCCGGCGATCGCGCGGGCAAGCGCTCTGAGCGAACTTCATTTGCGGGTCTCGCCGGCTAACATCGAACTCGCCCGCAAGGGATTGGCTGACCCCGATCCGATGGTGCGCATCGGGGCGCTTGACATGCTCGACGGCCTTCCCGGCAACCGGCTCTGGCCTCTTGTCTCGCCACTTCTCACCGATTCAAGCCGTGGCGTCCGCCTCAGGGCCGTTTCGGTGCTGGCCGGTGTACCGGCAGCAAGCCAGCCTGCCTCCGATCGCGAAGCTTTCGAGCGCGCAATGGCCGAGTTCATCGCCGCGCAGCGTTTCAACTCCGATCGGCCTGAAGCCCGCTCGACACTTGGAAATTTCTTTGCCCGTCGCGGCCTCGCTGCCGATGCGGAGAACGAATATGAGGCTGCGCTTCGGCTCAGCCCTCAATATGCGCCTGCGGCAATCAATCTGGCCGATCTGTATCGGCAACTTGGCCGGGATGGCGACGCAGAGGCCGTCCTGCGAGCGGCAATTGCATCTTCACGCCTGGACGCGGGACTACACCATGCGCTCGGGCTGACTCTGACAAGGCAGAAACGGCCTGATGCGGCTCTCACCGAATTCCGCACTGCGGCAGAGCTTGAACCTGATCGTTCCCGGTACCGTTATGTCTACGCCGTCGCACTGCATTCATCCGGCCGCATCGAGGAATCGATGAAGGTCCTGAAAGAGAATCTTGCCCGGCATCCGGACGATCGCGAGACTTTGTTGGCCCTTGTAACGTTTAACCGTGACGCTGGAGACGTGGGTGCCGCCCTCGAATATGCCGAACGGCTCTCTCGCATCACTCCAAATGACCATGATTTGACGCGCCTTACCGACGATCTCCGCGAACGTTTGAAACGATAAAGGCTGACAAACATCATGCGATTATTGGTCAACTGCATTGCTGATGCTGCCAGAGTTCATTGCGCGAGCCAAAGGAGGTGAAATTTGGCCAGTTAGCAGGCGTTTGCCATACGCACCATCCTTCGCTTCACGATGAAGCGGGCAGGACGAAGCGGGATAGACATCGACAAGACGCGTGCGTCTTTCGGAACGCCTCGGCCGCAGGTGCTGAAAATTTGGCCAGGGTGGAACGTGGGACCACGCGTGGTCGAAGGCCTGACATTCGAGGCCTACGATCGCGCGGATCTGCCGTCGCTGCGCGACGATCTTGTCGTACTTTATCTTCACGGTGGTGGATATTTCTTTGGATCGCCGCAGACGCACCGTCAACTGGCGCTCAATATGGCCAAGCACTGCGATGCGCCGGTGTTTTCGCTGGACTACCGCCTTGCGCCCAAGCACCGCTTCCCGGCTGCACTTGATGACGCCATCGCCGCCTACCAGTGGCTAGTCAAAACATATCCGAAGCGACACTTCATCATTGCCGGCGACTCCGCCGGCGGCGGGCTCGCCATCAATGCAGCGCTCGAAGCGCGCAGCCGCGGCCTACCGAGGCCGGCGGCAATCATTACGTTCTCGCCCTGGACCGACATGGCGGTGACCGGCGAGTCCGTCGACTCCAACAATCGAAGTTGCGCCATGTTCACTGCCAAGGGCGTGCGCGAGGCCGCGCAATACTATCTCGGCAATGCCGATCCGCGTGATCCGCGCCATTCCCCTCTCTACGCCGATCTCACGGGATTGCCGCCGCAACTGATCTTCGCGAGCACCGACGAGGTCCTGCGCGACGATTCAGCCCGCTTCGCTACCAAAGCGCGGGAGCAAGGCGTCGAGGTGGAACTGCACCTCGTGCGCGGCGTGCCGCACGTCTGGCCGATCTTCGCGCGCATCGTGCCGGAGGGGCGCGAGAGCCTACGGCAGGTGCAAGCGTTCGTGGTGCGGACGGTGCCGCCCGCGCAATCACGAGCCGCGTGATGAGCCATAAGCCTTACATGGCGACGGAGTGCTGACCGGGCCACTGAAATTTCCTGCCAATAGGGAATTTGCAATTCCGCTGGGGTGACGCGCGGATTTCACAAGAGGATTCCTGTGCCGCAAGAACAGGGCATCGGTAACAGGAAATTCTAAACGCCAACAAGAGTTTGAGCAAAATTGCGTTCTCGATGATGTCCGTGATCGGAACCAGCGGGCAACTCGATTGTGCCGAATTCGCATCGACAAGTTTCTGCGTGCGGATAACCCTCACCCCGTAATCCAGCTTTGTGAGGGCAGCAACATGAAATCCGATATGGTCTATTTCGCGTTTACCGCAGCCGCCCTGCTCGTTTTTGCGGATGTCGCCGCAGCGCAAGGCACCTCCGGCGGCAATGGAGCAGTCGCGTCGATTCCCGGCAGCGTGGTGAGAGATCACCAACAAGGCCCGGGGCTAATCAGCATCCTCAGCGGTTCAACCCCTCCAAATCACCGTTCGGCTTCGACGCAAAGGACCCGCGGTCTTCAAAGTGGCGCCTCCTCTCGGCAGACTGGCAAATGATCCGGTTATCCTTCTTGGAATTGCTCGTAACGGCCGGACTTTTGACCGCCACGCCCGTTTCGGCCCAAACAGGCATTTCGCAATATCCGTTTTGCATTCAGGGCGTGGATAATCCCGGCTGGAGCGGCTGCTCCTTCAAAACTTTGCAGGAGTGCCAGGCCGCAGCGTCCGGTACAGAGGCCGAATGCTTGGCCAATCCCTGGTACCAAGCCGGCGCTAACGCCCCTTCACTACTTTCCCCGGGAGGATCAATCGGCGCCAACGATCCGCTTCCCGTTGGTCCACCGCCGAATTAGTTGCGTGCCGAAACCGATTCGGTACCGATCCGCAGGGGCCGCTCCGCCGGCCAATGATCCTGGTTGCGGCCTAGCTCGTCGATCAGGCCGAGATTTGCCCCAAAGGGCAATATCGCACGGACGCCGTGGTGTGGTGTTGTGTTCTCGCTGAAGCTTTTTCGCCGACGAGGGAGGCGTTCGATGACCATCGATTGCTGGATCGGTACTGTGGCTGAAAGGTCCAGCCGGCCGGTGATTAGATCCTGCCGTAATCTCGTTGATCGGGCCGAAGGGCTGGCTCTCGCCGACCCCGATGAGCCACTTCACATTGCTAACCTTTGCCGCGCCCTGGCCGTAAGCGAACGAACGCTCCGCAAGGCATTTCACAAGATTTACGGTCTGCCGCCGTATCGGCATTTGCGATTTTTGCGACTGTCTCAGGCAAGAGGGGCGCTTTTGGCGGCGGACGGTCAAGTGGTCACCGTCACGGAAATTGCGACCGGCTTCGGTTTCGTCGAACTTGGACGATTTTCGGTCGAATACCGCAAAGTGTTCGGCGAAAGCCCTTCCAAGACGCTTCAACGGGCATCCAGTCCCAAGCTGCGCAATCGGGTAACGTCTCATCGTGGCCACTTCACGGGAGGTGGCATCTAATGAAATTGTCGTTTGGAAGGCAACGGTATCTCTGGCTTCTTGCAGCGGTGATCGCGACGTATGTCGTCGTCAGCTATTTGATTTTGCCTGCAACCTGGTCCCGGATCGAGCATGAGCCGGGCCTGTCAAAGCGAACAATGGTGACGTCAACGGCGCAGGGAATACCGGGCGGGCCGATCAATGTCGGCCTGATCGGAGCGCGGGAGGATGTCGTTGCCGCATTTCATGCCGCCGGCTGGTATCCTGCCGATCCGGTTACGTTGCGGACCAGCCTCGAAATCATCGGAAGTGTGCTGCTCGATCGCTCCTACAAGGACGCGCCCGTCAGTCCACTGTATTTCGACGGACGGCGTGAGGATCTGGCGTTCGAAAAGCCCGAGGGAATAAGCGCGGA
>WNFQ01000936.1_pt1 | contig 20269 bp, 16 predicted proteins | sample 5400171 | NCBI WGS metagenome assembly WNFQ01 (sample SAMN13153356, study PRJNA577476) | soil metagenome | isolation source: 20 cm soil under Madrone tree | place: USA:California | collected 2016-06-14 | reverse complement strand
CTTCAGCCCGGCGTGACCGAGTTCGTCATCCACCTCGCTTTCGCCGACGACGAAATGAAAGCCGCCACGCGCGAGCGCGACACTTGGGGTGCCGCCTGGCGCCAGCGCGATTTCGATTTCTTTACCAGCCAGGAATTCCGCAGTTTGCTCCGCGAACAAAACATCAAGCTCGTCACCTGGCGCGAATTGGCCCGCGCCGCCCAGCAATGAGTTCCGCTTTGCGCCAGTCGCTGCTTTCCTCCGCGTGCCATTCCGCGCTATTTTCTAAGTGCCCACTTTCGATCGAACGGAGTGCAACATGCTGGCTCAACCGGATCCACCAAAAGAATCTGTCTTCAAAAATCCTCTTCTTTATTCCTGGGCCGCTCTCGCCTTCGTCGCTCTCGTGGTGGTCTCGATTCTCCTTTCCCGCTGGATGGAAAATCACAACTTTGAACAGCGCGCCAAGCAAGCGAAAATCCAACAGCAACGCGAGCAGGACAGCGTCGCCCTGGAGCAAATGGGTGGAAAGGAACTCGCCATCCAGAATTTCTACGCCACTCCCGGTATTATTCGCCGCGGCGAAACGGTCCAGTTATGCTATGGCGTCGCCAACGCCAAAACCGTCAAGCTCGAGCCGCAGTCCAATCCGGTCTGGCCTTCTTACTCCCGCTGCGTTAACGTAACTCCTGCCAAATCAACTACCTACACTCTGACCATCGCTGACGCCGCCGGCAACACCAAATCCCAGAGCCTCGAAGTCAAGGTCCGCTAGCTCTCGCAACCTGCCTGCAATCCGTTCGAATGGAACAATTTGCAGGTCATGTCACGCTTCCCCTTGTGACTTCAATTCCCTCGCATCTATAATGTGTGCTTATGCGGGGTCCGGCAGACCATCCGATGGTCTGGGGCTCCGCCAACTTTTTTAGCGAACCGACAAATGACGACCATGTCCGACCCACTAGCCAAGATCAAGAAAAAGCTCCAGGATGAAATCGAGCAACTCTCGCACGAACTGAACGTCGAGCTCCCCAAGGAAATTGCTGTCGCCCGCGCCCACGGCGACCTCTCTGAAAACGCCGAGTACAAGTACGCCAAGGAGCGACAGGGCTACGTCAATCTGAAGATCACCCATCTCAAGAAACGCATGGGCGATCTAAGCATGCTCAATCTCACGAACATCCCTAAGGACCGCTCTGGCTACGGCTCGCGCCTCACCGTACTGGACACGCAGCGCGACGTCAAAATCGATTATACGCTCGTCAGCAGCGAGGAGGCCGACGCCGAGAAGGGTCTCATCTCCACGACTTCTCCGATCGGCAAAGCGCTCCTCAATCGCAAAGTCGGCGACGAAATTGAAGTGGTCACTCCCGCTGGCAAAAAAGAATTCGAACTCGTCCGCCTGGTCACCATACACGACGGCGAGTAACCTTTTGGCTGTTCCGGGCGTCCTATTCCGCAAATCGTGTGGGCCGCCTGTGAGGATTTATGAATTGGGGAGCAGGCCCGGCGCTCGGGCTTTTTACCTTTTCCGGTTATCTGTTATTCATGGCTGGTGCCGCGCTCATGTGGCGCAGCCGCGGGGATTTCTTCGTGTGGTTCCAGGATGAACTTTCCTTTTTCCGCCGTAATTTCTCCCGCTATACTCCGGCCGGCCCGTTCTATGCTATTCGCGAGGATTCCCGCTTCAAAGCCATACCGGTTTCCTTCGTCCACTCCATAACACGCTTCCCGCGCCGCCGCATCAACGGCCCCGCCATTCTTCTCTTCATGGGCCTCATTCTTTTCGCCCTCGATTTCTTCATCTAGCGGGTATTTCTTCTCTGCGCTCGGCGTTTACCCCGACCCGGTCGGCGTGTGTCTGCGTTTAATTTGATTTCCTAAACAAAATTCTTGCCTTGTATTTGGTTTTTCCAATTTCCAATTTCCATTTTCTCTGCGATTCTTTGAGCATGAAACCTGCCCTCATTGTTCACGGCGGCGCGTGGGACATTCCCGACGATGCCGTCGACGCCTGCAAGTCCGGCTGCCAGCGCGCCCTTGCTGCCGGCTGGTCCATTCTTTCCCGCGGCGGCTCCGCTCTCGACGCCATCGAGGCCGCTATCATCGTCCTCGAAGACGATCCCGTTTTCGACGCCGGTTACGGTTCGCACTTGAATCTGGACGGCCACGTTGAATGTGACGCTATCGTCATGAACGGCGCCACGCTGCGCGCCGGCGCTGCCGCCACTTTGCAGCGCGTCAAAAATCCCATCCATCTCGCTCGCAAAATCCTCGAGAATTGCCCTCACATGATGCTCGTTGCCGATGGCGCCGAGCGCTTCGCCGTCGAACACGGAATCAAGCTCTGCAAACGCGAGGAAATGGTTAGCGAAGCCGAACACGAAGCCTGGATGAAGTGCAAAGCCGACAAACACGCCGCCGAGCATCACCGCGGCCATGAACAGGGAACAGTCGGAGCCGTCGCCCTCGACTCGAATGGCAGCCTTTTCGCCGCCACTTCCACTGGTGGCACCTGCTGCAAACTTCCCGGCCGCGTCGGCGATTCGCCGCTGATCGGCTGCGGCTGCTACGCCGACTCCGAAACGGGCGGCGTCTCCTGCACCGGCTACGGCGAAGCCATCATGAAGGTCGTCCTGGCCAAAACCGCCGTTGATTTTCTTTGCCGCCCCGCTACCTGCGTGGACACGCCCACGAACATTTCCTGCGGAACCTCCACTGCCGATCTGGCCGCTCGCGAAGCCATCCATCTCTTCGCCAAACGCACCCGTGCTACCGGCGGCCTCATCCTCCTCGACCGCCACGGCAATCCCGGCTTCGCCTTCAACACTCCACGCATGGCCTACGGCTTCGTCGCCCCCGACGGGTCATTCGTTACCAGCGTCTAGACCGACCTCCTCTGCGTGCTTGCCTCGACGCTTTGGTCGAGATACCAGCTTAGCCCCGTGCTGTCCCATTTGAGAGTCTGGCCGAAAGGGCAGAGTGACCGATTGGGGGAGTACTGTACTTTTCAGGTCTCGAAGGGGACTCGGCAACGTGGCTTACTGAAGCCACAGCAAGCCCGGCCCTCGAAAGAGGCCAGTATGAAAAGCAGATGGATCGTGGTTGGAGTGGTGAGCGTGTTGCTTGGCGCGTCCGGAGCAGCAGCAGGTTCCTACAATCCTCTCAAATGGATCAAAAAGAGCCCTAGTCCCACGGCCAGCGAACAGCTCGCCGCGAATAAAGAAGAAGAAAAGAAGTTATCTCTGCAGTTGCAGGCCGTGCTCCCTCCGCGAACAAACCTTAAGGATGCGTGCGCGGGATTTAAGAACCTGAACGATTGCGTCGCCTCGCTTCACGTTAGCCACAATCTCGATGTCAAATTCAACTGCCTTAAATGGGATGTGACCGGCGCGAAACCGGCGGGCGACGTCAAATCGTGCGCGGGTCCGTCGAAGGACAAGGCCATGGACCTGAGCAAAGCGATCCACGTGCTGAAGCCGACTGTCAATTCCCGCGAGCAAGCAAAATCCGCCGAGAAACGCGCGCGGGAAGACATCAAAGACGCGTCCTAGCTGGACATACGCAGCGCGGTGTCTCTTGTGGGGGCGGACTTCCGTCCGCCCTTTCCCTATCTTGTCTCTGCACGATCTGTCGGATTAATTACGGCCATTCCGATTCCACGTCTCTTTCCAACCAGCCGAAGATAGAAGTGCATAAATGTTAGAGGTCTGGGGTCTCTCTTCGGAGCCAGCACCCGACGGTGCGCGGTCTGTTGTATCATCCCTCGGCGCGGGCGCTTGGAGATTGAGGCTCTTGTGAGAGAGCGCCATCTGTGGGAAATGGGAGGGATCATGAAACGAACATTTTGGGTGCCTGACACCCTATGGGTGGCCATAGTGCTCGGGACCATCATGGCTGGTGGCACTCCGGCGCAGACGCCACCGGCGCCGGTGGTTTCGCCGGAGGTGCACGCCGATAGAAGCGTGACGTTTCGCTTGCGGGCTCCCAACAACAAGGAAGTTTCCGTTTCGATTGAAGGCGTGCCCAAGCCTATCGCCATGCAGAAGGATGATCAGGGTGTGTGGAGCGTGACCACCGATCCAATGGCTCCTGATTATTACGGGTACTCGTTCGTCGCGGACGGCGTGAACATGTTCGATCCTTCCAATCATGCGGTGAAGCCCAACTTCCTCTATCGCGCGAGCGAGGTGCATGTTCCCGGAGCAGCTTCGGCTTCATGGGAGGTCGCCGCAGTGCCGCATGGGGAGATTCATCATCATTTCTACAAGTCAGGAGTGGTGGGCGACGATCGCGGCTACTACGTCTACACGCCGCCGGGCTATGACCCGCGCGGGAAGCAAGCGTATCCCGTCCTCTATTTGCTGCACGGATTCAGCGATGACGCGAGCGCCTGGACGGCAGTTGGCCGCGCCAATGTGATCCTGGACAACTTGATCGCGCAAAGCAAAGCCAAGCCCATGCTGGTGGTGATGCCGCTGGGCTACGGCGCCCCCGAGGTTCTGCTTCCCAACTCCGGAGTGTTTCGCGATCGTTCGCTGACGGATCGCAACTTCGATAAATTCCGTGAAGCCTTGATTACTGAAGTTATTCCGCGCGTGGAAGAGGAGTACTCCGTCACTAAAGACCGAAACTCTCGCGCCATCGCCGGCCTTTCCATGGGCGGCTCGGAATCTTTGCTGACCGGCCTGAATAATCTCGACAAATTCGGGTGGATCGGCGCTTTCAGCACCGGAGGCATCACGGAAGAGTTCGACAAGGAGTTTCCCGCGGTGAAGTCCACGGAGAATCTTCACTTGCTCTGGATCGCCTGCGGTACGGATGACCGTCTGATCGATATCAACCGCAAGGTTCGTGCCTGGCTGGCCAGCAAAAATATCAAGCACGTGGACATTGAGACGCCCGGCTATCACACCTGGATGGTATGGCGCCGGAATCTAACGGAGTTTAGTTCGCTGATTTTCCACTGAGTTCTACGATGAAAAAAATGAATGCCATTTCTGGAAGAACGACACGAATAGTTCTCGGCTTTGCGCCGTTGGTAATCCTGCTCGTGGTCGGAGCCGCGTCAGTGCAGGGACAAGGACAGAACTCTCCGCACGGCATAGTCACGCCGCTCGCGAGTGCCCACCTCGTTTTCGACGGCGAACCCGCGTGCCTCAAAGTAGCCCGCGAGAACGGCGACCCAGACACAAGTGCATCCACTTTCCTTCTCGAAGCTCCTTCCGGATGCGTTGTGCCCGCGCACTATCACACCGCGGAAGAACAATTGCTGGTGGTCCGCGGCGACGTGCTCACGGGGATGGACGGCATGGCGGAAGCGACGCTTGGCCCCGGCGGCTTTGCCATGATGCCCAGCAAAGCCATGCACTGGTTCACTTGCAAATCAAAGGATACTTGCCTGATGTTCGTTACGTTCGACCGCAAGTACGACATCGTGTGGGCCCAGCCGCCGAAATAAACGGTCAATCGTCATCGTCTTTTTTTGGCCCTCGTTCATCGTCATCCAGATTGGCGATTCCTAGGCGCATCGCTTCATACGCGGGGAGGCGGGCCGATTGCGGAAGGCTTGATCCGCTTCCAGTGCATGCAAACCAAATCACCGCGTTCAACACTTTTGGATCGGCCATGTCCGCATGCGCGAAATTTTGCCGGTCCGATTTTTTCATCCACTCGGCGGCAGCCTTGTCCTTCGACTTGTGCGTTATTAAGTTGTCCGGGGCAATCACCGGCAGGATCGCTTTGTACGGCGTCAGGTCCGGAGTCTCCTGAAAAATATCCATGGGGATTGCCGAAGAATCGAGCTGGTTCATGGGCAAGATACCCAGCAGCAGTTCGATCGTTCGAATCATGCTGACGGTGTTGTGAAATTTGTGGATCAGCGCGCCCGGCTTGTTGTACGCGCTGATCGCCAGAGCTACCGACCGGTGTGAATCCACGTGGTCAGGGCCTGCCTGCGCGTCGTCTTCGACGATGAAGATCGCGGTGTCTTTCCAATACGCGCTGGCGGAAACCGCTTCGACAAGCCGGCCAACAGCGTAGTCATTGTCGGCAACCATAAATTGCGGCGTCGGGAATTTGTCTTTCAGCCCGGTCGTATGGTCGTTGGGAAAGCGCATAACGGTGAGCGCAGGCATCGAGTCAGCGCGTCCGGCTTCGCGGTCTTTAACGAAACCTTGAAATTCGGCGAGCCATTCGCCGAATCGTGAGTTGCCGCGGCAGTTGGCGTTGGAATTGTCTTGCATCACCGCGGGGTCGGAAGCGGCGGAGGGATCCAAAGCGGCTTTGTAGCAATCGACCGTCATGCTGTCCGGTGCAGTCACGTCGAAGCTCCGAAAGCTTGGGCTGTGATGATCCGCGAGAGATTGCTTCGTCGGCACGGCGCGAACGGCGTTCGAAACATCGGGATAATTCTTGTGTAGCTTTTTCACCGCTGCTTCCACGTCGTTCGCCGAAATCACGGTTACAAATTCCCCATAATTCCGGTAGGTCAGCCCCGCGCGAGCGGCAGCATCCCAAAGATATAGACTCTTGGGTTCGGCGAGATCCCTGAACCCCTGGTGAAAGGGAATATGCGTTTCGAGCATATCCGTCAAAGCCGCCAACGCATCACCTTTGAATTTGTCGAGCCGTAAATCGCCGGGCGGCTCGTAGTCCGGCAAGCGATTAAATCCTTCCCAGTCGTAAGTGCGGCCGCGATCGGAGTACGCCCAGCGAAATCCCTTGTCCACGTAATCGGTGGAAAATGCAGCCGTCGCCCAGTTGTGCCCATCCGGGCTGGCCTCGGAATTTACGAAGAAGCGATCGAACAATCCGAAGCGTTGTGCCAGCGCATGATGATTGGGCGTCACGACTTGACGCGTGCCGTCCGGGCGTTGCGCGGTGGCGCCGCCTCCGAAAATAGCCAACCCCGGTTCGCCGTCCGCGGCTTGTCCGTCGCCCGACGCTTTCACATCGCCAAAAACCTGATCGTACGTGCGATTCTCCTTGATGATGTAAATGACGTGCTTGATCGGGCTCTTGCCTGCAAAGAGCGCGGGCGGCGCAAAATCCAACAAGCCATCGTTCTGCATGGTCTGCTGCGTGTAATGCGCGAGCGCAGGGGCATCCGGCAGGGGAACCAGGCTGATGTTTCCCGAAACAATCGAGCCGCTGTACTGCCCGCCTTGCCGATTCTTCTTTTCATTCGGGGGAAACGCGGAGTTGGGCGCATTGGGAGTGCGGCCGCTGTTGTTCACGCGCGTCGATGACGACTCAAATCCCGTGCCCTTGCCATTCCCGATAAAAAGCCTGCCATCCGCGAAAGCGACGGCGGAGGGATACTGCCCCGTGGGAATAAACCCCAGAGTTTTCGATTTCGGCGCGTCCGCCATTTTCTCCATTTTTTTTCCGCCGCGCGCCTTCTCGGAGAGCTCCACGACCGCGACGGCGTTGCTGTGGGCATTCGCCACATACAAAGCCTTCTCGTCGTCGCTGAGCGCTATTCCTTCCGGACTCGCTCCGGACAAGGCATTCTCGGCCAGCCGTACGTCGATGCGCTCGACCTCCTGGTCCATCGCGGTGTCAATCACCGAGACGCTGTCGGCATTCGAATTGGCCACAAAAAGCCGCGTCCCTGACGCATTCGGAGTCATCGCCGTCGGATGGCGATCGACTCCGATGTAGCTGCGCACCACGCTCTTGCCGTTCAGCGGGACCACTGCAACCGAAGAATCATTCCAGCAGGAGACATAGGCGCGCGCATTCTTCCCGCTGCCCAGCACCACCACGCCGTAAGGGTAAATGTTCTCGGCCGGCTTTCCGGGATGGTGCAAGTCCAATCTCTCCATTCGCCTTGTCCCTTGGAGGTCGCGCACGATCGTCACGCTGTCGCCCAAATTGTTCGCCGTTACCAGCGTGGCCCCATCGGCTGTTACCGCGAGACCTGTCGGATAAAGTGCCGCCTTTCCTTTGTTGTAGTCGGCGCGCGAAACTTCGCCAGGTTTGCTGATTTCGAACGAGGGTGCTTGCACTTTCGTGTCCGGCCCGTTCGAACCAGGCTGCACAGGCGCTGCTACCTTCGGGTCGAACCGAAAAACCCAAACCTTGTTCTCGAATCCACCAGAAACATACATTGTAAAAGTTCCGTCGGCCCCCGCAGCGTGAGAGAAAGCCAGGCCCACGTTGGCGCTTTGCGGCGTGGGAAAATACACATCTTGGATCACCAGCGGCTCGGGGCTCGCATTCAAGTCGATCACCGCAATCGATTGCTGGGCCCTATTTGTCTCTTCGCTGAATTGGACGCCGAACCCGCTGTTGACCACCAGGAGATAGCGGCCTTTACCGCCTTGGCCAAGAGCATCGGGACTGCGGAGCATTGCCATGGGCATGGCCCCGACCGCCGGCAAATGCGTGGCGGCGTCGATCACCAGCGTGCCGGCCGGCGTAATGGGCCGCCCCTCGCTGGCCGGCTCCTGCTGGCACAAAGCGCCGGCACAAAAAGCCAAACAAATCAAAAGGAAAACACCGCTCTTGGCACGTGATTTCATAGGCCTGCTTCCTTGATTCCCGAAAAGATTCTACGCAATATACTTCGCTGCCGCCCCGATAACTGAAGTTACCCGATTGTAAAGAAAAATTGTTTCACAAGTTTTACAACCTACAGTTGCCTACGTGGGGCTCCGCATGCAACGTATTTGACGCCAAACGCTTCTACTCTTAGGATGAAATTGGCGCGGTCTTACGTCACTTACAGGCCGCCAACAAGTGGCCTATGAAACCCCGATTGATCTCCATCACTCTACTCCTGTTCTTGCCGCTGTCCGCCGCCGCCCAGACCGCCGACGAAATCGTCAAAAAGGTGCTCGACGCGCGCGGAGGAGTCCAAAAAATCAAGGCCGTTCAATCGGAGCGCGTCAGCGGCCACGTCTCGTTCGCGCAGGGGATGGAAGGCACCTTCGTTGTCGAGCTCAAGCGCCCTCTGAAAATGCGCGTGGAGATCACCGTCGAAGGGCAGCACATCATCCGCGTTTACGACGGCAAGTCTTCCGGGTGGATGGTCAATCCTTTCGTGGAAAACAAAGGCGTTGAGCCGCTGCCTCCCGAAGACCTCAAGAACATTTCCGATGAATCCGACTTTGACGGCCCCCTGGTCGATTACAAAAGCAAAGGCAACCAGATCGAATTGTCTGGCAAGGAAATGCTGGATGACAAGCCCGTCTACCGCCTGAAGCTGACGAACAAGTACGGCGATGTCCGCTCTTATTTTTTTGATGCCTCCTCGTATCTGCTTTTGAAGTGGGAAGGTGTCCGCAAGTCCGGAGACCAGGAAGTCCCATGGGAATCCTTTTTCTCGGACTTCCATGAGATACACGGCCTGAAATACCCGTTCCGCGTCGACCAGGGCAGCCCGGGAACTGAAATCAAGCAGACTCTGACTGCCGAAAAAATCGAGATTGACCCCCAAATCGATGATTCGCGGTTCACCAGACCTGCTCCGCCGGAAGCTCCCTCCGCGACAACGCCGACCACGCCCACCACTCCCAACCCGCCAAGTCTCTGAGTTTGGCGGTGGCCCCTAGGGCCACGAGAATCGGTGTAAACCCTGTTGCGCCCGCGACGGGGAATGCATACCATAACTTTCACAATCATGGAACTGGCACTCAATCTCATCTGGCTTGGTCTGGCACTCGCAGGATTTGCGCTGCTGGGCAGCAACCTCTCGCACGCCGAGCCGAGTGCTCCACGACGGACAAGTAACCGGCAAAAGATTATTGCGATGAGTTGCGCTTTGATTATCTTGTTCTTTGTCGTCTCCATGACGGACGACTTGCACGACCAGGAAGTGGCCGTGGAGGAAAGCAGGCTGCTGCGAGCCGCCAGCGCTGCAGGCTCACCCTCGCCGGCCTCTGCTCATTCCGTGGTAACTCCTGCTTTTCTGATGCTCTTGGCTTTCGCCCGCTCTTCTATTGCATTTACTTTGCCGTCGTCGAGAAGGCTCCTGGAGTTCTTGGAGGTCTCGTCCCCGGCCGCAATCTCACGGAGTTCGCTCTGCGGGCGAGCGCCACCTTCTCCCCTTATCTGAATCCACTCGTCTTCTGCCCAATCTGCAGTTCACGGAGAACGTATATAGCCACATGCCTTAGTCTGCAGATTTTTCTGCATTGGGGGAAAACCGGCCCGTGTTCAGGAGCGGCCCACCATCGCTAGCGGCGCCGACGTACTGAGTGAGTAAGCGGCCATACCGAACAGGGAGGATTCGATGAAATGGGTGGGCTTTGAAACAATTGCCCTCGTTTTCGCGCTAGGCTCATTCCTAGGCGGGTGCGGCGAAGGCAAAAGCGATCCCAAAGCGGAGGCCCCGCCAGCCACGACGGTCGAACATGAGGAAGATGTCAACCTTATGCAAGTGGACCATCCCGAGCAACTGCTCGGTCCCACTGGACAATCGCGCGCTTTCATCCCGCGGCATCGTACTAGTTCCGGCGATACGCCCTCATCCTGATTCTTGAATTTTCAGCTAGTGTCTGGGAGGCCGACGCTGGGAATGCCGCGGCGAGAAATCGGCAACAGCATAGGTGACCCCGCCAACGAAAGTGACGCTCGGAAGCTGGCCGTAAACCGCATAATAAGCCCCTCCGTCGAGCACCAATCGGGAAGAAACGTTGTACGTCGCGGCGCCAAGAAGAGTCATGGTTGCAGGCGTCATCGCGTTCGTTCTGCTGTACCCCGCAATTTCCGCTGTGTATCCCCACTTCGGCGTGAGCTGGCGCGAATAGGAAAGTGCCGTGAAATAATTGCGGTCAAATCCGCTTGCGCCAGGCCTGCCGACGAATTGCACTCCCTCGTTCACATCAAAATGGTGCTTGCCCAGATCTTTGCTGGCCAACAATTGAATCGCGTGACCCGTCGCGCCGGCGCCGAGGGCCGGTCTTGCGGTTGGGAGCGTCAAAATGTACAAAACGGAGAACCGCGGCAGCTTCTTTGTCTGCGCAATTAATTTGTACTTGAAGCCCGTCCCAAAGTCGCCCAGGCCTGCCGTGCCGGCATCGCTTTCGAGGGGGATGTTCAGAAACCACAGCTCGAGGTTCTTGACGGCTCCCCATTTCAAGAGCCCATTGATGTTCTGGTGTCCTTTGGCCGCCTCAAAACCATATTCGACCTCGAAGACTCCGCGCTGCACCATCTCCGCCGTCGACGCGAACGTCGGCCGGTTCGGCACGGCAGTGATCTCGTCCGGAGCTGGCGCAGTTTGCGGAGTTTGCGGAGTGTTTTGTGGCGGATCGGCCGCTTGGCCACGCCCATTCGACCCCCAAACGAGCAGGCCTAATCCCGCCAATGCTATCTGCACTGCAATTCGCATCCGCGATTCCTTCTGGGAGACTCCCGAGCGACACTTCATTCTAACAATCACCGCGCCGCACACTGCGCTATCCTTATTTTCATGTCCAGTGCGCAGCAACAGACGAGCAATTCGATGAACGCTGGCCTCTGTGCCGATTGCCTGCATTCCCGCCGCATCGAATCCACTCATAAGTCCGTCTTCATGCTCTGCAATCTGTCTCAGACCGATCCTCGATTCCCGAAGTATCCCCGCCTCCCCGTTCTCTCCTGCGACGGCTACAAAAAGAAACCCGGATGCCAATTCGGAAAATAGCAGGCAAATATTCGTGGCACATTAAGTTAATATTATGATAAGTTATACACGGATTCAGCCTGTCGACAGGGTCTTCGCATGGCTTCCCGCTCGGAACTTGTTCTCTGCACTCTCATGGTGCTGCTTGCCTGTCCATCGCGCGGCAATGCCGACAAACTGCAAATCACCAGTACCCCACCAGGCGCCACCGTAGAACTCAATGGCGTCAGCATCGGCAACACTCCATTAGAAAAAGATTTTCCCGGCGGCTATTTTCACAAAACAAGGACGTCCATGGGTTCGCGCCTCGAGCATCCCGTTGTCGCGCGCGTCAGTCTCGTAGGCTACGCCACGAAAGAGCTCACTCTCACCGAAGGTCCCATGAATTGGATTTCCCTGAATGGCCGCAACCGCGGCGAATACTGGCTGTTCAAGTCCGATCATTTCGACGTTGAGCTGAAATCCATCTCCGAGACCTTCACTGGCGGCATCACCGCAAAAGTTTCTGAATCCAGCGTCGCTTTGGCGCCCGAACTCTCGCTCGAAGAACTCGTTCGCCAAGCCAAACCTGCCGTCGTCTATTTGAAAGGACTCGGCAAGTCCGGTTCAGGATTTTTCGTCACTGGCACCGGCGTGATTGTCACCAATGCCCATCTCGCCCGCGGCGAAGAATCGCTGCACACGCTGCTTCCCACCGGCCGCGAGCTGGAAGGCAAAGTCGTCTATATTGATGCGGATCTCGACATCGCCCTGGTCAAAGTCCCTTCCGCTCCAACGGAAATCGAACTCCCGCATTTAACTCTCGCCGATGCCTCTACCGTCCATCAGGGTGAAAGTGTCATCGCCATTGGTAATCCCGGCGATGCCATGCTCTTCAGCGTCACCAAAGGTATCGTCAGCGCCGTAGGAACATTTCCCAGCGCCGGTCCCGGCACCTGGATTCAGACCGACACGCCAATCAATCCCGGTAACAGCGGCGGCCCGCTGCTCAATTCCCGCGGCGAAGTCATCGGCATCAACACGCAAAAACTCATCAAGAAAAATGTTACTGGCATCGGCTTTGCCCTCAGTGCCACCGATCTGCTCGAAGTCCTCCACCGCTTCTATCCCAACTCCGTGCCGTTAATCGTGAAGACCTCCACAGCTGCGCCGGGTAGCCCGGCTCCCACCGAAAGCCTGGATTCCCCTGCGAATTCGAATGCCTCTTTGTTCGCCGCGCCTGAAGCCCTCGGAACCGTTTCCATTTCTTCCGAACCAGACGGCGCGGAAATATTCGTCGACGACAAATTCCACGGCAACACTCCCGCCACGCTGAAACTTCCCACCGGCTCCCACGCGGTTGTCCTGAAATTCCCCGGCCGCGCTGATTGGCGCCGCACTCTTGAGATCCTCAAATCAAGCAAGACTTCACTCAAGGCCGCTCTCGATCCAGCTTCATGAGCTTGGACCATATCGCCTGGCACACTTGCGGCACGGCAAAAAAGACGGCAGGGCGCCGGGGTGGACGCCCTGCCGGATGGGGTTTTTCTCTCTTCTTTATTATTCCGGTTGTTTGGGAATTTCAGGATTTTGCTCGGGTGGCTCGGGGTGCGTCGCCACGGGAGTGATGTTCGCTGCACCCGTAGTGCCCGCTGCCAATTCCGAAGCCTTGTACTTTGGCGCGCTGACGTAACCGCGCACGTTGTCCTTTCCTATGCGGTTCACCACCACTTGCACCGGCTGAGCGTCATTTTCGGTGTGGATCCAGATCGGCTCGTACAAATTTACGTTCTTCTTGCTGAGCTTGTTGTCGTCCACAACCATTTCGACGTTGTAGTTCTTGTGTTTCGTATCCGCCTTCCGCAGCGCGATCGTCAGCGGTCCAATCCGTTGGAATTCCTTGGATTTCTTGAGGTCAAATTCAAAATAGCTGCGCTCCCCGCGCTTCGCCAAAGCCACCAATTCCTCGTGCGTCTTGGCGATGGAACCGTTCAAGTCATCGCGCGTGGAATTCAAATTCCCTTCCAGGTCCGCGCGGTTCTTGGCGACCTCGTCTTGCGTGTCTTTCAACTGCTTCTGTTGGTCGTCGATTCTCGCCTGGAGTTCTTTCAGGCGCTTGTTTTCCGTTGTGGTTCTCTTGGTGGCCGCGGCCTTTGCTGCGGGTGAATGAGCCGCTGCAGCTTTCGCTTGTTCAGCCGCTGCAGCTGCTTGCTGCGCAGCGGTAACCTCGTTCAGCTTGGAAGTCAGCGCGTTCACTTGTCCTTGCATGTCGCCGATCGTGGCATTCGCCATGCTCTGTTGCGCCGTTAAATGGCCGACCAGGATTTGCTGCCGGTAGCCATAACCAAGCGCCACGCCGGCCACCACGATCAGCGCGACGAGCGCCGCCACCAGCCAGCGATTCGCGTTCGAAAGCGCCGGCCCTCTTTCATTTTCATTTCTTTCAGAATTCTCTTCCATTGTCTTTCTCCTTGAGCTGTTTCTCTCCGGTCGACTCGTCGCAGAGATTCTCCGCTGCCCGGGCAGATCCGCGAAGCTTCTGCGCCTAGGTATCCGCCCGTTGAATGCCGCAATCCATCCGACTTTTTGTAAGCACGGTGAGCACCGAGCGGCCAGAAACGCCCACGCGCGCTAAGTCCTCTGTTGTCAAGAGACAAGAAGAAGGTCACAAGAATCTCTTAAACCTATACCGGTACTAGTCCCGGTATTTTTTCCCTGCTGACGGCCTACTTTCACTGCGCCCGTAAACCACCCCCGTCTACCCACGATTCTTTCGGCTGTGCGTTGCTCCAATCCCAACCCTGTGCTAGCATCCGCCTCGTCAGGAGACCGGACCAGGGATTGTTTGTCAGACCTTCGGCCCCGCCCCACGGGGACCCAGGTGCACAGGCCACGTTCTCCTCCCTCAGTTCCAACTTGCCAGGCGCAGGCCCGCGCCCGAATTCTTCCGGACGGACCTCGCCTTCTGGAGGTTTGCATGAAGAGCTATCTCACCAGGGACATTCGCAACGTTGGCATTGTCGGCCACGGCGGCACCGGCAAAACGCAACTGGTGTCGTCGTTGCTCTACACTGCTGGCATGACTCCGCGCTGGGGAAAAATTGCGGAGGGCAGCACCACCACCGACTGGGACGACGAGGAAATCGCCCGGAAAATCTCCATTCAAACCGGCCTCGCCCATGCCGAATGGCCCGCCACTCCGGCAAGCCCCTCCGGGTCTTCCGACAAAGTCAAAATCAATTTCATCGATCTCCCCGGCTATTCCACTTTCATCACCGAAGCGAAAGCCTCGCTCATCGCCGCCGATGCCGCGCTTATTACCGTCGACGCCCACGTCGGCTCGCAGGTCACCACGGAAAAAGTTTGGGACTATTGCACCGAGTACGACATTCCACGCGCCTTCGTGCTCACTTGGATGGACCGCGAGCTCGCCAGCTTCGAACGTTCCATGACTTCTCTCGAACAAGTTTTCGGCCGCAACGTCGTCGCTCTGCAGTTGCCCATCGGCAGCGAAAAAGGATTCCGCGGCGTCGTTGATCTGGTAGCCATGAAAGCGCACATCTACCATCCCGATGGTGACGGAAAACCTTCGACCGAAGAAATCCCCGCCGCTCTTGCCGATGAAGCCAAGGAAGCCCACGAAAAGCTCGTCGAAATGATCGCTGAAGGCGATGACGAAATGATGGAGGAGTTTTTCCGCGAAGGCACCATCCCCATCCACGATCTCATTCCCGCCGTTCGCAAAGCCATCGTCGCCGAAAAAATCTTCCCTGTTCTCATGACTTCCGGGCTCCACAACATCGGCACGGCCAGCCTGCTCACGTTTCTCGCCGACGTTTTTCCGCACCCCGATGAGCATGCCCAGGTCGGCTTCAAGGACGCTGGCGGCAAGGGAGACCGCCTCGAGCGCAAGTACGACGACGGCCAGCCGCTTTCCCTCTTTGTCTTCAAAACGCTTTCTGACCCGTTCACCGGCCGCATCAACTATTTCAAGGTAAAGAGCGGCGTCTTGAAAAATGACGCCACGCTCATCAATTACAATCGCAGCTTGCCCGAGCGCTTTCAACACATCCAGGCCGTGCAGGGCAAGCAGTTCACGGAAGTCGGCGAGCTTCACGCCGGAGATATCGGCGCCATCGCCAAGCTGAAGGAATCCACCACCGGCGAAACTCTTGGCGACAAAGCTTCGCCCATCTATTATTCTCCCGCGCAGCTCCCCGAACCCTCCATCACCTTCGCCATCGAGCCGAAAACCCGTGCCGATGAAGACAAGATCGGCGTCTCCATTCATAAAATCCTCGAGGAAGATGCCGCGCTCCGTTTTTCACGCGATCCGCAAACCAAGGAATTCCTGCTCGCCGGCTCCGGCCAGCAGCACATCGAAGTCGTCGTCGCCAAGCTCCACAAGCGCTATCACGTCGACCTCACGTTGAAGCCCCCTAAAGTCGCCTATCGCGAAACCATTCGCGGCAAAGCCGACGTCGAAGGCAAGCACAAGAAGCAGTCCGGCGGCCACGGCCAGTTTGGCGTTTGCCGTATCAAGATGGAGCCCGTCGAGCGCGGCAAAGGCGTCGAATTCGTGGATGATGTCTTCGGCGGCGCCATCCCCAAGAATTGGATCCCCTCCGTCGAAAAAGGAATTCGCGATGCCGCCGCACGCGGCTTCCTCGCCGGGTTTCCCGTAGTCGACTTCCGCGCCATCCTCTACGACGGCAAATATCACGACGTCGATTCCTCGGACATGGCCTTCAAGATTGCCGGTTCGCTGGCTTTCAAGGAAGCGATGAAGCAGGCGCGCCCCGCGCTCCTCGAGCCCGTCATGCACGTCGAGGTTTATGCCCCCGATCAATACTCCGGCGACCTAATGGGCGATCTCAGCGGCCGCCGCGGACGCATCGCGGGCAGCGAAAGCCGTGGCCACAACGTCATTATCAAAGCGCAGGTACCCTTCGCCGAAATGCTCACCTACGCCAACGACCTCATCTCAAAAACGCAAGGCCGCGCCACCTACTCCATGGAGTTCGCGCACTACGACTACGTCCCCAACGAACTCGCCGAAAAGGTGATTGCCGCCCACAAGGCCGCCCACGGCGAACAACTCGTCGAAGAAGAAGTCTGAACGCCGCACCTGTCCTGGCGGACAGCTGCCCGGCAGACCGCGCAACCGCAGAAGGTTAATGCTCAAGTGAGCACAGCCTCGTCTACGCTTATTGATTCAGTAGCAGACCCTACAATACCCTACAAAAGCTGCGAGATTGCGGCGGATTTGCCGCTCTCGGGCAACTGGCTCTCACTCCCATCGTCCGACCAAGATCCACACGGGGCGATTGATTGGATTGCCGCGGAGTGTCGCCAAGACTACGAACTGCAGCGGCCTGCAACACGCAGCGCCGCCGGGGAGCAATGAATTGCTTATGAAATCCGCCAAGAAATCCTCTCTCTTCGCGATCTTCTTGATGAGTTTGTTTATTCTTTCAGGCTGCAGCCACGCTTATCTGAGCAGCGGTTGCACTGTTAATTGTGGTGGTGGCGGTGGTGGTGGCACTGGTCCTTTCACCATCGGCGGCACGGTCACCGGACTGACGGGCACCGGCCTAATACTTCAAGACAACGGCGGCGACGACCTTACCATATCGGCGAACGGCTCTTTTACATTCAAGACCGCGATTGTCGCCAACAAGCCTTACTTAGTTACGGTTTCTGTGCCCCCCGGCACGCCACCTCAGACTTGTACCGTGGCTGCTGGCAGTGGCACTGCGACAGCCAATGTCACCACCGTCGTTGTAACGTGCACCACAGGCACCCAGGCCATCGGAGTAACGGTTGGCGGCCTTTCGGGCACCGGCTTAGTTCTGCAAAATGGCACCGAGTTCCTTACGATTACCGGAACCACTACTACCGCCCAGTTCAAAACCGCCATCCCCTTCGGTCAAACCTACAGTGTTACGGTTTCAACGCAGCCGAGCAACCCGGCGCAGACCTGCACAGTCACCGGCGGCAGCGGCACATCCACGGCAGGCGTCTCCATCAATGTTCAGGTCACCTGTTCTCTTGGAACGCTTTCCATTGGAGGCTCGGTTTCCGGATATTCCGGAGGTGCCGGTTTTGCATTGCAAAACAATGGTGGCGACACTCTGTCGATTACCAAGAATGGCGCGTTCACATTCCCAACACTCGTCCCCGTCAACGGAGCCTATAAGGTTACGGTTTCTGCGCAGCCTTCCGGTCCCAATCAAACCTGCACCGTGAGCTTGGGCACCGGTACGGCTACCGCCAACGTTACCAACGTCTCGGTAGTTTGCCCGGCTGTCTTCCATCCCATCAACGTCAGCGTCGTAGGAGTTTTGGGCACTAATGGCGCCATGCAGTTGCTGGACAATGGCGGCGACAATCTTATGACACCCAAAAATGGCGACTACGTTTTTGCCACGCCCGTCGCCCACGGCAGCCAATATGACGTTAGTATCCTTGTTGCGTCGGGCACCCAAGGGGAAGGTTGCTACCGCTGGGGTTGGAGTGGCACCGCTTCCTCGACCCCGGTGAACCCCATCCCGCTCATCGATTGCGGTCACAACGATTGGACGTGGATGGATGGCACCAATGTGGTCGATCAATTTGGCAAAACTCCGCAAGCTCCTCCGCCACCAACGCTACCTCCTCCGCCAGCACCGGGCATCCTCAAACTGTCTCCGCTCTCAGGCTTTCCGGGGACAGCGGTGACGATCACCGGAGTAAGATTTGGAGCGACTCAGGGGGCGAGTACGGTCACTTTCAATGGGGTCGCTGCGACGACAGTGACAAACTGGAGCGATACCAGTATCACTGCCATTGTGCCCGGCGGAGCTACTACCGGAGGCGTGATTGTCACCGTTGGAACGCTGGCCAGCAACCCAGTGAGCTTCACGATACCAACGTGTCCCCCGCCAATCGGCGACACCCCAGGAGGGAGTCAGTATTCATCTACTTGGACCGACAACAACGGCAACCTCTGGCTCTTGACTGGTATTGGATTCACGAGCACGACGACCCCACCGCCTTCGAACTTGCCGGGATATTTCAATGAGCTGTGGGAATTCACCGGTACTGCCAATTACGGTGGCAGTTGTACGAACCTTTGGACTCTGATAACGGCTTCAAACTTTGGCCCTTCTCCGCGCTGGGGCGCCGTTACTTGGACCGACCCAACCACCCCGCTCCCCGCCAGCCCCGGCCACCTTTGGCTGTTCGGCGGCCAGCGAGGCGATTTGGCGTTCATGAACGATTTGTGGGACTTCGACATTTCAACGAAAACCTGGACGTTCCACGGTAGCGGCCCAAACGGCGGCGCAAACGGGCCGGGAGTCTATGGCACACAAAACGTGGCCTCGGCCAGCAACCTCCCAGGCGGACGCTGGGGAGCCAGTGCCAGACTCGATGCTTCGGGCAGCCTATGGATGTTCGGAGGTTTTGGCTGCGACTCCTCCGCAACGTGCTCAAACAATCTGCTTAACGACCTCTGGAAGTTCGACACCACGGCCAAGCAATGGACTTGGGTCAGCGGCTCCATTACGGGCAATTCGGCCGGCTCCTACGGCACCCAAGGCTCTACAGCCGCCACGAATCAACCTCCGAGCCGTCAAGCATCTGCTGCTTGGATCGACAACTCTGGGAATTTCTGGATGTTTGGTGGATTCACCAGCGGCACAAACGGCTTCAATGACCTTTGGAAGTTCGATACCGTAACTACTAAACAATGGACCTGGGTGAACGGATCCAAGGGGGCAACCAGTACTCCCGGGAACTACGGTATCCAGGGCGTAGCCGCCTCTACCAATGTGCCCGGAGCGCGGTGGCTCTCCGCAGCTTGGAGTGACACCCACGGAAACCTCTGGCTTTTTGGCGGACAGGGCTTCGATTCCACAGGAAACGGCTCACTCGGTGACCTTTGGGAGTTCGCCCTCAGCACCACAACAGACCCGGGAAACCCGGCGACGATAGCGTTGAATCAGTGGACCTGGATCAAGGGCCCCAACGCGGTCAGCCAACCTGGCATTTACGGTAAACCTCCCGACCCGGTAGTCTGGCCCCATGTGACGAACAACCCTGGAACTCGCTGGGCTCCGTCTTACTGGACTACCACTCCTGCGCAATCTGGGGAGCAGACGTTCTGGATGTTTGGCGGCGAAGGCTTCGATGCAACCGGCTCAGCTGGAAACGGCTCTAGGCTTCTCAACGACCTGTGGAGATATCTGCCGTATCCTTGATTCGCCTTTTAGCGAATCTCTCATCAGCAACTGCGCCGGAGGCCCTGACAGGGTCCTCCGGCCTTTTTCTTTTCTCCGCTCCGTTCCCCGCCCGTGGCCCAGCGCCGCGCTCGCAAGTGATCGCCCCTTCCCATAGTCCCGTTTACTAAAACTGTAAATTACTTTTCAAAATTTCCTCCCATCACGCCAGGAAAGTGATATGTTCAGGGCCAGTTTGTTGGTTCCGCCTTTCGCCCCCCAACCACAAACCGTTCGATAACTAGATAGCGGCTGGTCTGGCTACGCGCTTGAAAACGCTGTCTAAACGGAGATTTTTGCATGCGCATCTTGCTGTACAACCCCGATAACGGGGTCACGCGTAATTTCATGCCTCATCTCTGGATGTTCCTGCTCCAGGCCTTGACTCCTCCCGGCCACGAAGTCGTGCTCATCGACGGCAACGCCCAGCCCATGG